>Ga0129313_1001315_pt1 | contig 16240 bp, 19 predicted proteins | sample O1105metagenome_FD_94436 | JGI IMG/M metagenome (GOLD analysis project Ga0129313, IMG submission 94436) | Orangutan group fecal microbial communities from fecal samples from Wisconsin, USA - O1105 metagenome | ecosystem: Host-associated > Mammals > Digestive system > Large intestine > Fecal... | reverse complement strand
TATGACACCGCAGGCGTGGCCTGAGTGGTACGACGGCAGACACATCAATGAGGTACTGTTCTGCCAGCAGTTTTTGGACAAGCATCCCATGAAATGTGTGCGTGGGCGGCTTTTCACCGTGGACGGGTTGATCGAGGACGAGGGGCAGATTGGCAATCTCATTTTGGAGGAAATCTCCGGTGTGCTGACCGCCAATCTTTCCAAGACGGTTGCGAACTTACTTGCCAGCATCAAGCTGCAAGCGTATTCGCCGCCGCTGCCCATTGAGACAGACCGTATCCATGTTGCCAATGGGACGTATTTCATGGATGGAAGCTTCACCGCCGATAAGAGCTACTGCAATAACCGGCTGACCGTCATTTATAATCCTGACGCACCCACTCCGAAAAAGTGGCAGCAATTCCTATCGGAGTTGCTGCAAGAAGATGATATTCCCACCTTGCAGGAGTTCCTCGGCTACTGCCTGCTGCCTACCACCAAGGGGCAGAAGATGCTCATGCTCATTGGCAAGGGCGGCGAGGGCAAAAGCCGCATTGGACTTGTCATGCGCTCGCTGCTGGGCGACAGCATGAATACCACCAGCATCCAGAAGGTGGAGAGCAACCGGTTCAGCCGCGCGGATTTGGAAAACAAGCTCCTGATGGTGGACGATGATATGGATATGAGCGCCCTGCCCAAGACCAACTATATCAAATCCATCGTGACCTCCGAGTGCAAGATGGATATGGAGCGCAAGGGCATCCAGAGTTACCAAAGCCAGCTCTATGTCCGCTTCCTCTGCTTCGGAAACGGTGCGCTGACCGCCTTACACGATAAGTCCGACGGTTTCTTTCGCCGCCAGATCGTGCTGACCACCAAAGACCGGCCCGCAGGCAGAGCAGACGATCCGTTTCTGGTGGACAAGCTGCTGCGGGAAAAGGAGGGTATCTTCCTCTGGTGTCTGGAGGGTCTGCACCGGCTGATCGGGAACAATTATCAGTTCAGCATTTCAGGCAAAGCCAGAGAGAACATGGAGACGGTCAAGCGCAGCAGCAACAATGTGATCGAGTTCCTGCAATCCGAGGGCTATATCCGTTTTCGGGCAGACAGCGAAGCCAGCTCCAAGACAATCTATGAAGCCTATACAAGATGGTGCGACGATAACGCGCAGAAGCCCATGTCTGCCAACCGTGTCAGCTCTGAGCTTGCACAAAACGAGCTGCTTTACAATGTGGAAGCCACCAACAATGTCCATGTCGGCGGTAAGCGGGTGCGGGGGTTTGTGGGCATTGAGGTGGTCAATCCGCCGCCGTATTGAAAATGAGGAGCGGACTTCAAAAGTGCCGTACACGCCGTACACTCTGTACGGCTGTTTTTGATTCCGTTCGTAAAAACCGCTTTTGCTTGTGCGCACCGTGAAGCATTTCACGGCAGAGTGTAAAATCTGCCGTCGAATCGGCGGCTGGTACGCAAAACCGGCGTACAGAAGCGTACAGAAAGGCTCAATTTGGCAACCCAAAAACAATCCTTGTGAAACCCGTGAAGATTTTCACCGCAAGTCGAACGCACTATATCGTCCGGTGATTTACCAAAGCGTGAATCCGCTGCACCGGACTGCGGTATATCCAGCCGCTTCGTAGCCATCCCTGGATGATACAGCAGCATTCTGGGGCCGGAAAAGGCCATGACCTGCCGGATGCGCTGCCGCATTTCCGGTTTGTAGCAATGCACCTTGCAGTTGGAGCAAAATGTCTTCTCCCCCATAAATGGACACTTCTGGCTTCTGCTTTTTGCGTATTCCAAAAGGGCCTGACAGTCAGGACAGTACGCCCTACCCGGCCCGGTCTGTCCCGAATGCTGCTTCCGGCAGTACAGCCGGATCATTTCTTCCAGTATGCGCTGCTCCCGCAGCCGCTTGTCTTCCACACGGTCCTTCATTTCGATGCCTCCAACGTCCCGCCTGCAGGTATGGTCTTGATCCGCAACAGGAAGTACAGCAAATGGCATACCCAAACCACCGCAATGCAGATCCTGCCTATGGGGGCGTTCTTCATGCAAAGAAAGCCCAGAGCCATCACCGCCGTCACCATGGCCATGATCCGGCATTTTGTTCCCGCCGTCATGGCCCGTTCCTGCACAAAGCTGCTCAAATGCTTTCGGTACAGCCCTGTGCCCAGAAACCAATCGTGCAGTTTCTGGGAGCTTTTGGCGAAGCAAAACAGGGTGGTCATGTAAAAAGGAACGGTGGGCAGCACAGGGATCACAACGCCTACGGTTCCCAGTCCCAGGCACACAAAGCCCAGTACGATCCAGATTGCTTTGAATGGATTTTTCATTATCTTCTCCTGGTAATTCTCAAGTAAATTTTCATATAGACTATAGTTAGCTTTCGCTAACCAATTGGCAATAAAATAGGCTGTCTCACTTTAGACAGCAAAAATGCCGCCGTGGAGCGGGGAAACAGGTTCGTTTCCCCGCTCCCGGTTTTGGTTATGTTTGGGCAGCCGTGTCCTCGTCCAGAAGATCGGTCATGTTTTTCAGGCTGATGCCCAGGGTGGAGCCGTTGTGCAGCAGGGCGGAGGTGGTGGGCGGCAATATTCCCGCCACGCCCAGGGCAATCAGGGACAGGTTGAAGCCTACGATGAAGCGGTAGCTGCCGTGGATGCGGCCCATCAGGGCCTGGCTGAGCCTTCGCAGAATCACCAGTTCGAAGAGGTTCTCGGAGGCTATGGTAATATCCGCAATCTCCCGGGCGATGGCGGCACCGGTGGAAATGGCAATGCCCGCATCCGCCTCCGACAGGGCGGGAGAATCGTTGACACCGTCGCCCACCATAATCACGGTATGGCCCTTTGCCTTTTCGGCCCGGATGAAGGCAGCCTTATCCTCCGGAAGAACCTCGGCGTAAAACGCATCCACCCCTACCTCCCGGGACACAGACTCTGCCGTGCGGCGGTTGTCGCCGGTCATCATGACCACGTTTGAAAATCCGCTGTCATGCAGGGCCTTTACCGCCTCCCGGGCTTCCCGGCGCAGGGGGTCATGTATGCAGAGAACCGCCGCCAGAACGCCGTCAATGCACAGGTACAGGTGAGAGTAGGCCGCCGGAATGGCATCGAATTTTTCCTGCTCTCCCTCCGGGACACGGCAGCCCTCGTCCTCAAAGACGAAGTGGGCGCTGCCGATAATAACCTTTTTCTCCTCTACCATACTGGAAATCCCGTGGGCCACCACATACTGAACCTGGGAATGGTATTCCTCATGGGAAAGGCCCCGGCGCTTGGCCTCCTCCACCACGGCATTGGCCATGGAGTGGGGGTAGTGTTCCTCCAAGCAGGCGGCAAGCCGCAGCATTTCCGCCTCCTGCTGCCCGCCGAAGGGGACGATGGCCGCCACGGTGGGGGTGGCGTAGGTCAGGGTGCCGGTCTTGTCAAAGACGATGGTATCTGCCTTGGCCATGGCCTCCAGGAAGCGGCCGCCCTTGACGGAAATATGGTATCCGGCGCTCTCCCGCATGGCCGACAGCACGGCAATGGGGATGGCCAGCTTCAAGGCGCAGGAGAAATCCACCATCAGCACCGCCAGCATCTTGGTTACATTCCGGGTCACTAGATAGGTCAGCGCCGTGCCTCCCAGGGTATAGGGAACCAGCCTGTCCGCCATCCGGGCGGCCTTGTCCTCGGCGGTGGATTTCAGCTTTTCCGACTCCTCAATCATTTGAACCACCCGGTCATACCGGCCGCTGCCGGATGCCTTCTCTACGGAGATGACACATTCGCCCTCCTCGGCCACGGTGCCAGCATAGACGGGGCTTCCCGGGCGCTTGGCCACAGGCATGGATTCTCCGGTGAGAGAGGACTGATTGACCATGGCCTCTCCCTCTACCACTTTGCCATCCAGGGGAATCATGCCCCCGGTGCGGATGACGATATGGTCCCCGGGACGGACGGATCGGACATCCGTCAATACCTCCGTGCCCTCCGCCCGGAGCCAGACCTTGTCAACTTTCAGGCTCATGGCAGAGGCCAGATCGGCCACGGACTTTTTGTGGGTCCACTCCTCCAGAATTTCTCCCAGCCGCAGCATGAACATCACGGAACCGGCGGTATTGTAATCTCCCCGGAGAATGGACACCGCCACGGCGGTGCCGTCCAGCACCGCAACGGACAGCTTACGGTGCCGCAAAGCCAGAAGCCCCTCCCGGATGTACTTTGCGGAGCGGAGCACCGCCAGAGCTGAGGTGATGGGCAACGGCAGGAACAGCCGGGAAAGACACCGGCACATCACGGTGACCGCCAGCTTATCTTCAAACTCCCGGTTCAGCGCCCGGGAGGTATGCTCCGGCACCAGCTCCATCCTTTCCGCTTTGGCAAAGGAAAAGGCGGCCAGAGCACGGAGCACCCGGCCCCGCACCCCATTGTACACCACCACCGCATCCTGTGTCCGGTCATAGACCTTCACGGATTCCACGCCCTCCACCGCCAGCAGATAGTATTCCAGTACATCCGCCTGGGAAAGGGTCATCCTTCCGCAGCAAAGATGCACCCGCAGCCGCCCGGGAAGGTCATGTTGGATTGTGCATTTCATGGGTTACTCCGCCTTGCTTTCCTCTGCTTCCCCGGAAGTGTCCTCTATCACGGACTCTGCCTCTGCCTGGGCACGCTGGTCATTGATGGCCTGGGCCTCGGCATAGATGTCGTCAGCCCCCTCCCGGACTGCGGTGACGGTGGTCATCACGCTGTCCTTTGCCCGCAGTGCGGCGGCTGTGGTCTGGGCGTAGACCTTCTTTGCATCCTTGCTTCCAAGAACCTTAAGTCCGGCAGTGCCGAAGAGCACACCGGCGGCAAACAAACCGATTTTCTTCATGTCCATTGTAATAATCCTCCTGATATGGAATGTATTATATAGATAAATCCGGAGGGCCTTTGGGCGGCACCCGGATCGATCTGACGGTTACTTTTTTCCAAAACGGAAAAATCCTTTTTTCTCGTAGGGGGCGGCGGTGATTTCTCCTGTCCTGTAGCCGGTGCCGTCGATCACGGCCCGAAGGGCGGCTTCCTCCAAGGGTTCCTTGGAGAGAATCACCGTCTCCCCCTTAGCGTGGGAGGAAGTGACCTTGTCCACGGAAAAGGCCCCACGAACGGCATCATTGACATGGGCCTCGCACATGGAGCAGGCCATGCCCTCTACTTTTACAACGGTTTTGATCATTGCTATTTCCTTCTTTCCCAAAATTCGGTCTGGCGGTGCATGACAAATCATCCGGCTTACCCTATCCCAGCGCCACATCCAGCACCATCATGACACTGAATCCGGCGGCAAAGAAGACGGTACCCAGGTTGGAGTGCCGTCCCTGGGACATTTCCGGAATCAGTTCCTCCACCACCACATAGAGCATGGCCCCCGCCGCAAAGCTCAGAAGATAAGGCAGTGCCGGAATCACCAGCTGTGCGGCAAGAATGGTCAGCACCGCTCCCAGCGGCTCCACCACGCCGGACAGGACGCCGCCGAGAAACGCCCGGCCTTTGCTCTCGCCCTCTGCCTTCAGGGGCATGGAGATGATGGCCCCCTCGGGGAAATTCTGAATGGCAATCCCTAAGGACAGGGTCAGCGCACTGGCCGCCGTGATTTGCGGACTTCCTGCAACGAAGCCCGCATACATCACACCGACTGCCATGCCCTCCGGGATGTTGTGCAGTGTGACCGCTAACACCATCATCGTCGTGCGGCCAAGTTTGGTTTTCGGCCCCTCGGTCTGTTCGCTGCCTACATGGAGATGGGGGATCAGGTGGTCCAGGGCAAGCAAGAACAGCACGCCGACCCAGAAGCCCATAAAGGCAGGGAGAAATGAGAGCGCTCCCATATTCTCAGACTGCTCTATCGCCGGAATCAGCAGGCTCCAAACGGATGCCGCCACCATCACTCCGGCGGCAAACCCCGCCAGAGACCGCCGCACCAGATCGCCCAGGGACTTTTTCATAAAGAATACGCAAGCCGCACCAAGCGTTGTACCGAGGAAGGGAATCAATATCCCTACGAAGGTCTCCATTTCTTCACTCCCTTTCGATTGTACGAAGTTGTGCTTTACCGCAAGCGTTCAGCATCTTTCAGCAGATGATTTTTTTAACAAGTGCTGCCCATTGCTCCGGGAAACAGGCAAGCAGCTCCTCATGCTGCAGATCCTGCTCATGAATCACCGGATCAGCAAAGTGCTGTTCATAACGGGCACGGTACTTTTTGCCCATTTTGAGGGCATAGAAAATGTGGATTTCCGTACCGGGTACGTCTATTTTGTCCGGCAGTGGCGTGACAAGGTCGGAGTAAAACTGGTTTTTACAGCTTTGTTTTGTCACATAAGGGCGTGCGCCGCCGAACATCTCCATAAATGATTTCTCATAATTGCCCATCTGCGCCGTGCGTTTCTCCATCTGCTTTTGCAGAAAACGGCTTTTGAACCGGCCGTCGCATATCAGTGGGTAGATTATTGGCAGCAGCAACTCGGTCTGGAGCAGAGCGACAATTTTTGATGCCTGGTCAAGGTCAGAGCTTCCTAAAATGCCATAGTCCATGTGAATGCGTTTTCTTGCAACCAGTAACCCAACGAATGAGCCGCCAAGAGAACAGCCATAAGCCGCCCGAATGTGACCGCCGCAATGCTTTTGTATGTAATCTTCAATTTTCTCGGTTTCCGCAGCCATCGTGGGAAATTCCGTCTGTTCTGTCTCGTCAAAACCGTCATAACTGACACAGAGCACCCGGAAATCCGTTTCAAGCAGCGCAATCACATGCCCGAAGTTACCCTTCCAGTGGCAGCAGGTGCCAGGCAGCAGCAAAATTACCGGCGAGGTTTCTTTCCCGAAAGCATAGACTTTCATCTTCCCACGCCCTTCAGAAAACCACCTTTTGTATTTTCTTCCGTATCGTCCGATTCGTCGTAGGCATCATAGGGAGCTGAGGAATCATGCACCCGCTTCTTAAACGGCGAACAGAGCTGTTCCTTGTGTGCAAAGGCAAACTCAAAGTTATCCGTCCAGCCTGTATGCCCAGTGATAAAAACAGGCTGAATGTCCATCTTTTTCAGCTTTGCCTCAAGGATGGAGAGTGAATTTACGGCGAGCTTGTTGTTCTCCGCAAGTGTGGAAATGAAGCTGTATCCGCCGTCTGCGCCAAACCATATCGTGTCGCCGGTAAAAAGGTACTTATCATCGATGAGATACACCATGTGTCCCCAGGTATGACCGGGGACAAGGAGACATTCAATTTTGATGCCGTCAATGTCGAAAACCTCACCGTCATGCAGCAGTACCTTTTCGTTGTTGATCGTGACCTGCGGCAGCTTGTAAAGGTGATAGATTACCTTGCGATGTACCTCTCCTGTCAGGTAGCGATTCTCTATTTCTCCTATGTACAGCTTTGCCTTTTTGAACAATCCCGGACTGTCGGCTTCCACTGCGCCGACATGGTCAGTATCCTGATGCGTGATGAGGATTTGTCGAACGGATTTCGGGTCAATTCCAAGCCAACCCATTTTTTCGGCAAGGCGGTCGTAATTATACCCCGCATCGATCATAATGGTCGTATCGCCCTTGCGATAGAAAAAGATGTTTGCCACCCATTCTCGCACGCAGGCTACATTCTCGTCGATCCACCCGGTGTTCAGCGGCTTGAAGATTTCCTTGCCGCGGTACATCTTGCTCATTGCCTTTCTTTGAAATTCGGTTGCTTTCTTTGACATATGGCCGCCTCCTATTCTGCCTTTTGACAATTAAACCATGCAATGCTTTTTAGATTTCCTACACACACTTCGTCATATGCCTCTTTCAACCGAGCTTTCAGGCTGGAAACCGTCTCATAGGGCGGCGTGAAAAATCCTGTTTTTTCATAAAGATGCCGGACGCACCAGTCCGTCCGCCGCTGCTGGCCCGCCACATAGAAGCAGCCGCAGAAGGTCCCACCGGGCTTCAGCACCCGAAAAACTTCCCGGAAAGCCGCCTCCTTGTCCGGGAAAGCGTGAAAGCCGTTCAGCGACAATACAATGTCAAAAGTACCGCTTTCATAGGGAAGCGCCCCGACATCACCCTGCCGGAAGGTCACGTTTTTAAGATGCAGCCCCTCTGCCTTTTCCCGGGCCTGCCCCATCATATCCGGTGAATAATCCAGACAGGTGATGTCCGCCTCCGGCAGCGTCCCATAAACCGGCATGGTCAGAACCCCTGTGCCCACCGGCACCTCCAGGAGCCGGCCGGAAAAATGCTCCGGGATGCCGGACAGCGCCTTTTGGATATAAGCATCGTTTTCCGCCTTGTTCATATCCCACACCAGGCGGCATACCGCTTTCCCACTTAGGGTGGAGCAGGTGATCATGCCGTCATAAAAGCGATTGCTTCCTGTCCGGTGGTATGCGCTGCCAATGGTTTCCTTCCGTTCCATATTCATTCCTCCGTACTTCAATCGTCATGGGGCTTTCCGGCCTTATTTCCGTGCCGTAACGCACAGCCATTTTTTCTTTTTGTGTATCGCCACATCCCGAAAGCCCGCCTGTTCCAGGAAGCCCTTTAGCTCGGCGGCCCGGTAGATGGTCATGCCGCCGATTCTTTTCGTCCATTTTTCGTCCTTGGGGTTTTCTCCGCTGCTCTCGTTGCAGATAAGGAAGGTCCCGCCGGGCTTCAGCACCCGAAGGACTTCCCGAAAGCACACGGGAAGATCCGGCCAGAAGTACACCGTTTCAAAGGCGGTCACGGCATCAAACCAGCCGGAGGCAAAAATGATGCTGTCCACACTGCCCTGCCACACCACGCAGCGGCCCTGGTTGATGGTGGCCCGGTTCAGGTCCCGTGATGTTTCCACACTGACGGCGGAGTAGTCGATGCCTTTTACAATGCCCTGGGGGCACATGTTCAGCAGCTTTTTGATGTTCGCCCCGCCGCCGCAGCCGCAATCCAGCACCCTGGCATCCGGGGATAGTTCCAGAAAACCCAAGCCCCATCTTGCCAGTGCTCCGTGGCCCAGGTTCATCATGCTGACCATGATCCTTCCGCCCAGCCCCCGGGGCTTGCGGGTATTTTCAAAGAATGCCATATCACACCTCCGATTTCACGCATTCGGCATAGGTTAGCGGGAAGGATGCCTTCAGGATTGTACTTTTGCGTACCCACCAGCCGTTTTCCTCCAGGAAGACCAGATAATCCCCACTGTTCCACTTGCTGTGCAGGGGAAAGCCCGCCAGTTTCATACAGAACGCCCTGGCCCTGCCATGGAGCGTATTCTCTCCGTGGGTGAAGGTGGGGGCAATCAAAACGCCGTCGTCCTTCAGCACCCGCCGGATCTGCCCAAGGGCTTTCTCCGGCTCCGGCACAACGTGCAGAGCGTTGGCCACGATCACCACATCAAAGGAGCCGTCGGCGTAGGGTAAATGAAACATATCCTGAACCGAGAAGTGCAGCTTTTCCCAGTGGTTATCTTTCTTTGCTTCCGCAATCATCTCCGGGGAGGCATCCGTTGCCTCAATATGCCTTGCCTCGCCGACAATGTTTTTTGCAATCAGCCCGGTACCGGCAGCAAGCTCCAGCACCGTTTTGTCTTTCACCACCGGCCGGATCAGCGCATACAGCGCCCCATACGCCGCCCGGTCTTTTCTCATAAACCGGTCATACCGGATGGCATTTCTGCCCCAGAAATCCCTTCGTTCTGCCAATCCAGTCAGCTCCTTTTTGTTAGCTTTAGCTAACTTATACCGATAAATTTGCAGGTTAGGATATGCTAACCTGTGATTTTCGGAAAAGCCGCATAGTTTGCGGCCTCTTTTTTTGCCTATAGAATAGCAATATTGTCGGGAAAAGTCAAGAAAAAACACGGGATTAGCCATTCTTTTTTTACTCCCACTTGCGGCGGGATTTGTCTGGGGCGTTTTTCGCCGGATGCCGACGATTTCATCAGAGCTTCTCTGAAAAATGAAATCAAAAAAACATAAATTCGCTATTGATAATCAGCCCTTCCGGTGGTACAATCAAGCCGGAGTTTGCATATGCTATCCGCAGACGCCGGATTTTCCGGTGTGGGTGTCCGCAAAGAACGATTCCGAAAGGCCGCAGAAATGCGGTTTTTCACAAGGCATGTAGTTAGCTTTAACTAACCATTGCGTATTAGCGGGAGAATTTCAAGAAAATTGCGGACATTTTGAAAAAATAAGGCCGGAAACGGTCACGCAATTACGGGAATACGGAGGGAAAAACATGGAACTGAAAGAGGTTATTCTGCAATCGATTCTGGAAGGGTTCGGGCTGGGAGCGCTGCTGGTTATCGTCTGTGTCCTGGGGATCCGCAAGGGTGCGGTGGGCATGGTGCATCTTTACAGCCCGGCGGTGCAGGAGCGGTGCGTGAAGCTGGGACTGACAAGCCACGAAAGAATCAGGCGAAATGCTCTCATTTTCAAAGCCGTCTGCGTTCCCGGCTATATTGCCTATGTGCTGGTCTGTGTCTATGCTGTGAACGGCGCAAGAGGCTTTGTCCAGGGGTTCTGGCAGCTGTTTGTGATTCTTTCCGTTATGAATCTCATGGATCGCTTGTTAATTGACGGCTATTGGGTGGAACACACAAAGGCATGGACGATTCCCGGCACGGAAGACCTGAAGCCCTATATCACCGGCAAGGACAAGGGCAAAAAGTGGCTGCTGGGCACGGTGGGCATGGTGGTCATTGCGGCAGTGCTGGCGGGAATTATGATGATATTCATTCACTAAGGAGAGACTGCACAATGCTGTTTGAAACGTTTGGCGACAAAAAGAACTCCGCTGTACTGTTCTTCCACGCCATGGGCGTGACGGGAGAGAGCAGCGAACCGGTTGCGAACTATTTGCAGGATCGCTATTTTTGCATTCTGCCCACCTCCACCGTGTACTGCAAAGGGCAGAAATATGTCAGTAAGGCGGACGAGGTTCGTCAGGTGGAAGAATACCTGAAATCGCAGGGAGTGAAATGCCTTGAACTGGTTGTGGCTTCTTCGATTGGTGCTGAACTTGCCATGGCGTTTTTGACAAGCACGAAGCTGCCCATTGGACACGTTTTCTTTGACGGCGGGCAGTTTGCGCAAATCGGAAAAGGAATGCGCCGCATTATGACGCCGCTGTTGTATCTGGCCATCAAGAGCTTATATTGGTCGAAGGGCGGCACACTGAAAAAGATTCTGTGGTGTGACGACGATTCCATAAAGCCGTATTTTATAGCCGCAGGGGAAAATCTGACCTATACAAATTTGCGGCGGCAGATTTCGGACAGCTTAGAGAATAAGCCCTTTCCGTCACTTCCTGAAGAATTTCAAAGGCATATCTATTTCGAGTTTGGCAGCATAGAAGATCATTTCAAATACCGTCAGGCGGTGATGAAAGCCTATCCCTCTGGCAATTACCCCGTATTTGAGGGATACAATCATATGCAATATCAGATACGTGATCCGAAGGGCTTTGCCGAAATGCTGACGTATATCGCTGAGCATGGCAGTATGCCGAAGCTATCATTTGTCAGAAAGTGAGAGATACCTATATGAAATACAAAATCGAGAAAAACACCGTGCAGGAGACGCTGATCATTCCGCTGTATGCGCGGAAGGTCTGCTCAGAACTATACCCGAATCTTTACCGGGACGAAACAGCGGTTCACCTGATTGACGAGATCGACTACGATTTTTCTGAGGCAGAGAAAAAATCCCGCAGCCTGATGCAGCGTTTCGGTTCACTGGAGGTGGCCATGCGGCAGAATGACCTGGCCTTTGAGGTGCGGGATTATCTGAAGGGCCACCCCAAAGCAGCGGTGGTCAATCTGGGCTGCGGCCTGGACAGCACCGGAAGATTCTGCGACAACGGCAGCTGCAAGATCTTCAATCTGGACTTTCCGAATGTGATTGCTGTACGCAATGAACTGCTGCCCGCCGGTGAGCGGGAGAAAAACATCCCCTGCGACTTAAACGACAGGGCGTGGTTTTCTCAAATCGATACCTCCAACGGGGCGGTGTTTTTTGCATCCGGGGTGTTCTACTACTTTCTGACCGAGCAGGTCAAGGCACTGGTGCAGGCTATGGCAGATGCCTTTCCCGGCGGCGTGCTGGTATTTGACGGAGCCAATCGGACAGCGGTAAAGATGATTGCAAAAACCTGGCTCAAAAGTGCAAAAATCCAGGACGTGGGGGCGTATTTCGCCGTTGCGGATGCGCCCAAAGAAATCGGCCCCTGGGACAGCCGTTTGCATGTCACCAGCCGGGGCTATATGCTGGGCTATAATGACCTTCGGGATCCTTCCGTCAGCGGCTTTTTCCGCTTTCTCGCCAGGGTCGGTGACGGAATGATGAAAATGCAGATTGTGAAAATTGGATTTGGAGGGAAGCAATGAAAATTCTGGTATACGGCGCAGGCGTTTTAGGATGCAATCTGGCAAGAAACCTATTTCGTGCAGGAAAGGATGTGACCCTGCTTGCCCGAGGGAAATGGGCAGAGGAAATCAGGAAGAACAGGCTGCGGATCAAGGATCAATTCTCCCTCCGCACATCGGTCAGCAATATTCCTGTGGTGACGGAGCTGGCACCGAATGACCGGTATGATGTGGTTTTTGTCGTTCTGCGCTATACGCAGCTGGATTCTGTTCTGGATACCTTGCGGGCGAATCAGACGAAAAATATTGTTTTTGTGGGAAATAATGTACGCACCAGAGCCTTGGCCGCCTCGCTGCCGGGGAAAAATGTCCTGTTTGCCTTTGCGCTTTCGGTGGGGCATCGGGAACCTGACCGGGTGGTATCCATTGATTTGAAAAAAATCACCATTGGGCAGCTGCCGGGGGCAGCCTCCAATGAGAGGCTGATCGGAGAAATTTTCGGCGGTACCAAATACAAGGTCGTCTACGAGCCGAACATGGAAGATTATCTGCTCTGCCACGCCGCATTTGTGATGCCTGCGGCCTTCGCCTGCTATAAGACAGACGGCGACCTGAAAAAGCTCAAGGGAAACACGGCGTATCTTGAACGGCTGATCGATGCCAACACGGAAGGCTACCGTGCCATACGCAATGCGGGACACGCCATTTTGCCAAAGGCGGATGCAGACTTTGAGAGTAAAGAGTACCGCAAAACCTGTCTGCGATTTTTTAAGCTGATGTGTGCGACTTCGCTGGGAAAGCTCTGCGCCTCTGACCATGCCATGAACGCCATAGACGAAATGAGCGCCCTGAATCGGGATATCAAAAGGTTCTATGACGAGAACGGCGCAGCCTACCCGGTGTGGCAGGAGCTGGAATTGGAAGCCGGGAGGTACTTACAATGAAATACGCCGGAATGCCCATGGGTATGTGGATACTGTTTGCCCCATCCTTTCGAAAACAGCTGACAGCGGTGTTCGGCTACGGTGCGGATGCGGCAAAAGCAATCACGAAACAAGCGAAGCCAACATATGAAGAAATCATTGCCGGCTTGCCGGAGTTTGAAAAAGGCGACCGGTTCAAGATGAACCTTGTGAATTGTGCCATGATTGGTGCGTTTATCCTTTCCATGCCGGAGCGCCCGGATGTGGAGCGGCTGACAGTCTACTACGCCAACGCCATGATGACAAAGCCCACGAAATGGTTCTGCCGCAGGAGCGGGAAAGGCAAATTCACCCAAAAGGACATTGCGGGCATGAAAGCCGCCGCCGCATTAAATGCCGCCGACCGCAACCCCTATTCCTGGAACATGGAATTTTACGAATATCCCGACGGCAGCGGATATGAGGGGCGCTTTACCAAATGCGGCATCTGTGTGCTGATGAAACAGCTGGGGCTGTACGACCTGACCCCCGCCCTGTGCCGCCTGGACTATACCATGAGCGAGGCCGGCGGCGTGACGGATTTTGTGCGGCAGTATACCCTGGCCTCCGGCGGGCCGTACTGTGACTGCGGGTATAAAAAGAAGGGCTTCGTGAAAGCCGGGACGGAGGCCGGACGATGAAAGAAACCTATCTATCCCGGGATTTTTGGAAAACCGTGGCCCGGTGCTTCCCCGCTCAGGCGAAGGAGCTGAATGCCGCTTTCGATGCCCGACTGAAGGGACTGCTGGCTGAAAATGCGAATGCAGGCAAGGAAAAGCTGTACCACCTCCAGCGGCAGATATTGCCGGGCATTGCGGCATACGAAACCCTCCGGCGGATCATGCCGAAAGAGAAAGCGCTGCAAACCGTTCATGGCTATGTGGAGCAGCTGGCGAGAAGGAGCCACAAACAGCTTGCCGCCCTGCTGCGTATTCCGGGGCTTTACCGCCTTGTCCCTGGTGTTTTCGTCAAATCCACACGGAGCGTCTTCGGCCCGGCGGCGGGCTTTGACCCAAAGGAGCTGCAAACCGGCAAGGGCGTATGGCGTGTGGATATGATGAAGTGTCCCTATCACGACACCTGCGCGGAATACGGCTGCCCGGAGCTGTGCCGTTGCTTTTGCGACAGTGACGACATCAGCTACGCCGGTCTGCATCCAAAGCTCATCTGGGAGAGAAGTATGACGCTGGGACGCGGGGACGACCGCTGCGATTTTTGCATGAAGATCAAAACATAGCGGGGAGGCATATTGGTATGGAGATCAAACGATTCGGCTGTATGCAGGGAAAGACCATTATGCTGCTGCACGGAAATCTGATGTGCTGGCGGCAGTTTGAGGATCTGATCCCGCTATTGGAAAAGAAATTCCGGGTGTATGCTGTCAGCTTTGACGGCTTTGACGGAACAGGTGAAACGACCTACACGACTGCCCGGGATCAGGCAGACAAGTTGGCGGGTTATATTGAAAAAGAGCTTGACGGACGGCTGGATCTGCTTTTTGCAGAGTCGCTTGGCTGTGGACCAGCTGTTTTTCTAAAAGCTTCCCCAAACATTCAGATTGGCCGGATGATTCTCAGCGGGCCGGAGTATCTGGATTTCGGAGTGCTGAATGGACTGATTTTGAAGGTCATGCCCCAAAAGCAGTATCGAACGGCACACGAAAAGTACATTCCTGCATGGGCACTGCGCTTTATGGGGCAGACGGAACAGGGAATGCAGACTATGCTCCGCCGTATCCCGGACCATATCAGTCTGGAATCCGTCCGGGCTACCTGGGCGGCAGGGCTTTATCTCTATCGGTCGGCCTTTCCGGTACAGCCCGATGCAAAGGTCGCCTGCTGGTACGGAGAAAAAGAAGGACACATGAAAAAAGCCATCCAGCGGCTGCGGACGGCATATCCGGGTTTGATTGTCCGCTGCTTCCCCGGTTTCGGTCATGGCGATATCATCAATCATCCGGCACTGCTTGCGTCGGAGCTGAAACGCTTTTTGGCGAACGGCGGGACAGTAGGAGATGCGCTACGGAATCAGGAAAGAGAAATACAATGAAAGTTACAGAATTAGATGAGAAATCCATCCATGATATCGGCCACGCTTTCGGATATTATGACTACGGAGAGGAAACAGGAATGTCCGCTGCCTTTTCCGGAAAAGAAGCCACGGCAAACTATATCTGCGCCTATGTCCGCGGGATGCTGCGGGGCAGCTTTCTGCATACCACCAGCGAGCGGGGCGAGGGCTATATCGCCTATAAGCTGCCAAAGGAGAAAATGGGCCTCAAGACCATGTGGCCCATTGCCTGCGGAATGCTGCACAACTCCACCGTGAAACGCCTTCTGCAATTTGGCATCTCTATCAAGCGGGGCGGGTCCTCCCTGCAAGACCGCATGGACAAGGAAAAGGAACCCTATATTTTCGTTGGACTTGTCTGTGTTCGGGAGAACTATCAGGGGCAGGGCTATATGCGAAAGGTGCTGGATATCGCCTTTGCCGAGGGCGACCGGCTGGGTGTGCCGGTGATCCTGGAGACGGATGCCAAGTCCAAGTGCGACAAATATGTACACCTTGGCATGAAGCTTGCCGGAGTGCGGGACATCGGCGAATTCGGAAAGCTGTATGACTTGGTCAAATACCCCCGTACAGAAAATTCGTGATCCGCATCCCCGCCTCCGCCTTTATGAACCGGCGAAGAACGCACACAAAGCAAACAGAGAGGATCTACATATGAAAAGAGTTTATGGAAAGTCCCAATATGCAAAGCCGTGCGAGCAGTACTGCCGGGAGACTTATCCCCATGAGGCCGATGCCATCTTCCAGAAAGCGGAGGAATACTATCTTGCCTTTTTGAAGGATATGCCCGATCTGGGCGAAAACATGATGGCGAAAAATATGCTGGACTGGTTCACGATCCTTGCCTTCTATGAGGCCAGTGACCATCG
>Ga0129313_1001313_pt1 | contig 16254 bp, 15 predicted proteins | sample O1105metagenome_FD_94436 | JGI IMG/M metagenome (GOLD analysis project Ga0129313, IMG submission 94436) | Orangutan group fecal microbial communities from fecal samples from Wisconsin, USA - O1105 metagenome | ecosystem: Host-associated > Mammals > Digestive system > Large intestine > Fecal... | reverse complement strand
TTTATCTTGACTCACCCATAAAGAACAATGCAATGGTACCGGGGCCGGCATGTGCTCCGATGGTGGGCCCGATATTATTAATCAGGAAATGCTCCATACCGAACCGCTCTTTAATCTGGTCACGGACATATTCCGCATCTTCCAGAGCGTCTCCGTGGCTGATGAACACATAGTCATCTTTGTTTTCCTGCTCCCAGGAACCCATCTTCTCACCCATGTAGTCCACCAGAGCATTCAAAGATTTCTTTCTGCCCCGCACCTTACCGATGAGAATCAGATGTCCGTCATCATCCACATGGAGCTTGGGCTTGATAGATGCCAACGTGCCAAATACTGCGGCAGTTTTGCTGACACGTCCTCCACGGTAAAGATGGAACAAATCGTCCACGGTAAATACATGGACAAGATTTTTTATATGGTCGTTTAGCCACTGCGCTGTCTCCTCCAAGGTTTTCCCCTCATCCCGCATTTTAATTGCCTTATGTACAAGCAATCCTTCTCCCAGGGATGCACACCGGCTGTCTACCACCACGATTTTCACATCGGAATGCTCCTCCATAATCTCCTCCGCAGCAATACGCCCGCTGTTATAGGAACCGCTTAAACCGGAGGAAAATGCCAGATAAAGAATTTCTTTATTTTCCTTGATACTTTCTTCAAAAAATCTCTTTGCCTCGTCCGGATTGACCTGAGAAGTGGTTGGCATCTTTCCGTCCCGCATCATGGCATAGAATTCCTTCCAGTCCAGTTCCTTCTCTTTTCCATAGGCGACTCCGTCCAAAATGTAACTCAGTACCATATAATCCACATTGTTTTCCTTCAGATATTCCAAGGGTAGATCTGCCGTATTGTCTGTTACAAGTTTAAACATCTTATACCTCCTATCACGAATATCCGCCCATAATAAATCTTATGAGCGGTATTCTGTATGATTTCCATTTAAAACTTTCCTTTTTGAAACGAATTTTGTTACAATCAGGTTTTATTAACTACATTATATCATCTTCCATACCACATTACAAACTATTTATTTTGCTTCTTCACCGCTCCGGGTAATCTTCTCCGAATCAGCCGGTTTTTCAGATTCTTTCCGTCAAAAGGAACAAGCGGATAAATATAGCTGCTCTTTGACACCGTTCTGTTGGAGCAAACTGCCAACACCGCTACCGCAATACCTGCAATGTACCCCCACAGGCCAAACAACTGTGTTAAAAGCAGATTGATTATGCGCAGAAATTTCAGGGCATATCCCAACTCATAATTTTGCTGCGTGTAATTTGCAATGGCGACAAACGCCATATAAAGCATGACCTCCGCCGAAAACCAACCGCTGTTCACCGAAAACTCGCCCAGCACCAACGCCGCCATGACACTGAGAGGTGTACTCAGCATGTTCGGTGTGTTCACCGCTGCAAGCTTCAGCCCGTCAATGGCAAGCTCCAATATCAAAAACTGCCAGATCAGCGGAATGTTTGGTTCCTCCTTCAACATGATAAAGGAAAAAGCTTCCGGCACCCACTCCACATGATTCATCAAAAGCAGAAAGGTAGGCGTCATAAAATAGGTAAACAGTGTAATCAGGAAACGGGCAATGCGTAGATAAGTACCCGTGATGGGCGGGAAATAATAGTCGTCCGCCTCCTCCACTACGTCGAAAATAGTGGTGGGAAGAATCATAGCCGAAGGCGAATTATCCACCAGAATTACAATATTTCCTTCCAGCACCTGTGCTGCAGCAGTGTCTGGACGCTCCGTATATTTGAACTTGGGAAAGGGATTGTACCATCTTCTCTGATAGAGACACTCCGCCAGGGATTCCTGATTCATGGTCAGGGAATCCACCCGGATACTCTTTATCTTTCTCCTGATTGCCTCCAGAAAATCTTCGTCTGCCCTGCCCCTCATGTAACAGAGCACAATGTCCGTCTTGGAGCTTTCCCCCGCATTCATCATCTCCATGTGAAGGTCTGTACTTCTGATTCTTCGGCGAATCAGCGCGGTGTTGAACACAATGGTTTCCACAAAGCCGTCCTTGGAACCTCTGAGCACCTTATCCTTCTCCGGTTCCTCCACGTTTCTGGCCGGATAGGTGCGGGAATCGATGAGCAGCGCTTTCTCATAGCCGTCCACCAGCAGCACAAACATACCTGACAGCAGAGAATTTATGATTACCTCAAAACGTCCTTCCACGTCCACCTCAACATAGGGGATAAACTGCTTGGAAATACCATGCATGTCCTCCGGCATATCCTCCGGCTTCATGTCCATCAGGTACTGTAACAGCTTTTGAACCAGTTCATCCTTGCAGAAACCGTCCACCAGATACATACAGGCTTCCCTGCCACCGAAACAGATTGTCCTGCATATCACGTCAAAATTCTTTTCCACATCCAGCACTTGGTTCAGGTAACCCATATCTGTTTTCAGGGAACCACTGATTTGTTTGTTTTCATCTCTCTCCAAAACTAAACTCCCTTTCCGGCATTCATAACAGCATTTTTTGTACTGTATCAGTATGCCCGAAAGGGAGCATCTTATTTATCTTTATTTGGTTGTGCTGCCGAAGCCGCCGTTTCTGACACCGTCCGCATCATCATCCACAGTGATTCCGTACTCCAGGAAAATTCCCTGTGCAAATCCTGTCCCCTGAGCGACCTCCACGGTTTTTCCCTCGTTGGAGTCGTTTGTCATCTTAATAAAAATATGTCCCTCATTGTCGGAATTGAAATAATCACTGTCGATAATGCCCACAGTATTGTTCATTTGCAGACGATACTTAAAACCCAATCCACTTCTGGGATAAATTTTCAATACCCAGTCCTCATCCATCTTTGCACGGATTCCCGTGGGAATCTTGATGGTGGCTCCCGGCGGCAGAGAGAATGAAAAGGGAGCAAAGAAATCGTATCCGGCACTTCCCTTCGTCGCCCTTCTCGGAAGCATCAGGGATTCATACATATCCCGTATATCCTCCTCAGTATACTGAGGGAATTCTTCCCTCATTGCCTTTACAAAAAGTTCTGTACTAACTTTAAAAAACTGTGCTACTCGCTTCATGAATATCTTTCCTCAATGATTCTTTTTATCAATCGCAACATCCGCAGATATTTTCCGGTTTCTTCACCAGTTCGTAGGAATCCGCATAGTCGCCGCAATGCAGCACCGGCATCAACGGATCAGGCTGGGCCAGCGTTCTCTGTACATCAATGACGCGCTGGTTTGCACTGCCTTTCCAAAGCAGTTTTACATCCTTTTCTTCCTCATGGAACTCTCCGTCAACCACCACATCCACATACTTCATCATGGGATAATACAGAATATTTTCCCAAACATCTCCCGTATAGAGCCAGATTGTTTTATTGGGATACTTTTCCTTAATCTCTGCCATCAGCTCCCTGACACCCACTCTGTTTGCCGGATGAAGGGGATCTCCGCCGGAAAAGGTAATTCCCGATATATAGTTCTTGTCAAGCTGTTCAAACAGTTCGGCTTTAGCCGAATCATCAAAGGCAAGTCCTCCGTCCGGATCCCAGGTGATGGGATTCTGGCAGTTTTTGCAACAGTGATTGCAGCCCGCCACCCACAACACTACTCTCAGACCATCACCGTTGCGCATATCGTCCTTGGTTATGTTATGATATCTCATTACATCGATTTCCTTTCCGCAATCTCTGCCATCTTGGCATCGTTCAGTCTGGTATCCCCGTGGACACGGGAATAGGACAGATAACCGTTCATACGGTCAATCTTCGTCAAATTGCGGCTTCCGCACTTGGGACACACATCCATCTCCAGTTCCTGATGACCGCAGTCATCACAATAGGCCAGAGACAGATTGACACCCTCATAAAATCCCATATCCATAGCGCGGTGAATCAGGGTCTTGATTGCCTCAATGTTATAGTCGATGGGATATTTTACATACTGTATCTTTCCGCCGTTGCAGAGATTCCAGAAACGATCCTCTTTATCCTGCTTTTCAATGGGTGTAATGTCTTCCGATACATGACAGTGGAAGCTGTTACTTACATATTCCCTGTCGGAAACACCCTCTACAATTCCGTACTTTTTGCGGAACTGCTTCACCTGAACTCCGCATAGGTTTTCTGCAGGAGTTCCGTAGATGGCATAGAGGTTGCCGTCCTCTTCCTTAAATTCATTCACCTTTGCATTGATATACTCCATGACCTCCAGAGCAAATTGTCCGTCTTCCACCAGAGACTTTCCGTTGTAAAGCTCCTGAAGTTCGTTCAAAGCCGTAATGCCGAAGCTTGCGGTGGCAGATTTTAAAAGTGGCTTAATCTTGTCATGCAGGCCCAGATTTCCGCCCAGGAAACCGCCTTCACAGTATGCAAGCGGATTTGTGGAGGCACGCATCTCTCCCAGATAAGCATAGGTACGGATATGAAGCTGACGAATCAGATTCAGATAATAGTCCAACACCTCATAGAAATCCCTGCTTTCCTTTCTTGCTTTAGCCAGAATCATGGGCAGATGCAGAGATACCGCGCCGATGTTGAACCGGCCCACAAATACCGGTACATCCTTGTCGTCAGCCGGGTGCATACCGCCTCTCTCATACCAGGGAGACAGGAAGGCACGGCAACCCATGGGCGATACAATTTTTCCGTACTGCTTGTACATGCTGGCCACATAGCCCTTGCCTGTCAGGCTCAGCCAGTCAGGATACATTGTCTTAGCAGAACATTCTACGCCGGCCTCAAACACGTCCTCCAAAGGCTTTCCGGGGCCGTGCAGATTTTCGTCATACAGAAATACAATCTTGGGGAAAAGAACCGGCTTCTTGCATTCCTTTTTGCCCTGTCCTCTTCTTCTTACATTCAGCATGGTAATGGTTGCCAACTTTGCAAATCTTCCGGTACCTGTTCCTGCGGTTACCGTGATGAAAGGATAATCGCCGCGGCTGCTTCCAACGGTGTTGAATTTATACTCCCAGCCCTGGAATCCCTGCTCATACTCTCTCACCACATCAGCATAGGCTTCCGCCTCCGCAGTATCCGCATCGATTCCCAGACGGGTATACTTTTCAATATATTTCCGATAGGATTTTTCAGCGTAGGGCTCCAGAATCAAATCCACGCTGGGTACGGTGAAACCGCCGTACTGCTGGCTTGCGGCGCTGAGTACAATATCGCCGATGACATCAAATGCCACATCCAGAGACTTGGGCTCATTGTACCATACATTACCCATCTCAAAGCCGCCGTTCAAAACATTCTGCACGTCGAACAGACAGCAGTTCATGGTATCTCTTCTGGCAGACATGTCATGCACATAAATGTAACCGTCACGGCAAGCCTGAATCTCCTCGGTAGTCATAAAGAATTTCTGGTACAGTTCCTTGTTCAGCTGATTAAAAATCAGACTTCTCTTGGTTGCCACCAGCGCAGAGTCCGTGTTGGCATTCTCCTTATCTCCTATGTACATAATGGACTGACTCTTTTTATAGACATCATCCAACATACGCACAAAATCCTGTTTATAATTTCTGTAATCACGATAGCTCTTCGCCACAACCGGCTTCACCTGTTCCAGCGCGCTCTCCACAATATTGTGCATTATCGGGATGGGGATTTCTACCGTATCCAGCTCATTGACCTTATCAATCACATACCGGCAGATATGACGCTCCTCTTCCTCGGTGAATTTTGTCAGTGCCCTGTATGCGCTTTTACCCACAGCGTTAATTACCTTCTGTACATTGAAGGCCTCCTTGCTGCCGTCCTTTTTAATCACATACACTGTTTTCGCCGGCTGAAATTCATCTCCGTAATTAGCGTTTTCCGTAACTGCCTGGTCAAAATTGCTGCTCATTGACTTCATTTCCTTTCGTAAAATTATTGTCGAAAACACTGAAAAGCGCCGTAGTTCCAGCATTTCCACGCATCAGCTCTCATTTGGTGTTTATACCAAATATAGAGATATGTTTTCGTCAGATGCCCTATATCTTGTGTTTGTCAATTAACAGTATAAAAAAGAATCACAGGATTGTCAACGTTGAGCCGGCGGAAATATTATACAAAAAAGACATCTAAAATTTAGAAAGATTTTAGATGTCTTAACGCTAAACTTTTTTATTTTCCTGCCGACAATCATTCTCTAATTTCGTAAACCATCCGTCAGTTTCATTGTAGTTACAATATTTTCCAGCCACTCGGCATACTGTTCCTTTACCTCTGCCGGGCTTACCACTACAGCTTCTCTGCCGATTCCCGCAAGCCAGCCGAAGAACTGTCCGCTAACCGCTACTTTTACCCGAACCCGGAACACTCTGTCCGTCATGGGACGAATGTCTGATTCCCGTCCGAATCTGTCCAGTACAACACCGACAAGTCTGTTGGGAAACTGTAGCGTTACCGTCTCCTCCGTTCCGCTGAACATACCAAAGGTCTGATTTGTATAAACCGCCGGATCCAACTTGGAAAACTGTTCCAGACCCTCTCTTTCTTCCTTCAGCACCTTCATCTGTCCCATCTTATCTACACGGTAATGTTTCATAATACCGTCCACACCGTCATAAGCCGCAAGATAATAATTCTCCTCCCGCCAGATTAACGCCCAAGGACTGACCTGCTTTCTGCCTCCCACACGGGGCACCAGTTCCTTCTTCAAATTCCAGTCCAGATATTGAAACTCAATCTGTCTGTTCTCCTGAATCGCCCTGTGAATATTGTCAATATTATAATAGATACTTTCATTTTCCGTCTTGATACGTCCTGCCACGTATACCTGTCTCTGCAGTTTTCCCGCATCATACTTTCCCGCCATCCGCTCCAACTTTTTTATCAGGCTTCTGGACTTTCTTGTAGTGATAAAGCGGGAAGACTGCACTGCGTCTACCAAAAGTTTCAACTCCGCCAGTTCAAACTCTCTCCCTGCCATGTAATATCCGCCGCCCAGTCTGCTTTGTACCTGAATAATATCATAGCCGAAATCGCAGAGTTTTTCCATATCATCATAAATACTCTTCCGTTCCGAGTGAATCCCGTTTGACTCCAGATAGGCAATGATATCAGCCGTGCTCACCGGGTGATTTTCATCTGTATTCTCCGTCAGAAGTTTTATGATATATAAAAGCTTCAACTTTTGTCCCGCAGATTTTGCCATTTAAAATACCTCCAGTATATCATACAGCATATGTAAATCGCTGATTTCATAATCCGGATGATAAGGAGTGTTATTGACTGTTCCCTCCGGGCGATACCAACATGTAGGAATACCTGCAAGTACTCCTCCCTTAATATCGCTGCTCAGGGAATCTCCTACAATCAACATTCTGGACTTATCCTTCTCCTCAATGCGCTCCAGGCAGTAATCAAAAAACTCCCTGTTCGGTTTGGGCGTTCCAATTTGTTCCGAGATAAACAGACCGTCCATGGCTTCCGCCAGCCCGGACAGTTTCAGCTTACTTACCTGTGTTGAAGTGACACCATTGGTAATCACATACTGCCTTACCTTCTCCTGAAGAGCCTTGCAGATTGTCAGGGAATCATCGATAAAAGAAAAGACGCTTCCCAGCGCCTCCTGATACTCTCTCGTGAAAGCCTCCAAATCAATATCCCGGATTCCGTACTCCTCAAAAAGAGTGACAAATCGTCCCGTCAGAAGCTGCTTCTTGGTTATCTCACCAAGTTCCAGACGTCTCCAGTAGTCATCGTTGATTTGGGAGTACCTCTTTATCTGTTCCTCGGTAATCTCTCTTCCCACAGTCCTAAAACACTTGGTAATCGCATATCTCTGGGAGTATAAAAAATCCAGCAGGGTACCGTCCACATCCCACAGTATTGTCGTAAATCTGTTCATAATTCTCAAAAGCGCACCATTTACGCGCATCCTTCCTCAGACGTTATCTTTGACATTTTCCGCTTCTGCAGCTGCCGCTTTCTTTGCGTTCTTTTTCTTTGCCAGGGTAATACCGATAAAGACAGCTACGGCACAAACTGCAACAATTATGAGCAGGAGCAGACCGTAGGATAAAAATATTCTTCCGAATTCAACAAGATTTACCATAATTATGACCTCACATTTCTTTACATTTAAAGGTTTTTAAATGCCGCATATCCTAATTTGTTCTACACACTCGGACTTCTGAATTTAGTATATCAATGCTGCACACTGACGTCAAGTCAGTTCCCATGCTCCGGTAGAGAGAAAACTTTCAGCCTGACGGGCAGCTTTTTCAATGATTTTTTCATCGTATCCTATCAATTCCAGCAGTCTGATGGCATTGCGGGTAGTGGCTTTTCCGGTCTGGAGTCTATAGTTGAAACGGATATCTCCGTCCTTTATTTCTTCTTCAAAATGATAATTGTCGAAATCGTTCTCCAAAAGTCCCGTGAGTTCGATATCGTGGGTGGCTGCGAAGCAAAGAATACCGGAACCGCTTAAAGAACGCAAAATCTGGGTAGAGGCGGCAATTCTCTCCACGGTATTTGTGCCTCGCAATACTTCATCCACAAAACACAGTACCGGTCTCTCCCCCGCTGCCGCAGCGTCCAGAATTCTCTTCAAAGCCTTGATTTCCACAATATAATAACTCTCTCCGCCGCTGATATCATCCCGCAGTGCCATAGAGGAATAGACATGGAAAAACGGGGCCCTATAGCTGTCTGCCGAGCAGGTGTGTATTGACTGAGCCAGTATTGCATTGATTGCTATGGTCTTTAAAAATGTAGATTTCCCGGAAGCGTTGGAGCCGGTGAGCAGTACACCTCTCTCTGCCGAAATACTGTTTTTCACAGGCATTTCCAACATCGGGTGATAACCTGACTCCATCTCAACGCTCTCGCGCTTTGTAAATTCCGGCAGACACCATCCGTTCTCCAAGGACTGACGGAATATCCAGACAGCAACCGCTGTCTCCATAAGCCCCAGTGTACCAATCAGCGTATCCACATCATCAATATGTTCCCTCAAAATATACAACATACTGTTAAACTTAATCAGATCCACATGAAAAACCATTCTGATATAATCAAACAGCATATTAAGAATATCTCCCGATGCATTGCCCCCTCTGCTTGTGTTTGATGACATCACCCAGAAGGAATTACGCCTCATGGGCTGAAGCTTTTTTTTGTGAATACGAAGTTTTTCCAATTCTTCCCAGCAGGCATCGGCCTTCATTTTTTCGGTTTCGTCACATACATCCAACAGCCGCATAACATAGGAAAAGCTGGTGATATAAGGGTCAATCTCGTTCTTCTCCTTAAAGTAAGTGATGATATTGTATATCATCAACACCACGATTCCAATGATGCCCATGGAAAAATTCACCCACAGCATACCTATCATGGGAAGGAAAATCAGATTCAACACCCAATGTCTGGTATTGGAACGCTCCCCAAGATAATCCAGATTGTCTATATAATCATAAAGGGAATACTTACCCGTATAGCCCAGTTTATTCATACGGAACTGAAACCTGACTCTCTCATCGGGATGTTCTCCGAAAAATTCTACCAGCTTTTCAAAGTGTTCCGCTTCCTCTTCTCTCTGCATCAGGGTCCTCAGCGTATAGTACAGATACTCCTCCCCCGAAGCCGAAAGCGTATAATTCATTCTCTTAAAGACTTCGTCCATTCCCAGGTCATTCCATGTAATATCGTCAATCTGACCGTCTTTTTTATGCCGGTGAAAATAACTGCCGATATTAGCAAAACGCTCCAATGAATATTTTTTGTCTGAAATCTTAAAATAATCCGAGTATAAATCCTGTATAAACTTCTTTTCTTCCTTCTTTGCGCGGTATGCTTCCAGCGCAAAAATAACAACTACAAATACGGCAAGTGCTGCCGCCATCAAAATATATTCCATATTCTCAATTGGAGCGGGCCGATAGATACCGACCCGCTCATCCTCACATTACTTTTCTTTTTATGCCACAAAGAAGAATTTCACAAGGAATATTACAGAAAGCACATAAGTCAGTACAGATACCTCCTTAGCCTTTCCGGTAAACAGTTTGATAACGGTATAGGAAATCAAACCGATACCGATGGCATGTCCTATAGAGCCTGATATAGGCATTGCAATCAGCATCAGTGCAACGGGAACAGCCTGCGTAATGTCGGCAAAATCAATATTTTTCAATCCTGTAATCATCAGAACCCCTACATAAATCAGAGCAGATGAAGTTGCTGCCGCCGGAATAACAGCCGCAATAGGCGACAGGAACATACATGCCAGAAATACAATACCCGTTGTCAGAGCTGTCAGGCCGGTACGTCCTCCCGCTTCCACACCGGATGCAGACTCAATAAAGGTGGTAACCGTGGAGGTACCTGTCGCAGAACCTACTACAGTACCAACCGCATCCGCCAAAAGCGCCTCCTTCATCTCAGGCATCTTGCCGTTCTTGTCAAGCATACCTGCGCGACTTGCTGTTCCAACCAGAGTTCCGATGGTATCAAACATGTCAATAATACAAAAAGTAACAATCAGGGTAATTACCGTGAACCAACCAATCTGTGCAAATCCGCTGAAATTGAATTTAAACAGTGTTGTCTCCGCCATATCCCTGAAGGGAGGCAGGAAGGACGCTGTCTGCAGGGATGCAAAGGGATTTGTTTGCAGGAAAATTGCCTGACCTGCCCAGTTGATTACACTTGCAACCAGCATACCGATAATGACAGCAGCTTTCATCCCCTTCTTAGCAAGAATAACGATTACAAAAAGTCCGACAAACATTGTTACAACTGTCAATACCATATTGGTATATCCGCTTCCCATGCTTGTCTTTGCAAGTCTTGGAGTCAGCGCACCAAAGAAATCTTTCATAGCATAGAACGGCCCTCCGTTCTCGGAATACACACCTGCATTTGAGCCAAGACCGATATTCATTAACATCAGTCCGATAGCAGGTGCAATACCCAGACGCACACCCAGAGGAATGGCTTCCACAATCTTCTCACGCACATTAAGCACAGAGAGAATAATAAAGACAATACCTTCAATTAAAATAATGCAAAGAGCAGCCTGAAAGGACTCCAGATAAGTCATTCCGGTCAGACCTGCAATGTTTGCAACAACCAAGGCAAAAAAGCTGTTCAGCCCCATACCCGGCGCCATAGCAAACGGCTTGTTTGCAGCAAATGCCATTACGAACATACCGATTGCAGAAGCAATACAGGTTGCAAGGAAAACACCGTTCCACAAGTTTCCCCCTTTCGCGCCAAAATCGGTCAGCAAGTTAGGATTCAGGGCGATGATGTATGCCATCGTCATGAATGTGGTTAGACCGGCTATAATCTCGGTCTTCACCGTAGTATTGTTCTCCTTGAGTTTAAATAGTTTCTCTAACATCGTAACTCTCCCTCCTATGTATTTTGTGATTAGAGAAATGTATCGTTAAGCGTTGATGATACGCTTCACAATCCTGTCGCACTTGGCATAGATATTCTCTGCGCTCTCTCCAACGTTAAACTCACCGTTTCGGTACAAAATTTTTCCGTTAATCATAGTCATAAGCACATTGGATTTGCTGCCGCTGTACACCAGATTCTTTGGAATATTATGAATGGGCTGCATATTCGGCTGATGTAAATCTATCATGACAATATCTGCCAGTCTGCCCTTTGCCAATATATCTGCTTTCGGCAGATGCATGGCTTTTGCGCTGTTTACGGTAGCCATCCGAAGCACACTCATGGCGTCCAGGCTTGCCGCATCTTCCTCTCTTACCTTGCTTAATCCGGTTACCAGAAACATTTCCCGGAACATGTCCAGACAGTTGTTGCTGGCAGGTCCGTCCGTTCCGATCGCAACCGGAATTTTCTTCTTCTCGAACTCTGCAATGGGCGCTATTCCGCTGGCCAGCTTTAGGTTGGAAGCAGGATTGGTAACCACATACATCCTCCTTCTCCGAAATACCTCCATATCTTCTTCCGTCATATGAACGCAATGATAACCGCCACCGCCAAATTCAAAGATACCCATGGTGTCCAGGAACACGGCAGGTGTCATACCATACTTTGCCTTACACTCCTCTACCTCATGCTTCGTCTCGGCAAGGTGGGTGTAAACCGGAGCCCTGTATTTATGTGCCAGCTGTGAAATGCGGTAAAGCAGCTCCTTGGAGCAGGTATATTCCGCATGAAAGCCAAGCTGATAACTGATAAGAGGATTCTTCTTATTCCACTTCAGGTATTCCTCCTCCATCTGCTCAAGGGAGGAACAGAAATTGTTCAGACCGCTTGTGAGGACACAGCGCATTCCCATATCGATACAGGCTTCCGCTATGGTATCGGGAGTCAGATACATTTCAAAAATGGAGGTAATTCCCGAAGTCAGGTATTCTAAAATGGCAAGCCTCGTCAATTCATAGATATCCTCACCTGTCAGCTTTGCCTCCATAGGGAATACCTTCTCATTCAACCATGTCTGAAGGGGAACATCGTCTGCGTAAGAACGCAGGAAAGTCATTGCCGAATGGGTATGGGCATCCTTAAACCCCGGCATCAGCAGATTATCCTTACAATCCATCTCGATATCCCATGAAATCTTCGGGAAATCGCTCTTCCATTCACTCTCCAGTTCATTTTGCTCCGCCACGCAGACAATCTTGTCATTCCGCACCCAAATTTCGCCCCGGAATACCTGTCTGTCCTTTTCCATGGTCAGGATTCTTGCATTGTATAGTCTGATGTTCATTTGATTGATTCACCTCCGAATCCAAAAGGCAAAAGCTCGCTTAAGGAATATTCTTTGTAATCCGTCAGACTTTTTGCCACAATTATCCGAAAATCCTCCGATGCAAACTCCTTAATTACCTGCCGGCATATTCCGCAGGGATACGCATAATCTTTCGGTTCCTCCCCTTCCATGCCTCCCGCTATGGCGATTGCACGAAATTTGCGTTTTCCCTCGCTTACAGCCTTGAAAATGGCAGTCCGCTCAGCACAGTTTGTCGCGCCGTAGGATGCACTTTCGACATTGCAGCCGCAGTATATTTCCCCGTCCTCTGTAAGAAGTGCCGCACCCACTGCATAATGAGAATATGGTATATATGCGTTTTCCCTGGCATCCAGCGCCAGTTGAATCAATTTATCTATCATCATATCAATTTTTTCATGCCTTTCACGGATTCCGTCACAAGCTTTTTGAAATTGGGAGCCGCCATGTCTGCCGCCTCCTGCACCTCCTCATGGGTCAGCGGGTTTGCCGTCATGCCTGCCGCCAAATTGCTGATACAGGAAATTCCGCATATTTTCATGCCCATATGGTTTGCTGCGATGGCTTCCACAACGGTACTCATGCCTACTGCGTCGCAGCCCAGCGTTCTCAGCATACGTATTTCTGCCGGTGACTCAAAAGAAGGACCCGTCAACTGGGCATATACTCCTTCCTGTAGGAAGATTCCGTTATCCTTCGCCGTCCTGCGGATCAGTTGTTGTAGTTCACCGTCATAGACCGTACTCATATCCGGGAATCTGACTCCAAGTTCATCCATATTTGCACCGATTAACGGATTTGGTGCAAAGACCGAAATCTGATCCTTTATCAGCATCAGGTCTCCGGCATGGAAGGATGTGTTGACCCCACCCGCCGCATTTGTCAAAAACAAAATCCGGGCTCCCATAAGCTTCATCAGCCTTGTGGGCAGAACTACATCGCTGATTGGATATCCTTCATAGAAATGAACCCTTCCTTTCATACATACCACGGGGATTTCATCTATAAAGCCGAAAATGAATTTACCGGCATGTCCGGGTACTGTGGATACGGGAAACCCCTCAATCTCACTGTAGGGCAATTCATATTCCACGCGTATGTTTTCCGCGTAATCTCCCAGCCCCGAGCCAAGGACAATGGCAACCTTCGGTACAAAATCAGTCTTTTTTCTGACACATTCATAGCAGCTTATCAGCTTGTCATACACTTCACTCATCTTCGGCACTCCTTTTATTATTTTTATTCGCACAAGCAATATTAATTATACAGAATATACAGTTAAAAAGCAATAAAAAAGCACCCGAGGGCGCTTTTATATGATGATGCAGACCATGCCTCCGTTGCTGTCGTTGACGATTTTCTGCATGGTATCCTGTAATTTCAGTTGGCTTTCCTCTCCGATCACTGCGACTTTTGCCGTAATTCCGTCGTTTACCAGTTGTTCCACCGTTTTACCGAAGATATTTGTGTCCCATATACCGCTCTGTGCATCTGTCTGATTGATATATGTAATCAAATCCTCCGCCTGCTCCTGAGTTCCCACAATCGGGGCAATCTCCGTCTCGATGTTGGCACGTATCATGTGGATGGAAGGACTGGACGCCTTGATTTTCACGCCGAACTTATTACCGTGCTTGATCAATTCCGGCTTTTCAAGTACAATTTCATCCTTGTCTGGTGTCACCACGCCGTAACCTTTAATGCGCACCATGTTTACCGCATCCAGTACCTTTGCATATTCGTGCTTCATTGCCGCAAAGCTCTTCAGCTTGCTGATAAGCTGATATTCGTCTGCAATGCTCTCTCCCACCATTTCCGTCAGCATTTCATAATAATATGCTTCCTCCACGTCCAATGTTATTCTGATACATCCGTCCGACAGACTGACCGCATCCGTCTTGCATCGTTTTATGTACTCACTCTCCAACGTCACCGGCTTTTCCAGTACATTTCGGATTGTGTTATAATCTTTCATCAAAAGTTTTACCTTCTGAACCAGATCCTGCTTCATCCGATTGTCCTCCGGCAGCATCTCTACCCACTTGGGCATATAAAATTCCATCGATGAGATAGGGAACTCGTAAAGTACATTCTCCAAAAGCATGTTGATATCATCTTTTTTCAGTTGCTCACAATTTACGGTTACAGCGGACACGCCAAACTTCTCGCTGATTTCCTTTGCCGTCTTTTTGGCATCCTCCGAATAGGGCTTCTGACTGTTCACCAGTACAAGAAAAGGTTTCTTCAGCTTTTTTAGCGCTGTTATCGTCCTCTCCTCCGCTTCCAGATAATTTCCTCTGGGGATTTCACCAAAGCTGCCGTCCGTAGTAATTACAAGGCCTATGGTAGAATGGTCATTCATGACCTTGTCGGTTCCGATTTCTGCCGCCTGAGTAAAAGGAATCTCATAGTCAAACCACGGCGTCTTCACCATTCTCTCCGCGTCTTCCTCCATATGGCCTGCTGCGCCCTCCACCATATATCCCACACAGTCAATGAGCCTGACCGACACGGCGATGTCACCGCTTAAGATAACCTCTGCCGCCTCATTTGGGATAAATTTCGGTTCCGTTGTGGTAATGGTCTTTCCGCCTGCGCTCTGGGGCAGTTCGTCCTGTGCCCGTGCTTTGGCATGTTCATCCTCCATGTAGGGAAGCACCATCTCTTCCATAAAGCGCTTGATAAAAGTAGATTTACCTGTACGCACCGGTCCCAGCACACCTATGTAAATTTCTCCGCCCGTGCGTTGCTGTATATCCCGATATAAGTCGTATGTACTAGATGTATAATCCATACAAAAAGCCTCCTGTCATATCCTATACTAAAGATATGACAGGAGGACTCAAATCATGCCAGATTCTGTTTCTTATTTCTTCTCGTCCATAATAATTTTTCGCCTCTGTGTTTCATAATCCAAAAGATAACCCTGAAAACTGTCAATGACATCTCTGTGCTCCGCATTGCTAAACTGTCGGAGACTTCATTTTGCTCCTTTGCGGTACATAATATTTCCTGCAGGTTTCGGATATTTTGCTAAATGGAAATCCACCAGCACACCCCAAATTTATCAATAACAGTAGCACAACATTTACTCCATGGAAGTTCATGAATAGGTTCAACAATGACTCCACCGTCGCTCAAAACCTGGAATGCATTATAAACTGCTTCCTTAGTCCCCATCTCAAATACATTAAACGTCATGGTTTCCCATTTGTACTTGTGTACTATATTTATATCACAAGGATTTTTCGCTTCCGCTAATGCCAAAAATCCTTCTCCATCTACAGACAATTCACAGTGGTCATAAGCAGTATTGTTCTCATTTTTAAACTCACGTGTAATCTCTGCACCAAATGCTTTGCAATACATTTTTGCTGCTTCAAAACTGTTTTTCACATATACTTGATTATAATTTTTCATTTTTTCTCCGACAAATTCTAATTGAACAAAATCGCTGCGCGATGGCCTACCAAGGCTGTGGCGCAGTTTTCCTTTCTCTAAATCAAAAAGCAGTGGAAACCAAGTCCTAATAGTAGTATTGTTAAGTCACCACAACCAACA
>Ga0129313_1001312_pt1 | contig 16254 bp, 15 predicted proteins | sample O1105metagenome_FD_94436 | JGI IMG/M metagenome (GOLD analysis project Ga0129313, IMG submission 94436) | Orangutan group fecal microbial communities from fecal samples from Wisconsin, USA - O1105 metagenome | ecosystem: Host-associated > Mammals > Digestive system > Large intestine > Fecal... | reverse complement strand
TTTGAGATCCCGGATTTCGATAATACCAGCGGTACGTCAGGTTCTCCCCGCTCGCTTCACATTCCAGTTTTACATAGTCACCGACTGCTCCGAAGGCATCCGAAGGTTCCTTCGTGATCGTCAAGTGTTTTTCCGCCACAACCCTCGCATTAACTGAACCTCCGAATAAAGAAAAAAGCAGAAAAAAAAGGGAAAAATCAAATAATACTTTTTTCATAATTCTAACCCCAACAAAAAACAATCATATCTACGCTATAATAAGCATTGTCAAAGCGCACGTGGAAGTCGCTGGACACCTTTGCTGTGCTTCTCTCCATGTAATGGTACTGCGTGGAGGGAAGCGGCAGTAATTCCTGTCGTTCCTCTTCCCAGTAGTAAGAACGTAAGCGTTTAAATATCTGGTATCTGGCGTTCTGCTCCTTCGGTTCCTACAATGGTAGTCAGTAGATATTCACTCCATTTTCAGATCTACCGGTAGTAAATAAGCCCCAGCCGCTTCGGCTGGCGGCCAGGGCATTATGACAACTCACATAAAGCTTAATCGTCATAGTCTTTATACATCACTGTTCAAAATACCATTCCGATTACATCCTTCATTTAATTCCGAGAAAATTGAATCCCTTTACCACCGCTATCTCCATCTCACCCACTCTGAACGCACCAGCAGTATCATAATGCGGAAAGGACGGTACCCCTGTCACGGACTCGCGGTACCGTTCGTCCGGAATCACGGTCTTTTGACCGCGGAATATTCATTTTATGTTACGAGGCACCGCAGTACACCGCATAGTTATATCACCGGCACAGCAGACGGCGGGGTACTACTTCTTAAAATCCTTGATACATTCATCAATGTCCGGATAAAGCTTATAGTTATCATAATGAATCCGATGCATCACATCTTGTATTCTTGCCTTGTCATCATCAGAATAATACGAAATATGCCATGTGGGTGTGTGTTTGGCTCCTGATTTTGAGGAACCAAGACATCCGTTCTTCCGATCTTTCAATACATCTTTAATCACGTCTTGGCAATCCTTCCAACCGACCTTCTGAAGTTGTTTTTCGAATTTCTTTCGATCCTGCTTCGTGATTTTTGGAAAATCATCTGCCATTTCAGACATCATATCAAGGAAATCAAATTCATATTGTGCGTTTCGTGCTCCCTGCTCCATAAGGAATCTGGCTCTTACTGCCGCTTTCTCAAGACAACTCTGCTGATCGTGAGAGAGTCTATAGTAAAACGATTCCGCACTTGATTCCATTACTTGGTCAATCTTCTTCAAAGTATCCAAGTCTGGCAATTCCTGGATATCAGCTTCCTTGCCAAGCCTCTCTCTATGATGAAGTGCATAATCTAAATTCAAGGCTACAGCATCTGTCTCATCACACTCACTGAGATATTTGAGACACCAGTTTGCAATTCCTTCAAATGGGTCTTCATCTATGTCATTCATGGCATACGCCAGATGCCGAAAATATCCATAATCAGCCTCGCCAAAAGAGTGACCAAGAATATAAACATTTTTGATACCTTTTAAATTTGCACCTTCCATAGCGAGGTTCATGGCCATGTCCTGATAATTGTCATCTACATGTTTATCGGATTCGTATAGAGCTTTTTCGATATAAAAAAGCCCTTCGAACCGTCCACCCATTTTCTTAAGCTGTCCAAACGGATATTCAGGATGGTTGGAATGTCCTACAATAATAGATTCCTTATCGTGAGCTTCACCATGGATGTGGTAATCGTTGTCTTCTGGAACGCCAAACCGTTTTCTTACGGTATCTGTGTAATTAAAATTTACAATGAAGCAATTATCTGGAAAGATGTATCCGGAATCCTTAGCTTCTATCGTCTTACTTCCTATCCAGCCAGAGAATGCTTCCTGCAATATGCGCCGAGAATTATCTGCAAGAAGTAAGATTCGTTTCAAATCTTCTTTTCCGAAGTACAAATTCACACGTTGATCATCTATAAGAGAAAGCGAGTTTTCAAAGCTGTTCCAGAAGTCGCTATCTAAATAATATGGATCAAAAGGATCTCCATAAAGCATCTCTACATCGGAAACGATTCTTTTTGTTCCATCTTCATCTTCAATAGTCCACGGTTTAATGTGTAGGTGCTTCAATATAGCTGAAAGATGTTCAATATAGTACTTCTCAAAATCGGTATAGGAAGTGGAAACACCCTGCCACATATCAAATCCATTGCCGACGAGGATAAGGGTATCGATAGTTTTGTTCGGCATTGATGCTTCCCTCACTCGTATCAATCATATTATCTGACAAATCAATTATACCAGAGAAATAATACTGCTTCTATCGTTTGTTGATATTCTTGTCACTCTGTCGCCAATCCTGTCGCCAATTCCCTACTCTTCTGCAGCGCCACTTCGATAGTCTTATCCATGTCGTAGTACTTATACTCGCCAAGGCGTCCGCCGAAAATTACCTTCTATTCTTATCCTATGAAATAATGCAAGCGCATTACAATATCATTTGCTTTTAATTCTCAAGAAACGCTTCAGCGTCGGAACGCCATAATCAACAACAAGGTCATCCTTCATTGCCAAAAGTACCACGCCATATACGGCAAAATAGATTATGGCCGTAATAACCATAATAATAAGAGCGTTCCATTGAGGAAGGGCTCTTGCGACAAGCAATAAAGCAGCAGCAGAAGCCACATTACTTACTAGCATTTTAATATACGGCATCTTCTTAAATGCTGGACCCAAATCCTCTCTTGAGCAAACGATTTGAATAATTGCCACCACCCATTCAGTAACGACTGTTGCTGCTGAAGCTCCGACTGCACCGAATCTAGGAATCCAGAATGAGTTCAACACAAAATCCACAATGGCACCGCAAATGGTCGCATACATAGAATATATTTCTCGTCCTTTAGGTGTCAAAATTTGTGAAGCCGCTATATTACCGAGTCCAAGAGGGATGATTGTAAAATTGATAATCTGCATGCAGGCTGTTGCGGGAATATATTCACTCCCACCAAGTATCTGTATAACGGGTTTGGCCATAACAGAAAAGTATACCGTAAATGGAATCGCCATTAATAATACAAAATGAAGAGATTTTGCAACGTATTGTTGAAACTTATCATTTTCGCCTCTCCCAAGGCAATACGACATTCGCGGTAAGAGCACCGGCCCCAACGCTGAAACTGTTGTTGCCAAAACCATCTTTATTTTTGTCCCCAAAGTATAAAAGGCGACTTCCTCATCTGTCGACATAAAACCAAGCATAACCGTGTCAAGACTTGTATATACTGAAACTGCAATGGACAAAGAGAAGAAAACAAATATAGGCTTTAGATGCCTCTTGAATTGGTACTCCCCGCGATACGTCTTATGTGCGAGTATTTTTCTACTATTGATAAAATTTAACACATAAGATCCCGACGCACTCAGAACGGTAATTCCATTATATAGAATATAATCCTGTGGCCTATGAATCAGTAAAAACATAAGAACAAGCGATAAAGTCTTAAAGCCAATATTCCTTGCAGTGATATACTGATATTGCTCTATGGCTTGATATAGCCAGTCCATGCCGATCATATTCAGCAGAATTGTCAGTGACTGTATGATCAGAAGTGTGGGTTCCTCATGAAACTTCGGAACCAAAATCATCGCAACAATAAGAGCTGCATATGATAGTGCAACTGAAATGCTGTTAATGATCAGAAGTTCCTGTACTGTCTTTGTAAGTTTGTCTTTGTCATCCCTGCATCTGGCGCATTCCCGGATTCCATATGAAGGGATTCCGAGTTGGGCAAACATGGAAAAATATGTTATTACAGAAGTTGCAAAAGATATCTTTCCATTTGCCGCCGCACCGATTGTGCGCGTTATATAGGGCAGTGTGATGAGCGGGAAAATATATGAAGAAATCTTCATAATCATGCTCATCACAAAATTAAATTTCACGCTGTGAATCTTATAATCACTTGCCATTGTACCTCTGTCGTATCTTCTATCCTTACGATAATTTGAATTTGTGACGGATCTTCCACAGCATATACCATCTGCACAAATGCTTCGGGGTTGGATATCTATTCTTTTCTCTGTGGAAATAATCATAAAGCATTCTGTATCTGTCGTTTATTTTATCCGAATCGGTTACTGTTTCCTTCAATTCTTTGAAATGCCTGTCGACCCATTTTTCTGAATCGTCAAAGACACTTCCTATACGTACCCTTTTCTGTCTGACACCCCTTAGGCGATTTTCAAACAAGGAGACAAACATCCACCATTGAAAATTAACCCGGGCCGCTTCTATTTCTTCGGTAATAGCTATATCGCCCTCTTTCAGGAACTGCTCTATCAATCTGTCCTGTATATCACACTGCTGATAGAAGTCAGGCATATAAGAATTCGTGGCAGAAACCGTGTTCCGGTTATAGTTATATCCTGTGTTCGATACCAGATTCACTCCATGAATCAGTTTCAAATACTGGAGAAGGAATACTGCATCTTCACCCATGTGCAGATTCTCTGGAAAACTGCATTTGTCCGATTTTATCAAATCGGCATCGTATATCTTTCCCCAGCAGGCTCTGAAAAATTCCCCAAGGTTATACTGATTCTTGTCGATGTAAATAGCATTTGCTATCAGATCTGCATTTGATAAATCATTCGGAACAGTAAGCTCTTCGCTTTTAATTCTGCCAGGGAAATATGCCTTGCATCCAAAACAGTTCAGTTTGTCCGGCTGGAATCTTTGCACCGCCTTTCCAATAATGTCTTTATCCAGCCAGTCGTCAGCATCCAGAAAAACTATATAGTCACCAGTCGCGTTTTGAAGGCCGATATTGCGTGCGTGCGATACCCCCCCCCCGATTTTCTGAAAGGAGCTTTGTTCTATTATCTTTATCAGACATTTTCTTGCAGATATCAGCCGTTTTATCGGTAGAGCCATCATCTACAACAATTATTTCTATATTCTGATACCTCTGGTTTATGCAAGAATCAATACACCTTTGTATGTAATCCACTGCATTATAAGCAGGAATGATTATCGAAACTTTTATATTATCCAATTTCACAAATACCTTTCATGAGAGTAATAACAGCCTACGTTTATGAAAAATCAACTTCTTTTTCGACACCCACTATTGAATATCCGATAAACAGCACCATAAATATTGCGGCAGATGGGAACATCGGGTAGAGAATACTCGTCTCTCCAAACCCATAAAGCATGTCTGCAACAAAGCAGCAGATCACACCGTATGTAATAGCATTATCTCCATATTTTCTGATGTCCTTAAACAATCTTATAAAAAAAAGCAGATATAGGATTAACCCTACTATGCCTGTTGTTATCAATAAGTATATATAATAATTATCCAGATGACTTCCGTAAAGTGAAGAAGCCTGCCCCGGAGAAAACACTCCTACTCCAGATATGTACTGGAATCCCTTTAAAATTCCAAGTAACTCAAATGACTGATGGCGTCCGCCTATATAAGCAGAGATAAACCTGTCAAAAATGAATAATCCGGCAATAACAATTATAAAAACCAAACTCATCACCCGGATAACTCTTGTGGCACCCGAATTATTGTTTTGCCTTTGTGTTGATATTAAGAATACAAACAGAAACGCACAAATCAAAAAGCATGCCATGCCTGTTCTCGTCCCACAATCCACAAGTGTAATGAAATCAAAGGCATCCAGTCCTATCAGGAGTATTGATAATATTCTCTGTACCCCCCCCTTATGCATTTTTTGCACAGCAAGAAGTGGCAATGAAATACACAGTAAACATGTTACCAAATTCCCAAGAGTATTGGGATTAGGAATCCCTAAATTAAATCTGACTCTTTGTGAATAAACCGATGAGAAGAAAGACGCTATATTAACTTGCCCTAAAAGTTCAAAAACATTGATCTCATTGGCAATATTATTCAGGATCAGCATAACATTTGGAACAATAAAACCAATAGTTAACAATTCCTCTACTGCCCGGTAGCGTGCTGCCTGAAGGCCAAACAGGAAAATTGTCACAATAAAGCCAAGCAACACAACAAATTCATCTGTATCTGTTCCTGAATCAAAGAATACCTGAATCATCCAAATCAGAATAAACGCCATATATTTCGTGATGTATGGAACCAATATTCTTCTGCCGTCTGGCTTGAATCTAAATATACACCCAATAACCACCTGAATTAATAACAGTGCTCCAATATAACGCCAAATCAGAGCGTGCTGGCTGAGAAATGGTTGCTCAAGCCGGGCATCACACAACGACACCAAGTAGATAACATATTCTAATATCAGTATAATCTTCATGCACCTATTCCAATAAAATCTTTAATGTATTCAAAAGTTTAAGATCAATTTATTCTCTAAGGGTCTCTTCAAGCTTCACGACGGCTTTAGCCCAAGAGAAGTCTTTCACAGATTCCTGAGCATTTTGTATCAACTTTTCCCGGAGCGCATCGTCCTCAAAAACTCTCCGAACATTATTCGCCAGAGCATCAACACCCTTCACCGGTGACAGCAATGCATTGTATCCATCCTCTGCATACTCAAGGGCGCCAGTGTAAGCCGTAGAAACCAAAGCGTCTCCACACGCCATTGCCTCAAGGCCAGTTAATCCATATCCCTCGTCAATTGTTGCACATAGCCACACTGAAACTTTGTTATAAATCTCAACCGTCTGTTGCTGTGTTGCTTTTCTCGTATAGTGAATCCAATCTGGAAACTCTTTTGGCCGTTCCGGCACACCGAACATATAGACTTCTAAATCCGGGTATTGAGTTTTCAACTTCTTAATAGCAGCGATCGAATATTTAAGACCCTTATGTGGCATTGCATGGTAAAGAACGCCTATCGCATGGAGTTTTCTCTCTGACACAGGAGTGTTGATCTTATACACGTTCAGGTCAATCGGATCCTTTATGAGAATAGACGGTTTTTTTGAATACTTATCAACGATGCCCTTCAACCATTGGGAAATGACGATATTGGTCATTCCCAGCTTGTATGTATTCTGACAATATTCATCTGAAACGTCCCAATTCTCATAGCCCTGAATAAAGTACGCTATTTTTCTGTCTTTAAATACTTTTCTCGAAATATTGACTGTAGTAACCGCTGTAACGACGAAAACATCTGTATCTGCTGTTTTTTCTTTCATTCCTCTATCATAAAGGCATAATCTTTCGACCTTTTTATCCAGAGGATACCACGTAGGCGAAAAGCGGCTTGCTTTTGATACCAGCCACCTGCGGAAACTCTCCGGGAGATGATACTTTTTCCAAGCCTTATGATTTAAGTACAACATCTGTACTTTATTGCCACGTGCAGATAATCGGTTAGCATATTCAAAAACAACCTTTGCCCCGCCTGTCGGCGAAAAAGAAAAATTATTCATTATAAAACATATCTTCAATATGAATCACCTCTTGGTCATAGTGCTTTAAAAATCAGGGTATCAACAGGTTATTTTGAAACAGAGGTAATACGACTGACTCATAGTAAAGATGAATAATATAGTAATAATTTGAGAAAGCAGCAAAAGCGGTTTCAATCAATAAAAGTCCATGGGTAACGGGAATGCGACGTAAACTAACTCTATAATCAATCGTTCTTTTCTGTATACAATAAGCATTGATCAGCATCGCGTAATTCAAGACAAAGATGCTCCTGAAATACCGCATAAAATCATTTGTAATGAAACAATAGGGAACGAATATCAGCATTAGAATGTTTACTTTTATTACAATCTCAGCAAATCTTCTTTCCCGGCTCCCCTTCTCAAACCAGTCGTCCATGTGTCTTCCAGTAATGACAACAGGTAAATACATAACAGCAAAATAGATAATAAGAAAAATAACTGTTAATCCGCTTACACCTTTTTCAAAATACCTGTTGATCTGAGTTTGACTTGTAATCAGCGGGGCAAACCGCCCTATATTGGAAAACAAAATCACTTCGATGAAGGCAACGATTACAACCCATGCCGGAATAAATTTTCTTTGCATTAACGGCATTAAAAGCAAAACCAAAAAAGCAGCAAAAGAAAAATGTATACTGAATGCAAGAACAAGAAAAACAAGCATACCAATATAAGACTTTATGCCATTCCCATTTGCATAAATCGATATTGCAGTAATCATTAAGGCCGCAGCAAAGAAAGTTCTGACCTGAGTGCAGTCTATGATAAAAGGATAGATACAAACAAGTAATAGGCACAGATATGGATTCTTAGAATTCCTTACGGCAAATATGTAATAAAGAATAATGATTATCGCAGCTTCTATAAGCAGGAACATTGCATAGTCAACCCCAAGCGGATAAAAAAGTCTACATAATGCCTGATATCCAAAATTTGAGATCGAATAACTACGATTAATTGTGTTATAATAACTAAACTGATTTTCGTAGCTTGCATAATCGGTGTTTCCGTATCCAAGTCCTAACAAGATCCACATGTAAAAAGCCAGTATCCCTGCTGAGATTTTTTTATTTTTTATTAATGCCCCGAGCAATATTATAAGAATCATTAACGCAAAGCTTATCATAACTAATTCATATTCTCGCTTTAGTCAAAAATGTAACTTATTTTCTATGGTTAAAATGCATTTTAACGTATAAGAAGTTGTTTCAAGCCTTATATTTCTTACAATATTCCCCAAAAAGTAAGAAGTTTAAATCTTAACTTCCAATACTTATCATCACTTAAGAAGTCCTTATCTTTCAGAAGTTTCTGACGATGTTTAAAATCTCTTTTATACTCAACAATTTCAAGTAGTTTTTCTAAGGTTTCCGGGTCACAATCATCTCCAAACTCTCTCAAAAGTTCAATCGCATTATCATAACGGGGCTGTAAGCCTCTATTGCAAAACCTTTTAAGTTCTCTAACAATATAGTTTTTGTTCTTCCCAGATAAAGAAGCTCCAATAACATTATTTCCATGTTGTCTATAATTGATATGAGGATTAAAATCATATACAACATTCCCAAATAGCATACAAACTATAAAGATCCACGTATCATGCATAGAAAAGTCAAGTGGCTTAACTTTATTCGCATATTCTGCAAGTTTTTTATTATAAACTATAGTACAACCCGTTGCTCCCCCTTGAATCAGAGAAAGATATTTGTTTTCTAGTGATTTAGGCTTTGAATGTGAATTTCTATAAAATACATTATTTTCATCAACCAGTCTTAGATTAGAATAATACATTGCTGGTTTGTTGAAATCGCATTCTTTTAACATCCTTATCGCACAAATTAATTTATCTGGATCCCATATGTCATCTTGATCAGAAAGAGCATAATAAGTGTCCTCATAATATGAAGATACAAGTTTTAAGAAGGACTTACACGGTTTTAAATTCCTTCCATCATTTATAATGGTAATATTATTATGTTCTCTTTCATATCTCCTGAGGATATCTACGGTTGCATCGGTAGAACCATCGTCTCGTATTATTATATTTAATCCAACATCTTGTTGAATAAGTATGCTATCTAACTGTTCCTGCAAATACTTTTCGCCATTATACGTTGACATAAGAACAGTTATTGATTCTTTTTTTTCATCCATGTTTCCGAATTACCCTGATTGTCATATTATAATTATGAGTGCGTGATAAAAATTCTTTATTATAATAATGCCGGTAACTTCTCCATTACCGCCTTATCAACCCCAACATCAAATTTCCTCGCCATCAGCTTCCCACTCTGCTCTATCCTCTCCAAATCATCCATTGTCAATGTCTTTGGGCTGCTGTTCCCTTCCGACCAATCAATGTAATGAAGATAATCCTTCACGTAGGCAGCATATGGTGAATTCATAACTAGCGTATGAAAGAAGCTCTCATCCGGCGTACTGCAATAAGCAAAGAACCGGTAGTAATCACGGTTTTCCTTCAAATAATACAGAATCCAGTCTACTATTTCACGATTCAGGCACCACCACTGTGATCCGAAGTAAAACTTCATTCCGGTCGTGTTTTTCTTTTGGAATATCGGAAATGTCCTGTTATATCCTCCGGTAATCTCAATAACAGCTCTCTTCAAAATACGCAGCCCAAGATTCCGGCTCAGCATCCATTTATGAAAAACAAGCTGATTTCTTTTGTCGTATTTATTCGTTCTTCCATGGACGTGGTTTTGAGAATCATACAAATTCAAATAGTTAGCCTTTGTATCCTGTTCCAACGCCTTCAATATATATTCCGGACTTCTGATAGGATAATCCTGTCCGCTGCAAAGCCAATAGTAATCAAATTTTCCGGATTTCCTGGCAAATCTCAAAAGTGCAAGTTCAGCATCAACCTGAGATATCTGTGCCCACTGCACATCCTTTCGGTATTTATCAGGCAAAATAACAACATTATCGTTCTCGATTTCTGTTGGGCTTATATCTGACTTCTCATCCAGATGAATAAAAATTGTAATATTATCACTTTTCATTGCCTTCTCAAACATTTTTATCTGTTGCGGCAATCTGTGACACATAAGTAATATTGCTAACTTCATGGGATTCTCTTATCCTGCCAGTGCATTTTTCAGTTCCGTAAAATCCAGTTTCTTTGATTTTGTAGCCTCAGGCAGTTTATCCAAGGACGGCCCTGCCTTTAAAAACAAGATGCTATCGCTCCCTGTGAGCCAATCTTTATATGCGTGTTCTGATTTCCCTGTGACATTATTTAATGCAACGCATGGCGTAGATGTAACATAGGAAAAAATCATGCCGTGAAGCCTGTCAGTTATGATCAGTTCATGTCCGCTAAATTCATTCAGCTTCGCTTTGACCAGTTGCTCCCTCAAAGTCCCAGTTATAATTTGATCGCTATCACATAATGTGCTGACAGTGTCATGCGTACTGTATGTCCCGCTGATCGAACCAATAATCCCTTGCAGATCATTGTCTGATATGCTTTTCTCAGTATCCTGACGCAGACATAGTCCCAAACCGTGTCTGTCCTTTTCTTCCGTAATTCCAACCAGATAGAAACCGATATCCGGGCATAACCTTACGTCTGTGCTCGGAAGCAGGCGGCTGATTCTTTTGTACGAATAGGAATCTCTGGCAAATACAATCAAATGCTTATGTTTTCCGTATGTCCTGACAAAAACCGCCCGTTCTTTCTTTCCCTTATCGTCGGATGAGAACGACAGAGACTGGGGAAAAAGAATGATTTTATTGTCCGGAAAGTTTCGTATTATTGTTCGTCTGACATATTCATACCGGGGATACAAGTCTCCGAGATTCCCGCCGCCTTGGAGAATGATTGTGTCACTCGGGTTTATGTTTTTTTTCAGCCATTTCAAATACTGGATGACATTATTCTCCTGAAATTCAATCAATTCCCTTTCTGGGAAGTTATCCCCACAAAATTTGATCAACGCATACGCTATTGCCTGGTCGCCAAGATTGCCATATTCCGGTGCATCCAGAAACCAGATTCTATCTCCCGCAGTCTTAAGTTTTATGCCCAGCACTCTTTGACTCAGCCGCTCTTTTGCAAATCTTATGTCGCCATACTTATCAATCGGCAATTGCTGTAGAGCTTTTGTTATCGCACTCATATTCGTCTCTTTTAATATTTCTTCAGTCTCTTTGCGAGTTTTGCCCGCCATTTCTTCGGTAAATGCTGTCTTGTCCACCGGAACGTTCCAAGCATCACAGTATTTACAGCTCCATCCACCGCCATACGACGATTGACCCTCTTCTCTTCCTGCGGGGTGAAAACATGGTTGTTGTCTGCCAGTTTCCCGCTGAGGAACTCTTTCATCTCTGGCCTTAGCCATTCACTCCCGTCTTCGCATACACGGTTTCTCATGCTTGCATAAGTGGGAGTTTCAAGCACCGGAATATCTCCGAGGGTCAGCCACACATGAGAATTGTGGCAATGCGGCTCCGTACAATGATTCCCGATTGCCTGCCACTTGATCGGCTTGTCTATATCTTTGAAAATGTTCTGTATATATTTTCCGCAATAACACTGCCGGAGGATTCCGGTTCCAAGATTCAAGGTTGCCGTCCACTGGCCTGCATAGCAGAATTCCTTCCGTTTGACATTGAAAGTGGACATCTTGAATTTAAAAAGATCCGAATTAAAAGATCCCCACACTTTCTGATATTCATCCCTACTGAGATTGGTCATGATAGGAAGTTCCGGATCTGTTTCTTTCCGGGCAACCGTAATATGGCAATATGCTCCTACTTCCTTCATGCACATCTCTTTGATGTCATCGATGTAAGGAATGGTTTCATCATTTGGTGTTAATTCAACCGAAAAAGAGTATCCGGTATCTCTCATTATGTGCACATTGTTCCAAAACTTCTCAAACTGATTCGTCCGCTTCAATTCTGTATAATGGAAAGAAAATTTAAATAATAAGCGTTTCTTGAAATCGTCTGGGAATTCACATATCTCCAAAAAACGTTCCGTAACAGTTCCGTTGGTCACAACAGCAATGTAATGCCCCTGAGCAAGCAGTTCATAAAGGATGTCTGTCATCTCTGGCGGAAGTAGAGTCTCGCCACCGCCGCAAAGATTCAGATGGCATACCCCTCCGAGTCTTTTCTTCGACAAGGCTTTTCCTATCGTCTTCGCGTCGTACATGAAATACGGCAAGGCTGCAAGGAATTTATTCTCCTGCGCAATATAACAATATGGGCATCTTAAATTGCAGGTCTGAACCGGCACAGCTACATCAATAAAACGCTTGATCTTCTCCATCAATATTCCTCTTTCAATCAGTTCTCATACTGAACATCAGACGGCAACTTTTTTAAGATTGCCTCTAACTTTTTTCTTTCATCAAACAGCATGTATGGATTTTCGTGAGCAAAAAGAACAAGTCGTTCCTTCTTTGCTAAGCTAATCAATTTAGGGAAGCAAAAATGTTCCAATCGAAGATCTGTCTTTGTATAAAGGATACCTTCCCGTTCGATACCCCCCCACTCAGAAAAACTGAGTCTGGTATTCCATAACTGTCACGGGTATCATCCGCACAGAACAACTCTTTAATACCAGAGTCTTTAAGCTCCTCTATTACTTCCAGAGCAGCTGTAAATCTGTGGAGACGTGTTTTGTCGGATACGCACCCGATCTTGCCGAAAGTATTAAAAAAACTATCGAAAGATTTCACGCTTGTATTTCCGTCTATATCAGCGTGGTATCCAACAGACAGCCAGTCGCAAGCTCTGTGAAGCTCGTCTAATATCTTCTTCGGATATGTCAGAGATGGATCTTGAAAAATGTATAAGGATAATTTCACTCCATACTTACTATTCAGTTCTTTGAGACTATTGAAAAAAGGAATTTCAAAAATCGACTGATACTGCTTATCAATCGCCATTTTGAATGAATTATGCACATCATCAAAACTGATATGCACTTTCTTTGTACGGAAGATGGAAGATGGGAGTAGTCGAATCATAAAAACATCTACTGCATTTATTGCTTTATGCAGAATAATCGGCACACTCTTATTCATATCTTCCTTTAAATCATCACCCCCGTTTTAGATGCTTTGCGTTTCTGATTCCCCATCTGAGAAAATCATCACAAACTCCAACAACATTGCTTTCCAACTTTTTCGCAGACCTGTATTGCTCATTCGAATCATCCAGTTTGCCTGAAAGGAATTCTTCCATTTCTTCTGTGTACCACCCAGCTTCCTTACGATTTCGCAATTCAGCATAGGTAAGTGCATCGATGCTTGGAATAACCCCAAGGGACATGAAATGACTTGAATTCATGCAAAAAGGTGAACCGCAATGGTTACCAACTGCCAAAAGTCGTAATGGTTCCTTCGGATTTTTGAATATATCCTGAAAAATATACGAACTATAACACCGCCTCATGATCCCTGTTGCGAGATCAAGATTTCCAGTCCAATCACCCGCATAGCAAAACTCTTTTCTTTTTACGTTAAAGTTTTTCATTGTAAAATCGAAAAGAGGGGACTCAAAACGCCTGCCATATTCTTCATATTCTTTCTGTGTATGAGATGTCATTAGCTCGATCTTTTGCAGCCCTTTACTTTCCTTTCTCGTGGCTGCCACTTGTGGTTTTGCACCCACACGTTCTACACAGATCTGCTCCATCTCATCCAGATATGGGATATATTCGTCACACAGGTTGAACTGCACCAGAATTGATGCGCCAGCCTCCCGAACCATTTTTATATTGTCGAAAAAAGCATCCAACAGGTTTAGTCTTTTTAATTCCAGATAATGGAATGAGAATGAGAAATGCAGATGGGTAACATATATTCCTGCCTTCTCGATTATCTCTTCCAACCTTTTTCTAATAGTCCCATTGGTTGTGATATTCACATAATGTCCATTCTTAAGAATGTTATATGTGATATCTGCTATTTCATTTTGCAGAGTTGTTTCACCAGCTCCGCAAATCGAGAAGTACGTTACCCCCCCCCACCTGTCAAGTAACATTGCTTGACCGATTTGCTCGGGAGTATATTTTAATTGTGCCTGCTTCATCTTCCTGTTGTTTCTCTGAATTACATAACAATAACTGCAATGCAGATTGCACGCTGTGATCGGAAGAAGGCACTCCACAAATCGCTTTATTTTTGCCATCTACTGCACTCCTGTTTCTAATTTCTCAATCAGTGTAATCTCTTATAAACCTGCTTCCTTATCCCGTTCGGCAGTACACAAATCACCGCGTGTGGTACCGCACCAGATAAGTAATCAATCTCACTGCTCCAACCTGTGTCCCGCATGCCCCTGTGAAACCGCAGCATATCTTCTGCATACTGCTTCCCGCCGCGCCGTTCATACATATCCGCAGGGCTTCGCATATCGAGCAGAACATCCTTTAAATTCTCCGCCTTGTATCCCTTCATCAGCATCCTGACCCACAGGTAATAGTCTTCAAAGAGGTGATACGATTCCTTGTACCCGCCAGCCTTTTCAACCGCACTCTTCTTGAACATCACACAAGGATGATTCATCGGATTGCGCTTCCGGCTGAATTTCCTGATCTCCACATCAGTGATCGGGAGGCTCCTCTTTCCTGTGGGCTTCTGCAGATCATCGATAAACTCTGATACTGTGCCGGATGAAAGGCTGATCTCCGGATGCTCAAAAAACAACCTGAGCTGTTTCTCACAGCGGTCTGGACGAGAAATATCGTCTGAATCCATCCTTGCCACTAACTCATTCCGGCAATCCCTGAGTCCTACATTCAGAGCATTCCCAAGACCGGAGTTCTTCTTTAGCCTGTGGACATGCAACACAGATCCGAACTTCTGTTGCTCTTCATTGATAACTTCATCGAGTGCATCAGTTAACAATCCATCACACACCAACACAAAATCATCTGGTGGGATCGTCTGCTCTCTCATGCTCTCCATTGCCTGTCGCAAATTATTCGGTTGTTCCTTAAAGTAAACGGACATCAAGACCGAATAACTTTGTCTTTCCACAATTTCTATCTCGCTCCCTCACAATTTATAGCCTTACGCCGGATAATTAACAAAAAAGCCGTCCTTCTCAGACAGCCTTGTTTTCCGCTCCCTGTCCGGCGTTCTCTACTTTATCCAGTTTTACATCTCCTGCCGTCGTCTGCCCATCCGCAACCCCTTCCGTGCTGTCCTTCATAAACAGAATTTTCACCGTTGCCAGGCAGATTCGGAAGTCTTCCGCAAGGCTGGGCTTTGCGATGTACATGAGATCCATCAGAAGCTTATCATAGGGCGTGCTGTTGTATTTTCCTGCATACTGTGCCAGGCCCGTGAGACCACACTTGCACTGAAACCGGAGGCGGAATTCCGGCAGCTCCTTCTCGTACTGCTCGGCGATCTCCGGGCGTTCCGGACGAGGACCTACGATCGACATATCTCCTTGCAAAATATTGAAGAGCTGCGGGAGCTCATCCATACGGCAGGCACGGATAAAGTGTCCGACCCGGGTGATCCGGTCATCCTTCTCCCCGGTGGAGAGTCTGGCAACACCGTCCTCTTCCGCGTCCATCCGCATGCTGCGGAATTTCAGAACCTCGAAGACCTTCCCGTCCTTGGTCAGGCGCTTCTGACGATAGAAGGCAGTTCCGCCGTCCAGGCGAATCAGAAACGCAAGAATCAGCATCAAGGGAGAGAGCAGTACTGTGAACTTCCAAAGAAAAGTACCCTCAATGAGTAATTCGTCAATCGTGAGATAAAAAATGGCCCAAAACCGGCGTTTGTAAGCGAAAAAGATTGCAAATGGCCGGTTTTTCTGTTACACTTT
>Ga0129313_1001308_pt1 | contig 16315 bp, 12 predicted proteins | sample O1105metagenome_FD_94436 | JGI IMG/M metagenome (GOLD analysis project Ga0129313, IMG submission 94436) | Orangutan group fecal microbial communities from fecal samples from Wisconsin, USA - O1105 metagenome | ecosystem: Host-associated > Mammals > Digestive system > Large intestine > Fecal... | reverse complement strand
ATTCATTTGTGGGTGTCTCCTTTGAACGATGATTATTTAACCTGCCAGTTAACAATCATTATTCTATGGGTGACACTCATTTTTTGCAAACCTGTCATTTATTACTTAACAGGAATGCTCCTTATTTAATAACAAAATTATACACAAATTTTGTTATATAGTCAATGGGAATGTGAGAATATTATATGTCGGTTTTTGTAATTGTATTCGATTGACTTCCTTTGGGGAGCAATCCGGGCACCGGCTGGGGTTGTTCCCGGTGTGGTGCGTGAATCCATAAGGAAAGCGTAAAGCAGAAAGGAAGGTAGAAAAGATATGTGTTATAGAGAATGTACAATTTATTTGAGGTCGCAAATTGCGACCTCAAATAAAAAACGTAGGAGATATGGTGATATTATCGGAACAAGGGAACAAACAATTATTTCCGTAAGTATTGCTTCATGGTATAATAGATGAGGTTAACAAATTACTTGAGAAATCTTGAATTGTGACGTTTTTGGGGGGCTGAGCACCCGGGAGGAATAGGATGGTTTACGAGCTTTATGATACAACAAAAGTTGAGTCGATATTTGCCGGTTGGGAAGAAACATTAATATATTCATAAGATATGCCATTAAGAAGGATACAAAGTTTGACACAATGAAGCTTCAGGATATGGCCGGTCAACTGCCTGAAGGATATAAGCTGAAAAGGATTGATAGCGATATCTATGATAAATGTTTGCTAAATCCTGTGACGGCAGATTTTGTTTCTGCTTTTGGCAGCAAAGAAAGGTATCTGGAGTACGGAAGAGGAATGGTTATCATGAAAGATGATGTGATTGTAGCAGGTGCCTCATCGTATACCAGATATAAAGAAGGTATTGAAATTGAAGTTGATACAGTAGAATCTGAAAGAAGAAAGCACTTGGCAACTACAGTTTGTGCTGCTCTGATTTTGGAGTGCTTGAAGGAAAACCTATATCCAAGTTGGGACGCACAAAATATGAACTCAGTTCATTTGGCGGAAAAGCTTGGCTATGAATATGCACACGAATATGTGGCGTATGAGGTGTCAAGCGAGAGTAGGACACATTGAGAATTTTTTAGGAAGCCAACCCGTTTATTCCTAAAGATTTTTCTATGAAATAAAAAGATGGTATGTTATACTTTTTATTGATTGACGAAACCGGAGGAACTGCGGGATGGAGAAGATGAGAATGGAATCGGTCGACAGGACTGCTAAGAATATGGAAGCCATTGGGGCATTGTTCCCTAATTGCATTACCGAGACGACAGATGAGAATGGCAGAGCAAAGAAAGCCATAAATTTCGACCTGCTTCGTCAGATGCTCTCCGGTGACCTTGTTGAGGGGGATGAAGCTTATGAGTTTACATGGGTGGGGAAAAAAGCCGCCATTATGGAAGGAAACAGGCCCATCAGGAAAACTCTGCGTCCCTGTGTGGAGGAGAGCAGGAACTGGGATATCACGGAGAATCTGTATATTGAAGGGGACAATCTTGATGTGCTCAAATTGTTGCAGGAATCTTATTTGTCCAAGATAAAAATGATATATATAGATCCCCCCTACAACACAGGTAATGATTTCCTGTATCGGGACGACTTTAAACTATCGAAGGAGGAATACGCTGAGCGGAACGGAGAGTATAACGACGCTGGTGAAAGATTGTTTAAGAACACGGACACAAACGGGAGATTTCATTCCGATTGGTGTTCCATGATTTATCCGCGCCTGATGCTGGCACGCAATCTGCTTACGGAGGACGGCGTCATTGTAATTTCCATAGATGATAACGAAATAGAAAACATGCGCAGAATCTGTAATGAGATTTTCGGCGAAGACAATCTGGTAACCTGCTTTATCTGGAACTGTTCTACCGCAGGAGGTATAAGACCGAAATTTGCCAGCAAAACCCATGAATATGTACTTTGCTATGCGAAGAATAAAGAGGCTCTTCCCACGATTTATGCGCCGTTGTCGGAAGGGGCAAAAAGGATGTATACCCAAAGAGATGAAAGGGGTATCTACCGCGACAAGGACTTTCTCTTTAAAAATAAGTCAACCAATGTGAATCAAAAATATCTGATAACATGTCCTGACGGAGAGCGGGTAAGGCCGAAGGAGGGATATATCTATCGCTTTATCAGAGAGCGGTTTGAGGAAGCGCAGGCAGAGGGGCTGGTAACGTTTAAGCAATCGTCCACCGGACCGCTGGTGAATGAAAACGGAGAGCAGGCACATTGGAATATATACATAAAGAAATATCTGGGGGATGCAATGGGTGCACCATCCACTTTAATCCCAAAAGAAATGATAAGCATCTATAATGTGGGAACCCAATGTGTGCAAAATCTGTTTGACGGAGTCCGGGTATTCGAAAACGTAAAGCCGGTAGACCTGATTGAGTATTTTATCAACATGTTTTCCGATGAAAACGCAATTGTGATGGATTTCTTCTCCGGGTCTGCCACAACGGCGCATGCAGTTATGGAACTCAATGCGAAAGAACAGAAAAACCGGAAATTTATCATGGTTCAGCTGCCGGAGGCGTGTGAGGAATCCTCGGCTGCATACAAAGCGGGATTCGGGAACATCTGTGATGTGGGCAAAGAGCGTATCAGAAGGGCTGCGGCACAAATTGCAGATGAAAACGGGATATCGGTAGGGGACTTTGATTCCGGGTTCAGGTGCCTGAAGCTGGCGGAGAGCAATATGAATGATGTGTATTACACGGCGGATGAATACTCACAGGATTTGCTTTCCATGCTGGAAACGAATATCAAAGAAGACCGTTCCGATTTGGATTTGCTGTACGGTTGTCTCCTGGAATGGGGAATCCCTCTTTCTTTGCGGTATAGGACTGTGGAAACGGACGGAAAGGCAATTCAGATATACAATGAGGGCGATTTGGTTGCCTGTTTTGACTGCAATATAACCGAAAATGTAGTGAAAAGTATGGCTAAAATGCAGCCCCAAAGGGCTGTGTTCAGGGATGCCGGATTTCGGTGTAGTGCGGAAAAAATAAATGCTGAAGAATTATTTAAGCTATATTCACCGAAAACGGTTGTAAAAGTACTATGACGGAGGAATGGTAATGATGGCTTATTGTGTGATGAACGGCGTCGTTTTGATTGATTCATCTTCAATTCCCGCCCCGGAGGAGCGCATGGCTGCCTATACCGCGAATACCTGGCAGCCGGAGAGAACACAGGCCGAAATTAACAGCAATACATCCCAGGGGAAAAGGGCAGAAAATGCTTTTGAGGCATATGCATCACAGTTCCTGAATTTTGAGTATGTGACCTATGACCGTATCAGGACGGATGAATACAAAAAGTCTGCGCCCTTTGATGGACTGCTGTACAGAAAAGCAGCCGGAAAAGAAGAGATACTTGCCGGGTATGTGACGAGAATACAAAGCGAAATAGCCGGGAACGGATACGGGCATATTTCTTCGGCGCTGCGGGCAGATATGGAGCGGGACGAAATATATACCGTCGAGATTAAGTCCACAGCGGTGAATGAGAAAAAGAGAACCGATTCGGCGGGAGATTTGGAAAAGCTGCTGGAATTGATTAATCAGGACGATTATCTGGCCTATCCGTTGTATTGCAGAGCGAGCGAAGATATCGATACCTTTGAGAAGTATTGCAATTTTGTATATAACTGCCGGGAGACTTTCGGTTGTGCCTGGGGAAAAGAATTTGTAAATAAGCTTTTGAAAAAAGAATATGACAATATGAGCATGATTCAGGTTCGCATTTATGTGGATGACAAGAGGTTTTACATCATGGGATATACCTTGAAGAATGACATATTGCGGAATCACCGGATAAAGAAAATGGTGCAGCCGGGAAAGTCGGAGCTGGCGGTGTATTATTATCAGAAAATCAAGGATGGTCACGCCTGCAATAATCTGTTCTCTGACCGCAGACTGTGGAAATGAGGTCTCCATCATGAAAATACAGTATAAGCATCAAAAATTTCAGGCGGATGCAGCGAAGGCGGTTGTTGATGTTTTTGCCGGTCAGCCTTATCTGACACCCTCCTTTCGGATGGACAAAGGCTCCGGGTATTATCAAATGTCATTGACCGAGGAACAGGATGACACCGGATGGTGTAACCAGAAGATTGTCCCGGAACTGAGTGACAGAGTAATTCTCGAACATATACAGAAGATTCAGAGGGGCAATCAAATCGAGCCGTCCCGGGAACTGAAGGGGAAATACAACCTTACTGTTGAAATGGAAACAGGTGTGGGGAAGACCTATACCTATATCAAGACGATATACGAGTTGAACCGTGCATACGGCTGGAGCAAGTTTATTGTTGTGGTTCCAAGTATTGCTGTCAGGGAGGGAGTCTATAAATCCTTTCAGATGACGCAGGAGCATTTCGCCGGGGAGTATGGCAGAAAAATAAGGTTTTTTATCTACAATTCTGCCCATCTCACCGACATAGACCATTTTGCGGCTGACAGCTCCATTCATGTCATGATTATCAATTCCCAGGCATTTAATGCCAAGGGCAAAGATGCACGCCGTATTTATATGAAACTGGATGAGTTCAGGTCACGCCGGCCCATTGAAATGATCGCAAAAACGAACCCGGTTCTGATTATTGACGAACCGCAGTCTGTAGAGGGACCGGCAACCAAAGAAGGCTTGAAACGGTTTAATCCCCTTCTCACACTCCGTTATTCCGCTACGCATAAAGCAGACAGTATTTACAACATGGTTTATCGGCTTGACGCAATGGAGGCTTATAACAAAAAGCTGGTGAAGAAGATTGCGGTTAAGGGTATCACCGAGGCCGGAGGCAATGCCGCCAGCAGTTATATCTATCTTGAGAGTATCAATCTCTCTCAGGCGGCCCCTACAGCTACGATATCCATTGACTGTAAGACTGCGGGTGGAGCAATCAGAAGAAAGAATTTCACGGTAGGGGAAGGCTGTAATCTGTATAGCCTTTCCAACGAGTTGGGGGAATACAGAAACGGCTTTGTGGTGAAACGGATTGATGGCAGGGATGATTTTATAGAGTTCCTCAATGGCACAAAGATTCATGCGGGTGAAGTGATTGGGGAGGTCAGTGAGGATCAGATCCGCAGGATTCAGATTCGGGAGACGATTCTCTCCCATATTGACAGGGAACGCCGACTTTTTTCCATGGGCATTAAGGTATTGTCCCTGTTTTTTGTAGACGAAGTTGCAAATTACAGGGAATATGCAGACGGGCTGGCGGTAAACGGCAAGTATGCGGATATGTTTGAGGAAGAGTACCGGGATATTGTTTCAAACATGCAGCGGGAGATTGGCGATGAAGAATATATGGCCTATCTGGAAGCAATTCAACCTTCCAAAACACACGCGGGATATTTTTCAATCGATAAAAAGGGGCGCATGACCAACAGCAGGGTTACTGACAAAAGAGAGGGAACCTCCGATGACATTAATGCGTATGACCTGATTATGAAGAATAAAGAGTTGCTGCTGGAACGGGATCCCGGGAAGTCGCCGGTCAGATTTATCTTTTCTCATTCGGCATTGCGGGAAGGCTGGGACAATCCCAATGTATTCCAAATCTGTACCTTAAAACAGAGCGGAAGCAATGTCCGCAAGCGGCAGGAAGTTGGCCGAGGGTTGCGTTTGTGCGTAAACCGGGACGGCGAGCGCATGGACGTCAATGCGCTGGGCAATGACGTACACAATATTAATGTGCTTACAGTAATTGCAAGCGAAAGCTATGATTCTTTTGCCAAGGGCTTACAGACGGAGATGGCTGACGCAATAGCTGACAGACCAAAATCTGTCACTGTGGACTTGTTTGCAAACAAGGTGGTTAGGGATCAAAACGGCAACGCCACGGTCATAGATACCGGTATTGCCAACCGTATCTTTTTCTATCTGGTTCAGCAGGCATATATTGATCCGGACGGGGCTCTCACTGACAAGTATTATGAGGACAGGAAAAATGAAAAAGTTGTATTTCCCGATGAAATCAAAGAATATGGGCATGGAATAACAACGATTCTGGATTCCGTCTATAACGGGAAGGCGATGCAGCCGGAGAATGCGCGAAGAAATAATGTGGAGTTGAAAGTCGATTACGACAAACTTAACAGCAGGGAATTCCGGGAGTTGTGGAACAGAATCAATAAGAAATCGGTGTATACGGTGGATTTTGATACAGATGAACTTGTGCGGAAATCCATATCGGCTTTGGATTCCGGTCTTCGTGTGACAAAGACTTATTTCAGGGTGGAAGCCGGTCATATGGATGAGATTAAGTCGAAGGATGATTTGGCATCAGGCAGTTCGTTTGTCCGGGAAAGGCTTGGTACATATGATTCTTCGTTCAGAGCCGCGGCAAACGGCGGCGTGAAGTATGATTTGGTGGGTAAGCTTGTGGATGAAACAAAACTTACAAGAAAGGCAGTTGTAGATATACTCACCGGAATTGCAAAGCCTGTTTTTAACCAGTTTAGGGATAACCCGGAAGAATTTATAGCAAAGGCAGCAGCAATAATCAATGAAGAGAAGGCTGCTGCAGTCATTGAGCACATAACCTACCGTGCGGCAGAGGAAAAATTCGGGACAGAAATATTTACGGAACCCACAATCAGGGGCAGGCTTGGCGTCAATGCAATGAAGGCAGAGAAGCACCTCTATGACCATATTGTCTATGACTCTGTAAGCGAGCGGAGGTTTGCCGAAAAACTGGATGCGGCAGACAATGTTGCCGTTTATGTGAAACTTCCGGAGGGATTTTTTGTCTCAACTCCGGTAGGCCGTTACACGCCGGACTGGGCAATTGCCTTTTGTGAAGGAACCGTAAAGCACATATATTTTGTGACTGAGACAAAGGGAACCATGAATTCTGCGCAGCTCCGTTTCGTTGAGGAATCAAAAATCCATTGTGCCGGGGAGCACTTTAAGGCAATCTGCGGAGAGAGCGTGGTTTATAATATGGTGGACAGCTTTGAAGCGTTGCAGGACAAGGCGCAGAAATTGTTGACAGAATAACATAAATTTATTAAAATTTAATAAAATTTATATAAATACAAAGGAGAGAGGAAAATGAAGCGTGTTTTGAAACAGCCCGCCTTTTGGGTTACCTTTTTCTGCCTTGTCCTTGCGGTTTGCACAGCGGTTGGCAGCAGCCTGATGAACCCGGGAATAGCGGTGTTGGACAAATTTGAAAAGGGCATGAATAAAGGAAAGACTGCTACTGTGGTGTCCTGCTTTACACCTGATGTACAGGCGGAAATGAAGGCTCTGGGTGAATTGGGAGACAGCCTGTTTGACATTACGGATGCCGGAAAGCTCAACATTCTCTACGGAGATGTCATCAAAGACGAAGAGGGTGTATCCGGAGTGCAGGCATTTCTGATTTATAATCAGGATGGGCAATGCACGGAAGCAGATTATGAGGAAATCGACCTGGAAGAGGTAGGCGGAAAAGTCTATCTGAGTGCATACTAAGCCCGGGCGGTTAACGGAGGATAAAAATGAGAAGTACATTAGCAGAAAAAATAATGCACAGAGTAGCAATTGTCTGCGGAGCGCTGTTTATGATTTTCCTGATGACAGGATGCAGCGCCGGTTCTACCATTGATACCACCCTGGTCATCAACGGGGATTTGTCCGGTACAAGGCAGATGAATATTACAATCAGCGACAGCGTTTTTCAGGAGTATTTTACCGGCAACATTGAGGATTTTAATGCTCTCATGGACGGTGCGTGCCCCGAGGGGATGACCTGGAACTACAGTGAGGAGAACGGAGTTAAGCAGTATGACATGGAGATTGCTTTCAGCTCCCCGGAGGATTACAAGACAAAGGTAGAAAATATTCTGGGCGTGGAATCTGTCGACCTGACGATTGCGGCACCCGATACTGTTTGGGCAAGCGGAATCAGCGTGGAGGAGAGCTTTAACGATAAGCAACTGTTAAAGTGGATGGAGGACCTGCTGGTAAACAACGGATTTGTTTCCTCCTCCAATGCGGATATGATTTTTTCTGTCGGAACAGTATGTGTTGTGTACGGCAATGAGACATACAGCACCGGCAGCATGATTTCGGTAAGTCAGGTTGATTATGTGTCTGTAGATGCGATACATATTCTGACCCAGATAAACGAGCTGGGTAACTACGGCCGCCGTGTGGTGGTGCAGATTCCTGCATCTTCCATGGAGAAGAAGGGTGACGAGATTAAGGCGTACATGGACAGTGTAGTTCCGAAGGGAGCCAAGGGCGAATGGAGTGAGGGAGACGGATGCACGCTCTTTACCGTTTCCGCTGACAGTCTGACCGCGGAGCAGCTGGAAGCTTTTAACCGGTCGGTTTTTGACTCGGAGAACTGCAGCGTTACCGCCGCAGATATGTCAGAGAATTCGGCGCCTTTTACATTTGATGAGTATTTGACGGAGCACATTGACCTGACCGGGTATCTGGCGGGAAATTACAGCTCAATCCGTGTAGCCTATGCGATAAAGAAGGCAGATTCCTATTATGCGTATGAGTCCCGAGATGGTATTTCCAAGGGCTATACGGGTCAGCCTTGGGAGCAATACAGCGGTTATGATCTGTACAGTGATAGTTATTATTATGACAGTTTTGTTGATTTTTCCACATTGATTCAGAAGGCATACAGGGTAAAGGAACTGGAGGTGAAGACCGACAGAACCCTTGGCGGAGACTGGAAGAGAACACTTACCTTCAGCCTGGAGAAGACACCTGACGAAGAGGAACAGGCTGCCATGACGGAGGCGCTGGAAGTCCGGGCGGGAATCGCCGGGGCAGAGGAGCAGCCTGCGGAATCCGAATCGGCAGCGGGTGCAGAGACGGGTACGGAGACAGACGCGGAGGAGCCGGAGAAAAAAGCGGATGTCAAGGTTTCCGGCAAGACATCGGATGATGTTTATTCTGTCACCATTACCCAGAAGGGAAGCGGAGAGGAACTGGAGGAAAGCTCGAGACTGTTGTTTGATGCCAAGACATCTGTTTTCTATGCTTGTGACAGAGAATTCTGGAAGGTGAAAAAGCAGGAGGCATTTACAGAAACGCTTTCCTTCGGAAATATGCTGGAATATGTGACGGATGGTTTTCAGGTGAATTATACCGCAAAGCTGGGGCTTTTTGCCGACATGCAGTACTGCACTGCGGACTCTGCGGAGGTAAAGGGTGGAAAACTGCATGCCACATTCTCCAACAATCGGGTGAACATTACATATGTGGGAAGCAAAATAGATGTGATTGCCATATTGTTCTGGATATTCCTGGCTGTAGGAGTTATCAGTCTGTTGGTTCTTTTGGTAAAGCTGGGAGTATTTCGGAAAAAAGAAAAGCCGGCAGCGCCTGCTGAGGCAAGCGTGGTAAATGCTGAGGCAGCGCCTGCGGAGCAGAGCACGGTAAAGGAAGAAGCGGCAGAAGCAAAAGAGGAAAAGACGGTTTCCAAATTCTGTGAAAAATGCGGGACACCCAGACCGGAGGGGGCAAAGTTCTGCGAAAAATGCGGTTCTAAATTTGAAGATTAATATAAAGGAGAGAAAAGAGATGGCATTTTGTAGGTTTTGTGGAAAAGAGCTAAAGGAAGGCGAGGTATGCAGCTGCCAGACAGCGGAAGCACCCAAGGCAGAGGAGGCTGCACCCGTAGCGGAAGCACCCAAGGCAGAGGAGGCTGCACCTGTAGCGGAAGCACCTAAGGCGGAGGAGGCTGCACCTGTAGCGGAAGCACCTAAGGCGGAGGAGGCTGCACCCAAGGCTGCGCCCTCTATCCCCATGCCTGACAAGGAGCAGGTGACAAATGCTGCAAAGAACGTATGGAAGGGCTTCCTGGGCGTGTACACACATCCTGTTACAGGCGGAAAGGCTTTTGTGGAGAACACGGAGATTGCGGTATCTGTATGCTTTATGGTGTTGCAGGCACTTCTGTCCTCCATCTTCAGCTGTGTTTTAATCGGCAAGATTAACAAAGTATTTGATATGGGTATGGGCTTCCTGGACGACTACAAGTTCTCAGGCGTGAAGGCTTTCTTCCTGACACTTTTGTTTTCCGTAATATTTACTGCACTGCTGTTACTCCTGTTCTGGGTTGCAAAACTGATTCTGAAACTGAAGAGCAACCTGAAGCAGGTGTTGGCACTGACCGCTGTGCGTTCCGTGGCAGTGATTCCTTTTATCATTGTCAGCATTGTACTGGGATTGATTAATCCTGTTATAGGAATAGCGGTATTTTACGGTTCCGTATTGATGGCACTTTGCTTCCTGCTGGAGGCTGTCAAGGGCTTGGGCGAAATGCAGGCAGACAAGGCGCTTTACACAACATTTATCGTGATGTTTGTGTTTATTGCCATTTCTGTCTTTGTTGCATCCAAGGCATGCATGCTGTATGTTCCCGATGCTGCTAAGAATATGGGAAATCTGTCCAACCTGCTTTTCTAAGGTATGAAATCTAAAAGTGGGAAGTGGGGGAACAGACTTGCCGCATGGGCGGCATCGATGCTGTTTCATATGATGATTATTTTATTGTCGGTGTACCTATGCTTTTTTCGGGCAGAATTTTTAAATGACGAATGCGAGAAGTATCAGGTAGCCTCCCTGCTGGAAATCAGCGGGGAGGAACTTCACCGTGTGGTGGATGAACTGATGCTCCGGGCTAAGGGACAGAGCGGTGACATGGATATTACCGTGACTGTGGACGGGACCGACAAACGGTTTTTCAGTCAGCGGGATGTGGAGCATATAGACGATATTGCCGGTATGATAAAGCAGGGCAAAGTTGTATGTTCCCTTTGTGCTTTTGGACTGGCGGTATTGTTTTTTGTCATGTTTTTCAAGGGGAAAGCGGAACTGCTGTGCAGAACTTATCTTTTCTCGTGGCTGGTCCTGATTGGACTGTCCTTTATAATCGCTGTATGGATTCTGCTGGATTTGAGAGGATTTATCAACAGCTTTCACCGGCTTTTTTTCAACAATGACCGATGGATTTTAAACCCTGCAAAGGATATGCTGATTTGGCTTTTCCCTACAGGGGTGTTCAAAGATGCGGCCATCCGGTTGGCGGTATGTCTGGCCGGGGTACATATTCCGTGTTTGGCGGCTTCTCTATGTTTCGTAAGATATAAAGCATCACAAAGAACTCCTGCCCGTTTCAGATAATGGGGACAGGAGTTTTTTAACGGAAAATTATCGCCCGGAGGGCTAAAGTATTTTCCCCCACTGCCGATAAACATTACAGGAAGGAGGGATCCTTGATGCGTATTGAAGCATATACTCAGGTACAGCAGTTGTATCAGACCAAGAAGGTAAATCAAACCCGAAAAGAGGGAAATGTATCCCGTGCAGACCAGGTGCAGATCAGCAGTTTCGGAAAGGATATCCAGACGGCTAAGGCTGCGGTTGCGGGAAGTCCCGACATCAGGGAGGAGCTGACAGCGCCCATCAAAGCGCAGATTCAGAGCGGCACATACAGTGTTGACAATGCAACCTTTGCAGAAAAACTGCTGCAGAAGTATGAGGAAATGAGGTAGGAAGTCCCGTGGCCAGTTTGATGGAAAACCTGATAGAGGTACTTGAACAGGAAAGCAATGAATATGAGGGACTTCTGAGCCTGTCTCAGAAAAAGACACCGATTATCGTAAGCGGTAATCTGGAAGAATTACAAAAAATCACGGATGATGAACAGGAATTGGTAAGCAGGATTAACCGGCTGGAAAAGAGACGGACGGAAACTACTGCTGATATCGCCAATGTGTTGAACAGGGATGTTAATGCCTTAAAACTTGCAAATCTGATTGAAATGCTGGCGGCGAGACCTGCGGAACAGCGGAAGCTGGCGGAGGCTCACGACAGATTACAGACAGCAGTGCGGGAGTTAAAGCGGACCAATGAACAGAACAGAGAGCTGTTGGCAAATGCGCTGGAAATGGTAGAGTTTGAGATGAATCTCCTACAGGCCTCAAAGGCTGCACCGGAGACGGCAAACTACACAAAAGGGGCGTACAATGCCGGTGACACCATGGGTATCCCGGGCGGAGGCTTTGATGCCAAGCAGTAACAGAGGTGATATTTATGCCGTTAATGGGTAGCTTATATATAGGAGCATCCGGATTACAGACCAGTCAAAATGCGCTGAACACCACAGCGCATAATCTTTCTAATATAGACACAACCGGCTACACAAGGCAGCAGGTACAGTTGTCTGACAAGCGTTATATTGCGCTTTCTGTAGACCCGAACTCTGTCAACAATAAGCAGACAGGGCTGGGTGTCACGTATTCCCGGGTAAAACAAATCAGAGATTATTTCCTGGATAAAACATACCGCAAGGAATCGGGACGCAGTATGTTTTACGAGGTATCCACCGAAGTGATGGAGGAGGTGGAGAGCCAGCTGGGTGAGATGAACGGCGAGGCATTCCAGACTACCATCACGGATTTTTGGACATCCATTCAGGAATTGGCGAAGGATCCGGCAAGTTCCGTGAGCCAGGGGCTTCTCGTTCAGAGAGCTTCCGAGTTTGTGGAGCGGGCGACCGCCGTCTACGAGGGACTTTCTTCCTATCAGGACAATCTGAATACACAGATAAAAAAGCAGGTTGATAAAATCAATGATTACGGCAACATGCTTCTTACGTTAAATGATCAGATACGTGCAATTGAGTCAGGCGGCATTGAGCATGCAAACGATTTGAGAGATGCCAGAAATCAGGTGCTGGATGAATTGTCAGAGTTGGCGAGCATTACATATGGGGAAGACCTGTATGGCAATGTGTATGTGCAGATAGAAGGGGTAGATTTCGTCAAGGGCGGCGCCTGCTACGAAATCGGCACATATGTGGATGTAAATACAGGATTTTACACGCCCTTCTGGCCCCAGAATGCCTCCTACCGTGTGATGGATAACGGGACGAGAGAATATAACATTGACGGAGCTGAGGTGTTTGATCTGAACAGAGAAATCTCATCGGATTTAAATACCGACATCGGCGGGTTGAAAGCCATGCTCCTGGCGAGAGGAGACCACAGAGCGGATTACACGGACATAGAAGGGGATTACGACAGCGTTTCCCAGTCCGTTGTCATGAATATTCAGGCAGAATTCGATCAGCTGATTCACAATGTGGTGACAAAGGTCAACAGTATTCTGGCGGATGCGGCAGGCGTGCAGCAGGGCAGTATTACCCTGGAGGATGGCACATTGCTGGAAGGAGCAAGATTTGCGGATGTGGATTCCAACGGATATATGCGCAGGGATGACGGCAGCCCTATACAGCTTTTCGGGAAAGTGTCCACGGATAATTACCGAAAGGTATCCGGCACAGTGACTTATACGGATGAGGACGGAAATATACAGACTAAAACCGGCGAGTTCTGGGTCTTCAACGAAGAAGATCCGAGTGCACCGGAATCCTTGTATTCCGTCAAGAATCTGCAGATTGACCGGGAATTGATGCAGAGACCGGCAATGCTTGGATTCAGACTTCCCGACGGTTCGGAGGATACGGCCACGGCGGAAGCGTTGAAGGCGGCCTTTACGGAGGAGTCCTACACTCTGAATCCGAATGTGAAAAAGAAAACCACCTTTGTGGATTATTATACTGATTTGGTAGCACAGGTTGCAAACTCCGGCTCGGTTTACCGCAGCATCTATACGAATCAGGAGAGCACGGTAGAGGCGGCAAACAGTGCCAGAGAGCAGGTTGTGGGAGTATCTTCGGATGAAGAACTGTCCAATATGATTAAGTTTCAGAACGCGTACAATGCTTCCAGCCGCTATATCAATGTAATCAGTGAAATGTTGGAGCACATCATTAATACATTAGGTGCGTAATCGGGAGGAAAATCAAAATGCCTTCACAATTTTTTGGATTAAATATTGCATATACGGGTTTGCTGGCCAACAATGCGGCGCTGAATACCACCTCAAACAATATCGCAAATGTGCAGACGGAAGGCTACAGCAGACAGCAGGTAAAACAACAGGCAGCCAGTGCGTTGCAGATATTCCAGACCTATGGATGTGCCGGTGCCGGTGTGGAGACTCTCTCCATCGAACGTATCAGGGATGAGTTCTATGACGGAAGATTCTGGGACAACAATGCGAAGGTGGGGGAGTACAGCCAGAAGCAGTACTATATGACGCAGATTGAGACCTATTTTGATGACAACGGCAAAAACGCGGGATTCAAGACGATTTTTGACCAGCTCATGACTACCGGCCTGCAGGAGTTGATGAAGACACCCAACGACGCTACGGCCAAGTCGCAGTTTGTAGGTTATGCGGGAGCCCTGGTGGAGTATTTTAACGGATTGGCGGGCAATCTGGAGAAGCTCCAGAAGGATGTCAACCAGGAAATCAAATTGAAGGTGGATGAAATCAATTCTCTGGCGGGAGAGATTGCCACCCTGAACAAACAGATTAATACCATTGAACTCACGGGAGTCAATGCCAACGAGCTTCGGGACAGAAGAGCACTTCTCATCGACCAATTGTCGGAGATTGTGGATGTGGATGTAAAGGAAATTCCGATTACCGATACCAACAATCCGGACAGAGAGACGGGAGCAAACCGCTTTATCATCAAGATTGCGGGCGGACAGATTCTGGTGGATGACAGTTCCTATAACGGTCTGGAGTGCGTGGCGAGAGAAAATTACGAGAAAGTGAACCAGACCGATATCCAGGGCTTATATGATATTTACTGGAGCAACGGACAGGAATTTAATCTTTACAATGCCGCCATGGGAGGAGCCCTGAGAGGACTTGTGGAAATGCGCGACGGCAACAACGGCGAGAATTTTACGGGGCAGGTGATTTCCACCGGTGTGACCGACGACGGAAGCCAGGATACTGTCACTGTACAGGTGAGTAAGGATTACCTTCAGGATTTGAACAAGTGTAATCTGTCCGACAACGGAGGCATCATTAATCTGGGTAATCAGGAGTTTTATTATGATTCCTGGAGCTATCAAATCAGCTATGATGCAGACGGTAAAGCGGTGTATTCCTATACCTTCACGTTGTCCGGCAGGGAAAAGAATCCCACCAGGCTGACCAACGACAGAGTGGGGAAGACGGCCTCCATCGGCTCCGGAATCGCCTATCAGGGTGTCCCTTATTATATGAAGCAGATGAACGAGTGGGTCAGAACTTTTTCCCAGAAGTTCAATGATATCCTGACATCCGGATACGATTCCGATGGAGAGCAGGGAATCAAGATGTTTACCGGCGAGCAGGCCACTAAGGATGAACAATTCGATTTCCCGAAAGGATACAGATATGATACATTCACTTACGAGGATTTTCTGCAAAACGGTGCTTTTACCGTGGAGGTGGATAATGACAGCTATTACAAGCTGACAGCGTCGAATTTCAGCGTCCTTGCAGCCATGGAGCTGGACCCTTCCAGACTTGCCAACAGGTATGACCGGGGCGACGGTGTGGAGCAGAACGATTTGCTGGAGGACTTAAAGGACCTTGCCACCAACAAGGACAAGATGAGCTTCCGCAGTTCTTCCGCGTCTGAATTCCTGCAGTGTGTACTGTCGGATGTGGCGCTGAACGCCCAGAGAGCCAACACCTTTTACCAGAGCTTTAAGGATATCTCGGGAACCATCGATACCCAGAGAATTTCCATATCCGGTGTGGATGAGGACGAAGAGGCGGTAAATCTTGTGAAATATCAGAACGGATATAATCTTGCCTCTAAAATGATTCAGACATTAACCGAGATATATGATAGATTGATTTTGCAGACCGGAGTATGACAAAACGGCTTTGATATGACGGAAAGGCGGAGGAATATATGAGAATTACAAACAAAATCATGCAGCGCAATAATTTATCCAATATCAATACCAACAAGGTCTATCAGGATAATTTAAGCACGCAGATGTCTACCCAGAAAAAAATAAACCGTCCTTCCGATGATCCTGTGGTTGCGATTCGCGCATTACGTCTGCGCAGTAATGTGACGGAGGTAACGCAGTATTACAGCAAAAATATTCCGGATGCGGAGAGCTGGCTCAGCGTCACCGAAGATGCATTAAAAAATTTGACACAGATTATGACTAACATGATCAGCCAGTGCACCAAGGGTTCCAACGGACCCTTGAAGACAGAGGACCGCCAGATTATTTTGGAGCAGATGAAGGCATTGGGAGAAGAGGTATACAGCACCGGTGATGCAGATTATGCGGGAAGGTATGTGTTTACCGGATACCGCACTGACACTTCCCTGAGTTTTGACCGGGAACAGACCTTAAATTATAAGATTACGGAACAGCTGGACAGCAGTGCCATCGATTCT
>Ga0129313_1001307_pt1 | contig 16319 bp, 16 predicted proteins | sample O1105metagenome_FD_94436 | JGI IMG/M metagenome (GOLD analysis project Ga0129313, IMG submission 94436) | Orangutan group fecal microbial communities from fecal samples from Wisconsin, USA - O1105 metagenome | ecosystem: Host-associated > Mammals > Digestive system > Large intestine > Fecal... | reverse complement strand
GTAGGGCACCCAGGTAAGGGGCATAAAGCGATTACGGCCGCTTTCTGCGCTTTATGCCCCTTACCTGGGTGCCCTACGATTTGAAGTGCATCGATCTTTCGCAGCTGACCGCCGCACAAAAAAGCTGGCTGAACTGGTATCACGCCCAAACCGCCCAGCGCATTGCCCCGCTGCTTTCTGCCGAAGAAAACCGCTGGCTGGCTGAAAAAACCCAGCCCATTGCCTGACGCTGCAGGATAAGCCCAGGGGCGATCAGCGCCCAGTGTTAAAGCCGCGCCTCTGCGGCGGCAAAATGCCGTTATCTTTTTTCAAAAATGCCCGTGAACGCCTAAGCATTCACGGGCATTTTTTCTTGTGTGTATTTTTTTGCGCACTGCCTTGGTGCCTTAAAGCTCATGGTTTGCCTTTTTTGCAAAGGAGCAATCCAGCAGCTGGCGGGTATAGGCATTGCGGGGGTTCTGCAGCACGGCCTCGGGCGAGCCCTGCTCTATGATCTTTCCGTGCAGCATCACGGCAATGCGGTCAGCCATATAATTCACCACGCTGATATCGTGCGAAATAAACAGATACGATACCTGCAGGCGCTTTTGCAGATCGTTCAGCAAATTCAGGATCTGCGCCTGCACCGATACATCCAGGGCCGACACGGCTTCATCGCACACCACGATCTCCGGCTCTGAGATCAGCGCCCGGGCAATGGCCACGCGCTGGCACTGCCCGCCCGAAAGCTCGCCGGGGAATTTGCGCAAAACCGATTCTTCCAGCCCCACAAGGCTGCACATTTCGCGCGCACGCTCTGTGCGCTTTTGGGCATCCGGCTCGATCTGCAGGGTGAGCAAGGGCTCGGCCAGAATATTTTCAATGCGCTCCGAGGCGTTCATGGAGCCCTTGGGGTCCTGAAACACATATTGCACATTGCGGCGGAACTCGCGGTATTCCTGCCGCGAAAGCGTGCGGATATCTTTTCCTTTATACAAAACGCGCCCGCCGGTGGGCTGCTGCAGCCCGCCAAGGATCTCGCCCGTGGTGGATTTTCCGCTGCCGGATTCCCCCACGATGCCCAGCGTTTCGCCCCGGTATAATTCCAGGCTCACACCGTCCACGGCCGTAAAATTTTTCAGCACACGCCCGGTAAACGGCGCTTTCTGCACCGGAAACTGCTTTACAAGCTCCTGCCCCTGCAGCAAAATTTCAGCCATGGTCATGCCCTCCTATCCCGGGTTTTGCGCACAGGCAGCTATGCCCGCCGCCCAGATCCTGCTCCTGCAAAGCGGTGCTGCACTCTGCACCGGCATAGGGGCAGCGCGGCGCAAAAATACACGCATCGGTTTCACGCCCGCTGTCCGGCACATAGCCGGGAATTTCGGCCAGGCGCTGCCCGGCCTGCAGGCTGAGCGAGGGGATCACCCCCATCAGCGCGCGGGTATAAGGGTGCGCCGGGGTGCAAAACAGGGTTTCGGTGCTGCCGCTTTCCACCATGCGGCCCGCATACATCACCAGGGTGCGGCGGCTGTACTGCTGCAGCATTCCCAGATCATGGCTGATCATCACAACGGCAATGCCGGTATCCCGGCTGATCTTCATAAACAGATCCATGATCTGCCGCTGAATGGCGCAGTCCAGGGCCGTGGTGGGTTCGTCGGCGATCAAAAGCTCGGGGCTGTTCATCAGCGCCATGGCAATATTCACGCGCTGGCGCATACCGCCGGAAAGCTCCCATGCATACGAGTTCAGAACACGCTCCGGGTCATCAAAGCCGACCTCGCGCAGCAGTGCCTCGGCCCGCGCCAGCCCCTGCCGCAGCGTGCCCTTGCGGTGGCTCACATAGCTGTCGGCGATCTGCTGGCGGATTCTGAGCATGGGGTGCAGATAAAACATCGTGTTCTGCGGCACAAAGCCAATGTGATTTCCCACGGTTCTGCGCCAGTCGGTGTCGGATAAGTGCAGGCAATCTGCGCCGAACATCTGCAGTGCATCGGCTTTAAAATGCACATCCTCGGGCGGAATGTTCAAAAGCGTGCGCATCAGCATGGTTTTGCCGCTGCCGGATTCCCCGGCAATGCCCAAAAGCTCCCCCTGGGCAATATCCAGATCCAGCGACTTGATCAGCACCCGGTGCGCCGAGGAAACCGTAAGCCCGCGAATGCTGACCAACTTTCTGCCTTCGCTCATTGCTCCGACCTCCTTGTAATGAGAATGTCGTTTAAGCCGTCACTCAGCAAATGGAAGCCCAGCACCGCCATGAAGATCGCTGCGCCGGGGGCAACGGCCAGATAGGGGTATAAAAGCGCATACTGCTTGGCTTCCGAGAGCATCAGGCCCCAGCTTGCATTGGGCGGCTGTACGCCCAGCCCCAAAAAGGAAAGCGCGGCCTCGGTCATGATGGCAGAGCCAACGCTGGCGCTGAACTGCGTGAGCAGCCGGGGCAGCAGCACCGGCAGATAATAATGGCTCAAAAGGCGCAGGGGCCCTGTGCCAAAGCTGCGTGCCGCCTTGATGCAAAGCAGCGATTCGCTTTCGAGGATCAGGGTATACACAAGGCGCGCAAAGGGCGCGATCGTATAGATGCCGATGGCCAGGATCGCCCCCCACTGCCCGCGCCCCACCACGGCCACCAGCATAAGCGCCAGCAAGGTGCCGGGAAAGGCCATCAGCCCTTCGATGGCACGCATCACAATGCTGCCGTAAATGCCCTTGATCATGGCAGCGCTGGCCCCCAGCACACAGCCGCACACCGCACCGCCGCTCACCGATACAAAGCCGATCAGCAGAACTGTGCGTGAGCCCACCATGATGCGGCTCAGAATATCGCGGCCGTACTGGTCGGTGCCCAGCAAATGCCCGGCAGCCTGCCCCGGCTGCAAATAGGCGTGCGCATTATCCATTACATTGGGGGGATAGGGCAGATAGAAAAACGAAAGCAGGCACGCCGCGATCACGATAAGCAAAAGGGCGCAGCCCAAAACAAGGTTCCAGTTTGGCTTTTTCATGCGGCATTCCCTCCTTCGTTCAGGCGAATGCGCGGGTTCATCCAGGCCGTGAGCAGATCCGCCAAAAGCGAGATGAGCACCACCGCCAGTGTAATAAACATAACGGCCCCCTGCAGCAGCACAATGTCGCGCTGCTCCACGGCAACCAGCACCAAACGGCCCAGCCCGGGCATAGAAAATACCGATTCCACCACGGTGGTGCCGCCCAGCAGCTTGGCAAACTGCATTCCTGCCACATTCAAGGGGGCAGCCAACGCCCCGCGCAGGCCGTATTTAATATAAATTTTCCACGCAGGCAGGCCCTGCACCTTGGCCATCAGAATATAATCCTGCTGCAGCGACTGCAGCATTGAGGTGCGCACCGCGCGCAGCAGCGGGCCAACCTCGCCAATGGCAAGCACCAGCGAGGGCAGAAAAATGCTTTGCAAATAGCCTGTAAAGCTGTCGCCGGGGGCCACAAAGCCGGAGGCGGGAAACCATTTTTTGCCCAGCGCCAGATAGATGATAAAGATCAGTCCGATCCAAAAGCCCGGGATCGCCGCGCCGATCTGCATCAGGCTGCGGCTGAGAATATCTATGATGCTGCCTTTTTTAACGGCGGAAGCAACCCCCAGAAGCCCTGCCGCGATCAGCGCCATCAGCATGGAAAGCACAGCCAGAGAAAGCGTGACCGGCAGGCGCTGCAAAACCAGCGTGAGCACATTTTCACCGTAGAGCGCAGAAGTGCCGAAATCCAGATGAAACAGATTTTTCACCCAGCCCAGATACTGCAAATACCAGGGCAGATCCAGCCCAAGGCTGTGCTCCAGCTGGGCCAGCTGCTCAGCGGTGGCATCCGTGCCCAGTGCAAGCATGGCCGCATTGCCGGAAATTTGGGTGAGCATCACAAAAGTGATCACCGAAACGGCCACCACCACAAGCAGCGCGCCGTTGATTCGTTTGATTGCATAATTGAGCATAAGATCCGCTCCAAACAATGGCTGTTATTTTGTAGATAGGCAAAATGAGGAGGCAGAGCCTGCCCCCTCATTTGCTTTGCGTAAATTTAAGAAAAGCTCAATACTTTAAACTCGGTGGTTTCCGAAGGATACATCACATAGCCCTGCAGGTCGCTGCTCATGGCGTAAAGGCGATGCTGGGTCTCCAAAGGCACCACGGGAACCTTTTCTGCCACCAGACGCTGGAAGTCCTGGATCAGCTGGGTGCGGGTATCGGCATCCAGCTCGTCCTTCAGCTTATCCAGAATTTCATCGGCTTCACCGGTTTTATCGCTGATGTAGTCGCCGCTCTGCGAATGGAAGCGGGCAATAAAGTCGTAAGCGCTCAAACGGCCGGAGTTGGCCATAACAGTCATATCGTAGTTTTTATCGGTGTACACATTCTGCATCCAGTCGGCCCATTCCACCATTTCGATCTCGCAGTGGATGCCCACGCGCTCCAGCTGGTCGGCAATGATCTGGCCAATGTTGGTGTACATGGGGTAGCTCTTGGGCAGGGTCAGCCCGATGGTGAAGCCATCCGGATAACCGGCTGCGGCCAGCAGCTCTTTGGCATGGTCAACATCATAGGGCAGCACATCGTTGGTATCAATGTATTCCGCAGCCGAGGAGGGCAGGTAAGAGCCTACTTTATCGCCATGGCCCTCATTGACAGCCTGAATGATCTCATCCTTATCAATGGCGCTGGCCATGGCCTGACGCACCTGCTCGTTGGCGAGATACTCGTTGTCCAGATTCATGCCCAGAACCGTGACCGAGTTGACGCTATTTTCATAAATCGAAACGGCGGGGTTATTTTCAATGGGGGGCGTGGGGCTGCCGGTCACATCCACCAGATCCACATCGCCGTTCAGAATGCCCACCATGGCCGTGGTGGTATCCGGCACTACCTGATAGTCCACATTTTCGATGGATGCGGGGGTATCGTAGTAGTCGTCGTTGCGGGTCAGCTTCACTTCCTGCTGGGGCACCCAGCTTTCAAAGCGGTAAGCGCCTGTGCCCACGGGGTTGGTTTTCAGCGTGTCGGCGCACTCCTCGGGCACGATTACCGACCAGGGATAGGCAAACGAAGTCAGCAAAACGGCATCCGGCTTATCCGTTGTAAAGGTGATGGTGTAATCATCCTCGATCTCAGCGCCGGTAATGTTGGCATAATATTTCTTTTTGGGGCTGTCGTCCTCTTTCAGGCGCTCAATGCTGTATTTTACATCCTCGGCAGTCATCTCGCGGCCATTGTGGAACTTCACGCCCTTTTTCAGGTGGAAGGTCACCGACTGGCAGTCGTCAGCCACCTGCCAGGATTCCGCCAAGCGGGGCTGGATCTCCCAGTTTTCATCCATCATCACCAGGGGTTCATACACATTCATGGTCACAAAGTAAGTGGATGTGGCCGAGGTTTTCTGCGGGTCAAGGCCCTCAGGGTCGGTCATGATCGCCACATGAAGCGTATCACGGCCTGCAGCCCCCGTGCCGGAGGCTGCGGCAGAAGTGCTGGCTGCGGATGCAGAGCCCGCCGCATTGGAAGCCCCGCAGCCTGCGCAGCTCAGCATCATTAAGCCGGCGAGAACGCCGGTGAGTAGTTGTTTTTTCATGAAGTTTCTCCTCTCAGTGAATAAAATTCTGCTTCGCAAATATCTTTTCCTGAAAATACAGCCTTCAGCCGTTTTAAAAAAGGGTACGATCGGTTCATAAAGAGCCGTACCGTCCTGCAAAACTGCCTGAGCCGGTATGAGCCTGACCATCTCGGAACTACAGCCAGGGTGCCCAATGCACACTCTCATACAGTATAATTAAAATCCAAATGTATAAAATGTCAACCCCTTTTGCCGGATTTTTAAAATTTATGCTGAATAATTTTCGCCGGGGGCAGCCGAAAAGGCCGCCCCCGGCGGGTTATTTTTAAGAATAATCGCGCTCCACATATGTGAGCTTTCCGTTTTTCATGCTTCCGTAAAACCTTATGCTGTCGATCTGCACTTCAAAATCTGCTATGCCGTTATCTATTTCGCTTGTCAGCACCACTTCACCGCAGGTTTGCCCTGCACCCACCGCATCCAGATAATTTTGCAGCTCTGTTTTGCAGCTTTGTGCGTATGCCGCTTCGTTTTCTTCTATTTCCGCTGCAGGCGTTTTACCAAAGGGGCTCAAAAGCAGCATTTCGCCTGTCACCGCATCCAAAACAAGCCCGCAGATAGGCTCTTCTTCGCCCGGCCGCGCATTTTCTGTTTTCCGGTTTACCATTACATCATAAGCCAGCCGTCCGTCCAGTTCTGTTCCCTGGTTGGCTAAGCGGATGCACACCAGGTAAACCGTATGCTCTGCTTCCGGGTCTGCAAGCTTTGCCGCCTTTCCGGCTGCATTGGCCGCCTGCTGCGGCGTAATGCAGGTATCGTCCGGCAATGTTACCGTCGACGTGCCTTCCTTTTGCCTTCGGCTGAACTCCACCTCGTCCAGTGCCACAGCTGCAAAATAAAAGCTCTCGTAGGCCTTATCCTCCGCGTTTTGTATTTCCTCTGCCGCAGTCAGGTTTTCATACTCCTTTTTAAAATCCAGCAGCGGCTGTGTTTCGTCTATAAATTCATAATCGGCACTTTCCATGGCCTGTTCCACCGCGCTGGGCTCGTTTACATCGATCACCTGCGTTTCGGTGACTGCTGATTCTACGATCTCACTGCCGCAGCCAGATAAAGACACCGCGATTGCCATGCAAAGAATCGCTACATTTTGTTTTTTCATCATTCGTTTTCCCCCAACAGCTTCTGAAAGTTATACACCCTCGTTCCACAGTACGGCTGTCCATCAAAGTTCATATCAAACTGCCATGTATCACCATTCACCTTACCGCTAAAGCACAGTTCTTGGCTTTCCGTTTTTTGTAAGTCTGTGCATATCTGCCCGGCTCCAGCTGTATCCAGAATTTTTTGCAGTATTTGTTTTGCATCCTCCATTTGATTTTCACTGTCTGTTCTTTTTTCTTCTGGCTGTACTGTATCATTTCTAAAAAAGGTCATTTCTCCTGTTATGGAATCATAGCAAACCTCCAGCAGTCTTTCACTGTTGAATAAATTCTCTTTTTCTCCGTTGCGCACTACATTTGCACGCCACTCAAGGCGTGTTCGTTCCTCTTCCGGCCCATGCCCGTTGTATTCACATATAAGGTATATCGTATAATCTTGTTTCTCTACCTGCGGGTTCAACAGATTCATTAACTTTTCTGTTCTGGCTGCAATTTCATTTGCCGAAATACATGTTTTATCCGGCAATGCAACTTCTGGCTGTTCATTTACAACTTGCATTCCAATGAAATGCGCATAAAAAAGCTCCGACTCATTTTCTTTTCGGATTGCGCTATACACTTTATTCGCTTCTTTTCGTATTTTTTCTTTTTCCAGATCCTCGCAGTATGCTTTTGCTTTCTCCAGTACCAAGGCCGTTTCATCTACAAATTCTGCGCCTGCTTCACTCTCTGCCCTTTCCAATGCGCTGGGCTCGTTTACATCGATCACCTGCGTTTCGGTGACTGCTGATTCTACGATCTCACTGCCGCAGCCCGCCAGCACAAACGCCATTGTTCCGCACAAAGCCAGGATACATCTCATTTTCATTTTGCATTTCCTCCCAAAAAGTTTTGTGAGCTTTTCTTTGGCTCTGTCAGCAGCATAACCCACAGCTGCCTTCAAATCGTCTTGCCTTTGTCACCAAGCTGTAAATTATACGCCCGGCGGATTTTATTTATTTTTCCACAGGTGTCGGCTGTGCATACAGGATCAGTCCATTATACATACACACATTCCAAGGTGCCCCATCAATATTTGTTGTGAACTGGGCTGTTTTTTCGTCCATCTTGTCCATGTTTTCAAACGCCGTGCAGGTTTGCCCTGCGCCCAGTGCATCCAGATACCCCTGCAATTCCGCCTGTCCTTTTTGCGCAAAGCCTTCCAGATTTGTATCTTCTTCCAGCGCAAAGGCTTCCTCGTATTTATAAATTTTCACGAGTCCCCCTGTAACGGCATCGATGCGGAATGCACACACGCTTTCCCGATCCCGCGGCTGTGCAGCTTCGCCCTGCTGCGTTGCCACCATCTGGTAAACCAATCTGCTGTTTCCCGGCTGTTCCGGGTCAGATACCCGCAGGGAGATCATATACACAAGCACATCCATATCCGGCTGCACCTTTTTTGCGGCGCGCTCCGCTGCGTTTGCGGCGCGCCCCGCTGCGTTTGCGGCCTGCTGGGGCGTAATGCAGGTTTCATCCGGCTCTTCCAGATCGTACTGAAGCGCTTCGTTCGCCGCCCAGGCGCCGCAAACATCGTCTCTGGCAACGCTCCAATAAAAAAATTGCTCCTGGGCAGCTTCGAGTACCTGCTGGCTCTTTTCACCGATCTCTTTATCGTTGGCCGGGGCCTTGGCTGCGTATTCCTTTTCAAATGCCACAATGCTTTCCGTTTCATCCACAAAGGCAACATCCTGCTGCTCCATGGCCTGTTCCACCGCGCTGGGCTCGTTTACATCGATCTCCTGCGGCTCGGTTACTGCTGATTCCACCACCTCGCTGCCGCAGCCCGCCAGCACAAACGCCATTGCTCCGCACAAAGCCATGATACATCTCATTTTCATTTTGCATTTCCTCCCAAAAAGTTTTGTGAGCTTTTCTTTGGCTCTGTTAGGCATCATAATCCGCAGCTGCCTTCAAATCGTCTTGCCTTTGTCACCAAGCTGTAAATTATGCGCCCCCGGCGGCATCAGGCCTTTTCAAATTCCACCATGGCCAGCGTGCCCTCGCCGGGGCGGCTGAAATATTGCAGCCGTGCGCCGTGCTGCCGTGCAATTTCAAAGCACAGCGCCACCCCCAGCCCCGCGCCGCCCTCGCGGCGGCTGCGGGCCTTATCCTCGCGGTAAAAGGGCTGGCCCAGATTTTCCAGCGTTTCCCGGCTCATGCCGCGCCCATAGTCGCGCACCCAAAAGCATTTTTTTTCCCGCATTTCACACCCCAGCTGCACCACACCGCCGGGGCTGCTGGCCTTGATGGCGTTTTCACACAGATTTCCCAGCAGGCTTTCCAGCAGCGCGCCGTCGCCCGGCACGGTTTCAAACGCAGCCTCGCCCACCTGCAGCGCCACGCCCCGATTTTTTGCCAAAGGCAGCATGGCGGTTTGCACATGCTGCAAAAGCTGCGGCACAGCCACCGGCTTTTTTTCGATGGCCGCATCGTGCTGCAGCACCGAAAGCTCCAGCATACGGCGCGAAAGCTCCGCCGCGCGGCGGCTTTCAAACAAGATGCAGTCCAGCGCTTCGGCCTGTTCTTCGGGCGAAAGATGCACGCCGCGCATGGTTTCGGCCCAACCGCTCACGGCGGCCAGCGGGGTGCGCAGCTCATGCGCCATGTTTTCCAAAAGCCGCTGGCGCTGATCGGCCACCGCCTGCAGCTGCCCCATCTGGCTTTGCACCGTGTCGGCCATGCGGTTGAGCGCCGAGGCCAACTCGCCGAATTCATCCCTGCGGGCCACCGCCGCCCGGGCCGAAAGCCGCCCGCAGCCCAGCGCCCGGGCAGCCGCGGTCACTTTTTCCAGCGGCTGATACATCCAGCGCAAAAGCGCATACAGCACCGCCGCATACACCACCGCCGCCATGCCGCCCGCCAGGCACAAAAGCTGCAGAATCTGCTCCCACTGGCGGTAAAAGGGCTCCATATCGGCGCTGTACACCACCACGATCTGCCCCAGGCTTTCCGGAAGCGCCGCCGCAATAAACAGTCGCCTGCCCGCCGGGGTTGCATACACCAGCCGCATTCTTTGGCCGGGCTGCACCAAAAGCTCCTGCCGCTGGGCCTGCGGAATGCACGCCTCAGACAGGCCGCTGTAAGCCTGCTGGCCGTTTTCGTATATTTCCAGCGTCGCATGATGGGCCTCGTACTGCCGGCCATACACGCGCCACAGCGCGGGCAGGGCGTTGCTGCCGCGGCTTTCCAGCGCGGAAACATCTTTGGCCAGCTGCTGGATCATGGCGGCCTGATCGTTCAGGTGGGCGCTCAGCTCGGACTCATAGCTTTGCTCTTTTCCCCAAAAGTACACCGCGCCGCACACCATGGCAAGGCACACCAAAAACGCCCCCCATAGCACAGCGCAGGCTTTTTGCCAGAATTGCAGCTTTACGGGCGGCGTTTTTTGTTTCATGGTATTCCTCATTCCTCGGGCAGGGCAAGGCGATAGCCCAGCTTGTACACGGTTTGAATTTCTTTTTCAAGGCCCAGCTTTTTGCGCAGGCGCAGAATGTGGTTGTCCACCGTGCGGGTTTCGCCCATGTAGTCATACCCCCAGGCCGATTCCAGCAGGCGCTCGCGGCTGAGCGCAATGTTGCGGTTCAGCAGCAGTGTTTCCAGCAGGCTGTACTCCTGCGGGGTCAGTTCAACCGGTGCGCCGTTCAGAACAACCGTGTGCGATGCCAGATCCACCTGCAGCCCGCGCCAGCAAAAGCGCTTGGCATTTTTTCCCACGCGGCGCAAAACCGTTTGAATGCGTGCCAAAAGTTCCAGCATTTCAAAGGGCTTGGTGATGTAATCCTCCGCCCCCAGATTCAGCCCCTTCAGCTTATCGCTCAGGCTGATCTTGGCCGTCACGAATATCACGGGCATCTCTTCGCCAAGGGCCTGTTTCACGGCAAAGCCGTCCACCTCGGGCAGCATAACATCCAGCAGCGCAAGGTCCGGCTTTTCCTTTTGTGCAAGGCGCAGCGCCTCCCGGCCATCCTGCGCCGACAGGGGCCGATGCCCCACCAGCTCCAGATTTTTGCAGATCAGCCGGTTCAGGCTCTGCTCGTCCTCCGCCACCAATATCCGTGCCATATTCATCACACCTTTGTATCTTGCTGTTTTCGCCGTGCCCTTTTGGGGGCGTGCTTCGGCTTTTCTATCAGTATAAACGGCAGATGTATCCAAATTGTCACAAGGCGCAAAAAAGCCGAAACCGCCGCCCGGCGATTTCGGCACTATGCAGCTTTGGGATTCACGCACCCGCCTCACCGGCCTGCTCCATCTGCAAAAGCTGCGCCTTCCGCGCAATGCCGCCTGCATAGCCGGTCAGTGCGCCATGGGCCCCCACCACGCGATGGCACGGGATGATCAGCGCAATTTTGTTGCGCCCCACCGCGCCGCCCACCGCCTGCGCCGCAACGATCGCCCCGCCGCGCCGGGCCTGCAGCTGCTTGGCCAGCTGGCCGTAGGTAACGGTTTTTCCGTATGGGATCGCCTGCAGCAGCGCCCATACCTCCCGCTGAAACGCACTGCCCTGCGGGGCAAGAGGAAAATCGATCGGCGGGTTTTCGCCCGCAAAATAGGCATCCAGCCAGCGGGCTGCCTTTTGCAGCACCGGCGGCGGGGTGCCGCCCTCGCCCTTTGGCTCGGGCAGGGGCGCATATTTCTGCCCCACAAACCACAGGCCGGTCAGCGCACCGTGTTCATCGGCGCTAAGGCCGATTTTTCCCATGGGCGATGCATAAAAAGCGGTGTATCTCATAGGCTTTTTCCTTATGCTTCCATCAGCTTGCGGGTTTTCAGGCAGGCGTCGATCTCCTCCTGGGTAGGCATGGCCGGGATCGCGCCGCTTTTCATGGTCGTCAGGCTGCCCGCCGCATTGCCAAAGCGCACCACCTGCTGCAGCTGCTGCGAGGGCAGCTGTGCCAGCTCCGCTGCGGTTTTTCCGCGCAGCTGGTGCAGCACCGCGCCCCAAAAAGCATCGCCTGCGCCGGTGGTATCCACGGTTTCCACATCAAAGGTCGGCACCAGACCGCCGCCCATTTTGTTTTGATAATAGGCTCCCTTTTCTCCCATGGAAACCAGCACCAGCCCCGGGCCCATGGCCATCAGGCGCGCTGCGCCCCTTTCGGGGTCGGTTTCACCTGTGAGCAGGCGCATTTCTTCTTCGGAAACCTTCAAAAGATCGGCCAGCTGCACGCCCTGGCGCATCCAACCCACCGCCTGGGCGGGCTCCAGCCACAAAAGCGGGCGGAAGTTGGGGTCAAAGCTGATCAGCTTTCCCTGCGCCTTTGCATAGCGCGCCGCCTCCATGGTGGCGGTGCGGCAGGGGTCAGCCGTAAGCGAAACCGAGCCAAAATGAAAAATGCGGCAGGCATCGATCAGGCTTTTTTTCACCTCGTGGCTCTGCAGCATCACATCCGCACCCAGATCACGATAAAATGTAAACGAGCGGTCTCCGTGTTCATCCAGCTGCACAAAAGCCAGCGTGGTATTCAGTTTTTCGTCGGCGATCAGGCCGGTGGTATCAATGCCGCACTGCACCATGGTTTTGCGCAAAAAGCTGCCAAAGGAATCCCGGCCCACTTTTCCGATAAAGGCGGTTTTGCCGCCCAAACGGGCGTTCATGGCCAGCACATTGGCCGGTGCCCCGCCCGGATTGCAGGCAAACAGCTTTACCCCCTGTGCGTTGGCGCCGCCCGGTGTAAAATCGATCAGGGTTTCCCCCAGTGCCACTACATCAAACATATACTTTCACCTCGTTACAGCAAATTCTACAGCACGCCTATTCTACTCCATTTTATCTGTCATTGCAATGGACATTCCGGCAGGGCTGCGGCGCTGTTTTTTTCGTTCAGGCGCTTTTATGCGCGGCGCATAGTCCTTCATGCCGGGCACCGCGCCGCCGGCCACCGCCCACAAATACAAGCTGGCCACACTGCCGTAGGGGCTGAAGCGGCGGCGATATTTTTCAAACAGCGGCCGGGTGATCTTTCGGTGATGATACACCATGCGCAGCCCGCGCTGAATGGCCAGATCGCTGTAGCTGAGCACATCGGGGCGCTGCATACAAAACAGCAGGATCATCTCCGCCGTCCACACGCCGATGCCCTGCAGCGCGCTCAGCTCACGAATGGCTTCTTCGTCCGATTTTTCCCGGATGCCCTCCGGGTCAAATTCGCCGGTTTGCACCTTTTGGGCAAAATCCATTATATATTGCGCCTTGCGAAAGCTCATGCCCAATGCCTGCAGCTGCGCTGCCCCTGCCGCCAGAATGTGCGCCGCATCCACGGTGCCCAGCGCCTCGCGCATACGCTGCCAAATGGTGGCCTGCGCCTTGGTGGAAATTTGCTGGCCGATAATATGATGCACCACCGCCGAAAACAGATCGGTGTCCACCTCGCGCTGCACCATTCCCACCTGCGCGATCACCGCCGCCAGCTTGGGGTCCTTGGCGCTCAGCGCATCGAGTTCGGTTTTTCCATAGGCAAAATACATGGCGTTCTCCTTCTTTTCCGGTGAGCGGCTTTTCTTCGCAAAGGCTCGTATCTCTGCCCGCCGCTGCCCTTAGTTTAGCATAAGCCCCCGCAAAACACCAGCACCGGATCTTTTGCGGTTTGTCGGCCCCGCCGCCGCATTCGCCCCGGCTGCCACGGCAGAGCCCCCGCTTAAACCGGCAGCGTTTAAAAAAGCGCCGCGGTGTGCTGCAAAATGCAGCACACCGCGGCGGGTATGGGCTTTTACTCGAGTTCGATCCCCGAAACTGTGACTTAAACGATTTTGTATATGCCGTTTTGCACGGGTTGTCAGGATTATTAAGATTATCCAAGAATTACAGTGTGTCATAATTCCTGTTGTCATTTTGTTGTCACGAATTTGTTAAACGATGGCTTGGTTGGACTACTGGCTCATCATAGTCTATTTGAAAGAGATAGGAAAAGATCATTTATTGAAAGAAACATCAAATTTTTCGCTAAACTCTTTCCATTTCTTGCAGTTAATTCTATGCTCTCTTTTAGAGACTGAAATTGACAATCGGCAATCGGCAATCAAATACTCGTCGATAAATTCGTCCAAGTAATCAAGTGCACCTTCCTTGTTCAATTGCCGTGCCTTCACACTGTCTAAAAAAGAATCCTTAGCACTTCTTGATGGCGATCCGTAAAACGACTTGGACATTATCTCGCCGAGACGTATTAAGGCGGAAGCCATCGGAGTCTTTGGTTCCAGAATATCCCTCAGAATTGCGACCTTGTAATGCATTTTTATTCTTTTTAGGCGCATGTCCTTTCGGACACAATGAACGCACCAGGAAGCAATAAAGATAAGAAGTAGGAATATTTGTGAGAGATAAAATGTAGGAGACAGCAACACGCCTTTGCTGTACCACAAGAAGAAATCTGTGTATAAAGCATATAGCAAAATGGTGTCTATCGCAAGCACATAACTGTATTTATGGAAGATCCTGCAGACAATGGAGACCTCTGCACATTCTTTCGTGCAGTAACCCTCCCCACACGATTGACATTGGCTGTAATTGTCATCGGTATTTATCAGATATTTGCACTTAGTGCTAATCCTTTTCCCTGCCATTTTTCCAACAAGATAGAGAAGCGCAAAAATTGTATTGAAAAGAATGAAGCCACTTAAAGCAATTGTAAAGACAAGTCGATAAGGCGTTGACTCTACCATTCCTTGAAAAATGCCGCTTTCAAAAGTGATTCCGCCGGAAAATGCAAGAATGACTGCCGAAAAAATCGTAAGTGTTGTAATGGATGAGATTTTATTACTTTCAAGCTTTTCGTCAAGACTATCAAGCTGTTTCTGTGCTTGAGCCACTATGGGCCGCGTGGCGTTCATGGCGTGTTCAAGTTTTAGTATCCGCTCTATATCAATAGCGGCGTGCTCATCCGTAGTTTTTCCAGAGTTCCCATCTGCCGCCGTTCCCGCAAATCTCGACTTGATAAAATTATAACGGCCTATTTCGAGGCGAATGTGATCTGAAAACTTCCTGTACCCGGAAACAGCGTTCTTATAATTGGCGTCATCGCTATTTTGTGTAGCCAATTCATCGATTCGATCTCCAAGCACATTCAGATTTTCGCCCAGAACTTCTAACACCTCTGTGTCAGATGCAGTACTATTTGACAGATCATCTGACATTATCTGCTGAATTTTGAAGAAAATGTCCGAATAAGTATGCCGGTAGTCATTTGAATAGACCTTATTAAGCTTGCTAACCCATCCATCGACATTGTTTTGCTCCTTGGCAAAATTAACATCGCATAGTGCATCTATCAGACTGAGCAATTCGCCTGTTTTCTCTTTGTCTGTCATATTTACGATGCCGTATCCTTTCTGAAATAATCTGCAATAGATTTAAAAGGAATAAGCGCTTTATCACCATAGATTTCGTGCTGATATTTCCACGGGTCCTGCTGGTGAGACAACTCCACAAGGTTCCAGGTAGTATAACGAGCATATTTCTGCAAAATAGCATCTATTACGCAACTATCCTCTTGGCTAAAGGAAATCGGTTGCTTTTGCGAAGGTAATGCGGACGAAGAGAAAATAGAATATTCAGCATAAACAGTAGGAACAACAGGGCCTAATTGCCAAGCATAGAAGTCGTCAGCAATCAATCTTGTACCCTTAACTCTGCTGTACTCGCCTTGTACAAAGTATAATAGTTTTTGGAGTTTAAGGTTCGTGATTGGAATATTATGATCAAGACACCAGTTAATGATATATATTGCGACATTATGAGCAGAGAACATTAAAATGCAGCCCCAGTCTGCACAGATTGAACGAATCGCTGAGGCTCTGCGTGTCAGTGGCGGTGCCATTAGTGCATCTCATTCTGAAATTATCCACTTAAAAACCAAAGGTGATCTGATGGGCCTACTGATGGTTTGGCATAAATCTGGTATCTTGCATATGAAAGGGGATCGCGGGGACGATAATCTGCTTGACTCTACAAGTGTCCAATTTGTGTTAAATCCAGTCTTTGGAAAATATATGACTCTTTCTTGCGTAGAGGCAAAAAAAGAAGAGACCATCAAGCTGGATAGTCTCAACATTGCCTTACAGGATTCTAATGTTCTGAATGATTTACTTCGATGGGAAAGTCTTTACAACGGCTATGCTCTGATGTCTGCCAAGTATGGGGACCCTGACAAAGAGCATATTAAAACTGCTCTGGATGAGCTGCGAGAGAATTTAGAACTTATCGAGATGAAACTACAAGGTTCTGTGGAGCCGCTGAAATAAATGTACTCATATAGCATTTACTCCTTCCATAAAAACACAAGCGTACTCAATTTGTACTCAGCAAGCATAAGAAAGCCCCGAAAACCCGCATAATTGTAAGGGTTTTCGGGGCTGTAATTTTTACTCCAGTTCGATCGTTGCCGGGGGTTTGCCGGTGCAATCGTAGAACACACGGTTCACGTGCTTTACTTCGTTCACGATGCGGCTGGTCACCTTGCCCAATTCGCTCCAGGGGATATCGTAGCTTCCGGCGGTCATAAAGTCGATGGTGGTCACGGCGCGCAGAGTCACGGCGTAGTCGTAGGTGCGCTC
>Ga0129313_1001305_pt1 | contig 16334 bp, 20 predicted proteins | sample O1105metagenome_FD_94436 | JGI IMG/M metagenome (GOLD analysis project Ga0129313, IMG submission 94436) | Orangutan group fecal microbial communities from fecal samples from Wisconsin, USA - O1105 metagenome | ecosystem: Host-associated > Mammals > Digestive system > Large intestine > Fecal... | reverse complement strand
GTAACTCCGACAGAAATGGTCAAGATGATGGAGTTATAATGTACCCCTTTCTTTGGACAGTTGTAAGTTCCTCTTAAGTCAATTCCTTGGTCGGTGCTGATGATTTCCGGTGCACCATGTTCCTTAATCGCTCGCTACAGAACCTCAATGGCATGGAAACATCAAGTGTATGGTTACCGGCGACGGTGGTTGCCCGTCCGCCCAGGTGACTAGCAATTAGTTCCCTGTGCATCCTTCGCCGACCAGCCACGAAACGGGGAAACTATACCAAATGACATATCCAGCCAGGGACGTGAGGGTGCGTCCAAGCACAGGGTTATCGGCATACAGCACAATGCTAAGATTATATGTCAGACAACCTGGCGGCTATTGTTTGCTTCAATGCGCTGATAATCAGCACTATCGTTCTTTTGTTACCCGCCAGGTTGTCTGAAATTTCCGCAACGATGCATCTGAACGCATCAATATCGTGAAGCGTTGAAAAACCTCTGCGGCAGAGGAAGCGAAAGGGTGGACATACACAGGGTTTCCCCCATGACCCGTTTTTATCGCTTGAAATATCACGTATAAAGAAAGGCGCCGCCGCGATTCACATCGTGACGACGCCGCCCGTACGTACAGGCTTGCCGTTAGAACTTAAAAACTGATATAAATAAGCATCCTTCTGCTATCCCTCCGGCATATCCTCTTCCCGACTCCTCTTTGCGAGTGGCTTCAGGTTGCCGATTATCGGAGTATACTGCTTGACGCTGTCCTGCGTCAGCCCCATCTCCTCACGCTTCTTCCTGCCGACCGAGAGCTTGACTAAGTGGGTGTTGCCGTATCTGTTGTCGGGCACCTCCCGCACTTCGATGTCCATGTATATATGTCCGCCCTTCTCCTTCGAGCCTACGAATATTGAAGGATTCCCCGACACGGGAATGACGACGGTCTGGTTCCCGCTTGCCGTCGTCTCAAGACGCGCCCCGTTGAGCGCCGAGAGGTCGATATTGCCGACCAGTGACTGGTTGTTTGCCATGTTCTTGTGGTTTTATGTTGGTATTGTATCTTGCCCGACCTGCCGGAGCGGTTAGTCCGCCAGGTCACGGCAAATATAAGAATAAATACTTTAAGATTATTATTAAGATACTATTTAATTAGGAATTTTCTACTTCCGCTCACTTTTGAAGAGAATCTGGCGTATATCTCAGGCTCATCCTTCTCAAGTGACTTCCTGTCTAGGGTGACCGTCGTCTCAGGCTTGCCGTACTTCATCCACTTCTCGGGGAACTCCTTCTGGAAGGCCTTCTCATCGAACACCTCCTTGAGGCTGCTCTTCCATGTGGCCAGCATCCTTACCTCTCCGGTGTCGGTGTCCGTATAGGAGAGTGTCTCCGCCTCTCCAGTCGCCATCTTCAGCGCATCTGTAAGATTGGCCTCCCGTTCCTCGAGCTCCTTGAGTTCTGTCCGACAGTCCTTGAGTGACTTCCACAGTTCGAATATGGCCTTGTCAGCATCCGCCGTGAGTCCTTTCCTGGACTTGGGATAGCGCCTCAGCGTATCCGCGGCATTGGTGTCTGCCGGCGGGATATCCTTCCCTATATTCTCGTTCCAGAAGCGGTCGATCCTTTCTATAAGCGCATCGAAGAACGGCCGGTTGAACGGGACTTCCGCATAGTCGAAATGCAGCGTCGGGGCACCCGTAATCCAACAGAGCGTGCCGGCGTCGGCTCCCAGGATGCCCATCTGGTACTGTATCTGACAGTACCAGTAGTCGGGCAGGTCATCCTTGTCGACAGTCTTTGACGTGGACTTTATCTCAAGTACCCTCGCGTTTGCCACTGTCTGCTCCGATGCCGGAGTCCCTTTCGGCCAGTAGAGGCGATCGGGGCTTACGCGGAGATAGTCCCTTTCGGTATCCACCGCCATCCAGTCTCCCTCGGACGTGATGTCGACGATCGAGCCGGTCTTTCCGGAGAACCATTCAGCCACGGCCGGCTCAAGTATATGACCGTTGAACATGGCGTCGCTCTCCTTGACGGGTTCGGCCCGTCCCGTCTTCAGCAGGTACAGCCCGTACGGTGTCTGGAACGGGCTCGCGCCCATTATTGTTCCGGCGTCGGACGACCCGATGCCCCTCTTTCTCTCTTCAAGCCACTCCTCGTGGGTGGCCGGTCTTATGACTCTGTAACTCATATCTTTGTCTGTTTTCAGTTTAACTTGTCCTTGATCTCCTTGTAGTCCGCGAACCTGACACGCTCGCTGAACCGCTTTCCGTTGTGCCAGAAGTCCTGCCACAGGTCGTCCGAATCCTCTCCGTCCCCGTTGACGCGGACCGTGATTTCCGGATACGCCCTCGACAGCCGCTCCATGTCCTCCTCGTAGTCATACCATTTTGCGTAGACGGACTCGTACAGCGACAGGTCGTCGCATGAGAGAATCCCGTCGATCTCCCTTGTCATGCTCCGGTACTGTTCTTCCGGCCCCTCCTCAAGGGTGAATACGTATTGCGTGTAATATCCCATGTCATCTGTAGTTTTAGAACCACTCTATCCTTATGAAGCCGTTTGACTTGTCCGAGGAATCCAGCCATTCCCTGAATACGGAAATAAGGTCCTCCCTTGTGTATCCGGCGTCGAGGACGGCGTCCGTCTCTTCCGGTGCTTCTCCGTTCTCCAGCGAGGCCACCAGCGACCCAAGCCCTTCGCGGCTCAGCTCCATCACGGTCTCCTCGGCGTCGCAGTATTCCACGAGGCTCTTCCTGCCGCCGTCTCCGTCCGGATATTCATAATTCTCAAGCAGGCGGTTGACCGCGTCGCACGCGCCGGCCGAAAAGCATCCGGTACCGTACTGTACCCGGTATGTCGTGCATACATGTGCCCTGTAACCCATATGTGATTTGATTTGCGGGCCGCTGCGGAAGCGGCCCAGTTGATAACCTAACAGTCCCTGAACACTGCGAAGCCGATGCGGTTGCCGTCATCATCAAGGCTGTTGTTGTACATGTCAACCAAGTCGCGGAACTCCTGCGAGCGGAAGAACGCCGCGTCTGCACCGGGCGGAAGGTCAATGTATTCTCCGGCGTGTTCCCGCATCTGTGGGATCTCGTCTTCTGAGTAAAGGCAACCGTCAAGGACGAATGCCGGCAGGTCGGTGAATCCTTCCGGATTGCATGTGTTGTGGAAGTTGCCGAACTCGTCGGTGGATGACCAGGCGAACTCGATTGACGGGAACTTGTCCATGATGAACTCCTCAATGTCGTCCGACTTGCCCCACGCAGAGACGGTTGAGAACCTCAGCCTTCCGTCAGCGTCAACGGAGAACTCATCCTTCTCGTCAACGTCCGGCCCGCAGAAGCAGGCTACGGCGTGGAAGTTCGGGTCGAATGTCCCTCGGCAGTAGATAGGGCTTTCGTCAATCTCCTCCCTCGTCATTCCGAAGGCGGCCAGGAGGTTTCCCATCCAGTAGCGTCCGAAGCCGAAGGGACTTCCCTTCAGGAGGTCGGGCATCGTGTTGAGTGTGCGGGCGAACTCCTGGAGTTCGTCCATGTCGCCGGTGGCGATGTAGTTTGTGCAGGCCCAGTTTGGCATAATCTGTATCGTTTAGTTGTTTGACGTCTGTCTTCCGGAGAGCCTCATCAGCTCGTTGAAATTCTCATCCGTTATGTTCCACTGCTTGCGGATGGCGCTCTTGAGTGTACACGACGGCTTGTCCTTCGGTTTCTTGGCAGCCCAGCTTATGAAGGCGTTCCACCTGGGATGCTCGGGACTCAGTTCCGGCAGTCCCTTCGGCTGCTCCGGCAGTGCAGGTGCTCCGGCGTGCTCCGTTGTCTCCTTTACGGACGTGCTTGTGACAGTTGCCGTCTGGCTGGAGTACTTGGTGTCGTTGCGTCCGCGGTAGATGTCCGCCCCGAAGCCGAGTGACTTGCAGGCCACTCCCAAAGCATCCGTATAAGCCTTCTTGTAAGCCTCGTCATCAACGAAGAGCCCTTCGGCCGTCATCAGCACCAGACGGTTGCCACCGGTTCCACGTATCGGCTTGCTCCATTTGCCGGTCTTCGAGTCCTTGAGATAGAGATTGAGGTCAGTGAACACGCAGATCTCCCCGTTCTGGAGGGAGACTTTCTCCTGACGTGTGACTTCCGTGTACCATCCTTCTCCCGCCGGCCCGAAGAGCCTGGTGAGCTGCTCTATTCTCCACATGGGGTCAATCTCTGTAAGGCGCTTTCCCCAAGGCGACTCGAACGGCTTCTGCGCGTCTTCGGGGACGCTCTGCACCTGCTTGAAGATATGCAGGTTGTCCGCATTTTTCAGTTCCATATTGCAGTTGATTTTAAGTTGTACTTTCTCTGCCTCAGGCATTGTTTTTTCCTTTCCCTTGACGGGCTGCCTGTGATGCTTTGGAAGGACACGGACGGAAGAGAAAAGCAAGGGCGGCTCAGGGAAACCGATGCCTGCAGGGTGTCTGTTTCCCGGAACGAAGGAACTGTCCCTTGCCACCGGACGGACGCGTCCAAACTTTGCAGAACAGGTGGACTGACAAGGGAACAAGGACAAAAAAATCCTCTTAATCGACAAAATTACCCTAAAAAAGGCCTCTTAATCGACAAAATTGCTTATTTTTGTTATCAACAACATTGTTATTGGAAAAATTTACGGAACATGATCAATATTCACGAGATAATCATGGCGACTTCCGATAAAACGGAGACAGCAAAGAAGACCAATTTGATAAAGAATGGCAAACTTAGAAAAATAGCGCCTAAGGTTTATACTACAAATATGGATGAAGATCCTAAAATATTAGTGAAAAGGAATCTATTCTATATACTTGGTCAATTGTATCCAAATGCGGTGATAAGCCATAGATCAGCATTCGAGTTCAAGCCCACAGAAAATGGAGATATATATTTGACATATAAATACTCTAAGATTGTTTCTTTGCCTGGGATTAAGGTTCATCTGATTGAAGGACCTGCCGGAACTGAATATGACAGACCTTTCATTGGAAATCTGTTTGTGGCAAGCAATGAAAGACGCATTCTTGAGAATCTCCAAAAAGGTCGTGCCAGAAATGGCAGTGATTCAAAGTGCCTACCTCGTGAGATCATTGAAAACAGCCTTGAAAAGATGCTTCAAGTAAATGGCGAAGCCGGAATCAATGAGTTCAGAGACAAGGCGCGATCTACATCGATACTGCTGGGAATGACGGAAGAGTTCGAAACCTTGAATGGAATAATCGGCGCCTTGCTGTCCACTAAGCCATCTGCTATTCTCACGTCAGACAACGCAATAGCCCGTGCGGCTGGGCTTCCTTACGATGGTGACAGGGTGAAGTTGTTCGAAGTCCTGTTTGAAGCTTTACACAATGAGATATTCCCGGTTATTGATGAACCGAATCAGACAAATTCTGAATTCAGGAACTTCGCTTTCTTCGAAAGTTATTTCTCCAACTATATTGAGGGCACTGAATTCGAAATCGAGGAAGCCAGAGCAATAATTGATACAGGGCAGCCAATGCCGGCAAGAAATGCAGATTCTCATGACGTGTTGGGCACATTTCAGATTGTATCTAGCCGACGTGAAATGCGACGTACGCCACGCTCTGCAGAGGAATTGATAGAGATACTGCAGGAAAGACATCGAATCATGATGGCCGCTAGGCCTGATCGTGATCCAGGAATGTTCAAGATGAAGAACAATCATGCTGGAGATACGCATTTCGTGGACTATGGGCTTGTGCGTGGCACCCTGACGAAAGGATATGAATATTACCGGACTCTTGAATTTCCTTTCTCAAGAGCTCTTTTCATGCTCTTTATGGTAAGTGAGGTTCATCCTTTCAATGACGGTAACGGACGCATATCGCGTATCATGATGAATGCTGAGATGGTCAGTGCTGATCAGTCTAAGATTATCATACCTACCGTATTCCGCGAAGACTATCTTAACTCTTTAAGACGGCTGACAAGACGCTGTGACCCGTCCGTGTTTATCAGAGCCATGTCCAGAGCACGCGAGTTCAGCGCTAATCTTATAGGTGATGATTTCATCGCAACAAAGACTTATCTTGAAAAATGCAATGCATTTAAGGAAGGTGAAGACTATATACTTCGCTTTTAGTCTTAATCGACAAAATTACCCTAAAAAAGGCCTCTTATTCGACAAAATTGCTCATTTTTATTATCAACAACATTGTTATTGGAAAAAATCAAGGAGTATATTTTTTAGTTTACACCACATAGTCCCTGTCCAGTTCCACAAGGGTATCAACCCTGAAACAGCGCCAGTCACGGCGCTCAAGGTCGAAATACGAGAAGGTCCCGTTGAACGCAGGCTTGCGCTTTGACGGGGCTTTCTCTTTATTCTCATGACGTTCAATAATGTCCGATGCTCTCGTGCCGTATGCGTCACGATGTTCTCCATTAACTTTAGTGAATACGAAGTGACACATTCCATCTATCATTATGTTTTTCATTTCTTCAATGTCGGAATAGATTTCAGCTGCCGCCTGGAGAGGCTTGCTGTCAGCGAGATATTTAGCAATTTTATTCAGTTCTTCATCGTTATCCTTTGTGTATCTATAGCTTAATCTTTTCATTTCCATTGTCTTTTTGAGTTGTCCATAATCGCTTTCTTGATCATCTTCCCCAGTTCCGGAGCCAGCCTCGACATGTCCGTCATGCTGACATGGTGGTCATACATCGCCGAAGGGTCGTACTCGAAGTCGATGCCGATGCTCACGAAGGAGAATCCGTCTCTGGAGAGTTCCTTCACCGCCTTCCTGACGTTCTCGGCAGGCTCGCATGGGGCGCCGTCTGAGACCACGAAGAAGAGGCACTTTTCCCGTGTCCGAGCCCTTACACGTGACGCGGCCTCACGGATGGCCTTCGAGTCGATGTTGCTCCAGTCCGCATCAATGCTGCCGAGGACATGCTTGTCCTTCGGTGCCTTTCCTTCCCTGTAGGCATTGAGCTTGACGAACTGGCCGTTTTCCGTCGTGTGGCCGTAGATATACAGGTCGACATTCCTTATGCCGGATATGGCCTCGTTCAGGAGCACTGCCGTATCCCTTGCAGCCTCGATTTTCTCTCCCTCCATCGAGCCGCTCTCGTCCACGAGGACGCACACGGCCATGCGGTCAGCCCTGACTGTCCGCTCCTGACGGTAGATGTTCTCGACGCCCTGGACCGCCTCGGCCAGCTTGCAGGTATCCAGACGCCCGCTCCTCAGCCCGCGCAAGTCAAGGCTCCTGTCAGTGCCGTTGCCTCTCAATGCGGTGGCCATCGCAGGAACGAAGCGTCTGACTCTTGACAATGACTCTTCATAACGGGACCTGTCCGCATCCGGACGGTGTATGTTCACCCTGTCCGTCGAGCCCATTTCAAGTTCTCCTTCCAATGCACGGCCGAGCCGGTTCCCGTCCTTCATGATTTCTGCCGACATGCGGCTGTCGTCCAGCCTTGAAGGTGCCTTGCCGTCTGAAGGAACTTGTATGACATCCTTCTCAAGCGATTCAAGGACCTTCTCCAATGCCTTCTCCACTTCAGAATCCAAAGAGCTGCCGGCCTTTCCGCCCTGTTGCGGATTGTGCCCAGACTTGTTCTCCTTCTCGAAGAAAGCCTTTATCAGTTCGTATATGCGTTCGGCTGCATCCAGCACGTCCCGGCAGGACTTCGGGAATGGAAGGACAGCCTCGCGGACATCGTAAAGGGTGTCGGCAAACTCACGTGCGTCATCCATGTCAAGCGCCTCGGGATAGCGCACCATAGCCAGTATGGAGTTCATGAGCCTGGCAGGACGGCTCAGTCCGATGCTTCCGGAACGGCTCCGCATCCTGGCAGAATGCCTGTCAAAGTAGTAGTATTTGGCGCATCCGAGGAAACCCGCCAGTCCGGGGCGCTCTTCTCCGGTGAGCATCTCTATGCGCTCGTCCTCGATGATGTTGAAGAGGTCAGCCACCACACGGTTTCCGGACCGGGACATCATGTTGAAGTCCGTATAAAGCAGATGACTGCCTTCATGGACTGCAAGCCACGTGAAGATGTCTATCTTCTGCGCGGCTGACAAGTCCGGATTGTCGAACATGTCGGTAGCGACGCTCACGACGCGGCCGTCAGTGCATGAGACATCGGGAGTAAGCGCGATCCTGACCCTGAACGGAGTGTTCATCGCAACGATCATGTCCCTTGCGTGACCGTATGCCATCCTGTGAAGGTCTGCGCTGTCCTTAGGTGAAAGCATCGCGGCGGAGTATACCGCACCTGACGCAGATGCGTCCTCCTGTCCGAGCCTTCCATTTGTCCTGACGCTGGTGTAATTCCGGTCGGTCCTCTGGAGGATGTCCTTCTCCAGAACTTCGATTTTCTGTTCGGTTGTCATACCTGCTCATCCTCATCTGTCTCTTTGCGGTTCACGTCGTGGAAATCCTTCGCAAGTTCAATGGTGTCCCTGATGCTCTGCGCACCAAGAATCAGTATGCAGCCTCCGAAGAAGAAGGCATAGAGTGCCCAGTAGACGATGTCTGATAAAAGTTCCATAATAGATAAAAGATTATCGGGCTTCCCTTGTCGGGGAATCCTGACGCTGCCGCATGGACGGGACAGAGGCAAGGGTGGAGTCGGAACTGATGCGCCTGTGTCCGTTCCGACGTATGAAAGGCGAAGCCGGCCCTTGCGGACAGGGACCGGCCATAGCTTTGCGGAAAGGATTACCGATATGGGAAAGGACGTATAGCCCTTTCCGAAGGCTCATATTCTCCGGAATTCATCCTTCCCGTGAATCAGTGCCAGTCCACCCCATGTTCCGTGGATCTGTCCAAGGGAGTCGATGGACTCAACGACCCCAGTCCTTCCGTCATAGCTTTTCGCCTGGAGGTCCTTGCCTCCGTCGTCATCCATCCTGACGATGAGGATGGTGTCACCTATATTTATCTTATCCATAACAAGTTCACTTGCAGGTTGTCGTATCAATTGCGCTTCAATGCCTCCGCTATTGAAATGAGCGTAGGCAGCTGAAGCCCGTAGAACCCTTCGTCAATGACGAACCAACCGGGAATGTATGATTCCTTTGCCAGGTATTCCATGGCCTCGTCCCTTGAATAGTCGTTAATGTCGCCGCCGCAGGTCATGAACACGTACAGGTCGCCGTCAATGACCTCAAGCCGTCTGACCTCCATCTCCTGTATCGAGTCGCTGTATGGATTGAACACATATCCGAAGACCTTGTCGGACAGGTCGAGAGTCCATCCGCCCATGGTGAGGCGGATGATCTCATTCCTCAGAAGGACGGTGTCCTTCCTGATTGAATCGAGCGCTATCATAACACTTCAAGAGTATTTACCACAATCTCGTTTCCAGTTCTTTCAGCATTATTGATGTCGATAAACCTGTAACATCTGATACGTCCTGTCAGGTGGACTGCAGTTCCTTTCACAATCCTGTCAAGGCCGCTGACGTGCCCGCCCTCAAATGCGATGCAGCTGTGCCAGGTGGTCTCGATGACCGGCATCCCGTCGGACGCCCTATAGACGTAATTGGTGGCAAGGGAGAAGCGGACGATCCGTCCTTCTCCAGTTTCGTTAATCCGTACTGTGCCGACGGCTCCCCGAAGCTCGACACGGTTAATACATTTAGATTTCATAACATAATAGATTACGCATCCAACAGCAGATGCTTACGATGCTTTAAAAGAGCATTGCTAGCGAGTGAAAAAGAAATATGCTGAAATTGATGCACGCAGTGTGTGCCATTTCAGCATATTAGGTTTTGTTGAACCGGTCTTTTGAACGAGAAGATATGCTCTACCTTTGCAGAGTGAGCGAAGAATGTTGGAGCCGAACCGTTTTTCTTAGAGCAGTCGCCTTTTCTTTAATTGCAAGTCTTTTCCGGCGTATTTGACGATATCATTACCGAGAAGGTACGCCTCAGTGCTATACTTCGCAGGGCTGTCTCCATTCCTCGTGAAATTGGCCTTAGAGTTTCGGATGGCGTCCTCGATATAAATAGGCATTAGCCCGCTGTCAAATCCTCCTGAGATCTTGCTGTTAACATATTCCTTGAACGAGGTGTAAGATTAGACATCCTCATCATTTGGCTTGGTCCCGTAGATATGATAATATAGCCATATCTCGAAGGAAGGATTACTTTGCGCAACATTCCAAGCGATGTAATTCTTTCCGGTATTCTTTTCTGCACAGAATGTACGCAGACGTTTAATCAGGCCTTGTTCTTCCCATTCGTCAGTATCAACTACAAACCAGATGATATCCTTTTGATCGTAATCAAGGGTGTAAACCGGTGTCTCTCCTTCAAACAATTCTTCAGCACGCATCATCAGATTATTTGGAGAAGACCTATGATTGTATGGTGTGATAGCGATAACTTCAAGATTGGAAGACAACCCACTGAAGAAATCGAAATAATTCTTTTCTCGGTCATCACCCTCGCAGAACACATAAATTTTCTGCGCATCCTTGGAAGGCAAAGCCTTCTCATATATTCTTCTTCGCTGAATCATCGCACCTACCAGTTTAGGTCTTTCAAATTGGAGAGGAAAGGTATTCCGCCGTAGCGGCCATTTAAATATCCGTGTTCGATATTGGCAGTCTTGTGGATATTAAAATCGCTCAGAGGGTATATCTGCGTTGCCTGACTGCTATCCTTCTGAGTAAGCCATATCTCATCTGCCCTCAATATCTTCTGATCAAGGAGGCATGACTCATGCGTCGTGAATATCAATTGTCCCCGACAGGACTCCTTTTCAGAAATCTTGGATATGATTACCTTAATCATTACAGGATGTACACTCCTCTCAATCTCGTCAATGAAATATGTCTTATCCTCGATGAAGATGCTGTAAATGAACGGAATGTAATCAATAATCCTTATTGTTCCGTCAGATTCACTTTCCAGCGGCATCTGACAATCATTCCCGGAGATGTCAACATGTATAGGCTGCATCATTTTGAGAAGACATTCTCCGTGCTCATATACAACTGACGCATAGACGCGTGAATCGAACCTGTTTTCAGCGGGGATTGCCACACCTGGGGTTTCCTTGGCTATCTGCATCCGTCTGAGCAGGCTGGGGGACAAAGTGTCGTCATTCTCCTGAAGGATAGTCGTTCTGATTACAATTTTGGATATGCCGGTATTCATCTCAGGAAGGAGTCTGTTGAGAAGTTGAAGCATTTCCGGATTCTTGTCAAGCTGATGTGCAGTTATCCCGCTCATTCCGTTAGGCTTGACAATCGTTATGTTATTGAAGAGCCAGTCATAGGCCTTTGATATTGCCTGTATGTCTTCAGGGTATTTCTCGCCCATGAATGAAAGAAGAAGGTCGGTCTTTCCCAGTATCTTATCCGTAAGAGCATCGGCAAATACTGCGTTTGATGAGTTCTGCTCCAGATATCCTTTGTAGAATTCTATCTTCTGAATACCCTTCTCATTACTTCTGGAGAAGACGAGTTCGTCATCTCTTTCCCTGGAAATGTATAGTTCCTCTTTAACTATGCTGTCCCTGACGAAGGAAAGTGTATAATAATATATGACTCCATCATGATAGAACTCGACAGCTATTGAAACAGGAGAGTTCTTTGTGTCTTCATTTAGCAAGAAGGGAATTTTGTAAAAACTGGAAGAGATGTTTTCAACAGTCCCGTCATGCACGATGTCACGCAGGATGGATATCGCCTTGATGAGATTGCTTTTCCCGGCACCATTGGCACCATATATTGCACTCAACCTGACAACCTTAGTATGATCCTGACGTACAATATGGCCCGGCAGTTGCTGAGAACGGCTGCTAGGAAACAGATTAAACTCCGTCTGTTCTTTGAAAGAGAAAAAATTCTCAAAGATAACCCTCAATAGCATATAACAAATCTTAACGGTTAATATACGCAAAGGTATATTATTTCTGCCACAATTCAAATATACTTCTACAATATCCGTTAAATTTTAACGGATATTGCCTATTTCTTAATCTTCCACGATATCTATCTCGCGCAGAACATCTTGTTGACGATTCCCATCTCTCCTTCAGAAGGAGTGCCTTCAAAGTATGGGAGGAATATCTGCGTAAGCGCTTCAAGGGCACTGTACCCGCAGCTGACCAGCTTGGCCGCCATGAGCGTCTGCCTCACCGTCACGGCAGTGGAAAGCTCGCCTTTGGCGTAGCTGTCACGTATGTCCTTCGCCACCTTGCAGATGTTTATGGCATCCGTCTTCTGAATCCCATATCTGGAAACGAGGACTGCCGTTTCATCGTCCACTGTCGGATACTCCATCTGAAGACGGAAGAAGCGGGAACTCAATGCCGGGTCGAGCATATTGGTTCCCACGAACTCCGCCCCGATATTGGCAGTGGCCACAAAGACGCATTCTGGATGTACCTTCACCATCTGGACCGGAGAAACGTAGTCGTTGCGCATCTCTCTCGTGCCGTCAAGGCAGGACATAAGGTAATTGAGGGCGTTAAGCGGAGCGCGGTTTATCTCGTCGAGAAGGACGACCCCAGGTCTTTGTATGTCCTCAAGAAACTGGGCCGGCTCAAATACCGACTTGCCGTCCTTGATGCGGTGAACGCCCAACAAGGCCGACATCGGGTCTGACATCGTTCCCATGTTGTACTTGCGGCATTCCAGGCCGAGCCGCTTGCATGCGAGCAATACCAGCTCCGTCTTTCCCGTTCCGGACGGGCCCGAGAGAAGCAGGTTGTCATGGTTGTGGATGAATGTCATCGCCATCTCCCACCGGCGGCTATCTATTGAAAAGCCATCAGTAGAGATAGACGGCTTCGACCACGCCTTCTCCGTGCGTATCCTCTCAAGAAGGGTTTTGCTCCTGGCTGGAGCGTTAGTTTCCATAGGCCGCGCGAAAAGGCCCTCCAATACGGAGACATTATTCTGTTTGTATTCCTCCCAATCCGAAATCATCTCCTCCGAGGGCTGCAACGGGTCTTCAGGACAATCCATAGGAAAGATTCCTCCGATGGCGGCCATGAACGGGGCAAGGCCATCTCCGTTTGAACGTGAGCGCGACTGACGTAGTTCCAATGCCGGCGTGCAGAAAACAGTCCCAATAGGACACCTTGCCCTTATCTTTGAGTCCGCCTGAATATTCAGGTTCTCCGGAATCTCGGTGCCGTCCTGGAATCTTTGTCCTGGCAATGCCCTGAGCCTGTTCGTCCCGCCTTCGGGATATGTCTTCAGAAATATGTATTTCATACTGTGCAGTCTTTTGCCGGACTTGCCGCACGCCAGTCTGTCCGGCGTCCCGGCTTCCGGAATCACACAGCATGCATTGGCCCGGAAAGGGGCGGACAGGCACAAAAGGACAGCTGCGGAAATGACGCGACGCCGCGGCGTGTCCCTTTCCGCAGCGTTTTGTGGATTCCGCACCGTGGCCATCTTCGCGGCGTGATTCGGATGCCGGATGCCGTCACACATCATCAAATTGTATCCAAATAATTATCATTTTATTTAATAAAGTATTGTTTTAATTATCTTTTACCTATCTTTGCGTATTGAAACAATTATCTCAAAGCAAGAAAACAATGGCAACTTTTTTTGTCGCCTGTCTGTTGGGGGTATGCCTGACAGCGGCAGTGGTCGTAGGAGTGACACTCCTCTTTTCGGAGCGGTTCAGGAGAACTGGCGGAACGACGATGGCGGTCGACAATAGCGGCCCCGTCTGCCGAATGGTGGAGATCAGCGGCTCCGACGTCAAGATCTATTACAACCCCGCGCCGGAGGAGCTGGAGGAGGCCGTCCCGTTCATCGAGTCTCCAGGCAGCCGTCCGCTTGACGATGGAGAGTCCGACATAGAGACGGCCGTCGGAAACGGATGCAGTGACGGGGTCCTGCGCGACGCGCTGGTTTCGCTGATGAAGTCGGGAATGACCGTGGTGGGCCAGGACGGCATGCCCCTGTCGATTGAGGACATCATGGATTCCAGGGGATGCAGCGAGAGGGTCGTCGCGGACGGAGAGAAGACTCCGGCGACCGATCCCGAGCCGGCACAGCAGAAAAAGAGGACAGGACGCAAGTCCGGCAAGTTCAAGGGAGCGATGGGCAAGCTCGACAGCGAATTCAAAATAAAGGAGGAAGAATCATGAACAACCTTACAAGAAGAATATGCGCAGCGGCAGCGGCGCTGACTGCCGGCATCCTGCCCGCGGCAGCCAGAATCGGGTCGACAGACTCGTTCCTGAAGGCGGCACAGGACAAGATTTCAGGTCTTGGCGCCAATGGATTTGACATCATAGCCATGATCATCGGCCTCGCAGCCGCCGTGTACCTGATAATGATATTCATCGAGTCGCAAAAGACGCAGTCCCAGAGCAAGGATTCTCTGGTGAGATGGTTCTGCATCCTCATCATGTGCCTGATAGCATTGGAACTTTTGAACACATTCATCTTCAAGTAGCAGCCATGGAACTTACTGTTTACCGGTCACTGGACAAGAGCGTCCAGTTCTTCGGCATCAAGGGAAGATTTCTTATTCCAATGGGAATCGGAGCCGTGACATCGCTCATAACGGCGTGCATGATAGGCTCGGCGACCAACGGGCTTGCCGGAATCGCCCTGTTCCTGATACTCTTTTTCGCCTTTGCCATGGCTGTTGTTGCCCTTCAGGGTTCCATCAGTGAGAAGGCCCTCTTCAGGAAAATGGCTATGTCAAGATGCCCGCAGTACATCAAAGTCAAACCGCAGAGACTCATAGGATCATGGAAATCAACAGAAGAATAGCTGAATTGGAATCCGTCTTCCCGCTCGCCGGAGTGGATGACGGATACATCCTTTCCCGAAGCGGCGACGTGACCGTCGGATGGGAACTGACCATTCCGACGGCCTTCACCGTGGACAGGGCATCGTACGACGCGATGCTCCGCTCGATGGCGTCCGCCATAAGGGCGCTGCCGGACTGGACCATGGTGCACCGCCAGGACATATACCTGGACAGGACGTACAGGGCGGAGGACAGGACTGCATTCCTGGACAGGGCCTACGAGCGCCACTTCGACGGGAGGCATTATCTTGAAGGTCGCCATTACCTTTACCTTACATTCGCAGGCAAGTCCTCATCACTTCGCTCCACCTTCAGCAGCGGACTCTTCGGAACTTCTATGCCCAGGAATCTTGCCTTACCTAAAGACCTGGTTGAGTTTCGAGCCAGGAGCGAAGAGTTTATTGCTGTAGCTACCGCAGGCGGACTGGCAAGAGCACGAAGACTGACAGATGAGGATCTGACAGGTCCAGATGGCCGCGGTGGCCTAATCGAACAGGTAATGACTCTCGGCACAGGGATGCTCTCTGACGTTGCCCTGACGCCGGAGAGCGTCCGCGTGAATGACGAGACGACGGTGTCGTTCATCCTCTCGGAGAGCGACTGTCTGCCGTCTAAGGTATCGAGCGTGCGCCGCGTGGACTCCATGAGTTCAGCTGGCTCGGAAGTGGACCTTTGTCTCGCATCACAGATGGGACTCATGCTGTCGCGGTATCCGCACATCTGCAACGTATATGTCGTTAAGGACTCGCAGCAGGGAGTCCTTAACGACCTTTCCAGAAGGACGAGATACATGCGGCAGTTCTCCACTGACGGAGCCAACAAGGCCAACGCCGACGAGAACGACCTGTTCACGGAAGACTCCGGAAGGGAGCAGCTCTGCGCCGTCCATTCCCACTGCAACGTCATCTGTTGGGGACGTAGCGAGCAGGAGCGTCTGGGCATACGCTCGGATGTGAGCGCCGCGCTATCGTCGATGGGCGTGGACGCCGTGAGGGACATCCATTCGGCGCCCGTCCTGTGGTACGCGTCCCTGCCCGGGGCGGAGACGGAGCTGAGCCGCGAGCACCTCATGCTCACGGAGCTGCACGCCGCACTGGCGCTGGCACAGTACGAGACCTTCGACAACGGCCTGAGGAGAGGTGCGCTGCGCCTTACGGACCGTCTGCGACATATTCCTCTTACATTGGACGTGCAAGCGGAGGCGGAGAAGGCCAACCTCGTCAGCAACTATAACATCTTCCTCGACGGAGCGTCGGGAACCGGAAAGTCATTCACCACGTCAAGTCTCCTGTACAACATGTACTCATACGGTGAGCACGTGTTCATCATCGACATCGGAGGTTCGTACGAGCAGGTCTGCGCCGTCGTCGCGGAGGAGAGCGGAGGACGCGACGGCATCTATAACCGTTGGGACAGAGCCCACCCGTTCTCGTTCTGTCCGTGAGGCTGACCCAAAAGGTCAGCTTCTTTGTTTATAAGGATAGTATCTGAATGTGATGATAGGTATTGCAGAGGACACCATTCGCATTATTCGCTCCAGATCATCCAAACGTTTCCTGCGTGC
>Ga0129313_1001304_pt1 | contig 16335 bp, 9 predicted proteins | sample O1105metagenome_FD_94436 | JGI IMG/M metagenome (GOLD analysis project Ga0129313, IMG submission 94436) | Orangutan group fecal microbial communities from fecal samples from Wisconsin, USA - O1105 metagenome | ecosystem: Host-associated > Mammals > Digestive system > Large intestine > Fecal... | reverse complement strand
TGCTGCTCTACGGTGACGCCGGTACCGGAAAATCCACCAGTATCCAGGCCCTCGTCAACGAATATGCCGATCAGGGATTGCGGCTCATTGAGCTTTACAAGGAGCAGTATGACCTGATCCCCGGCATTCTGCGGCAGGTAAAGGGCCGCAACTACCGCTTCCTTCTGTTTCTGGACGACCTGTCCTTTGAGGAAAATGAGACCTCCTATAAATATCTGAAGGCCGTCATGGAGGGCGGGGCGGAGGCGCCGCCGGAAAACGTGCGGATCTGTGCCACCTCCAACCGCCGCCATCTGGTGCGGGAGGTGTGGAGCGACCGCAGCGATGTGGAGCACAACGGCGACATTCACCGCTCCGACACCGTAGAGGAAAAACTGTCTCTGGCCAGTCGCTTCGGCTTGCAGATCTTCTACCCGGCCCCCACCTTCGAGGAATACCAGCAGATCGTCTCCGCACTTTCGGAAAAGGCGGGGACGGACCTCCCGCCGGAACAGCTCCGGGCCGCAGCCGCCACCTGGCAGGTCCGCAGCGGCAGCCGTTCCGGACGGACGGCCCGGCAGTTTGTGGACCAGCTGGAGCATTGAGAGAATCGGATACAAAACAGGAGACCGGGCTTACTTGCCCGGTCTCTTGTTTTATGTAAGCATTGTGCTGCAATCGCATGACGGTAAAAGCTCTTTACGCGTATAACCGGCCTCCACGGAGGTGTTTGAGCGCCCATACGTTTAGAAGGTTTGGAAAACAAACGCGGAGGGGGAATTTTCTTCCATACACGAAATCACCCTGCCAGTTCCGGCAGGGTAATTCTGAGACTGTCGATAAAGCGGTAAATTCTCCGTAACGGTAAGATGGGACGGAGCGCGTTTGTAAACCGGAAAGATAAAAAAGTAGAGAAGCCCCGTCTTATGACAGGGATTCTCTGCTTTTTCAGCCGCTTTGATACCGCCATTTTGGAAATGCCGTAGATCTGACCGCTCTTATCCATCGTCAGCGCATCGCTATACAATAGGGACTTCAGAATTACGGTGTATAGTTCCCGCATCCGCCGCTCAAAATGCCCGGTGAGCCAGCTGCTGATCCGAGAGGAAAAGGTTTTTTCAAATATACGCAATGGTCACTGTCCAATGAGGTGGAATTGCAACGTGGTAGGTCGGCGATCAGATCTTCAACGCTGCGTAGTCCGCCAAAACATCATCCAAAATTTCCTTCACTGTTCCAAAGGCGGCGTTGTCCGCTTCGTCGAAGGGGAAGATGGCCTTGGGGTCGATCTCTACACCTCTGTGGACCAACAGTTTCTTGAAGAGCAAGGAGCAGCTGGAACCCATCTCGTAGACCGGCATCAGCCGGTCGATCAGGTGAGAAAGAGCGACCGTGCGGCTCAGGTTGCCGCTGTTATAGGCGCGGATCAGGTCGCTCCAGATATCCGGCACTACGTTGGCAAGGCCACCGATAGAGCCTACACCGCCAGCGGCTGCATTATAGAGAAACTGGTCGTCAAAACCGGAATAGACCTCAAATCCGGTGCCTGCCATCGCGCAGCAGACCTGATTGGTGTGGGAAGGCTCATTCACCGTATCCTTCAGACCCACAATGTTCGGGTTCGCCGCCGTCAGCCGTTGGATCGTCCCGGCGCTGACACAGTGGCCGCTGCGGGCGGGGTAGTTGTAGATATACATATCACCGTGGAGTTTTTTGGCCAAAGCGTCGTAATAGGCAAAGATCTTCTCCTGATCCATGCTGTAATAGAAGGGGCCGATCACCAAGGGGGCTTTGTAGCCCGCGCTGTATACGAAGTTAGACAGCTCCAGGGTCTGGTCGAAGGTGATGCACCCGGTTCCGGCGTACAGCGCCACCCGGCCGTTCACATAGTTCGCATAGAAGGAGAGGAAGTCCTTCTTTTCCGCCACGGAAAGCTCTGTAAATTCACCGGTGGAGCCAAGCACCAGAATACCGTCCACGTGGTTGGCGATCAGGTAATCGATCACCTTTTTATTATCTTCGTAATCGGGTTTTCCGTCATGTCCAAATACCGTAACCACAGGCACAATGATCTTTGCCATGAATATCGCCTCCTGAGAGATTAAATAAGGCAGCCCGCACCGAACCGAGATCCGATGCGGGCTGAACAGGGAAGGGAAGAGTTTGTTCAGAGAGAAAAGGAATTACTGTTCGTTGAAGCTCTTTTCCAGACGAACGTAAGAATCGTAGCGCTTGTCAGCCTCGACCTGCGCCTCGGCAAACAGCTTTTCAGCGGTCTCGGGGAACTTGACCTTCAGACCGGCATAGCGAACCTCGCCATCCAGGAAATCCACAACGGGACGAGAAGGCTTCTTGTAATCCAGAGAGAAGGGCTTCTCCTTTTTATCGGGATTATAGCGGTACAGGGGCCACAGACCGCAATCCACTGCCTTCTTCATCTCGGCCTGGGCCTTGCCCATACCGGCTTTGATGCCGTGGTTGATGCAGGGCGCGTAAGCGATGATGATGGAGGGGCCCTTATGGGCAACAGCCTCGGTGAGGGCCTTCATCAGCTGGCCGGGATTGGCGCCCATTGCAACGGAGGCCACATAGGTGTTGGGATAGTTCATCATCAGACGGCCAAGGTCCTTCTTGGCGGTCTTTTTGCCGCCGTCGGCAAACTTGGCGCTGGCGCCGATGGGCGTAGCCTTAGAGGACTGACCGCCGGTGTTGGAATACACCTCGGTATCCACCACGAACACATTGATATCCTCGTTAGAGGCCATGACGTGATCCAGGCCGCCGTAACCGATATCGTAAGCCCAGCCGTCGCCGCCGTACAGCCACACGACCTTCTTGCCCAGCTGATCCTTGTTCTTCAGGATGTTCTCGGCAGCGATCTTGGCTTCGCCGGTCAATTCGGCCTTTTCCAAAGCGGCGATCAGGACGCGGGCGTCGCTGTCATTCCGATCCAGATCCTCGAAGCTCTCCAGCCACGCGTTGATGGCGGCCTTCAATTCCTCAGATCCGGTCAGGCCCAGCAGGGACTCAGCCTGAAGCTTCACATAGTTGCGGCGCTGCTTGACTGCCAGCACCACGCCCATGCCGTTTTCTGCCTGATCCTCAAACAAAGTGGCGTAGTAGGACGGACCGCGGCCCTCCTTGTTCTTCGCGTAAGCCAGAGAGGGGAACGCGCCAGCCCACGCCGTAGAGCAGCCCACGCCGTTGACCCAGTAAGTCTTTTCACCGTAGAGCTGGGTGATGAGCTTTGCGTAGGGAGTTTCGCCGCAGCCTGCGCAGGCGCCGGAGAATTCCACCAGGGGCTGCGCGAACTGGCTGCCCTTGAGGGTCTTGCGGTCAAACACACCCGGTTTATCGCTGAGAGACAGGGCGTAGTTCCAGTTGGTCTCGTCATACATGGTGTCATCCACGGGCTGCATGGTCAGAGCCTTATCCTTAGCCAGGCAGGACTCCGCGCAGCTGCCGCAGCCGGTGCAGTCCAGGGTGCTGACCTGCAAACGATACTTCAGACCGGCGGCGCCCTTGGCGTCCACCATGGTGAAACCGGCGGGAGCGTTCTTGGCCTCCTCCTCGTTCACCAGGTAAGCACGGATGGCGGCGTGGGGGCAGACAAAGGTGCACTGGTTGCACTGCAAGCACTTGGCGGGATCCCAGGTGGGCAGGCTGGCGGCGATGCCGCGCTTGTCATACTTGGAAGTGCCCATGGGATAGGTGCCGTCCTGATAAGGAGCCAGAGCGGAAACGGGCAGGTCGTCGCCCCGCTGACGGTTGCAGGGGATGACGATGTTCTTCACCACATCGGGGAGGCTCTCGTCCACGGTGCGCTCGTCCTTGGCCTGTGCCCAGGAGGAGGGGACCTCCACCTTCACGGGGCTGTTGATACCGGCGTCCACGGCGGCCAGGTTCATGGCCACCACCTTCTCGCCCTTCTTGGCGTAGGTCTTTTGAGCGGCTTCCTTCATGTAACGCACGGCATCGTCCACGGGCATTACGTTGGAGAGCTTGAAGAAAGCGGCCTGCAGGATCAGGTTGGCGTGGTTGCCCAGCCCCAGTTCCCGGGCGATCTTGTTGGCGTCCACGGTATAGAACTGGACGTTGTGATCAGCGATGTACTTCTTCACATCGCCGGGCAGATGGAGCTCCAGCTCTGCGGCGTCCCAAGAGGTATTCAGCAGGAAGGTGCCGCCGTCCTTGATCTCGTGGATCATATCATACTTGGTGATATAGGACTGAGAATGGCAGGCCAGGAAGTCGGCGGCCTTGATCAGATAGGTGGAGCGGATGGGGCTCTTGGAGAAGCGCAGGTGGCTCTTGGTGATGCCGTAGGACTTCTTGGAGTCATACTCAAAGTAAGCCTGGGTATACATACCGGCGTGGTCGCCGATGATCTTGGCGGAGTTCTTGTTCGCGCCAACGGTACCGTCAGAGCCAAGACCCCAGAATTTGCAGGACACAGTGTCGGCAGACTCGGTGACCAGCGGCTCATGGACGTCCAGAGACAGATGGGTCACATCGTCCACGAGGCCGATGGTGAACATCTTCTTGGCGTTCTCGTCCTTCATGTTGTCATAGACGGCCTTGATCTGGGCGGGCGTCACATCCCGGCCGGCAATACCGTAGCGGCCACCATAGACGGTGGGGGCGTTGGCCTGACCCTCCAGGGCCGCGCAGGTATCCAGATAAACGGCGCCGCCGATAGCGCCGGGCTCCTTGGAGCGGTCCATGGCGGTGATCTTCTTCACCGTCTTGGGCAGGGTGTTCAGGAAATACTGGATGTCAAAGGGGCGGAACAGGTGGATCTGCAACAGGCCAACCTTCTCGCCCTGTGCGGTGAGGTAATCGACGACCTCCTTGGCGCACTCGCAGGCAGAGCCCATCATCACGATGACCCGCTCGGCATCCTCAGCGCCATAGTAGTTGAAGATGTGGTAGTCACGGCCGGTGATCTTGTTGATCCCCTGCATATAGCCCTCTACGATGTTGGGGATGGAATCGTAAGTGGTGTTGTTGGCTTCCTGGCCCTGGAAATACACGTCCGGGCCTTGCACGGTGGTACGGTGGACAGGGTGCTCGGGGTTCATGGCAATGTTGTGGAACTCAGCCATAGCGTCCTGATCCAGCAGCTTGGCGGCCTCGTCCAGATCCAGCACTTCAATCTTCTGGATCTCATGGCTGGTGCGGAAGCCGTCATGGAAGTGCAGGAAGGGCACGCGGGTCTTGACGGTGGTCAAATGGGCCACGGCAGCCAGATCCATAACCTCCTGCACGCTGGCGGTGGACATCATGGTAACGCCAGTGGTGCGGCAGGTCATCACGTCCTGATGATCGCCGAAGATGTTGTTGGCCTGCTGTGCCACGGACCGGGCCGCCACATGGAACACGGCGGGCATCCGGTGACCGGCCATAATGTACATATTGGGGATCATCAACAGCAGGCCCTGAGAGGAGGTGAAGGTGGTCGCCATAGCGCCGGCCTCCGCAATGCCGTGGAGCGCGCCGGCGGCGCCGCCCTCGGACTGCATCTCCACCAGAGTCACAGGCTGACCGAACATGTTCTTACGGCCGGCCGCTGCCCACTCGTCCACCTTCTCGCTCATGGGGGAGGAGGGGGTGATGGGGAAAATTCCCGCTACATCGGTGAAATGGTAGGCAACATAGGCACAGGCCTCATTGCCGTCCATTGTTTTCATGACTTTCTTCTGAGACATCGTTCAGATATCCTCCTAAATGTTCTTTCCTATATCTATCAGCTTCACGGATCACATTTTGATCACAGCACCCTGATCTGCGGAGGTAGCTGTCTTGGCATACAGGCGCAGGTAGCCGTTGGGGATGTGCTTCTCAGGCATCTTCAGGGTCTTGTAGCGCTGGGCGATCTCTTCATCGGAGACATGGAGCTCCAGACGGCCTTCGTCCACATCGATCAGGATCTCGTCGCCGTCCTGAACGATGGCCAAGGGGCCGCCCTCGGCAGCCTCGGGGGAAATGTGGCCCACAAAGCAGCCGTTATTGGTGCCGGAGAAACGGCCGTCGGTGATCAGAGCGGTCTTTTCAGCCAGGCCCACACCGTAGATATACTTCATGGCCTTGAACATCTCGCGCATACCGGGGCCACCCTTGGGGCCCTCATAACGGATGACCACCACGTCACCAGCAGCGATCTTGCCGCCCAGGATGGCCTCCTCAGCTTCCTCCTCGCTGTTGTAGCACTTGGCCTTGCCCACATAGTGATGCATGGAGGGAGCGATGGCGCCGGGCTTGGAAACGGCTGTGTTGGGGCAGAGATTGCCATGGAGAACGGCTACGCCACCGGTCTTGGAGAACGGCTCCTCGACCGTCTTGATGATGGAGGGGTCCTCGGGATACTCGTAGACATAAGCGTCCAGATTTTCCTGAAGGGTCTTGCCGGTGACGGTCATCACAGAGGTGTCCAGCAGGCCACCCAGATTCTGCATCACGCGGGGGATGCCGCCGGCGCGGAAAAATGCTTCCATGTCGGGCTTAGCGGCGGGGTTGACCTTGGCGATCTGAGGTGTGACCTTGCTCAGTTCCTCAAACTCAGCCAGCACATTGATGTCCATTTCCGCCTCATTAGCGATGGCAGGCAAATGCAGCACGGCGTTTGTGGAGCCGCAGATGGCCATGGTGACCTTCACGGCGTTGCGGATGGCGGCGGGGCTCATGATCTGGCGGGCAGTGATGCCCTTCTTGCACAGCTCCACAATGGCGCGACCGGATTCAAAGGAGCTCCGCAGACGGCCGGCATAGGCGGCGGGGATCAAAGCGCTGCCGGGCAGGGACATACCCAGCGCCTCGGCCACACAGCACATGGTATTGGCGGTGCCCAGGAAGGAACAGGAGCCGCAGCCGGGGCAGGCGGTGTTTTCCAACGCTGCGTATTCGCACTCGGTGATCTTGCCGGCTTTCACCATGCCCAGCGCCTCAGAGATGGAGGTCAGGTCGGATTTACGGCCGTCAAATTCAATGCCGCCCAGCATGGGGCCGCCCACACAGATGATGCAGGGAATATCCAGACGGGCCGCAGCCATCAGCATGGCAGGCACGATCTTATCGCAGGAAGCCAGCAGTACCAGGCCGTCCAGCCGATGAGCCTGAGCCATGATCTCGACGGAGTTGCAGATGATCTCACGGGAGGGCAGGATGTAGTGCATACCCTCGTGGCCCTGCGCCACACCGTCACAGGCGGCGATCGTACCAAATTCCACAGGAGTGCCGCCGCCGGCGTAAATTCCGTTTTTCACATACTCGGCGACCTTGTCCAGATTGTAGTGACCGGGGACCAGCGTGTTCCAGGTGCTGGCGATGCCGATGAGGGGTTTGCCCTCCTTCAGCTCGCTGTCGGTGTAGCCCATGGATTTGAAGAGAGAGCGGGCGAATGCGCTGTCTTCTTCACCCAAAATCGTTTTGCTTCGCAGAGCCATAATGTCCTCCTTATTTCTGTGAACTTCCCTAAGATTGTAGTTTGTTCTACATTGCCGTTCTTTGTTCTGAAATAATTATATGACGTTGCTTTGCGTTTGTCAATATCGAATGATGGTCAGTTATATAAAATATGTAGGTTATTTTTTTCACATGTTGACAAAAAAACTCCATTAAATTATAATGAGTATCAATATATATTCTGCAATGCAGAACAAATGTGAGGGCGACATGGCTACAACAAAGAATATCCAGTCTATTGAGCGCGCGTTTTCCATCCTTGAGTTGTTCCAGAACAGCGGGACTCCCGATCTGAGCGTCAAGGATATCTCCGAGTCCCTGGCCTTGAATAAGAGCACTGCCTTTGGCCTGATCAACACCTTGACGAACTTGGGCTACCTGCAACAGAACCCTGAGAATCAGAAATATGCTCTGGGACTGAAGCTTCTCAGCTTCTCCAATGCTGTTAAAGTTCAAAATATTATCATCCGCGCAGTACATCCCTATTTGGAAGAGTTAAAGCAAAAATACGGCGAGACCGCCCATTGCGCCGTAAAATACAACAACGGTGTCATTTATGTGGACAAGGTGGAGGCCACAGGGTCTATCTATATCAGCACCCAGATCGGCACCGTAAATGACCTTCACTGCACAGGTGTGGGCAAATGTATTCTGGCCTACCTTCCGGAGGAGGAACAGGAGCGGATCTACGCCAGCAATCTCCGCACCATGACCTACCACACGATCACCAACTCCGAACAGCTGCGGGAGGAGATGGCCAAGGTACGCCAAAACGGTTACGCAACGGAATGTGAGGAAATTGCCATCGGTGTGGCTTGCGTAGCGGTACCGATCTTCTCCGGACTGGATACTGTGGCCTGCGCCATCAGTATTTCTGGCATGACTGCCCGGATCCAGATGGCTATGGAACGAGGCGTTGTTAACGATCTGAAGCGGATCTCCGCCCAAATTTCCAGAAATGCTTTCGGCTATACGCCTCCCGTGCCGCCCTCTGCCATGAGTGATTTTTAATTGCAAAGCAAAAGCCCGTTCTGCATAGCAGAACGGGCTTTTTGTTGCTCCGCGATCAGCGAGGCGCTGATCGAAGCGGCTGACTGCGAAAGGGGGGAAGCCGAAGATCTCCTCTTGCCGGAGCGGATCCGCTTAGTAGCAGGTCACACCGCCGTCAACAGGCAGATTCACGCCGTTCAGGTAAGAAGCCTCTTCACTGGACAGGTACAGAATGGCGTTGGCGACATCCTCCACCGTAGCCATGCGGCCCAGGGGGACCTCGTCGATACGGGCCTGCTTCTTTACAGGATCGGCCATCAACGCAGCCACGAAGGGCGTGTCGATCGTGGAGGGATGGATGGAGTTGCAGCGGATGTTATCCTTGCCGTACCGGGCGGCGATGGAGCGGGTCAGCAGGGTCACGGCACCCTTGGTGGCTGTGTAGGCTTCGGGAGTGTGCATGTGACCGATCAGGCCGCAGATGGAGGAGGTATTGATGATCTCGCCGCCGCCCTGACGCCGCATCACGGGGATGGAATACTTGGCGGAGAGGAACACACTGCCGGTGTTCACCTCCATCATCTTCATCCACTCATCCATATTCATTTCCTCAATGGGCTTGCGGATGTTGATGCCTGCATTGTTTACGACAACGTCCAGACGGCCATCCTGAGCCACGATGCGGTCCACGATATTCTTCCAATCTTCCTCGCAGCCTACGTCCATGGCAGCACCCCTTGCCTGATAGCCCTGGGCCGTCAATTCGTCCGCCAGGGCAAGCGCCTTGTCTGCTGCCAGGTCCAGGATCCAGACGATAGCGCCATTCTCTGCCAGCAGCTTGCTCTGCGCCGTACCAATGCCGCCTGCGCCGCCGGTGATAGCAATTACCTTATTCTTTACGTTCATGGTTTTCGATCCTTTCTTTTACTTTCTGGTCGCCTTATCTTCCCAGGCGCGCTGGGGGTTCTGGACGCCCATCTTGCCGCCGCTGATCTCCAGGGTGGTGCCGGTGATATATCTTGCATATTCAGAAGACAGGAAGGCCATGCCCCAGGCCACGTCGATCGGCTCGCCGAAGGTATGGGTGGCGATGGCGGTCAGCAGGCTTTCGCGATCCCGGAGGATACGCGCCCGATTCATTTCCGTGTCGATCACACCGGGAATATAGCCGTTGACCCGGATACCGTAGGGGGCCATTTCCGCCGCCAGGGTCTTGATCATGGAGGTGACCGCAGCCTTGGTAGCCGCGTAGACGCCGCTGCCCACAGAGGGGAACAGCGCCGCGAAGGAGGATGCCAGCAGGATCACGCCGCCCCGGTCCTTCATCTTGCGGAAGGCGATCTTAGCGCCCAGAAATACGGATTTCATGTTGGTGTCCACCGTCTTGTCCCACAGGGCGTCATCCGTATCCAGGATGCTGTACTGAGGACACAGGGCTGCGTTACTTACCCAGATGTCGATGGGACCAAGCGCCTTCTCCGTATCGTCAGCAAAACGCTGGAGATCTTCACCGCTTGCCACGTCGCAGGTCTCGCTGAACACGGTGATCCCCTTTTCCTTCAGGCCGTCCGCCGCGTGGCTCAGCTTCTCTGCGTTGGTGCCGCAGATCGCAACTTTGGCCCCCAGAGAACCGTACAGCTCTGCGGCGGCCAGACCGATGCCGGCCGAACCACCGGTGATCAAGACCACTTTTCCGTCAAATCGAATATTCATAGATCGTCTGTCCTTTCATACGGGTATCGTAAAAATTTGGGGAGGGACATCCCGGCAAAGAGACGTCCCTCCCCGAGAGAAAAGGAAGTAAGAATTTTTGGAATTAGCCCAGCACGCCTACCATGTTGATGATGGCAATAAAGATGATGCAGATGATGGAGGCCACCACGCTGGGGAAGGTCACATACTTGAGGGACTGCTTGGTATCCAGATGGAAGAACTGGCCCATGACCCAGAAACCGGAGTTATTTACATGGTCCACCATCAGGGTGCCGGCGCCGATGGCCAGAACAGCAGCCAGGGGAGAGATACCCAGAGAGGGCAGCATGGGCAGCACGATACCGGCGGCGGTCATGCCGGCGGTGGTCATGGAACCGACAGCGGTCATCATAATGGCAGCCACGGCCCAGGGGACCAGGATACCGGGGATGGGGCTGTTGCCGATGGCCTCAGACAGGGGCTGCAGAGCGGGAGCGCTCTTCAGGATGGTGCCAAAGGCGCCGCCCATAGCGGTGATCAGCAGGGGAGACAGGCAGACCATCAGGCCGCGGACGACCCACTTGTTCAGCATAATGTCAGAGAGCTTGGAGTCAGCCTCAGCGGGGAAGTTGGCCTTGTATGCCTCCATAACAGCCTTGCGCTGGCGATAACCCAGCCACAGGGAGTACAGCAGGCCAATGAACAGGGCGATGACCTTATGACCGATGATAGAGCAGATCTTATAGACCATTCCGTCGGGATCGGCGTACATGGAAGCGAAAGAAGAAGCGGAGATCAGAACCACAGGCAGCAGCAGGGGCATGAAGCCGGATACGGTACCGGGCATGTTGGGGTCCTTGATCAGGATATCTTCGACACTGTCGCTGTTGCTGCCATCAGCCAGGCCCTTGACCATTTCGGGGTTGGGATCGATCCACTCCTTGGCGGTCCACTTCTTGATCAGCAGCCAGGTGCCGAAGAAGCCGACCAGAGAGACGATCACGCCCCACAGAATGACCTGGCCCAGATCAGCCTCGAACATGAGGGCAATCGCCAGGATGCCGGGGGTGGGGGGAACCAGACCGTGGGTGAGGAACAGGCCCAGACCGGTGAAAGAGGCCATGGTGGACATGGAGATGTGCTTCCGCTTAGACAGCATGGAAGCGATGGGGGCGGTCAGCACCATGGTGATGTCGCCGAACACGGGAATGGACATGATGAAGGCGGTCAGAGCGGGAGCCAACTCCATGTTCTTGCCGCGGAACAGCTTGATAAAGAAATTGGCGATGGCCTTCGCCGCGCCGGTATCCTCGATCGCCATGGAAATGATAGCGCCCAGGATGATAGTGATACCAACACTGCCCAGGGTGCCGCCGAAGCCGCTGCCGATCATATCGGCAGTGCCGGTGACGCCGTAACCCAGGACAATGCCGGTGACCAGAGCGGTAGAAAACAGTGCCATCACGGGATGCACGTTCATCTTGATGATCAGCAGCATCAAAAGCAGAATTGCCGCGATCAGAACTACAATGAATAAGCCAGCAGACATTTTTCTTTCTCCTCTTTTTTATATAGTTTGCTTGGATCGCGCGGGGACAGATACGTTTTTCCTTTTTCCCTCCATTTACACAGAATTCAGAATGTTGTTCTTTTTTGCTGTTTACTGTTCTGTATTAACGAACAACTGGATTGTAACACAAAGTTCATATTCATGTCAACACTTCCACAATATTTTGTTGAAAACAGAGGCTTTGATAGGCGCTCTATCTGCGCTTTGCACAAAATTTTGAGAGATATTTGCATTTGGCAAAACGACTCGATCTGTCTTACATTCTTTGACAAATAAATTTATTCTATATTATAGAACTCTAGTTCTGGTTTACAGGGGAGCGGATGCTTTTGAGCAGATCCTCTGGATCCCTGCTACACAGTCTCCGGACAGAAAAACGCCCCGATAGCCATTCGACTATCGGAGCGTTTTTCAAAGCTGTTGACCAGCCCGCCATTCACTGTATATGGCGGGCGGATCCGTACACGGTCCTGCCTTCCGCTCACGCCTGCTCCGCCAGCAGGCGGGCCACGGTGCGGCGGTAGATCTCACCGCAGTTTTTCACCTGCCAGGCATAGCCGTACTCATCGTCGCCGTGCATATTGCCGCCGGCAGGACCGAAGGTCACCGTGGGGATCCCCAGCACCACCGCCAGAATATTGGAGTCGCAAACGGAAGCGTCATAGGCACAGGGCAGCTCCTTGCCGGTAACGGCGCGGAATTCCTCCTGCAACGTCCGCACCAGCGGGTGCTCCTCCGCCAGAGCGAAGGATTGCATGTAGGGGGAATTGCGGGGCTTGAGCCGCACGTCCACCTTTCCGGCCAGCCCCAGTTCCTCTGCGGCTCCGAGGATCTGCGCGATACAGGTCTCGTCTGTTTCACCGGGCACTACATAGCGGTCCACAAAGAGGTAGCACTTCTCCGGCACCACCAGCGTACCGGGGTTGCCGCCCTCCATATACCGGACGCACCAGGTACCGTGCTTCAGATGGGGATGCTGCAAGGTGGGCAGGGCTTCGATGGCTACCGCCAGCCGTCCGCCGGAGATCAGGGCATTTTCACCCACTTCGGGATAGTGACTGGCATGGGCGGTCTGTCCGTGGACCGTCACCTCAAAGCTGTAACGGCCGCGAAAGCCCACAGCCACGTTGTCATACCGGCACTCGCCCATGATGGCATAGTCCGCGTGGATCACATCCTCCGCTACCAGCTGGTAGCTGCCCTTGCTCAGACCCTCCTCATCCGCCACAAAGCAGGCCAGGATCTTTCCGCAGATCTCGTCGGTATGGGAAGCGTAATAGGTCAGGGTCTCCAGAAGGGCGGCCAGTCCGCCCTTCATGTCCATGGCGCCACGGCCATAGACCTTGCCGTCGATCTCCGTGGGAACAAAGGGGTCCGTCTTCCAGCGGTCGGACACGTCCACCGTGTCCAGATGGCCGATGAGCAGCACCGTTTTACCGGGGCGGCCGCTGTCCAGCACCGACCACACCGAGGGCCGCTGCCGGGCGGTATCCTCTTCAAAGTAGCTGTAATGGGGCTCCATCCCCAGCTCCCGCAGTACATTGGCCACATAGTCCGCCATAGCAGCCTCGTGACCGTTGACGGAGCGAATGGCGATCATGTCATACCAGCGCTGTAAGATCCGTTCCATGGGTCAGTCCTCCTCTGCCTTGGCCGTAGCGATGCCGGTGACCGCAAAAATGATCGAAAATACGATGGACAGCCACAGCATCGGCGCGTAGGGCAGGAAAGCCAGATTCCCCACGCCCAGTGTCGTAGCGGTATAGGAGCCGGTGGTGGACCAGGACACCATGGGGGCCAGACCCGTTCCGGTGTCCAGCAGGGTCCGCATCAGATTCTTCCGGTCCAGATGATATTCGGGATACAGGTCCTTCACCATGCCGCCCACCACGGGGTAAGAAACATAGTAAGCGCCGGTGATGCTGAAAAACACAGCATGGAGGAGCAGCACGCCCAGAGACATGGAGCGGGAGGTCTTGGCGATCTTCCGCACGAAAACCAGCAGCACATCCACCACGCCGGCGGTCCGCAGAGGTGCACCGAAGATGCCGGCGGCGATCAGCAGTCCGATGGTGGAGAGCATGGAGGTGAAGCCGCCGCGGTTGAGCATGGAGTTCACCACCTCGGAACCGGAATCCACGGAATAGCCGGAATACATCACCGTCAGAATGTCCCTCAGGCCCATCCCCTGACACACCATGGCCAGCAGCGCACCGGCGGCAATGCCCGCCACAAAGGTGGGGATGGTGGGCTTCTTCAGCAGGATCAGCGCCACCACGACCACCACGGGGATCAGCAGCACAGGGCTGAGCCAGAAGCTGCCGGAAACGGTGGAAAGGATGTCCTCATAGACCTCGCCGCCCACGGTGCCGCCTGCGTAGCGCAGGCCGTAGAGGAAGAAAAAGACCAGAGAGATCAGGTAAGCCGGCCCCGTGGAGAGCAGCGCGTGGCGGATGCCCTCCAGCAGAGGCACATCGCACACGGTGGCGGTGATGACGGGAGAGTCAGACAGGGGAGAGACCTTGTCGCCGAAGAACGCGCCGGTGCACACAGCGCCTGCCGCTGCCGGCAGAGGGACGCCAAGGCCCTGGGCCACGCCCATGCAGGCAACGCCCACGGTGGCCAGTGTGCCCCAGGAGGTGCCCGCCATGGTGGACATCAGGGTGCAGAGGATGCACACCACCGGCAGGAACAGCCCCGGCGTCAGCACCTTCATGCCGTAGTAGATCATCACCGGCACCGTGCCGCTGGCCATCCAGACGCCCACCAGAACACCCACGGACAGCAGGATCAGAATGGCCACGATCATGGAGGATACCGTGTCCTTGACACCCTGCTGCAATTCCGCATAGGGGATGCCGAAGCACCAGGCCATCAGGCACATGATGACGCCGTCCAGCGCCAGAACGATGCGGTTATTCAGCTTCATCACCAGCAATCCCGCAATGATGACCGCGATGCCCACCAGGAGCATCAGGCCCGCCTGCCACGGCTTTACAATTCTCTTTTCGTTCATGTTTGTTCATCCTTTCGCAATTTGGGTCGTTGAAAATTGAAAAAGGATAAAAAAGCTATGATCCCCGTGGAGATCATAGCTGAAACATGAGCCGGGAAACACGTTCCCCGCTTTACCGTTCGATAGCGCTCCACATTGTGGCAGTCCGGCGGATGTTCTCCGACGGCCCAGGTGATCGCCCTCATACAGGCCAGAGCAGCGACCCTTCGGCGGTTTGCCCTTTCGCTTCGGTATATGCCTGTTACATACCAAAGGTACTCTTGCGCACCGCGCCTCTATCCTCGTTCAATTTTGCATTAGATTAGCACCGCCTTTTGGCGTTTGCAACGGTTTTTTTACATTTCGTTTGATTGCGCTAAAATTCTGAATGAGCCAGTTAAAACTTTGTAAAAAATGAGCTGTCTTTTTTTGCCTCGCCGCCTCCGGGGACTGCCTTGGACGCCGAAAAACGCGCCGCTGTTGAGCCGATGAGACATACCGGACTGAAGGACCGGCCCCACGGAGGCGCTTGAGCACCCATACGTTTAGAAGGTTTGGAAAACAAACGCGGAGGGGGGATTTTTCTTCCATACGCAAGATTACCCTGCCGGTTCCGGCAGGGTAATTTTATGGACTGTTAATTTTAGCGGTCAAATGCGGTGCTGCGAAAGCGTCCCGCATCCCGCTGTTACAGGATCAGACCGAAGGCGATATAGAGGGCCGCCGCGCACGCCGCAGTTACCAGCGCGTAGGGGAGCTGCGTTTTTACGTGAGAATACAGATCGGTGCCTACGGACATGGAGGACAGGATCGTGGTATCGGAAAGGGGAGAGCAGTGGTCGCCGAAAATGCCGCCGGACACCACCGCGCCGATGGTCAGCAGGATATTGCCGTTCATAGCCACCGCCATGGGGACCGCAATGGGCATCATGATGGAGAACGTGCCCCAGCTGGTTCCCGTGCAGAAGGCCATCAACGCACCCATCAGGAAGATGATGGCCGGGCAGAAGGCGCCGTCAATGCTGTCACCCAGCAGGCTGGCAAGGAACTGGCCGGTCCCCATTCCCTTGATGACCCCGCCGATGGAGAAGGACAACACCAGAAGGATCACCAGACCCATCATGCTGCTGACGCCCTTCATAACGCTGTTGCCGAACTCCTTGGCGGTCATGATCCCCTGCTTTGTATACATGACGCACATAATGAGCAGCGTGATGACAACAGAGTAGAGGATCGCCGTGGTTCCGTCGCCCGCCGCCAGATTTCCTCCGCCGGTGACCAGCAGGCCGATGAAAGCACCGCCGATCAGGGTGATGAGCGGGAACATCATGTTCCACTTGTTCTCTTTGCCTTCCTCCACCAGCTCTTCAAAGCCGTCATTGTCGTTGAGCAGCGGCGTTACCCCGTCATCATACAGCTTGCCGGTGTTCCGCACCCGCAGCTCAGCCTTTTTCATGGGGCCCCAGTCTTTCCCGGTGATAATATAGAACAGCACGAACAGCAGGGAGAGGATGCTGTAAAACTGGAAGGGAAGGCTCCGGATCAGCAGATTCATAGGCTCGCCCTGGATGTATCCGGAGGCGATCTCCGCGGAGATCAGGCCCATCAGCATAGCGCCCCAGGAGTTCAGGGGAATGATGGCGTTGAC
>Ga0129313_1001302_pt1 | contig 16345 bp, 14 predicted proteins | sample O1105metagenome_FD_94436 | JGI IMG/M metagenome (GOLD analysis project Ga0129313, IMG submission 94436) | Orangutan group fecal microbial communities from fecal samples from Wisconsin, USA - O1105 metagenome | ecosystem: Host-associated > Mammals > Digestive system > Large intestine > Fecal... | reverse complement strand
TATTGTGTGTTCCTCCTGTCGTGTTTAGTGTGAAAAGTTGGCGCCAACTTTTTCAACTTTTTACGATACCATTATCGCAAAAAAACAACAGGAAGGGAATCCCACGACTGGTTTACCACTTACGAAAATGATATAATTATACTGTAAATTGGCGAAATAAATCGCACGAGATATTAGGGGGATATAAACCATGAGTGATAACACACAGAATAAAAAAGAGTTATACAATAGCTTGCAAGGAAAGAAGGTATTCATTCCTTGCAGACTAGAGGAAAATCAGAACATTACTTTTGAGCTTCTAATTAATGAAAACGAAGAAACTATGATTCCGGCATTTTTTGAGAAAGACTCAGCAGAAGGAAAGTTTGATTTGGAGAAGCTTATCGAACTAGAATTTTCTATGTTAAGAAATATTCTCATAGAACTACCTGATGAAATCTCAGGAATTGTAATCGAGCCATTTAGAGATAACATTATTTTAAATCGTGAAGCTCTTGGAGAATATGATTCTGCGACTCAGGGCATGACGGTAAAGAAAGTTGACCACGACAAGGTTACATATATGCCTGTTAACGGAACGCCCGCAGGCCTTGCAGAAGCCCTTGCCGAGTTTTTGGAAGGCGAGATCGGAGTAAATGCAGTATGGACAATCTTCGCACAAAATGAAGATGAAAGAATTCCACATTTAGCTTTTGCCATCGATTATATTGGAAGCAAATTCGAGCTTTTCCCAAAATTAGCTGAGGTTATAAAGCCATTCATGCAGCCAGGTCAGGCCTTTGAACTGGCAGACAGAAATCCAAATATGGGGCCTTACCTGACAGAGCAGAACTGCATCTATAAGCGCAACGCATCAGTGCAGTAAATGGAGAAAATATGAGAGCAAAATAATATGCTTTTTAATGGAATTTACACAAGATTTAGCTTGCTAAAGGTAAGAATTTCAAGTATAATAGTTGTGTAATGAAATACTGTTCTATGTTCCATTTACGTAACCGTTTTTTATCAAAACTTCCAGTGTTCGTAAATGGCTAAGAGGGAAGCAGGTGCGAATCCTGCGCGGTCCCGCCACTGTAACGGAGGAGCTAATTTCCAGAACCACTGAGGCAACTCGGGAAGGAGAAATGTGCGATGATACCAGAGCCAGGAGACCTGCATGGAATATATCTTTTCTGGCCGGCGAGGAACCGGGATAGGAATCAGAACAGCAAATACGGGCTGTGGGGTTATCCACAGTCCTTTTTTTGAACGTAGGAACCGGATGACCTGGCTTTTCATTCTTTTTTCGAGACAGGCCCAGTCACCCTGTCTCATTTTTTTTCGCTAAAACCGGCAGGGGGAACTATGAGTAGAATATATATTGCCACTTTTTCAGAAAATGCTGTAGAGGTGGCGAAAGAAAACAATGTAAATATAGAACTGAATGACATATGCATTTCAGAAAATTTGGACCCTGGGAGTTTTGATCGAACCTTGGAGTACATGAGGGGAGAAATCACTGGGGCAGGAGCCAAGGGTGTAATTATGCACGGACCCTTTACGGAGATTATTCCGGCGGGCATAGACCACCGATTCGTGGATATGGGAATAGAGCGACTTAACGAAGCCTATGAAGCGTGCAGAGTACTGAATATCAACAGGATGGTGGTACACTCGGGGTACGAGCCGCTGATGTATTTTAAGGAGTGGCATTTGGAGAAATCCGTGGACTTTTGGAAGCGCTATATGGAGGGCAAGGACGATTTTACCATATACATTGAGAATGTTTTTGACGACGAGCCTCAGATGATGAAGAATCTGGTGGATGCCTTGGATGACCCGAGAATCAAGCTTTGTTTGGACGTGGGGCATGCCAATGCTATGAGTTTGCCGGAGTACGATGTTTACCGCTGGATTGAGATTTTGGGGGACAGAATCGGCCATTTTCATCTGCATAATAACGATGGAAGCGGGGACCAGCATCGGGCTTTGATGGACGGAAGCCTTGACATGGAGCGTATAATAGAATGTGCAAATAGATTTTGCAGAAGCGACGTGACTTTTACCATAGAAAGTCATGAGTGCAGAGAGAGCGCGCCGTGGCTGAAGAATATATTGGAAAATAAATAAGATAGAATTTAGATAGACCGGAGAAGGATTTAATGAGTTTGGACAGATTAAACAGCAAGCAGAGGGAAGCAGCAATGTGCATGGAGGGACCTCTGCTTATTCTTGCAGGTGCAGGTTCGGGAAAAACCAGCACAATGACAGAGCGAATTGCATATATGATCGAGCAGGGAATTCCGCCGTGGACTATTCTTGCAGTAACTTTTACCAATAAGGCGGCGGGGGAAATGAGAACCCGAGTGGAAAGCCTTGTGGGCAACTGCAGTGATATGTGGATTATGACATTCCACTCCATGTGCCTTAGAATTCTCAGATATCATTACGACCGCATCGGTTACGATCAAAACTTCGTAATCTACGACGGCACGGATCAGAAGACTTTGGTAAAAAATATTCTGAAGGCGCTGAATATAAATGATAAGGAGTTTAGCCCTCAGTACATTCTTGCAGTTATAAGCAACAGCAAGGAAAAGGGACTGGACGCTGAAGGTTTCCGAAGAGTTGAGGATGATACATATAAGGCGAAGATTATTTACCACGTCTTCAAGGAATACGAGACTCAGCTGAAGAAGAATAACGCTATGGACTTTGACGACTTGCTTTTGAACACTTTGAAGCTTTTCAAAGCTGATGAAGAGGTGCTTATGAAGTACCAGGAGCGTTTCAAATACATAATGGTAGACGAGTATCAGGATACCAACCACATTCAGTACAGCATTATTAAAATGATGGCTGATGCCCACCACAACCTTTGTGTTGTCGGCGATGATGACCAGTGCATTTACCAGTGGAGAGGCGCCGATATCAGAAATATTCTGGATTTCGAGAAGGATTTCCCTGAGGCTAAGGTAATTAAGCTGGAGCAGAATTACCGTTCAACAGCCAATATTCTGGCGGCGGCTCATTCCGTTATTTCCAATAACAAGGGCCGTAAATCCAAGAAACTTTGGACTGAGCACGAGGATGGGGAAAAGATAAAATATTTCCGTGCAGAAACGGAAAAAGATGAGGCATATCAAGTGGCTTGGCAGATAGATATGATGAAGGACTCCAGCCGCAAGTACAGTGATTTTGCTATTTTATATAGAACAAACGCACAGTCCAGACACTTTGAAGATGCTTTGACAAGAAGAGACATTCCCTACAGGGTGCTCTCCGGTCAGAGATACTACGATCGCAAGGAAATCAAAGACGTCATGGCATACATGCGCCTGGTTGTGAACCCACGCGACGATCTTTCGCTGCGCCGCATAATCAACGAGCCAAAGCGTGGCATGGGTCCTAAGTCAGTGGAGAAAATCGAGGCTTTTGCACGCATGCAGGGTCTTAGTATTTTCCAGGGACTATGCGATGACAACATCCTAGCGTCTTTGCCGAACAAAGCTTACAACGGCGTAAAGGCTATGGTTAATTGCATCAACAAATGCCGAAATGAAAAGGAAAACCTGATGGTTTCTGAAATTTATGATATGCTGTTAGTTGAAACAGGATACATGAAGGCACTGGAGGGCGAGAAGACTGTTGAGGCCGAGGGCAGAATGGAAAACCTGATGGAGTTCAAGTCCGTAATCTATGATTATGAGAAGGATTGTGCCGAGACAGGTACGATTCCGTCCATGGATGAGTTTATGGAGAAATTGACCTTAATGGCTGATGTGGACAACCACGATGAAAACGAGGACGCAGTAGTTCTTATGACAATGCACAGCGCAAAGGGATTGGAATTCCCCGTGGTATTTCTGCCTGGCCTAGAAGATGGGCTGTTCCCTGGAAGCAGATCCTTTGACAGCGAAAGCGGAATGGAAGAAGAGAGAAGACTTTGTTATGTTGGCATGACACGCGCCAAGGAAAAGCTGATTCTTTCAAGTGCGGCAATGAGAACCCTTTATGGCAGAACTGATTACACTAGGGAGTCCCAGTTCCTTAGAGAAGTGGATAAGAAGCTTATTGAGGGCGATGCTATATATGAGAGAAGAAGCCGTAGAGATACGGACTTGGGGGTTTTTACCGGGTCCTTCGACGGATATTCTCTGGCAGAAAGTCCTAAGCCTTATGACACTCTTAAGTACGCCAAGAGCGCTACAAAGGAAAGGGCGGCTCAGACTGCAAAGGCTGCATCTGCTGACTATGCTCCAGGAGATGAGGTGCACCATGTTAAGTTTGGCGAGGGAACTGTAATTGACCAGGACAAGAGTACTGTTAGTGTAATTTTTGATAGTGTAGGCATGAAGAAGCTGGCAAAAGGCTTCCCGGGCCTGAAGAAAATATAGGAATTTAGGAATATAGAAATATAGAAATCTGAAAAGGTATGTAAAATGGAAGACAAGAAAAGTCTTATAAGAGAAAAAATAGCGCTTCTGAACAGGGCTGCCAAGGCATATTATCAAGATGCTACGGAAATAATGTCTAATCTGGAGTATGACAAGCTTTACGACGAGCTAGTTGAGCTGGAAAAAGAAACGGGCATTATTATGGCTAACAGCCCGACTCAGAACGTAGGATATGAGATTCTCTCTGAGCTACCTAAGGAGCAGCATCCTAGCAGAATGTTGTCCCTAGACAAGACGAAGGATAGAGAAGCTTTGGCTGCGTGGTTGAGAGAACGAAGTGATCATAAGGGGCTGCTATCTTGGAAGCTTGATGGCCTTACAATTGTCCTGACCTATGAGGACGGACGCTTGATTAAGGCTTTAACAAGAGGTAATGGAGATGTAGGAGAGGTTATTACAGCCAATGCTAAGGTCTTTGAAAACACTCCGGTTGAGATTCCTTTTAAGGGCAGACTTGTTCTTAGAGGCGAGGCCGTAATTAAGTATAGCGACTTTGAGAAAATCAACGAATCCATAGAAGAACTTGATGCTAAATATAAAAACCCACGAAACCTATGTAGCGGCTCTGTCAGACAGCTGAACACTCAGATTACGGCAGTGAGAAAGGTAAACTTCTTTGCCTTTAACCTAGTTGAAGGCGGTCAGGAGACTGATAGCCGCGAGGAGCAGCTGAAGTGGCTGAAGGCTCAAGGCTTCGACGTGGTCGACTACCGCGTGGTTACTAGTGAAAATATAGTAGAAGCTGTGGGAAAATTTGAAGAGGAAATTAGCGAAAACGATTTGCCCTCAGACGGATTGGTTTTGACCTTGGACGATATACCATACAGCAGAAGCCTTGGCACTACGGCAAAGTTCCCGCGAGACTCCATTGCATTTAAGTGGATGGACCAGGAGGCGGAAACGACGCTTATGGAAATTGAGTGGAGCGCGTCAAGAACGGGGCTAATTAATCCGGTGGCGATTTTCCAGCCTGTGGATCTTGAAGGGACTACGGTTAGCCGCGCCTCTGTGCACAATATTAGCGTAATGCGCGAGCTGAAGCTGGGCATCGGCGATAGAATCACTGTTTACAAGGCCAATATGATTATTCCGCAGATTGCAGAAAATCTGACAGGCAGCAACAACATTGCAATTCCTCAGGTCTGTCCTGTTTGCGGTGGCAAAACTGTGGTGAAAAACGAAACAGGAGTCGAAACCCTTTACTGTACTAACGAAAAATGTCTGGCAAAACAGATTAAGAGTTTTACCTTATTCGTTTCTCGTGACGCCCTTAACATAGATGGCCTGTCTGAGGCGACTATTGAGAAATTCATCGCAAGAGGATTTATAAAGGAATTTGCAGATTTGTTTAAGCTAAACAGATACAGAGATGATATAATGGAAATGGAAGGTTTCGGAGTCAAGTCCTTTGATAATTTAGATAAGTCCTTGGAGAAGGCGAGTCAGACTACGCCGGAGAGACTCCTTTACGCTCTTGGAATTCCAGGTATCGGAGTAGCTAATGCAAAGCTGATTTCCAAGGCGTGTATGAGAAAATGGGCTGATATGGAGACTCTGACCCGTGAGAAGCTGCTGGAAATTGACGGAATCGGAGAAGTTCTGGCAAGAGATTACGTATCGTTCTTTAACGATGAGGGTCATAAGCGAGAAGTTGCAGACCTTCTGGAGGTTCTGACCTTAGATGAAACTGTAGAAGAAAGCGCAGATTTTCTCAAGGGAATTACCTTTGTAATCACCGGTTCCTTGAATAATTTTGCCAACAGAGACGCGCTGAAAGCAGAAATTGAGAAAGCCGGCGGCAAGGTGGCAGGCTCAGTGAGCTCCAAAACCGGATATCTAATTAACAACGATGTTGCATCAACGTCGGGTAAAAACAAGAAGGCCAAGGAGCTGGGTGTTCCGATTATTGACGAAGCGACCATTGCGGACTGGCTGGAAAAGGGCGCAAAACCCGAGGAGATTTAAAATGCTTGAAGTAGGAAAACTTGACAGCGATTTGCTGCAGAGAATTGTAATTGATAAAATAACATATAAAAGACCCGAGGTGCTTACTCGCGCGGGAATCGGCGAGGACTGTGCAGTCATGGACTTCGGCGACTACGAGTGCGTGGTTTCAACGGATCCGATTACGGCTTCCGTGGCTGACGTAGGCCGCCTGGCTATTCACATTTCGTGTAACGACATTGCCAGCAACGGCATCGAGCCCCTAGGCATCACCTTGGCCGTAATGCTTCCGGAGGGTACAACTGAGGCAGACATCGAGCGAATTATGGCTCAGGCCGGCGAAGCATCAAAACTAGCAGGGGTCGAAATCATCGGTGGTCACACTGAAATTACCAAAGCCGTAAACCAGCCTGTAATTGTTTCTACAGCCATTGGAAGGGGCCTAAGGGGCGCGTCACAGAAGGCCGAAGACATGAAGGCGGGAGACTATATCCTTATGACTAAAACAGCAGGACTGGAAGGCACAGGAATCGCCGCAGCAGAGTGTAGGGGCGAGCTAGAGAAGGTTTTGACCGAGGAAGAGTTTGGCATTGCAGATAAGCTTTTGGACAATGTGAGCGTAATTAAAGAGGGCGTAATTGCTGGAAAAATTGGCACTCACGGCATGCATGATGTAACTGAGGGCGGAATTCTGGGCGCCATTTGGGAAATGTGTCAGATTGCAGGCCTTGGCGTCGAAGTTGCAGGTGCAGACATTCCCGTTGAGCCTGTTACAGTGAAAATTTGCGAGCACTACGGTGCGGACTACATGAGACTTATTTCCAGCGGTTGTATGCTCATTATTGCATCGCCGGAGAAGAAGGATGAAATCATAGATGCCGTAACTGAGGCAGGCGTGAAGATTACCTGCATCGGAAGAATCAAGGAGGCAGGTGATGGTTTGACCGTAACAGACGCTGAGGGAAACCGCAAGATCATAACTCCGCCAGAAGCCGACGAGCTTTATAAGATAATTCATTGACAATCAGCTCGAAAACACATATAATATAACGGATGACAATTTAAGATTGCCTTTATATAGTTCCGCCTGGTATGGTTTGGGTCCTGCGCAATAAGACGCCATGAACCTTGTCAGGTCCGGAAGGAAGCAGCAATAAGTGGAGGTACTTATGTGCCGCAGATAAGCCTTCTCCAACGCCTGCGGAACTATATAAGGGCAATCTTTTTTTCAACAGAATTTCGGAGGAAAAATGTACACAGCTCTTTACAGAACACAGAGGCCCGAGGTTTTTTCAGAAATTATCGGACAGGATCACATAGTTAGGATTCTAAGAAACCAAATAAATACAGGTACTGTAAGTCACGCCTATTTGTTTTGTGGGACAAGAGGAACGGGAAAAACCACTACGGCCCGCATTCTTGCCAAGGCTGTAAATTGCCTGGAGCCTGAAGGCGACGAGATCCCTTGCGGACATTGCGCCAACTGTATGGCCATAAAAGAAGGCAATTTCATGGACGTTATTGAAATCGACGCGGCTTCCAACAACGGCGTTGACAATATCAGAGAGCTCCGCGAAAGTGTAAAATATCCTCCGGCAGTAGGACGGAAAAAGGTATATATCATAGACGAGGTTCATATGCTTTCCACAGGGGCTTCCAACGCGCTTCTGAAGACCTTAGAGGAGCCACCGGAAAATGTAATGTTCATTCTAGCGACTACGGACCCGCAGAAGCTCCCTCAGACCATTCTTTCAAGATGTATGAGACTGGACTTCAAAAGAGTGCCTGAGAAGACATTAATTACCCATATGGGCGCCATTTGCAGGGGAAAGGGAATCGACATTACTGACAGCGCTTTGCGTCTTCTAGCGGCCAATGCAGATGGTTCCGTCCGCGACGGCCTGTCTATATTGGACCAGTGCCTGGCAGGTGGAGATAAAAAATTGGACCGAGACGATATCCTGGAATTTCTGGGAACAGTATCTGAGGAATTTTTTATCGAGCTAACCGAAAGAGTAGCCCTTCGCGACGTGGCAGGCGCGCTTCTCGCAGTGGAGAGAGCCCTTTCCGACGGCAAGGACGTTAAGCAGCTCATGAAGGACTGGATGAGCCATTACAGAGGCCTTCTGGTTACAAAATACATAAAAAACGCCGAAGATATGCTGAACATGTCCTCGGAAAATATAGAAAAACTGAGACAGCAGAGCGCGCAGATTTCTCTGGACGAAATCAACGACGCAATTCTCACCCTGTCAAAAACAATTAACGACGCAAGGTATTCCACCCAGCCTAGGGTTCTCCTGGAGCTGGCAATTGTAATCATTGCCGAGGGGCTTACAACGTCCGGCGGACTGGCTCCGTCCGGTGCAGGCAAAGGCAACCCATCGGGGAACAAAACCAACAGAGTCCCTGCAGCAGGTCAGGTGCCTGGAGGCGCTGGGGGTTTTGACGGTGCAAGGACAGGCACGGGAGCTGCAGGTTTTGATAGAGGTGGCGTGGGTCAAGTGGGCGCGCAGACCCCGGCAGAAATGCAGATATCAGGTGCAGAGGGCCAGGAAGCAGAAGCATCGGCAGAGCCGGCCTATGACCTGGACCACATCTGGGCGCGTGTTTTCGAAATGGGAGAAGACATAAAGGGCAGCTTCAACCTGATCAGATCGGGAGCCAGCCTTGCAGGCATCAGAGGCGACGAGTTTAAGGTTGTGTGTAGCAGCGAATTCATGAAGAATTATGTTGAGGACAACAGGCAGAGCATTTGTCAGCTTATGGAGCAGATTGTGGGAAAACACATGAAGATGATTTGCGTAGGACCGGGCCGAAGTGAGGCTACATCAAAGGATGCAGGCTATAGCGATTTGGCAAAAGAAGTTGAGGAAAAGTTGAATCTGGGCATTAAGGTCAGAGTTGAATAAAAGCCGAGACGGCAACAAAATAGAGTTGAATTAATGAAATATGGAGGATTTTTACTATGGGAAAAGGTATGAGAGCAGGAAAGAAGCCTAAGACAAAAGCACCTGGAATGGGTGGCGGAAATATGCAGAAGCAGTTGCAACAGGTTCAGGCAATGCAGCGTCAGATGGAATCTATGCAGGCTGAAATCGAAGAAAAGGAAATCACAACTACTGCAGGTGGTGGAGCTGTAAGCGTAACTGCCAACGGTAAGAGAGAAATCGTGAACCTGACAATAGATAAGGAAGTTGTTGATCCAGACGATGTTGAAATGCTTCAGGACCTTGTAATGGCTGCAGTTAACGAGGCTATGAGACAGATTGACGAGCTTTCAAATTCTGAAATGAGCAAGATTACCGGAGGACTTAACATTCCGGGACTTATCTAGGGTCGCAGTGGGACGGTTGCAATGAGACAGTATCCAAAGCCCCTGGCTAAATTAATAAATGAATTATCAAAACTTCCCGGCATAGGCGGCAAAACCGCCCAGCGCCTGGCTTTTCATATTTTGTCTATGACTGATGTAGAGGCGAGAAATCTGGCTGAGGCTATTACTGAGGCTAAGGCAGAGATGAAGTATTGTTCAGTGTGCGGAAATTTAACTGATATGGACCCATGCGCCATTTGTTCTGATAAAAGCCGCAGACAGGACGTTATCTGCGTTGTTGAGAGTCCGCGTGATGTAATGGCAATGGAGAGAATCAGAGAATTTGATGGTTTGTATCATGTGCTTCACGGCGCAATTTCGCCTATGGATGGAATTGGGCCTGAGGACATTAATCTGAAGTCTTTGATTGTACGTCTTCAAAATAGCGATGTAAAGGAAATTATTCTGGCGACTAACCCTAATATTGAGGGTGAGGCTACGGCAATGTATATTGCCCGTCTCATTAAGCCTTCTGGAATTAAGGTGAGCCGTATTGCAAACGGAATACCAGTTGGCGGCGACCTGGAATATGCAGATGAGGTTACTCTGCTTAAGGCCATGGAGGGAAGAAGAGAACTCTAAAAAACGAACCCCGAGTCAATGTTCAATGTGAACCGACCCGGGGTTTTGTAATATATCGATTTAGTTGTTAACCTAACTGTCAACTAGGTCGCTTAAATCAAATCTGTAAAGTTAAAGAATGAGTTAAGCTGTACAATAATAAGTAGTACCATGAATACAGGTGCTATGTATCTCAGACAGAGATTTACGAATTTGCGTGATCTGTATGGGCTGGATAGCGCAATTTCATCGTCGATGTAATGTCTTCTGGTCCATCCTAAAACTATTGTCATAAGCAGTGAACCTAGCGGCATGAAGATTCCTTCGCCAAGTAAGTCGAAGAAGTCTAGCCATGTCTTCAGTCCGAACGGATGCCAGAAACCGGATGATCCAAGAGCGTCCATGGATACAAGGGTTGAACCAAGTGCTCCGGTGCATGTAATGAACAAAACATACAGATGTCTCTTTGCCTTCTTACCTTTCTTATGAGCCATATCTGTAAATGGAGCAATTCCACCTTCCATCATTCCGATGGATGAAGAGATAGCTGCAAAGAATACTAATAGGTAGAAGAAAGCACCGAAGTATGTTCCGAAACGTCCCATGCCGTTGAATACTGCCTGTAGTGATACGAACAGTAAGCTTGGGCCGCTTGCAGGCTGAAGTCCGTAAGCGAATACGGCTGGCATAACTGCAAGACCGGAAAGAACTGCTACGATAGTATCCGCAAATGGGATAATCAGTGAGTTTTGTTCGATGTTAGCGTCCTTGTTCAGGTATGAACCGAATGCGATTACAGCTGATGAACCAAGTGACAGTGAGAAGAACATCTGGCTTCCTGCTAAGCCCAAAACCTTGAGCCAGCCTTTGCCTTCGAACACCGTGAAGTCTGGTGTAAAGATAAATTTCACGCCTTCCATAGCGCCTGGAAGTGTGCAGCTTCTAACTACTACGATTAAAAGCATTACGAATAGTACAGGCATTGCAAACTTTGAGAATCTTTCCAGACCCTCAGCAACACCGCAAACTAAAATTAGCGATGTCATAACCAGGAAAAGCAGGCCGTATGCAACTGCTGGCGCTCCGCTGGAAATGAATGTCCCGAAGAATTCTCCTGAATCTGTTCCGCCAACACCCCATGATGCTCCGAAAATGTCGCCTAGGTTAGCTACAAAGTATTTGATTACATAGCCACCGAAGGTGCAGTAGAAACAAAGCAAGCAAAATGGCACCAGCATTTCTAGGAATCCGACAAACTTAAATCTGCTGTCGCACTGCTCGAATGCAGCAATGGCCGCTTTCTGAGTTTTTCTTCCTAGGGCAATTTCACCCATCATTAAAGGATATCCTACGAAGATTGCCATTACAATGTATATTAATAGGAAGGCAAATCCGCCACCTACACCCATCTTGTAAGGGAAGCTCCAAAGGTTTCCTAGTCCTACGGCAGTTCCGATAGTTACCATCAGGAAGCCGAAGTTACTATTAAATTTACCACGTTTTTGTTCCAAATTTTAGTCCTCCTTGAAAGTAAATTTGTAAAATTTCACATACATTAAAAGTACATTCTATTATACTCAAACAAATGGCAAGGTGTCAACAATTATGATAGAATAGAGAACGGTAAAAACATGTAATGGGGGATATTATAATGACTAGGACAAAAAAAGAGGGCAAAAGGCTTCTCTTCTGCACACTTGGTGCACTTTTGATGGGTTTCAACCTGAGTACTTTGGTTAGTGCCGGCGGGTTATTCCCTGGAGGTTTTGCTGGTGTCACAATTCTGATACAGGAAATCTTCAAAACCTTTTTCCACATAAAACTCGCGTACACTTTAATTTACATTCCACTGAATATGATACCGATTTTTATCGGTCTCAAATATCTAGGAAAAAGATTTACTATCTATTCAATGTATGTAATTGTACTGGGAAGTATTCTGACAGATATTCTTCCTGCCTTTGATGTTACAGCAGACGTTCTGCTTATCAGCGTATTCGGAGGAATCATTAACGGAACCGCAATTACTCTTTGCCTATTAGTAGGCGCATGTGGCGGCGGTACAGATTTCATCTCAATCTTCTTCTCTGAGAGAAAAGGTATCGATGCATGGAACTATATCTTCGCAAGCAACGTTATTATCCTAGGAACAGCAGGAATCTTATTTGGTTTCGACAGAGCTTTCTACTCAATCATCTACCAGTTCTGTACAACTCAGGTTATTCAGCTAATGTTCAAGCGTTATCAGAAACACACTCTTCTCATTATTACTGAGAAGGCCGACGAAGTCTATGAGTGCATCAGAGCGCTTACTCACCACGATGCCACTTTGTTCAAGGGCACCGGTTGCTACTTAAATGAAGAAAAAAGCATGCTTTACTCCGTAATCGGAAGTGAGGAAGTTCCACGCGTAATCAAGTGCATTAAGGAAATCGACTGCCACGCTTTCATAAACTCATTTAAAACTGAGCAGATTGACGGAAGATTCTACAAGAGACCAAATGACTAGGAGAATGAGAGAGGCGGAAACTCACTGCCGCATCGCTTAATTACGACGCAAATCTATCAATCTTAGCACATATGGCTTTTTTTTGAACGTGCAGTACCAAAATCCAGGCAAAAGGTGAGAAAAAGCTTGGCTAACCGCTTTGCTTTTCTATTGCAACAGGCCCCTAGAAGACTCTTGTATTATTTCAGATGCAAGAATTGTCCCATTCACAGAGACAACGCTAGGAATGTGGGTAAAACCCTCTGATAACTATGGAAGAAACTTACAATAATAAGGTGGTCTACAAAAAATAGCTAACACTGAGGCAACTGTTTGGTACTGGAGACATAGAAAATGGCCGAATGTGCCAGAAATGATAGATTTTTGCCCCAATCCGTTGAAAATTGAAGAAATGGGGCGCGTGTATTAGCTAAACCATGGCGCGCCTCGTGCCAACCGCTACTATAAGGCGCCCCAGCAAACATCGCCGCACCCACGCCCCGCGCCGGGCATACATCGCCGCGCAGCGCCTCTACCCTGGGTTGCCTAATCTTATACTGCCATGTTTGCTGCAAGAAAGCCTTTCATGGCAATAATGTCTTCTTCTTTCATAGGCTCATAGGTGCCAAGCATCTTTGCAATGCAAGTAGTCTGAGCCATTTCTTCTACATACACTGTGGCGTGCATAGCTTGGTTCATGTCCTTGCCACAAGTCATCATGCCGTGATTCTTAATTAAACAAGCCAGTCCGTCTGAACCTAGAGTTTTTACAATGTTTAAGGCAGCGTCCTCAGAGCCAGGAAGTGCAAAAGGCACGATGCCAACTGGTGTAAACTCACAGTGGGGTGGGGTGATAGGTAGCAATGGTGCTGGATTTTCTCCCATTGCTAAAATAGTTGCGTACATGCTGTGAGTGTGAACAGTCGCTTGGATTTCGGGTCTTGCCTTCATTACAGCAGAGTGCATAGGCAATTCGGAGGATGGTTTGTAAGGACCATCGATCCATTCGAGAGTTTCAAAGTCACAAAGAGCAATGTCTCCAGCCGTCATTCCTGTATATTCAATTCCGCTCGGTGTAATTGCAATTACTTTGCTGTCGTCATCCCTCATGGCCACGTTGCCAGATGTCCCGTGAACAAGCCCCTGATTAACCGCATCGAACACGGCGTCTAAAACTGTCTGTCTAAGTGATTCATATTGCATAACAAAACGTCCCTTCCTACAAATTCATATATTCCCATTGTAGCCCTTTTTATCAAAACTTTCAAACCCATTCTCGCCATTCATGAAATGGCATTCTTGAATTGAAGGGGCGAAAGTGATAGAATCCTCTATGAAATTCAAACAATTCTATGTGAGGTGAGATGATATGATTAATGAAAAATATTCAATTTTATTTAGCAGCATGACAGGAAACACAAAGATGCTAGCAGATGCAATCGCAGACGTTTTGCCAAAGGAAAATTGCGAAGTATTTGGAAAAACCGGTGAAAAAATGCCGGAAACAGAAATGCTATATATTGGATTTTGGACAGATAAGGGAAATGCAGACGCTGCGACTTTGGAGCTTCTGAAGGTTTTGACAAACAAGAAAATCTTTTTGTTCGGAACTGCTGGGTTTGGTGTAAGCGATGAATATTTTCAGAAGGTGCTTGGAAATGTAAGACAGGCGATCGATGGAAGCAATAAAATTGTTGGCGAGTACATGTGCCAGGGCAAGATGCCACAGGCTGTTAGAGACCGTTATGTGAAAATGAAGGAAGATCCTGAACATATGCCACCAAACATCGATACATTAATTGAGAACTTTGATTTGGCACTGTCACACCCAGATGAAGCAGATTTGGAGAATCTAAAGAAGGCAGTACAGTAGGGCATAATTTAGTTTCGAACTGTCTAAGATCAAGATAAGGTTGCCTTTTTGGAAAATACACGTTACACTATAGGCAACTAAGCAAACTTGCATGAATCAAGAAAGGAAGGGGAAGCCCATGAAAAATGAAAATGTATGGAAATCCTATGGAGAAAAGGAATTGCAGGAGCTCCATGCGATAAATGAAAAATATAAAAAATGTTTGGATGCAGGCAAAACTGAGAGAGAATGCGTGAAGCTTGCGATTAAAATGGCTGAGGAGGCAGGCTACAAAGATATCAAAGAGGTGCTTGTTGCAGGGAAGCCGTTAGTTTGCGGGGACAAGGTCTACGCCAATTATATGGGAAAAGCCCTTGCGTTGCTACGCATGGGCGAAAAGCCAATCTCCGCCGGCATGAATATTCTGGGCGCGCATATTGACTCGCCGCGCATCGATATCAAACAAAACCCACTGTACGAAAACGAAGAATTTGCGTATCTGGACACGCACTACTATGGCGGAATCAAAAAATATCAGTGGGTAGCCGAACCGATGGCACTCCACGGCGTTGTAGCGAAAAAAGACGGAAGCGTTGTGGAAATCGTGATCGGAGAGAAGGAAGAGGATCCGGTACTCGTGATTACTGATCTGCTGATTCACCTCGCTAAAGAGCAGCTTGAAAAGAAGGCAAGCGTTGTCATTGAGGGCGAAAAACTGGATGTCCTTGTCGGCAACAGACCTCTCAAGGACGTTGATAAAAACGAAAAAGAAGCGGTCAAGGCAAATCTTCTGCAGCTGCTTAAGGAAAGCTACGACATCGAAGAAGAGGACTTCCTGTCAGCAGAGCTAGAGCTTGTTCCGGCAGGCAAAGCCAGAGACTGTGGTTTGGACCGTAGCATGGTAATCGCTTACGGACAGGATGATAGAGTGTGCGCTTTCACCTCTCTTTTTGCGATGTTGGAGGTAGAGCATACAGAACGCACAAGTTGCTGCCTGCTTGTAGATAAAGAAGAAATCGGTAGTGTCGGTGCGACCGGTATGCACTCCCGCGCCTTTGAGAATACTGTGGCAGAGCTGATTGCGCTGAATGAAGGCGAATCCGAACTTAAGACACGCCGCGCGATGGCAAATTCCCGCATGCTGTCATCGGATGTCAGCGCAGCGTACGACCCATCTTTTGCAGATGCGTTTGAAAAACGTAGCTCCGCGTTCTTCGCAAACGGTCTTTCCTTCAACAAATTTACGGGAAGCGGTGGCAAAAGCGGTTCCAATGATGCGAATGCGGAATATATTGCGGATTTGCGTAAAATCTTCGACCGGGAAGGTGTGGTGTATCAATTCGCGGAACTTGGAAAGGTGGATATCGGTGGTGGTGGAACCATTGCCTATATCATGGCAAATTACGGCATGGAAGTCATCGACAGTGGCGTAGCGGTGTTGAATATGCACGCGCCTTATGAGATCAGCAGCAAAGCGGATGTCTATGAGGCAGTGAAGGGCTACAAGGCATTCTTGTTATACGCGTAAGTCAAAGAACGTGCTCCGCAGGGCGTAAGCCTTGCGGATTTTTTTGTTTAATAGGAAATATCGGCATTTCCTATTCCTAATAAAAAACTGACATTCTTTTCCATTAAGAACGTCAGGCAGTGATTTGTTGCACACTAAAATAGGGAATGCTTAATAGTAT
>Ga0129313_1001301_pt1 | contig 16362 bp, 22 predicted proteins | sample O1105metagenome_FD_94436 | JGI IMG/M metagenome (GOLD analysis project Ga0129313, IMG submission 94436) | Orangutan group fecal microbial communities from fecal samples from Wisconsin, USA - O1105 metagenome | ecosystem: Host-associated > Mammals > Digestive system > Large intestine > Fecal... | reverse complement strand
TGCCTGAGCTGTTGTTATGGTTCCGTAGCTCAGTAGGATAGAGCAACCGCCTCCTAAGCGGTAGGTCGCCAGTTCGATTCTGGCCGGGATCACCATAAGAAAAGCCGCTCCCAGACTAGGTTTGGGGGCGGTTTTAGTTTGCGCAAAAAACGGTAGAAGAAGGCTAAAATTTGACTGGTATACAAAAAGTATACAAGAGATTTATTAGCACAATACAACAACAGAACAAAACAAAAATAAACAGAAGATAATAAAACAACAACAACATGGGAAAGTCTTATTGTTGCTGTTCGTCAATTTGATAATAAGGGGTAGTTCTTTCCCGTGATATGAGCTCGAATAATTTAGACTTGTAAGGATAGCGACCGTCTGAAGAATCATCTAACCATGTTTCCTCCACTAGCATATCAATAAATTCAGAATGTAATGTTTCTTCTTCACTTTGCTCGTTTAAATAATTTACAGTTATTATGTGACCATCAATTTGAGCAGCATATGCTAGAAATAAGATGTTAGCTCGTACTTGCAGAGAGTAGTCAAATAAACGGTTTGGATTACTAAAATACGTATTAAAATATGAAGGCGTTCCGTTCATAATTTTAAAAAGCCTATCTTCAGCAAATTCTACGCTTTCTTTTGTTAAGGGTGTATCTGATATCCCTAGAATCCAATCAATGCTAACGCCAAATATTTGATTTATGAGTAGAGCTTGTTCTAATGTTAAATTTCTCCTATCATTTTCTAAATGATTAATTTGCTTAAGAGAGAAATTTAATAATTTTGCAAATTTAGTTTGCGAAAGATTATAAGATGTACGTAAAAATTTTATATTTTCGATAATTTTAGTTTGACAAGAAATTCTCAATTTCGAACAGTCCTTTCTGGGAAAATATTGACAGTCTCCAAAATGTAGAGTATAATAAAAGCAATGAAAAATATCTACACTATGGAGAGTTTAGGCGAAAATAGAATATGATGACCGCTTAATGCAGATATCTTAATTATATCAAATCACCAGTATAAAATAAAATTATTTTGGAGGGTCGATAATGAGGCAACGTAGAATGTTTGATCTGGCTATTGTAGATCAAGACTTATTTCAGACAATGTCACTGGGTAGCAAATATCTATACTTCGAGTTAGGACTTCGCGCTGATGATTATGGATTTGTCGCAAATCCTAAAGCTATTATAAAAATGGTAGGTACAGCAGAAAATGATTTTGAAACCTTAGCAGAAAGAGGGTACGTGAAAATTTTCCGGAGTGGCCTTATAGTTATAACCGATTGGAATATAAATAATACTTTAACAAAAAAGAGACCTACAATCTTTCTTGATGAACTTAATCAATTAAAAATTACAGTAAGTAAAAAATATGAATTTAAAAGCAAAGAAGAACTTTTGCTGAATAGTGGTGATGTTACGGAAAATTTAGATGTAAATGATGAAATAATTGAAACTGTAGCTAAAGATATAACTAATGATAAGAAATCTGTTATAGTTAGTGATATGTTAAAATGTGTCGAACTTTTAAATGCTGTTGGCATTTCAGCAACATCAGCAAAGGGCAGAAAACTTGGTAAGGAATGCACACTCGAAGAAATACAAGATGGGATAAAATATGCTAAGGCTCATTTACCAAATAATTGCAAGAATATGGAGGGATGGATAATATCTTGTATTGAACAGCAGCATGCTAAAAAAAATAATTTAAATAAACAATGCCCTGATTGTCATGGTAGCGGTAAAATACAAATTATTGAAGATGATCCCGATAAAGATGATGGTTCGAAGGTTGCTTATATGTCTGCTTGTCCCAAATGTAAAGGTAAGGGTTTTATAAAATAGAAGATTTCTAAATATGTTATGCGAGGAGAGATTGGAATGACTAAAAATTTTTACACAGTGAAGGAGTTTCACAAAATTATAGGTGATGGAGTTTGCATTACAAGCATTTACAATCAGATAAAGGCTGGGAAAATACCTGTAACGTATTTTGGAAATCGTGCCTTAATCCCTGCTCGTTGGGTAGAGAAGTTTTGTGAAGATTTTGGATGTAAGGTTGACTTAGAGGATAGTTATAATGGCTAAGCGTATACGCGGAGAGGGCAGCATCTTTTTTGACGAGTGCAAAAAACTTTGGACTCTCGTAAAAACCTATGACCTGCCTAATGGCGAGAAAAAGCAAAAACGCATAACCGGTAAAACAGAAAAGGCTCTTAAGGCTAATATAGCTAAATTTGAAGAAAGTCTTGAGCAAGCTAAGGTTATTACCCAAAATATAACTCTTGAAAAATGGATTGCAGAGTGGCTTGACGCTTATGTCAAGCCTCCTGTACTTAAGCAAAAAACTTACGAAAATTATCGCGATAGACTGGCCTATTTGCTGCCGTTGATTGGCAAAAGAAGGTTAAATACGCTGACAACGAAAGAGTTACAGGATGTATTTAAAAAGTTATATGCTGAAGGTGGAACGAAAAATCAAGGCCTAGCAGCTCACTCTGTTAATCGAATCAGAAGTTATCTAAAAACGGCTTTAAACTCTGCGATTGAACATGGTTTACTTGCTAAAAATCCGGTCAATGCTACCAAGCGATTAGCAGAAAAGAAAGCAGAGATTGTGGTCATGAATGAACAGGAGGTTAGAAGATTTTTAGCAATAGCTAAAGACGGCTCTTATATAACCTTTGGAATTAAAAATCCCAAATACATTAAAAATAATTTTGGCACGCAGTATTTGCGGAAAAATTATTTCAATCTTGTGAATTTAGCACTTGCTACAGGTATGCGTTGTGGCGAATTGCGAGGGCTGAGTTGGAACTGCGTAGATTTTGCAGCGGGAAATATCAGAGTTGAAGAGCAATTGGTCACGACTAATGACTATGCTGATATGTATGATGATCCCAAAACTTATCACTCTACCAGGACGATAGGTATAGATAAAGCTGTTCTAGAAGAGTTACGAGAATTTAAGGATTATCAGAATCAGTATGCCGAACTATTGGGCGATAGATTTTTAAATGAGCATAATCTGATCTTTACTAATACTTTTGGGAAACCGGTATCATATACGAATTTTAGAAAAAGATGTTTTTTGAAAATGATTGGTACTGCAGGAATATCCCCTAAGTTCACAATACATTGCATGCGCCATACACATGCAACTCTGTTGCTTAAAGCAGGAGTGAATATAAGTGTGGTTAGTAAACGATTAGGACATAGTAGTACAACAGTTACACTCAACATATATGCGCATGTGCTAGAGGAAATGGAAAAAACTGCTGCGGATGCATGGGGCAAACTGCTTGATACGGACGAATAAGGAGGGCAACTTGATATGAAACAATTAGTGTATAATCGTCAAATTGATAGGTATATAATTAAAGGGGAAGGAGATGAACGAGAATTGCATTGTGGTAGTATTTTTGAAGTTTTGCTAGATGAGCAGTGGATTACCACAACAATAGAAATGCAATGGACTAATGGCGTAGGTAAATATTATCTTACGACGCGAGCGTTATCGTTGGAAAATATTGTTACCTATAAAGTACCAGTACGATAATTAACCAAAAGCAGTATTAATAAAATCAATATAGCATAGTTGAATGTATTGTTGTTTTTTAATGTGTAAGCTACAATATTAGTATTAAGGAGGAACGCAATCATGTTAAATGAACTTATCTTTTTTGAAGTACGTATCTTTAGAACGTTCTGCGAAAAATTGCAAGTTTCGTCTGCTGATACTAATAAATTGTTTGAGACGTATGGTGTATGGAAGTATATTGAAGATACGTATGATATGTTAAGTTTAAGTAGTGACGAGTATGCTGTTAACGATATTGTAGAGATGTTAAAAATAAATGGTTTTAAGCTTGAAGGAGAAGTTTTTAATAAACTAGAGGCAGTTACGGATAAAAGTAAAATTACCGAACAAAAAAGGTTTTGCGCAGATTTGATTTTGACTGATGCTATTATGGACATGGCTGATGAAGAAGGGATCACATTGCAAGAAGCTAGAAACAAAATTATAAATTCTAATGCTTATATAGCCCTATATGATTTTGAGACTGGATTATGGGAAAACGGGCCAGATTATTTTAGGGATTTCTATCAAAGAATAGTATAAACCAACAAAAGCTTTAACAATGAGCTCTAGCACTATAAAGCTAGGGCTTTTTTCATGCAACGATATTCTAAAATCCCTTGTAATGAGCAAACGATTGTGTTAGAATGAGATAAGAGAGTAACGAAATTTACGTTCTCTTCCTAGCGCGAAGCGTTAGGCGCACTTCCGCGTTTCCTGTACCAAGGCGGAGCCTTGGTGGAAACGCAGTGCGAGGAAGCTAAAAATAATAAAATATAACACAATCCTTAAGCAAGGAGGATGAGGACTAACAGTCCCTCATCAATTGCAGGCTTAGCCTGTCTAATTGCTTAAGGATTTTTTATTTTTATGGAGACAAAACAGCAATGGCAACCTATCATTTGAGTCTTAAAAACGGTAAAGTGGGTACTGCAGAGCAGCACGCAGATTACATACTGCGTGAGGGACGCTACAGCGGGGGGAAACGTGCAGAAGAATTGGTCTATAAAGATGCCAATCTCCCGCGTTGGGCTATGTCTGCATCTTCCTTTTTTGCATGCGCTGATAGATATGAACGCACTAATGGCAGAGCTTATACAGAGTTCGAAATAGCATTGCCAAATGAACTGACACATGAAGAGAACAAAAAAATAGTAAATGATTTTATTACTGCTCATATCGGGAATAATAAAGTATGGGCATATGCTATCCACAGCAAGCCTGCTACATTCGACGACTCGCAAGAACAAATACATGCACATATAATGATGAGCGAGCGTATTGTAGAAGATGGAATGACAAAAGCCAAATCACCATCGAAATTTTTCAATAGATATAACTCAAAAAATCCTCAGAATGGTGGATATCTAAAAGACAGAGCATTATCTGGTAATCGCAATGAAATTGCAAAAAAACTAAAAGAAATTCGTCAATCCTGGGAAGACATGGTTAATGCCGAATATAAAACTCATAGAATAGATAAAGTTGTATCCTGCAAAACTTTAAAAGCGCAACGTGATATAGCAGCTGCAGCAGGAGATAATGATCTCGCTGATTTTTTTGATCGCGAACCCCAGGAGCATCTTGGACCTGCTCTCGCATATAAAACCAAAAAAATCATTGAAGAAAATGGTTATGATCAAGAAAACATCGACAATACCTTGAACAAAATTTATCAAATGAGTGCTAAGGCTTTTGGCGTAATTATAGATAAAATTCGTAAAGCACGTAAAGCTGCTGAATTAAAACATAAAAAACAAATCGAGTTAGAGCGTAAAGAAAAGGAATATAGTGAAAAACGATTAGCCGAACTTACTATATCCGGCGAAATCATCAGAAAAGATTTTGTTAAATTACTTGGATCAGTTAATAACCAAATAAAATATAACGAGTCTACAATCATAAGAATTGAAAAAACAATAACTCCGATTGATCAGATGCCAAGCAAGGTACTTAATATTATGACCAGCGGCAGATTTGAAAAACTGCAAAAAGAAGGTGAAGCAATAATCAGCTTTAAAACTAGACTAAAAGAAATCTTAAGCCTATATGGTCCCAAAGAATCTATGCCTGGTAATATACGAGCGGAATATAACGAAAAAGGACGAGCTTACAGAATTCTGAAAGCTGATTATGAAAAACAAGATGCAGAAATATGCAGCTTCATCAGCTCCGAAGCAGGTGATAAATGGTATAAAAAATTAATGAAAGAAATCCTTGAACAAAATAAAGATATGGAAAATCAAAAATTAAATCTGCTTAAATTAAATAGTGAGTATCAAGAGCTACGGAATAAAGTTATTAAAATTGGAAGAAGTATTAATCCGAACCTACATTACAGGATGAAAGAAAAATACTGTACTCCATCTCTCGGCAGCGGAGCCTCAGCTATCAATGACGCTAATGGTGATATAGATAAGCTATTACGTAATATCATAAGTGCAGGTAGGGAAAACATTCAACGGAATAAAATGACCGTAAGCCTTAACAGTCGAAAGAGTAGAGAGTGGGACATGTAAGCTTAGGTAGTGTGATTATAAAAGTCATCTATATTAGTCTACTAACTATAGTTATATCAATAATTAAAGTTATAATGCTAATCATAGTTATGTCTATAATTAACGTTATGACACTAATTATAATTGCATTTATAATTATGATTATGATAATTACTGCTATTATATAATTTTAACATAAAAACAATAGACTGATACATCATACTCTGCTATAATAAAGGCAAGGAGGGGATGAGATGGTCGAACAGGTATTAATGACGCTTTTATTTGCCGAAGGACTGATAGGATGTTTATTTGCAATTCGCTACTTTGAACTAAAAATGACATTTTCATCGTACATTTGTATTAACAAATCTGGCTATGGCATTTTGTGGAGAAAAAGGAAGCTAGAAAAAATATACGACATCATTTTATTTTTGATTAGCTTAGGTTTATTCATAATCCCAATAAAAATAAAGTTTTATACTGATATTAATTTGTTGCATAAGCTGTTGTTTTTAGATTTTGCTGTGATGTTTATACTTGCTCGTATGAATGTTGTATTCAATAAAACTTTAGTCCATAATGTCCTCTTGCATTTGTTGATAAGAATTGAAAAAGAGGATATTGTGAGACGGTTTACCTATTCAGAGGCTGAAGAGATTTTAGCTGATTATAGAAAAACCTTGCCATGGTACAATGAAGGCCTTACGATACTTGCATGCACTCCGTTGTTAAACAAGCTGCTATTGGAAGAGCTACACTATGTAAAGTATAGATATTGTGGGCATTGGTAAGTCTGCTAAATATAGTGATGCTGATATATAAATAAATTCACTGATTTTGAATTACACAAAGTAAAGGGGGCCTATAATTATGTTAGCTATAAACTACTCTACTTTCAGGAACAATTTAAAAGATTATTGTGATGAAGCAAGTGATAATAATCAAACTATTATTGTTACTCGTAAAAAAGAAAAGAGTATCGTTATTATGAGCTTTGATAATTATAATCAGCTTATAAAAAATGTCCGCAATGCAGAATACCTTGCTAAGCTTGATAGAAGTATAGAGCAAATCAAGAACGGCTTCGGTCAAGTACATGAAGGAAAAGACCTTTAGATTATAGGAATAAGCCAGAACCATTAAAACCCGGCTTAATTATAGTAGACATATAACCAAAGCTAATAGAGTTGTAGATGATGCTGATGTTGAAGATAATCTTTACATCTACTCATCTAATGGATATTGTCAAGATCAAATTAGTAGAGTTGGTATGAAAACGCCAACTCTTTTTTTTAGCCAGCGGTGTGTCCTTATTAAATATTTCTCGAATGATTGCTCTATTCTGTTGACTTACATCGTAATTATAAATATAATATTATTGAGTTGTTACAATTGAGGTGAGTGTATGGATTACATGACTGAACTTACCGCTATTGCAAAATCGCATGGCGGAATTATCAAAACGAAAATAGCAACACAACATGGCATCTCCAAAGCGATGCTTTATAAGTTGTGTAAAGAAAATAAAATACATCGCATTGTAAAAGGTCAGTACATTCTTCCTGATGATATGCAGGATGAGTTGCTAGCGATCAGTAATCGTTCTGAAAGAGTAATATTTTCTCATGAAACAGCCCTTTACCTTCATGGGATTTCCGACAGAACTCCATTCGAGCATACGGTTACTGCACCGTCCGGTTGTATTCCGTCTGCGGCAATCAAAGCTGAATGCAAGGTATATTACATCAAACCCGAACTATTTGAGCTTGGCAAAACAACGATGAAGACATCTGCAGGAAATGATGTTACCGCATACGATCTTGAACGCACGGTCTGCGATATAATCCGCAGTCGCAACAAGTTGGGAACAGAAACTTTCCTTGCGGCATTAAAACTGTATGCAGCTAACCCAAAGAAAGATTTGAATAAACTAAACTCTTACGCAAAAAAGATGCGAGTGTCTAATATCCTGCGTCAGTATTTGGAGGTGCTTCTGTGAGTAAAGCAATGAGTCTGAAAGCAAAAATTCGCAATATTGCCAAGCAGAAAAATATTCCTGCACAGGTCATTTTGCAGAATTATATGTTTGAACGTTTGCTCATCCGTTTGTCTGCTTCTGAATACAAAGAGAAGTTTGTATTAAAGGGTGGGATGTTGGTAGCAGCGATTGTTGGTCTCGACAACCGAGCAACAATGGATATGGATACCACACTCAAAAACCTTCCCCTAACACCGGAAGCAATTCGCAGTGCGTTGGAAGATATCTGTGACATCGCATTCGATGACGGCGTTGTGTATGAAATTGGCACAATCTCTCCCATCCGTAAAGATGACATTTACGGCGGATATCGTGTCATGCTAAATGCCAGGTTTGATATTATGCTGACACCGCTTAGCATTGATGTATCCACCGGGGACGTAATTACGCCTCAGGCGGTGCAGTACAACTTCTCCGAGATTTTTGATGACGAGAAATCATACGAGCTGTGGGCATACAACATTGAAACAGTTATGGCGGAAAAGGTGGAAACCATTTTGCGACGCGGCATATTCAACACCCGTCCAAGAGATTTTTACGATGCTTATATACTGACTACAACGCAGAAATTTGATATTGCGGTCTTTGAGGATGCATTGAAAGCAACGGCAAATCACCGCGGTACTACAGATCAGATCGCAGATGTTCCAGGTATTCTTCATAACATTGAAGAAAGTCTGGAACTCAAAACGATGTGGGATAAATACCGCAAGCAGTTTTCCTATGCAAAGGATATTACTTACGAGCAAATTATGGATTCAATAAAGGCTTTGCTCAAATATTAAGCATTTAGATAATATTCGGAGGGGAATAGCATGAATAACGACCTTCTTAAAAGATATATTGATGATCAACCTACAAAGATTATAACAAAGCTCGAGTTTGCAGCAGGAAAACTTTTCTATGATAAGATTGTTCGTAAGCGTCAAACAGCTACCCGTTAAAACGTCCCCATATGAAAAAAGACCGCCGTCGGCGGTCTTTTTTCACATTCAAATTATTTCATTCTCGTAAATTGCAAGAACAAGTTGCAGCAACATTAGCATGAGTAGTTTTTACAGGTAAGGCTTGAGAAATCTCAGCAAATACAGGAGCAGCAACAGATGTACTTGCTTGTACTTCTGTAGAAACGGAGCAGAACACCTTTTTCTGCCATGTATAGAATGAAGACAGCTTGATTCCGTGCTCCTTGCACCAAATCTTTTTAGGAAGCCTGCTGCTACGACATTTCTGCACACGCTTAGCTCCGTTTGCGGTTTGGTGTGAGGCTGAAACAAACGCATCCTCACAAACTAAAAAAGAGCAGGACTTGGAGTATTTTCTCAAATCCCTGCTCTTTCTATAATAAGCTTTCTTCGTTTTATAGTGATTAATTCTAATGGCAAACTAACCCGTTGTATGCTGTTGGCTCTAACAAGCTAAAAATATCAATACATCTCAGCAACCGCCTCTTGTACCTGGCTTAAAATCTCCAAGTCCTTTTTATATTGTGTTCTGGTTCTGATATAACCAATGATATTCATGATAAGCGCAATAGGTGCAAAAATCGTATAACCAATAACCCAACCAACAAAATATGCTACAGGACTTTTAGCCATAGCTGTTGCATTGTAAACTTGAGAACCAATGGACTGTGGTTTTTTATTACCGCCAAGATTTATAATAATAGCTGCAATCAGAAAATATGCAAACATATCATAAATACCATCGGCTTTAGTAAAATATTCAATTAAACCCCATACAATAAACAGTGCACAAAAACCAAGCTTAATAGCACGCTTTTTCAGCCATTTAGACTCATAATCAACTATGCTCTGCGCTTCATTCAAGCTGCATCGTGGACACATAGCTTGTCCGGTACCATTGGCCGTTCTAAACAACGCCTTTTCCTCACAGGCTTGGCACATGGCTACACCACATTTTGCACAAGTAGCTACAGCTTCTTCTTCATGATGAACATAACACTTCATAAAAAACACAACCTTTCTTTTATTTACGCAGAAGATTTTCTACGTTAAAATACTCTTCAACCCAAACCATCGGAATTAAAATCTTATTTCCTATAGTAATTGCCGGTATCTCTTTTTTCTTAATCAAATCATATATGGTATAAGGCGTAACAACATTATCACCAAGATACTCACAAAATTGCTTTACTGTTAAAAATCGTGGTTTTGTTTTCCTTCCACCGCTCTGTTTATTTTCGTTCATACAAGACATCATCCCTTTAATTTTATAAATCACTTTGGTTTTTTGGATATTTTTTTCTTATTGTATCTGCTTTTGTATTTTGATATAATTAGAAAAAGTCTTTTTCTATCGGTTCTCTTGGTTTTGTTCATTATATTGTGTTCGTTTCAAAAGAACTTCTTGGTTATTATTATACTCGTATACTTGTTTTTGTCAAGTTTTTTGGAGGCCTTTTTATGCATTTTTACGAAGCAAACGAATTTCACGTCCATCGAGAAAGTTTTGAAGAGCGTGCTTACGATAATTTTCGTTACAATTTTAAGAATATCCGCCAAGCACATCATCTTACCTTAGCTGATATGGCAGATATTCTCTGCCTACGCAGTCGCTCAACCTTATCCGAGTTAGAAAATGGCAATCATAAAAAAATGCTGGCTATGGACAGCATGATGCAATTAAGTAAAGTATTTGCAGTCTCTCTGGATTGGTTATTCGGCTATACATCCAATCCATACTGCGAACCGCAAATAATGGATATAGAGGATGCCTTATTAGATATTTACAGACGGTATGATCCGCTGGATTATATGGAAATACATGATACAGAAAACGTTGAAATCTGGCTGCCTAATGCATATCTTGATTACCAAACACGCAAAAAGACATATTCATTACCTGTACGTGCCAATATATGCTTTCTTTTTCATTGCATGATGCTTAATGAGCTTTATGATTCCTTGCCTTCTATTCTGCGTCCGGAAAGATTAGAGCGTGCTCGTTCCGAAGAGGAAATCACCTATTTCTCTAATCAAAAATCAATGTATGAATCCTGCATTTTCAACTTAGTGCGCGGAACTGAAATCAACGATATCTATAAATATAAGCGAGGAAGTTACTTCACTGATTTGGAGCAATCTTATAGGAATGAACAATTATTAACACAATTGCTGCAGGGTAAAGAGAATGCTGCTGCGGTATTCGATATCACCAAAGAAACTGATTAGTAATATAAAGTACACATCATGCCTTATGGCGATACAAGAATATATGATAAAAAAGCAGAAATCTAACATAGTGTTCAAAGGCTGGGGCTTGCCCAGCCTTTTCTATCTTCACTCAGCATCGGCTATAAATAAGTATTGCAAATCCACCACGCGCTCGGAAGTGGGAAACACGGCACTCTAAATAGGTCAATGCCAAAAGAAAAGCTCGTAAAAGCAGGCTATTATGAGTTAGCGAGCAATTACGAGCTTAATTTAAAGCGCCTTGTACTGAGCAAAATGCAAGGCGATGTGAGAGATTTACAGCCTAAATAATGAGCATGTTAATTTGCTTTTTGCTGTTGCTGCAGCTTAGCGTTTTTCGCTTGCTCTTGTTTGTAGGCTTGTTCGAAAAACGCAGCTCTTTCTTCAGCTTGTTTTAATTTAGCCTTAAATTTTTCAACTTCTTCAGGAGTATAGGAATATAATATCGGCACACTAATCACCTCTTTCGTAATAAATAAAAAAGCACCTGTCAAGCTCGACAGATGCCACTGGCTCACACAGCCAGGCACGACCTCAACGCTAACGCGAAGCTACCCGTGCAACTAAGTAAATTATATCATCAGAAGATATTAAGAGCAAGAGTATTTTGGGTACATTAAAGTATCCTATTTGCCTTTAATTATGTCAGTAAAATCAGAGATATTATCCATTTTAAATGCTTTGAGAGTTACTAAAGAAGGTTTGAGCCAGGTAATCTTAGATAACTCCTGGACAAGCATGTAAAGCAAGGCCAATTGATTTTTTGACGATGTGCATACATAAATATTGTTTGTTAAAGGCTTAAATTGAAATGAGTTCATTACATCACATATCTTACTTAAAGCTTCATCATATGGTAGAGATAAATTTGTTTTGTCGAGATTTAAAACAATCGCATATGCAGATTGCAAAGATGATAAATTCACAGTAATACCTCCGTTAAGACTTTTAAACCTAAAATTCCATATAGGATTATCAGAATGTAGATTTCCATAATACCTTCCCGTCTTTTTTGATGTTTATGAAAAACGGTGAAATATTACCCCAGGCATTAAATTGTTTGTTGTATATCAGGAGCACAGATATAACTCTATTATATCTTAATTCTAAATCTACAACAAAGTCAATCATCTCGTCGTGCATTTTATCAGTATAATCGTCAAGAATTACCGCTATATCTATATCTGAATCTGATGTTGCTGTCCCTCGTGCGACAGAGCCATATAATAATATTTCTTTGACATTTGGAGCAGTAAAGGTTTGAAGTAATTGTGGTATAAGATCAGAAATGAGCATGTCTATGTTATTCATGGCACAGTCTCCTTGCTGTGATTATAGCTTTGCAAGATAATTATAGCATTATAATGAGTAATATAGCAATTAAGTAGCGCAGCTGGCACAGTAAGTCAAGAGCTTTTCAGCTACGCTGCGCTTCGCTGAACTCTGCTCTATGACTTACTGTGTCAGCCACGCTGATGATATAGGCATCTTAAAACAAAAGGAGATGTCTGAAGATGGACTATTATGGATTGAATTTAACAACACCGACAATTCCAGAGGTTGGATTTAGCGAAGCAAGGAAGAGTTATGAGCTACAAAAGAGAGAAGAAGCGTTTATGAATTTTAATAGATGTACTAGAAATAGATTTATTAGGGAACGATTATATTATCGACAATATGGGATATGTCCTTATTGTGGCAAGCAACTGCCTTATTATATTCAAGGTGTATGTGTACATCACATTAATTATTTGAGGTGTTGTTGCATACCAAATGAAAAAATTAAAGTTAATATCCCGCATAACGGCAATCGGTGTAGCGAAACAGTACCAAATTGTGAGTGGTGCTTTTTTAGGTTTCCGAACGAAGCCGCGGAATGTTTAAAGAGACTAGTATTATTGCATAGTGAGTGTCATAAAATGTTGCATGCGCAAGGAAGGGATAATACATAAAAAAGGTATGTGTAACTTGGTAGCACCATGATATGGTATCAAGAGTTTATATTGGGGTGCGTTCGAAAATGTACACATTACAGAACTTATAAAAACCATGGACAAACACGTTCGAAAATGTTAGTATTAGCTTATGAGAACGTTCAACTTTTTTTAAAAACTTTTAGGAACGGAGGAGTTAGTTTGGCTAATATCGCTTATATCAGAGTAAGTGCTCAAGACCAAAATACTGGACGACAACACCAGTGTTTTGATAATGCGCATATAAATCTGGACAAGATTTTTGAAGAGAAAGTTAGCGGTAAAAATATTACCGATAGACCGCAGCTAAAGGAAATGATGGCATATTTGCGCGAAGGTGATGTTTTATACATCGAGAGCATAAGTCGTTTGGCTCGTAGCACTAGTGATTTTTTGAATATGATGAAAGCATTGAGTGCTAAAAAAGTTAGCGTTGTTAGCATAAAAGAAAATTTTAATACGTCAACACCACAAGGAAAATTTGCTTTGACTATGTTTGCAGCCTTATATGAACTTGAAAGAGATAGTATAAAGGAGCGTCAACGTGAAGGGATTAACCTATGCCTTGCTGAAAACAGACCTTACGGAAGACCAAGGACAAAGTTTAGTAATACATTTCCTACCAACTATAAACGTTGGAAGTCTGGGAAGATAACAGCTGTTGAATTTATGAAGCTTGAAGGTTTGGCTAAAACCACTTTTTATAAAATGGTGAAAAATTTCGAGAAGGCAAATCTAGATAGACAGATTTTGGCATAGTCAAAAGGTATATTTTTTATAAGGTGGAGAAGATTTTAGCCGTATAGGGAGGATATTTGCATGATTACAGGTGTAATTAAAAATAAGATTGATAAAATTTGGGAAGATATTTGGGCTGGTGGTCTCACTATGCCGTTTAAGGTTATAGAGCAGATTACATATCTGATGTTTATTCGTAAGCTGGATGAGAAGGAAATCGACAACGAAAAGCGAGCTAATTCATTGAGAAGACGTAATCCTAATGCTAAGGTTGAAATGATTTTTCCTCAAACTGCTTCTGGACAAGGAATGCGTTGGAGTAATTTTAAAACCGCCGATCCAGAAGTTATCTTTAATACTATAAGAATAAAGGTTTTTCCGGCTATTAGAGAAATGAAGTATGGCCAGTTGCCGGATGTCAATGAAATTGGTAAAATTATACCCATTTCTGATGATCCTAATAAAGGTCAGAGCATTCAAAGTGCATTTTCCAAATTTATGAAAGATGCGTTGTTTGAATTGCCGACACCAGAGGTTTTAGTAAAGGTTATTACTGGATTAGAGGATCTTTACCAACATGATATTGGTGAATTGGATATGCAAGGCGATCTTTATGAGTACATGTTGAGCAAAGCTGCTTCTTCGGGTACGAATGGTCAGTTCCGTACACCTAAGCATATTCGTGATATGATGGTTGCTCTTATTGATCCGAATCCTGATGATACTATTTGTGATCCTGCTTGCGGCACGGCCGGCTTTTTGATTTCGTCTGCTGAACATATCCGTGCTAAGTATGGCGAGCGAATGACTGACGACCAATGGGAACGCTTTAATAGTACGACATTTTCAGGCTTTGATACGGATAATAGTATGCTGCGCATAAGTGCTATGAACTTAATGCTGCATGGCATTACCCATCCTGAGCTTGATTATAAGAACAGTGTATCCGAAAAAAACGATATTGATAGCGAATATACTGTTTGCTTGGCAAATCCTCCGTTTAAGGGTACTGTAGACGCAGAGACTATCAGCACTAGCTTAAAGGCTGTTACCAATACCAAGAAAACGGAATTGCTTTTCTTAGCTCTTTTCCTGCGTATGCTGAAAAAGGGTGGCCGCTGTGCCTGCATTGTTCCTGATGGCGTATTGTTTGGTAGCTCTAAAGCTCATAAAGCAATGCGTAAGGAACTGATAGAAAACCACGTTTTGCAGGCTGTTATTTCCATGCCATCAGGCGTATTTAAGCCATATGCAGGTGTTTCTACAGCTATTCTTGTATTTATGAAGACTGGTACTGGTGGCACTGAAAATGTATGGTTCTATGATATGGAAGCTGATGGTTACAGCTTAGATGATAAGCGTAATGAGGTGAAGGAGAATGATATTCCTGATATTATTACTCGCTTCCATAATTTAGAAGCAGAAAAAGAGCGAGAGCGTACCGAAAAGAGCTTCTTTGTAGCGAAACAGGAAATCATTGACAATGACTATGATTTATCCATTAACAAGTATAAAAAGGTTAAGTATGTACCTGTTGAATATCCGCCGACAAGTGAGATTATGGCAAGTCTAAAAGCAAGACAGATGGAGATTGACAAGGGGCTGGCTGAACTTGAAAGGATGTTAAAATAATGGCTAAATTAATAGATATTACAGGGAAAGCAATATCTGGTGAATGGGGTACAGATGATTTGGTAGGTAATGGTGTTCCTGTTTTAAGAACAACAAATTTTACTAATATCGGTGTTGTTAATTTCAACAATGTTGTTACTAGACAAATTGTTAAAAAATCTATAAGCGAAAAGTTGTTGAGATATGGTGATATTATTATAGAAAAGTCAGGTGGTAGTGATAAACAACCGGTAGGGCGAGTAGTGTTTTTTGAAGGAGAGAATAACAAATATTTGTTTAATAATTTTACTGGCCTTTTGCGAGTTAGAGATTTTTGTAAATGGAATCCTAAGTACATATTTTATTCTCTCTTTTCCAACTATGCGAAAGGTGGGACAATACCTTTTGAAAACCGTACAACTGGACTTCATAATCTTCAAACTGATAGCTATGTCAATAGCGTTATGATTGTGGAACGTAAAATTGAAGAACAGACTGATTTAGTAACAATCTTGGACAAAGTAAACCAATTAATCAATTATGAAAAAAAGCAACTTGAAGATTTAGATATTCTTGTCAAATCACGGTTTATCGAGATGTTTGGTGAGAGTAACTATCCTTTAGTTAAAGCATGTGATGTGTGCGATTTTATAACTAAAGGAACGACGCCGAATACTAAAGAGATTTATGAAAACTATACTGAT
>Ga0129313_1001297_pt1 | contig 16389 bp, 11 predicted proteins | sample O1105metagenome_FD_94436 | JGI IMG/M metagenome (GOLD analysis project Ga0129313, IMG submission 94436) | Orangutan group fecal microbial communities from fecal samples from Wisconsin, USA - O1105 metagenome | ecosystem: Host-associated > Mammals > Digestive system > Large intestine > Fecal... | reverse complement strand
TTGAAAATGTGCTGTAAGTCAGGGAAGAGACTTCCACCACAGCCTCCGCACGACCTCTTCGTACGAATGCAAACAGTACCTTTTTCGCCTGTATCCCAAGCTTTTTCTTCTGCAGCAAAATATAAATCGCAAATACAAAAGCTATGACAAATGTTGAAACTCCGCTGATAATGCTTTTTGCAGCGGTAAGTGTCGAATTCAGCATATTTCCTGCACCATTTTTCAGGAAATCAATCAGTGTCTCCACAATCTTGTCCCAGTCAAACTGTACACTGTTGATTAGTTCGACAACCTCCTTGTTTCCATGAAAGACCTCTTTCCCCCACGCCTGTGCATGTGGGATGAACTGGGTAATACTCTGCCCCAGATTTCCAAATGTATTTACAAGCTGAGGTACAACACCAAAGATCACTACCGTCAACACGCCAACTACGATACAAAGTACACTCAACAGACTCACCGGTCTTGCAAGCTTATCTGCCACTTTATTTTTTCTTACTTTTTCCGTAAACAAGTGCCGCTCGATAAAGTTCATCGGTACATTCAGTACAAACGCAATGGCTCCTCCAAGCAGAAATGGAAAAATCAGATGTCCCACATATCCCAGTACCTCCAACACCTCTTCATATTTCCACAGCACCACGATCAGCAGTGCTGTAAACAAAATCAGCTCCCGGATTTTCCGCATATTTTCCTTATTCAGTTCCATTCAATTCCTTCCTTTATTCAATATCCTGTCAAATCCTCTATTTCTTTCGCGTTCTGATCCATTTCAGCAGCTGAATAACCGGCAGATTCAAAAGAGCCAGTCCATATACAGTCATCAACTGTGCCACCGTCAGTGTCTGCACTTTGAACATTCCCTGAAGTGCCGGGATCATCAGTACTCCTGTAATCAAAAGCCAGCCAAGTACAAATGCTCCGATCAGATAAATGTTATTCCAGAATCGTTTCGTAAAAATGATTGGTTTGTTTGCTTTACAGTTAAATCCGTGAACCAGACGGCTGCTGCAAAGTGTTCCAAATGCCATCGTACTTGCCAGCACTGCATTTCCATCGCGATATCCGATCATAAATGCTGTCATGGTCATGATTCCGATACACAGACCTTCCACTCCGATGCTTGTAAGAAATGGTTTTGTCAAAATGGACTCTCCCATGGCACGTGGTTTTTCTTTCATCACTTCTGGATTATGCGGCTCCAGTCCAAGCGCGATCGCCGGCAGGCTGTCTGTCAGAAGGTTGATGAACAGCAGATGTACCGGTGCAAATGGAACCGGCAGGCTTGCAAGTGACGCGTACAAAACTGCAAGAATAGCTGCAAAATTTCCGGAAAGTAGGAACTGAATTGCATTTTTAATATTCTGATAAATGTTTCGTCCATTTTCCACTGCCTTGACGATCGTTGCAAAGTTATCGTCCGTCAGCACCATAGCTGCCGCATCTTTCGCCACTTCACTTCCCGTAATTCCCATGGCAACTCCGATATCTGCCTGCTTCAGTGCCGGAGCGTCATTCACTCCGTCTCCCGTCATTGCCACAATATTTCCACGCTCCTGCCATGCCCGCACGATACGGATCTTGTGCTCTGGTGAAACTCTTGCATACACAGAAATGTTCGGTACGAACTCCTGGAGTTCTTCGTCCGTCATGTCTTCGATGACCGCACCTTCACAGGCTTCCGACATATTTTCCAGAATTCCGATTCGTTTTGCAATGGCCGCTGCTGTTACCTTATGGTCTCCTGTAATCATGATTGGCTTGATTCCTGCCTTGATACATTCTGCAACTGCATCTTTAGACTCCACTCTCGGCGGATCCATCATGGAAATCAGTCCCAGGAATGTCAGGTCATTTTCATCATTTAATGTAAGCCCCTGCTCCTGTTCCATCGTCTTAAATGCAAATGCAAGAACCCGCAGTCCATTTTCGGAAAAATGTCTGTTCTGCACTTCAATTCTGACGCGGTCTTCTTCTGTGATCTTTCTTAGAGTATCTCCATCCTGAATGTGGCTCATACGCTCAAGAAGCACATCGACCGCACCTTTTACGACCATAACGTACCGTCCGTCTATAAAATGCTCCGTGGACATGAGTTTTCTGTCACTGTCGAACGGCACCTCGGAAAGCCTTGGGTACTCTTCACGCACTTGTGCATAATCTACTCCCAAAAGGCTGCCAAGATTAATAAGAGCCGTCTCCGTCGGATCCCCAATCTCCTGACCATTTTGATTTGTAGAATCATTGCAAAGCATACTGAACATCAGTAACTCTCGCTGTGCCGTATCCTTCAGATCAATCTCTCCGGAACAGACACTCTCACCATTTACATAATAATTTTCCACAGTCATTTTATTCTGCGTCAAAGTTCCCGTCTTATCAGAACAAATGATTGACACACTGCCAAGTCCTTCGACCGCCTGAAGCTTACGGATGATCGCATGCTCCTTCGCCATCTTCTGTGTACCAAAGGAAAGCACGATGGTCACGATAGAACTAAGCGCCTCCGGGATGGCTGCTACCGCCAGCGCTACCGCAAATAAAAATGCATTTACAATAGATTCTCCACGGATCACGCTGATTGCAAATAAAATTCCGCAAAATACAAGAATCGTAATAGACAACTTCTTACCAAAATCATCCAGATTCTTCTGAAGCGGTGTCTGCTTCTCTGATGCATTTTTCAGAAGCCCGGCAATCTTACCGACCTCCGTACTCATTCCGACTTCCGTTACTTCAAATGATGCTCGTCCATAAGTCACAAAGCTTCCAGAAAATACCCGGTTCGTCTGATCTCCAAGTGCTGCGCCCTCCGGCACTTCATCTAAAGACTTTTCCACCGGAAGACTCTCACCTGTCAGTGCACTTTCGTCTACTTTAAGACTTGCAACTGTAAGTAACTTTCCATCTGCCGGGATTAAGTCTCCCGCCTCCACAATTACTTCATCACCGACGGTCACTTCTCTCGCCGGTACCTGCATTAACTGCCCGTCACGCACAACTTTCGCATCCGGTGCCGACAGTTGCTTCAAACTATTCAGCGACTGCTCCGCCTTCACCGTCTGCACCGTTCCAAGAATCGCATTCATCGTAATAACTACAAAGATTACAATCGCACTCTCCACATCTCCAAGAAATCCTGAAATCACAGCGGAGATGATCAGAATAATTACCAGAAAATCCTTGAACTGTTCTAAAAATATTTGAAAGACACTTTTTTTCTTTCCCTCTTCCAGTTCATTCGGTCCGTATTTCTTTAGATTTTCCTTCGCCTGCTCATTTGTCAACATAATTTGTACCTCCTTTTTCCTATTATGGCTCATCTGGTGTACAAAAATAGAGACTTTTATTGCACACCAAAAATATGCAATAAAAGTCTCACCATTTCATTACGATACGGATGATCACTCATCGTACTGACGACATCGCAAACGCCTGATTTTCTACTTTGCAAGACTGACAGGCGCCAGTTACTCCCTTTTATTAATGTTAATATAGTCGATTCTTTCGAATCTGTCAACGGGGATTTTCCGTATTTTTATTGTTTTATTCTATTCTGATTAGAATAAGATTACATTTTTGTTAACATATTCGCCAATACTGGCATCCTCTTCCAAAATGGTTTTCACAAATTTGTGGCTGCTTTCTTAGTCTCATCCAGCGGTGTACCTGCCATACTGCTAGATGCATCGAGAACTAAAACAATATCTCGTTCATCAGATATAGTTCGAGTCTCTTTTTGTTTTTGAATATTTGAAGAAATTTCATATTCACCCCACTCACAAATGAAAACTCGACCACTATTTACTGTTTTATTTCCAAAATCTCCATCATTCCAAGTACCATCTGAAAATTTATAATAATACATAGCATAATCTTCTTCTGGATTTTCACTGTTAGGTTCTCCATAATGCCAATTCGTATAGGAACTCTCTTCCCCATTATCCCATACCCATGTTCCTTCTTCATTTTCATCAGTAAAGCCAAAATATGCACTCTCATAATCAAAATTATTCATCAAATAGGAGTATACAAATTTATCTTCCTGAGGACTTGTAATGGTTGCCAAATAACCTCCTCTAGATTCACAATACTGTTTCGCTGCTTCCCATGTGGTTATATTATCCAAATCATACGCATAGTAATAATGCCCATTAAATTCAACAGCTTCAACAGGTACATCTTTTTTGTCAAATTTACCTTTTATTTCTGATTCTTTTTCATCCTCAACATCTCTCAATGCTTCTTCCACCGCATTCTTGGCATTTACTAATCCATATTTTTCCTCTCCATATTCTCCTTCTGCGGAACTCTTGATAATTTTTTTAATTTTGTCAGCTTTTATATTGGGATTTACAGAAAATATTAAGCCCACTGTTCCTGTTACATGTGGTGCAGCCATAGATGTTCCTAACATCTTGCCATATCCATTTTTTATAGTGCTGTAAATATCTACTCCTGGTGCAATAACATCTACTTGCTTTCCACATTGACTAAATGCAGTTATCGTATAACCATTATGTACCTTTTTCCCACCAATTCCTAAAAATCCACCTTCTCGATGCGTACCTAAATTTTCGGCAGCTCCTACCATAATAATTCGATTCTTTACCTCTTCATTTTCTATTGCTCCAAAAACATCATATTTCGCATCAACATTTCCACTCTCTAAACGTGACTTTATTTCCTTTTCTCGCTTTTTGTAACGATCAAAGTGTTCTTTTTGTTCCTTATTCCCGTTTTTATATTCTTGATAGTCTTTATAAAAATAATAAGAAGCTTTTGTAGTTTCATCGTCACTATCTTTTCTAAAATATTGATAGTCACCTCCTACCTCATTCTGATTTCCTGCTGCTTTACATATTACAAACGGATAACCTTCATCAATTAACTGTTTTAACTCCCTCTCGAATTCTTTGGCCATATTATCAAGCATCTCGGTTGCTACTTTTTCTCCTCTTGATGCCTCAAATGCTAATTGATCAAATCCCATGCTGATATTTATGACAGAACATTTCTTTTCTACTATTAAATAATAAATTCCTGCTTTCAATGCCTGTATCGACTCTTTTCCTTCTTTACATAATCCTTTTGCAGATACTCCATATAAATTTGTTTTTGTAGCAATTCCTGCAACCCCCAAATTATTATCAAAAGTTGCTGCTATTGTTCCTGCAACATGAGTTCCATGACTTGACCACTTTAAATCTTTATTTTTAACAGCCTTTAGAGCACCTGGATTTCCCCATGGAATTTCAGCAAAATCCAAATCCTCATGTGATATATCAAACATATCATCAATGACTCCAATATTCACTTCTTGAAATTCGCTTTGATATTCCCATGCTCCTGGCGCATCTATTGCTTCCATTCCCCAGTTATTTCCCGCTGGAACATCTTCCCATTTATTCTTCCATTTCTTATCATCCGGAATGTATGCTTCATCCATTTCCAACACATAATTAGGCGATACCGAAGAAACTCCTTCTACCTTTTTTATATCACTTAATATTTGTTCTATATCTGAATATGCATAAGACTGATTCAAGAGAACTTGATATTCGGAAAGTTCAGGAAGCTCACCTACAATATTTCCTCCTATTATTTTCAAGTATTCTTCCAGTTGAGGTTTATATTTTTTTGAAGTCAACGTAATTAATATTTCATTATTTACATATTCAATACCGGTCTCAGTATCTTCCACCATATTTTCTCCTGACGATTGATAATACGAAAATCCTGTCGTGTCCGTTTCAGGAATATTCTTTTCAATATCATCAGACTGATCGTTAAGTCCGAAATTATCCATGATTTTCCCTGCAAATGGAATATCCATGATTCCAAAGTATGTAAGGCCTCCCACAATGCCACCTGCAATTATTCCAAACAACAAAATAATTACTAGAATTTTTAACAAAAGTCTGCGAATTTTTTTACCTGTGGACCAGCATTTGCGCTTTTCTATTTTCTTTTGTCCAACTTTTTCAGACTTTTCTGCTTCACAATTAGGACATTTTCCCGTGTTTTCATCTAATTTTGCACCACATTTTCCACAGAATTTTGCCATATACTTTTCCTCCTGCCAATTCAAAAGGGCGGTGGATAATCCCTACCTTCCATCTCCCTACTATTCGTGATCATCATAAATGTGTACGACTCCACGCTTCTTACAATTCCAAACTATTTTCTTTTAATAAAAAATCATAAATACTCATCGTCGTAATTCCCTCTTCATCCCTTGTAACATTTACAATATCCTTCACAATAATAATTTTCTTAAAAGAATCATTTATATTTACAAGAGATGCCTTTTTCTGAATACGCTTTTCTTCAGTCGGCATACTGAATGCCGACTGGATATAATAACGTTTACTTCCTAGATTTGCCACAAAATCAATTTCCAGTTGACTTCTATATTCTTTTCCATCTTTGTTAACCCCACGTTTTTCTACCATACCGACATCTACAGAATAACCTCTGCTTCGTAATTCATTGTAAATAATATTTTCCATTAAATGTGTTTCTTCAACTTGTCTGAATCCTAGTCTTGCATTTCTGAGTCCCACATCCTCAAAATAATATTTCAATGGAGTGCCAATATATTTTCTCCCCTTCACATTATAACGATTTGCTTTGTTAATGATAAAAGCATCTTCTAAATATTCGATATATTGTCTGATAGTATTCAAACTGATTGTTGACTGAATCACACTTTTTAATGTAGCTTCAAGCTTCGGCGGATTTGTAAGTGAGCCAATCGAAGAAGCCAGAATGTTAATTAAATCCTCAAGTTCTTGTATTTTTTCAATGTGATACCTTTCGATAATATCTCTCAGGTAAGTTTCTTTGAACAAATTTGTCAAATAACTAATCTTCTGTTCTTCTGTTTTCATCGTTACAGTCAACGGAAGTCCCCCATATACAACATACTCTGCCCATCCATGATACATATCACCATCATAAGCTTCCATAAACTCTTTAAAAGTTAAAGGATAAATATGAATTTCATCGCCTCTTCCTCTAAACTCAGTAATCACATCCTTAGATAAAAATTTAGATTTCCTCTTACATCGTATTCCGGAATCCTTTTCCTATGATCTCACTACTGTTCGTGATCATCATAAATGCATGCGGTTCTACGCTTCTTACAAATTTTCGAAGCTTCAGCGCCTGGTCACGATTCACAACAGTCATGATAACTTTCTTCGGCTCGTGTGAATAAGATCCTTCTGCAGACATAATTGTCGCACTGTGGTTCAGCTCTTTATGAATATAATCGCAGATTGTATCAGCATTATCTGACACGATTGTAAAATATTTACACAGGTTCAGACTCTCAATTACGGAATCAATGAAAAATGATTTTGCAAGAAATCCGGCAAATGAAAACAGTCCAACGGTCGGATTATATACAAAGAAAGAAATCGCAACAACTGCGAAGTCTACCAGCAATAATGCCATTCCAATTGACACATTCGTATACTTTTTTAATATCAAAGCAATAATATCGGTTCCTCCGCTGGACGCATCCATGAAGAAGAATATCGCGGAACACACTGCCAGCAACATGAAGGAAAATACAAGCTCCAGCACCGGCTGGTTCGTGATTGGCTTGTCTATCGGATACACATACTGCGCAACTTCCAGCACACCACTGAATACGATACTGACATAGAAAGACCGCATTGCAACTTCCTTTCCCAATATTGGAAATGCAATCAATAACAGTAACATATTGATTACAAATGTGTACGTACTGGCGGAACCTCCAAACATTCCACTTAAAATAACTGCAAAACCGGCCACACCTCCGAAACTGAAATGGTTCGGAAACTTAAATACATAGTTCGCCAGTGCAAGTACGACTGCCCCCACAGTCAGTATACTGTATTTTTTAATTGGTCCCATGTGCTCATCTAACATAATTTATCCCCTTTTCACCTTACTCATGACACTTGATTGTTTATCTTTGTTATAACATACTCTCCCAAAAAAAGGAATGCCATCCAGCATTCCTTTTCGTAATATTTACATTCCAAGTCTCTCTGCAATCTCAAGACCCTTCGGACTTGTTGCGACACCACCCATACTTGTCTCTCTGAGTGACACGTCCATCTTCATTCCGACTTCGCCCATGGCATCAATGACCTGATCTACCGGAATGTGGCTTGCGATTCCTGCCAGTGCCATATCTGCTGCCGCCAAAGCGTTGACCGCACCGCCTACATTTCTTTTCACACACGGAACTTCTACCAGCCCGGCTACCGGATCACAGACAAGTCCCATCAGATTCTTAAGTGCCATGGCGCATGCATGTCCCATCTGCTCTTTACTTCCGCCTCGTACACTACAGATTGCCGCTGCTGCCATTCCGGAAGCAGAACCTATCTCTGCCTGACAACCGCCGGAGGCTCCCGCCAGGGAAGCACGGGACGCAATGACCTGGCCGATTCCTGCTGCCACATACATCGCCTGGATCATGGTTTCCTCTGAAGCTTCATATTCTTTATAATAAGTAACAAGAACTGCCGGCATGACTCCACAGGCTCCGGCAGTCGGAGCTGCCACAATTCGCTTCATACAGGCATTGTTACATCCCATTTTTAATGCATTTGCAATAACTTTGGATACAAAATCGCCACACAACGGTTTCCCCTGCTCACGATATGCGTCCATCAGCTTTCCTTCTCTTCCGACAAGTCCACTTCTGGAAATTGCCTCCGGGTCATATGCTGCAACACTCTCTTTCATAGAATTCCACATATGTGTCATCTGATTCCAGGACTCTTCTTCGCTGATTCCGTTTTCCTCGCAGTCCTCAAGCTGAACGGCTTTCCAGAATTCTACACCGTCTTTTTCGCATCTTGCCATGATCTCATCCACTGCCTGATATGCCATAACTATCGTCCCTCCTCCAGATTCAGAGATATTACTTCCAGAATATCCTCTTTCTTTTTCAGTTCAGCCACAACATTTTCCGGTATAGACTGATCTGTTTCTACGACCATAACGGCAAGACCGCCTCTTTTGTGACGGAACACCTGCATCGTCGCAACATTGATCTTCTCCCGGCTCAGTGCCGCGCTTACCTCTGTAATACAGCCCGGGCGGTCCATATTCCGTACGATCAACGTATTGCTCTCCCCGCTGAAATCAACTTCTATCCCGTCAAGCACACTGACACGGATCCGGCCTCCTCCAATAGAGTATGCCTGCATGACCATCTTTTTATCCGCACCATTTTCCATGATCACTCTTGCTGTATTCGGATGTGCACCGCGGATTTCTTTTTTTGCAATGGTAAATTCCATGCCACTTTCTTCTGCTACTGTAAAACTATCCGGAATCCGAAGATCATCTGGTTTCATTCCGAGAAGACCTGCAATAATCGCCTTATCTGTTCCATGACCTTCTCCTGTTGCCGCAAATGATCCGTGCAGATACACTTCTGCTTTTTTCACCGGTTCTCCAAAAAGTTGTCTGGCTGTATAGCCGATCCGTACTGCCCCCGCTGTATGAGAACTGGACGGACCGACCATAATCGGTCCTAATATGTCAAATATGCTGCTCATTGCAAGCTCCTCCTTAAATGTCTATAAAACTTTTTCCTATAATCTCACTACTGTTTGTAATCATTATATACAGTTACACCATACACGAAAAATGCCGCAATGACAACTCTAAAATCTACATTCCAAGTTTTTCTGCAATTTCTATTCCCCTTGGATTTACTGCCACTTTTATTTCTTTTTCTTCGGCATTACATGGATAGCTCCGCCTTCCAGCTCTTCAAGCGCTTCTCCGATTCCTTCATTGTAAGTCGGATGTGCCCGCATTCCTTTCAGGAGCTGTGATACTGTCAGCTTATTTGCTACTGCAGTTACAAACTCACCAATCATATCGGTCGCTCTTGCGCACATCATCTGTGCTCCTACAATCACGCCACTCTCTTCTTCTGCAACGATTTTAATAAATCCCCGCTCCTCTTTTGTGATGAGCGATTTTCCATTTGCACTCATAATGAACTTACCAACTTTAACGGCAATACCTTTTTCTTTTGCCTCATCTTCCGTGATACCGACAGATGCAATTTCAGGATCTGTGTATACACAGCCCGGAACTACATTTACATCGACAGACACTTCTTTTCCGGCAAGCTGCTCTGCAACCTGGATTCCCTGGGCACTTGCTGTATGGGCAAGCTGTGCTCCAAAGATCAGATCTCCGATTGCATACACGCCTGGAATACTTGTCTCGAACTTCTCATCTACAACGACACGTCCTCGGTTCATTTCCGGTGTCGCATCTTCTGCAAAGAGTCCATCTGTGTTCGGGCATCTTCCAACCGCACATAATACATACTGGGAGGCTGCACTCTGCTCTTTTTCTTTCTCCACATACTTACAAATGTACTGGTCTCCATCTGCTTCTACACCCTGTACAGCAGCAGCTGTGTGAATATCAATGCCGCGTTTTTTCAAAATCAATTTCAGATTCTGAGAAATCTCCTTATCCATATTCGGAAGAATTCTCGGAAGTGCCTCAAGAATCGTCACCTTACAGCCAAGTTCTGCGTAAACCGTTGCGAATTCCACACTGATAACTCCGCCACCGATAATTGTCAGGCTCTCCGGCACACTCTTCATACGGAACAGTTCATCACTGGTCAGGACTCCCGGAAGATCCATACCTGGAATCGGCAGGATCAACGGCTTAGATCCTGCTGCCAGGATAATGTGCTCCGCCTCTAAAATCTGCTCGCCATCTTCAGACACAACTTTTACTTTCTTATCTGGAAGAAGGGTTCCTTTTCCAGCAATCTGGTCCACTTCGTTGCCCTTGAACAGCCCTTCCACACCTGACACAAGCTGTTTTGTTGTCTCTTCTTTATATTCAAATATTTTTTCAAAATCAAATGTTACATTTTCTGCATGGATACCAAAGCGCTCACACTCTTTTGCGCTTCTATATACTTCTGCTGCATGAATCATTGCTTTTGCCGGAATACATCCACGGTTCAGACATGTTCCGCCTGCTTCTCTTGCCTCAATAACAGCCGTTTTAAATCCAAGCTTTGCTGCCTTAATAGCAGCCACATATCCTCCCGGTCCGGCACCGATCACGATTACATCATATTTCTCGCTCATACTGATGTCCTCCTGTAATTATCCACAATACTGCCAGATGGCAGTGTCTTTTTCCACAACTTCTTTCTTATCTTTCCACCTTGTTCAACTGGATGTAACACTTGAATTGAATTCGGAAAGACATTTTTTCTGCTAGAGTTCTTCCTCTTTTATCCACTCGATAATATCTGCTATCATCTCTTCTTCCTGCTTGTCCTCAGCCCAGTAAAGTCTAAGCTCCGAGCAAATATTCTTCTTATGATAACGGATACCTTTTAAATACTTCGGAAGCTTCTCGATCGTCATAGGTTTCAGCGAATCTGAGTACACATTGACATCAGAAATCTTTCCTTTATCCACCTGGAACTGAATATTCATCTGCCCCCACGAAAATCTCTTTGATATCTCATACTGGAAATCAATTTTCCGTCCAAAGCGCCAGTCCCAGGAGGAAAAATGTTTCGTCCTCATTTCGATTTCTTTCTGATCCAGGTCTTCCATCTTACACTCATTCGATGTCAGGCCATAGACTTCTTCAAATGCTTCACGAAGTGCTTTTTTCAATGCTTCCAATGTCAGATTCGGTATGTAATCCACCAGATTTGTCACTCTTGATTTTTCAGAGTCCACACCTTTGGACTGTAATTTTTCCTTTGATACAGTCAGATACTTGGAAAGCATCTCTTTGTTCACATTCATCATCAATGTTCCGTGATGATAGCAATGCTGCTCCTGCTCATAAAATGCATTTCCGGAAAATTTCTTTCCATCAATCAAAATGTCATTTCTTCCGGACTTCTCCGCTTTTGCACCTAACTTTTGCACTGCTTTGACAATAACTTCCAACTGTCTGTCAATGCTGTAATTTTCTTTTGATACGAGAAATGTGAAATTCAGATTTCCCAAATCATGATATACCGCTCCGCCACCGGAAAGACGACGTGCCAGATGTCCTCCATTTTCCTCAAGACTTTCAACTTTACATTCTTTCCAGGCATTCTGATTTCTTCCGATTACAACGGTATTCTGATTCTGCCACAAATATAAAATACACTCCTGAGGTTCACAGTGGAGGAGTAAATACTCCTCCACTGCAAGATTTTTATATGGATGAAACTGGCCGCTCTCAATGTAAGTAATCTTCTCTACCATATGCGATCCCCTTATCCTATTCTTTTCAATTTTTTTATATTCTTGTTGTTACATCTGCGAATTATGATTCAAACTCATATTTCAATACCGGATGTCTTGCTGCCTCTACCTCATCCATTCTTGTGACCGGTGTTGTCACTGGTGCCTGAAGCAGGCTTTCCGGATTCTCAAGTGCGTCATTGTAAAGCTTACGAAATACCTCAATTGCATGATCCAGTACTTCTTTTGACTCTGTCTCTGTCGGCTCTACCATCAGCGCTTCATGTACGATTAACGGGAAGTACATTGTAGGCGGATGGATTCCGTTATCCAGAAGTCCTTTTGCGATATCCATTGCAGATACACCTGCTTTCTTCTTCAGATCTTCCAGACTCATAACAAACTCATGCATGCATACCTCATCATATGCCATTGTATAGAGGTCTTTTAACTTGTTCATCATATAGTTCGCGTTCAGAACTGCGTTCTGGCTTGCCTCCGGAATTCCTTCTTTTCCAAGTGTCATCAGGTAAGTCAGTGCTTTGACAACTACAAGGAAGTTTCCATAGAATTCTTTCATCTCACCAATGCTGTGCTCGGCTTTCTCCATTGCCAGAGCCCCTTCTTTTTCTACCACTCTGTAGGATGGCAGGAACTGCAGCAATATACTCTTGCAGCCAACCGGTCCGCTTCCCGGACCTCCGCCTCCATGAGGTGTTGAAAATGTCTTATGAAGGTTCAGGTGAATCACGTCGAATCCCATATCTCCAGGTCTTACAGTTCCCATAACTGCATTCAGGTTTGCTCCATCGTAATAGCAAAGACCGCCGCATTCATGTACGATTTCTGTAATTTTTAAAATATTTTTGTCAAACAGTCCGACAGTGTTCGGATTGGTCAGCATCAGTCCTGCAGTATCTTCTCCACATGCTGCCTTTAACGCTTCAAGGTCTACTCCTCCGTCCGGTGCAGATGCAATGCTGACTACCTTATAGCCTGCCATTGTAGCACTGGCCGGGTTGGTTCCATGCGCAGAATCCGGTACAATGATTTTTGTTCTCTTCTCGTCTCCTCTGCTCTCATGATATGCCTTAATGAGCATCAGACCTGTAAACTCTCCGTGAGCTCCTGCTGCAGGCTGGAATGTCATACCGTCCATTCCTGTGATCTCGCACAGGTATTCTTCGGATTTTTTCAGAACTTCCAGGCATCCCTGTACAGAATGTTCTGGCTGCAGCGGATGGATCTGGGTAAATCCAGGCAATGCTGCCATATCTTCATTAATTTTCGGATTGTACTTCATCGTACAAGATCCAAGTGGATAGAATCCATCATTGACTCCATGGGATTTCTTTGCCAGTTCTGTATAGTGTCTGGAAAGGTCATTCTCAGACATTTGCGGAAGGTGAAGCTCTTTTTGTCTTGCATCCTTCTCACCAGGTTTTTTGATTTCTACATCGCAGGCTGGGAGCATGCTCATGCCTCGTCCGGCTCTGCTTTTTTCAAATACTAACATGCTCTACACCTCCTTTAAAATGCGGATAACTTCATCCATCTCTTCTTTTGTGTTCATCTCTGTACAGCACCATAATACTCGATGGTTTCCAAGTGGATATCCTCCCAGGATTCCATGCTCTTCCAGCGCCTTTAATGCTTCGCAAGGACATTTTTCAGATACAGTTACAAATTCGTGGAAGAATTCTCTCTTATTCTCTACTTTGAATCCGATCTTATCAAGCTCTGCTGCCAGATAATGTGCTTTGGAAGCAGACTGAAGCGCTGCTTCTTTGATTCCTTCACTTCCCATAGCCGACATGTACACGCCAACTGCCAGCGCACAAAGTGCCTGATTGGAACAAATGTTACTGGAAGCTTTTTCTCTGCGGATATGCTGCTCTCTTGCCTGAAGTGTTAATACATATCCGGTCTTTCCATTATGATCTTCTGTCTGACCGACAATTCTTCCCGGAAGCTTTCTCATCATGCCTTCTGTGGCTGCCATAAATCCTAAGTATGGTCCTCCAAATCCAAGTGGAAGTCCCAGTGGCTGTCCATCTCCGACTGCCACATCTGCACCGTACTCTGCCGGTGTCTTGATAATTCCAAGAGAGATTGGATTCACACCCATGATATATTTTGCCCCGGCACCATGAGCAATTTCCCCGATTGCCTGTGCATCTTCCAGATTACCGTAATAGTTCGGATGCTGGATATAGACACATGCTGTCTGCTCGTCTATATTTTCTTTCAGATAATCCAGATCTGTCACGCCGTCTTTTTCCGGAATCTCCACGATCTCCATTCCATTTCCATGACAATACGTATGTATCGTTGCCAGTGCATCCGGCAAGATCGCTGTGGATACGAAGGCTTTCTTACGCTTTCTCTCCTGGCACATTGCCACACCTTCTGCTGCCGCCTCGGCACCGTCATACACACAGGCATTGGACACGTCCATTCCGGTCAGATCACAGATCATTGTCTGATACTCGAAAATGGACTGTAAGATTCCCTGACTGATCTCTGCCTGATACGGTGTATATGCTGTCAGCAGATTTTCTTTTGAAATCACACTGTTCACTATGGATGGAATAAAATGTCTGTATGCTCCTGCACCTCGGAAAATGGTCTTAAATACCTGATTCTTTGATGCAATATTTTCCATCTCTCTGCGGACTTCCAGCTCTGACTTTCCTTCCGGAATATTCAGTCCGCCTTTGATCTTAACCTCATCAGGAATATGTGCGAACAGATCCTCGATAGAACTGTATCCGATCTCTTTTAACATTTCCTGACGTTCTTCTAACGTATTCGGTACATAGCTTCCCATATGCCGTCCACCTCCCGTCTTTGTCTTACTGCTCGCTTGCTACAAATGCCTCGTATTCTGATGGGGATAATAATTCCTCTTTCTCAGATACTTCTTTTACTTTGATAAACCATGCATCATATGGTGCTCCGTTGATAGATTCCGGTGCATCTAAGAGCTCCTCGTTAATCTCACACACAACTCCGGAAACCGGTGAATATACATCGGAAACAGCCTTTACAGACTCAACATCACCAAATGCCTCACCAACGGATACGCTATCTCCCTCTTCCGGAAGATTTACAAATACTAAGTCTCCAAGCTCAGACTGTGCGTAGTCTGTAAGACCAATTGTAACAACATCTCCTTCTTCTTTTACCCACTCATGTGATTTTGCATATAATAATCCTTCTCTGATTTCCATCTTAATAATCTCCTTTTTTATATATTCTCTTTTTTAATCCTTCAACCAAACTTATTTCGCTCTCTTGTAGAATGGCAGTGCTATGACTTCTGCCTCGACTTTACGTCCTCTTACATCTACTTCTACTTTATTACCGATCTCTACACTTCCGGCATCTACCATTGCCATTGCGATTGGATATCCCAGGAACGGACAATGTGTTCCGCTTGTTGTATGTCCGATTTTCTTGTCTCCAACATAGATATCCTGATGTTCACGGATAATTCCTCTTCCGGTTACTTTGAGTCCGATTCTTGTAATCTTCGGCTCACCACGCTCTTCCATGGCTTTCTTTCCGATGAAGCCTTCCTCTTTTCCCATCTTGACTGCAAATTTCAGGCCTGTCTCAAGTGGTGATATTTCATCATCCATCTCATGTCCGTACAGCGGCATTGCTGCTTCCATACGAAGTGTATCTCTGGCTCCAAGTCCACATGGAATCAATCCTTCGTCTTTTCCGGCCTCTAAAAGTGCATCCCACATTTTCTCAGCATTTTCACTTGCCAGATATAACTCGACTCCGTCCTCACCTGTGTATCCTGTCTTGGAAATGATACATGGGATTCCAGCTACCTCTGTATCAAATACTGCATGATAATATTTCTTTGGAATGTTCTCTTCTGCCGTTAATTTCTTCAGAATCTCCATTGCTTTCGGTCCCTGAAGTGCAATCTGTCCATACTCAGAAGATGCATCTGTAAATGTGACCTCTCCGAATTGATGGTCTAACATCCACTGATAATCTTTATCTTTGTTCGCCGCATTAACTACGATAAAGTAATCATTATCTCCACGTTTATATACGATTAGGTCATCTACTGTTCCACCATTCTCGTTACACATCGGGCTGTATCTTGCTT
>Ga0129313_1001296_pt1 | contig 16391 bp, 9 predicted proteins | sample O1105metagenome_FD_94436 | JGI IMG/M metagenome (GOLD analysis project Ga0129313, IMG submission 94436) | Orangutan group fecal microbial communities from fecal samples from Wisconsin, USA - O1105 metagenome | ecosystem: Host-associated > Mammals > Digestive system > Large intestine > Fecal... | reverse complement strand
GAGCCACAAGAGGGAGTTACAGACTGGACAGGGCAATTTCGAACAGCCGGCACCAATGACACAAAACCAGAACAGACCGGCGAACCTTGGACAGCCGGCACCGATGCCACAGGGACAGCCGGGCTTCGGCCAGGCACCAATGCCGGGCTTCGGACAGTTCAGTCAGTCGGCACCAATGCCACAGAACCAGAACAGACCGGTACAGAATGGACAGGCGAATTTTGGACAGCCGGCACCGATGCCACAGGGTCAGCCGGCACCGATGCCACAGGGACAGCCGGGCTTTGGCCAGGCACCAATGCCGGGCTTCGGCCAGTTCGGTCAGGCGCCAATGCCGGATTTCAGTCATTTTGGACAGCCGGCTCCGGGATTTAATAACTTCGGCCAGGCACCGGAAGAACCATCAATGCCGGCCGCACCAAAAGCACCTGAGGTACCGCCGATACCTGAAGTGCCGCCGATACCGGAAGCACCAAAGGCACCTGAAATGCCACCTATGCCGGAATTTGATGATGACCAGAAGACAATATCAGCAGATGATCTTGAAAATCTGATAAATATACCGACACCAAAGAGCCCTGAAGTGCCACCAGTGCCGGAAGCACCAAAGGCACCTGAAGTACCACCGATGCCGGAAGCACCAAAGGCACCTGAAGTACCGCCGATGCCGGAAGCACCAAAGGTACCTGAAGTACCGCCGATGCCGGCCGCACCAAAGGCACCTGAAGTACCACCGATGCCGGAAGCACCAAAGGCACCTGATGTGCCACCTATGCAGAATAACGGCTTCCCACCATTTGGCGGATTTATGCAGGGAAACAACGGATTTGCATCTGGTATGGCATCAAATATGCCGCCTGTATCAGAAGCACCGATGCCACCGATGCCATCGATGCCGGCTGCACCACAGACACCGGCCATGCCGGCCATGCCGGAGCCACCACAGGTTACGGAAATGCCACAGGAACCACAGATGCCTCATGCAGAGGGACTTCCTAAGAGACCTCAGATGAATGAAGAAGAGATCTCCGTAAGTGATATTCCATCAATGCCGGAGAGACCTGTTCCGTATCTTGTAAGAAAGAAAACAGGTGAGAAGATATATATTGATAAGGATGAATTTGTGATTGGCAAGTCTGCTAACCATGCAGATTATACAATAAGAGACAATACAGCAGTAAGCCGTGCTCACTGCATAATATCCAGAAGAAACGGAGTGTGTTATATAAGGGATAATAACTCCACAAATGGTACATTTATAAATGATCAGGAGCTTGATCGTGGCGGTGAGAGATTCCTTACAAATAATGTAACGGTGAAACTTGGAGATGAAGAATTTGTATTCTTTATCAGATAGATTTTTTGGAGTCGGGCCTTTGTCATAGGAGGTACCCGTGCATCGCAGATGCATATTGTAATTGTGATGCCGGATGAATAGGGGGAGCAATCCCCAAAAGACAAATCTTAATAGGCTGATGTTCAAGAATGCGGGAGGAGAAAATATGAGATATAAGGCTGCCTACCATACAGATGTGGGCATAAGGAAAAAGACTAATCAGGATTCCCTTGCAATAAAAATAGCGGATACACCTTATGGTATGGCTGCATTTGCAGTTATATGTGACGGCATGGGCGGACTTGCCAAGGGTGAGGTGGCAAGCAAGGAAGTGATATGTGCTTTCTCGGACTGGTTTCAGGAGAGCTTCGCTGAGATGATAGACAATGATTCGTTTGATGAAGAGTTGATGAGGAAACAGTGGCATAGTATTGCAGTGAATGAAAACGAGATCCTGAAAGCCTACGGAGAGGACAACGGCATAATGATAGGTACAACCCTTACAGCCATGCTGATGTTCAGGGATAGCTACTATATCATACATGTGGGAGACAGCCGGGCGTATGAGATAACCGGCACGGAAGCCAGGCAGCTGACAAATGATCAGACCTTCGTTGCCAGGGAGGTCGCTGCCGGAAGAATGACTCCTGAGCAGGCAGAGGTGGACAGTCGTAGAAGCGTCCTTCTCCAGTGTATCGGTGCTTCACCGGTTGTTGAGCCTGACTTTATAAAAGGGGAAGTTGTGGGAGATGCAGTATATATGTTGTGCTCAGACGGCTTCAGACATAAGATAAGCAATGAGGAAATGATAGAGAGGATCGGCCCTGCAGCAGATGTGGATGATGATGCGCTGACTACGGGCTGCCAGTTTCTTACAGAGCTTGATAAGTACAGGAAAGAGACTGATAATATTACAGTGTTATGCATTAGAACTACACCATAGATATAAACGGGTGTAGCGGGGAGATAATATGACAGAATTAGGAACAGTATTAGACGGAAAATACGAGATCCTGAAGCAGGTTGGTAAAGGTGGAATGTCTATAGTTTATCTTGCTATGGATAACCGTCTGAATAAACAGTGGGCGGTAAAGGAGATAAAGAATGACGGCTCCAAGAGCACTGAGACATTGCTTAAAGGTCTTGAGAGAGAGGCAAATATATTAAAGAACGTAGATCATCCGGTACTTCCACGAATAGTGGATATTATTAATGAGAATGGTACCATCTATGTAATAATGGATTTTGTAGAAGGAAAGCCTCTCAGTGATGTATTAAAGACAGAGGGAGCCCAGAGCCAGAGAGATGTTATTGAGTGGGGGCGTGCTCTTGCCAGTGCCCTTGATTACCTTCATTCCATGAACCCGCCTATAATCTACAGAGATATGAAGCCTTCCAATGTAATGCTTAAGCCGGATGGCTCGGTAAAGCTCATAGATTTCGGTACTGCAAAGGAATATATAATAGAGAATAACGCAGATACAACAGCTCTTGGAACAAGAGGTTACGCTGCACCGGAGCAGTTCGGTGATGCCCAGGGACATGGTATCTACAACACAGACGCAAGAACGGATATATATAATCTGGGTGCTACACTGTACCATCTGGTTACAGGTAAGAACCCATGTGAGCCACCTTATGAGATCAAGCCTATAAGACAGTGGAATCCGGCTTTATCATCAGGACTTGAGCAGATCATAATAAAATGCTGTCAGCCAAATCCTAATGACAGATATCAGTCCTGTTCAGAGCTTTTATATGCCCTTGACCATTACAATGAGCTTGACAATACATATAAGGCAAAGGCGAAAAGGAAGATCATTGCATTTGCAGTGACCGCAGGATTATCCCTTGTTTCAGTAGGTGTTGCCGTAACGGGTGGACTCCAGAAGAGAGCACTTAAATATAAGAATTATGACAATCTTATTAAACAGGCTGTGAATACAACAGATGTAAATGAGGCCATAGATTACTACAAGCAGGCGGTTGATATTGATGATTCCAAGTCTGAAGCATACATTGGTCTTCTGGATGAATACAATATTTATTATAAGCCGGCTGAGGATGAGAATGAAAATGCAGGATCAGAGCTTGGAGCCAAGTATGTGCTTAGCCACATTGATGCCGTTGATGATGAGGTTAAATATGAGCTTGCTCTTACCTATTATAATTATCTGGAGGATTACAAGACGGCATCAACATACTTCAAGGAGGTTAAGAACTCCGATGGTGATGATGCGGAGGTTGCAGGCTATTATGCGGCTATCTGTGATAACAAGCTTAAGACCAATGCCAGCTATGATGACGAAGCAGACAGCATAGCTGCATTTGAGAAATACAATTATAATCAGGTGGACAGAGGCAACAAGAACAGGTATATTAACTACTATAATATAGCTTCTATATATGTAGATAACATGACAGATAACACCGAACTGGCGAATAAAGTTATCCAGATGCTTGCAGGTAACGCCGGCGAGAACATTGACGGAGCAATAAGTGAGCTGAATGATAATCCAAAGGCGTTTGATGAGGTTAATAAGAAATATTACCTGTGTCAGTATTACAGATTTCTTGCAGATGCATATGAGGTTCTTGAGGATTATACAAATGAAGCTATAATGTGTGAGAATTACATTTATGCTATAGAGGATTCTATTATTGACGGAAGTGCAAAGGATTCTGACAAGAAGGCCTATGCAAGCTACAGCAACAAAGAGGCTTCTGCTTATACCAAGGTAGGAAATGATTCCAAGGCGGCTGATGTATATTCAAAGGCAGAACAGACCCTTGGAAGCGACGGATATGCAGCTTCAGTATATGTGGCACATCTTAATTTCCTCTGTACAAAGTATAAGTCGGAGTATGGTACAAATCCTGCTACATGGAAGGGCAGGGATGGTGAGAAGGCTGTCAAGGCAGTATACGAAGCAGGAAATAAGATAGAGTCTCTCAAAAGTAAGAGTAATACACAGTGGAACTCGTTGATAAATGATTCTGTTATAGCAGAGATCATAGCAAATTAAAAAGGGAGTGATGTCATGGAAACTTTATACACTATAATGTTATATGGCGGCATTGCTCTTGCGGTAATATGTGCAGTGGTCGCGGTTATATTATTTGTGAAGCTTGATATACCTAAGGCAATCGGTATAGTTACAGGTTCCACAGCCAGAAAACAGATCGAGGAGATTCGTGAGAAAGGATATGAAAGTGTCCAGGGTGGAGGAGCATCAAAGAAAGAGGCTATTAAATCCAAGGACAAAAAGGAACATATTGAGGTTCGTTCCGTAAGCGCTTCTGCGGGGAAGCAGGCCGACAACAGCAGTAAGCAGGAGAGCAGAGGTGATTACGTCAGTGCAAGCGCAAAGCATCAGGCGGCTGTAAGAAATGCTGTCAGAGAGAATGTGAACACTGTAAGATATGAAGAAGATGAGGCAACTGATGTTCTTGGTGAGAACTATAATGAGGAAGCCACCGATGTCCTTACAGAGGGCTATGAAGAGGGAGCCACCGATGTTCTTACAGAGAACTATGAAGAGGGAGCCACCGATGTTCTTACAGAGAGCTATGAAGAGGGAGCCACCGATGTTCTTACAGAGAGCTATGAAGAGGGAGCCACCGATGTTCTTACAGAGAGCTATGAAGAGGGAGCAACTGACGTCCTTACAGAAAGCTACGAAGAAGGAGCCACAGATATCCTTACAGAGAATTATGAAGAGAATGAGGGCGAAACCAATGTACTTACAGCAGGGCTTGAGGATGGAGAGCGGACTGATGTAAGAAAATATACGAAGTTAAAGATGATAGTAGATGTGATTGTAGTACATACAGATGAAGTGGTATAGGAGGGGTGAGAATATGAAGAAAATTTCAAATCTACATCGCCTGATAGCACTGACAATGGCGGTAGTTATGATTATTACCCTGGCAGTGTTCGATAACAGATTCAGGACAAATGCGGCAAATGCACAGGAAAATATTGATATTTCCAAGCTTGAATCAGAATTTGATACTAATATCCAGGTGAGCGAAACAGGCGGTACGGTTATCACAGATCAGCTTAAGAAGGCTATGGTGGCAACCGGTAAGGCTACAGACTTTGAGTTCTATGGCAATTATTACATAAGAGTTAATGACGGTGCAACATATGTTAATCTTGCTACAGATACAGACGCGGCCAAGAGACCTGTTGCTGCATCATCATTACCTGCAGTTAAGGTTGATAAGGATAATAAGCAGGAATTTGTAGAGGTTTATACTCTTGAAGACAAGGGTACAGATCTCGAAAAGTATGTGTTCAAGGGAATGATAAGACTCCTCTATGACGATGTTAAACCATCTATTGACAGGAAAGAGCTTGTATCAACCGACGGCATAAAGGATAAGGGCGGTTACCTTCTCGTGCAGGAGGGAAAGACCGTGAAATATCACATATATGCCGGAGATGCCGATTCCGGTGTTGATAAGGTCTATATGAAGAACGGAGATGCTTCGGAAGAGCTTTCTTATAACAGCGAGGGCGGTTATTATGAGGCGGCTATCACATCAACCGGAACATATTCATTTGTATCAGTTGATAAAGCCGGAAATGAGTCTGATCCATCAAGCGTAACACTTAAGTACGCCGAGGGGATAAAGGTTACTTCAATAGAGGCAGCAGGACGCACAGATCTTCCAAGTAATTATGGCAATAGATTTGCAGATACAGAGTTCTTCCAGATAACAGTAAAGGCAAGTGAGAAGGCTGATGGAGTTGATGTTCCTCTTAAGCTGGTTTATACATTTAATCTGAACGGAAGGCTTAGCGAGAACAATCAGGTTGATTTCGAGAATGGCACAGCCAAGATCACTGTTCCTTCAAGTCTTGTGAACGGAGAGGACTGCAGAGGTAATCTCACAATGTACGTTGAAGATGAGGTGGGCGGCAAGTCATATGCATTTGACGCAGCCGGATATCTTATATTCGTAGACAGAACTGCTCCGGATGTTTCTATCAAGAATATCCGCATAAACGGAAAGACCTACGGAACCCTTGATGATTATCAGGCGGCAGGTGTTGTATACGGAAATGAAGTTACATTTGACTATGATGTAACAGAGGTTAACTCCGATCTTGCAGATATAACAATAGAGATAACAGACGCCCAGGGAAATAATGTTGTAACTAGTATTCCGAATGTCAACGGAGTAAGCTACAGCGCGACAGACAACACTCTCTCAGGAAAGGGCAGTGCCACATTTCCTGTAAGCGGGGATGGGGCATACAACATAAAGATCAAAGCTAAGAATGATGCCGGTCTTACAGGCGAAGCTTCAGCGGATTTCAATATTGATTCTAAGAAGCCTGTGCTCAGATGGTGGAGCTCAACTGTTGGAAGAGAGATTACTGATACAGACGAGAGCTATACAGTATATGTAAGTGACAATGAGACTATCACAGTGTCTGCCAGTGATGATGCCAGTGGAATCGAAAGCGTTGAGATGACACTTGACGGCACACCGGTAACTCTTACAGATAATGCTTATATGTTTGATACACCGGGTGTATATAATGTAAAGGCTACAGCTCTTGATAAGGCGGGCAACATTACAGAGAAGACCATAAAGGTTACAGTTGCTACCAGCTACAGTAATGCAGCTATCTCTGTTGTGGCAGACGGAACAACATTAGCTTCAGACAGCAGCTCAAGCTTCATATATACAGGAGCAGACAGAGTAGAGGTTGTATATACATACGAGGCATTCAAGATCAGTGAGGATAATATAAAGAACAACTCAACATACCTTGCAGGAGCATTTGGTGCACCGGGAACACCGGCTGAGTATAAAGATTGCAGTGTTACTGTGGGACCTGAGGATCCGTCTACAGGACTTCGTAAGGTTACCGTTAAATATGTTATTGAGAAGAAGGCTGACGCTTCAACAGACGGAACATACAGCTTCAACTTCTCAGGAACAAAGTACACCGACAAGGATACTGTTGTGGAAGGTACAAATAAGAGCCTTAAGATCTACTTTGATACAGAGGCACCTAATACAGTAAGATATGCTCTTGAGGGCGGTGTAGGAACGGGTGATCCTGCAACAATAAGCGGAGTTTCATATTACAGACAGAAGGCAACACCTAAGCTTGTGGTTGAAGCCTTCGATAATCTGGAGCTTGGCAATATAGATGTAACACTGGTAAATGCTGAGACAAATGAAATACTCGGTACCAAGACTCAGGCTTTTAAGAACCAGTCAACAACAACAGAGGGCGGTAAGCAGGCTGTTGCAACAATAGATCTTACAGATGATGTGCTTAAGAATGTAGAGTATTCTGTAAATATTAATTTAAACGATAACCTTTCAGGTAAGAGTGACGGCAAGAGTGATAACAATACCACAACCCTTAATGACATCTTAAGGGTTTACTGGGATACTGTACTTCCGGAGATGACTGCCAACGATATAGGTACATGGTTTAATTCAGATGTAACAATCAGGAAGACAGATGTAACAGCAAAGGATAATTGTGATATAGATCATTTTAACTACCAGTTAAAGAAGAATTCAGAGAAGGTTGGTTACTGGAATGTATCAAAGGGCGCTGTAGATGGAAATGGAAGATACAATATGGCAAGAGATCTTCATGTACAGAGAACAAATGGCGAGGGCGAGTACATTCTTACGGTATATGCTTCTGATAAGGCAGGTAATTTCTCAAGCAAGGAATTCTGCTTTGTGATCGATTACTCAAAGCCTGATATCACAATAACAAGAACACCTTCACAGAAGCTTATCACATCAGGCAAGACAGATATCACCGTAGATGATACATATGGTGTGAACTTAAATGATAAGAACAAGGTTAAGGTTATCAAGCATTATGTTGTCCAGGGTGGTTCAGAGAAGACTGTACAATTAAGCCTGGCAAGCAGTGGATCAAGAAAATACTTTGAGGACAGCGGATCAGGTGCAGGCTTCAAGGAAAGTATCCAGGGAGTTGCTTCAACAACAAATAACGTTATAAACAAGAATGCTACCAAGTATTACTATGAAGTAAGTGTGACAGACGAGGCAGGAAACAAAGCATATAAGAAGACTGACTGGTTCTATGTTGATAATATTGCTCCGGCAGTGGCTGTTAAGCCGCAGAACAATGATTATGTATATTCCAACAAGGAGATACCTTTCCAGGTAACATATAAGGATCAGTACAGCAGAAATGAGATCGGTGCATATCATAAGATCGAGATAATCAACAATGCAACAGAGCATGCTGCAGATGTGAGCTATCTCAATAAGGACACTGATTTAAGTGCTGCCGGCGGAACAAAGAATTACAGAATCAACAGAGAGGGTGTGTATAACCTCCAGATAAAGATCACTGACGCATTTGGCAATAATACAAGCAGATATACAAAGTATGTATATGATGTTACAGCTCCTGTTATAAGACTTACAGCACCTGCCGAGACAAATACAAGAGGAACATCAATAGGATATACTCTTTCAGATAACATCATGGGTGACAAGATTGTGGCTCATGTAACAAGAAGAGGTCCTTCGGGAAATGTTGAATATGACCAGGATATGTCAGAGACAGCATGGTCAGGCACAGGTGCAACAGGTTCAATACCGTTTGACGCAGAAGGAAATTACACTGTATATCTTGTTGCATACGATAAGGCAGGAAACAAGTCACAGTCAGAACCTGTTACATTTGTAATTGATAAGACTGCTCCTGTGCTTTCAATCTCAGGAATGAACGATATGCAGAATACAGACGTAAATGCAACATTTACAATGAATGAGGCATTTGGTGTTGTGAATGGCAAGAGCCCTGAGGCAACAGTTACTATTACAAAAAAGGTTGACGGCAGTGCCGCAACAACAGTAGCAACACTTAATTACGGAAGCTTCACCAGCGGTAATCCTCACACGGCAGGATACAGATTTACCGAGGACGGCGATTACAGCATTACCTTCTCAGGCAAGGACGCTTCGGGAAATGTTGCAAATACAGTTACAAGAAATTTCAAGATAGATAAGGTTGCTCCTGAGCTTACCATTAAGGCAACAAAGAACGACACTACAGAGCCTGTTGCAAATTACGGTTCAGTAGGTAATGTTCAGAATCCTGAAAAGGTTAAGCTTACTATCGGAGTAAAAGAGACCTTCTATACAGGCGACGAGGTTACTGTTTCTGTTAAGAAGAACGGTGCAAATGAGCCGGCTAAGACCTATAAGGGAATTACAGGTCAGGTTATCGACTTTGCCGAGGATGGAGTATATGTTGTAACTATCGGAGCAAAGGATGCAGCAGGAAATGTATCAGAGGAGCAGACCATTACATTTACAGTTGATAATACTGCACCTGTTATAAAGGATACAGACGCTCTGGCAGGCTTCAAGAAGAAGGAAAACAACGGAGATATTGTTCTTAACAAGGCAGACTTTGATGCAATAAGAGATAAGGGCTATGATGGTTTATGGGGTGTTGACGATACATCGCCATTTACACCTGAGGCCAAGCTTGATGGCGTTGATCTTGTAGACTTCACAGATCTTAAGGATGGAAAGCATAAGATCACACTTACAGTAACAGATGCTCTTGGCAATGTTACAACAGATGAATTTGAGTTCATTTATGATGGTACTCTTCCTGAGATAATTACTTCAGTCGAGGATAACCAGAAGTTAAACGATCCGTTCACACTTAAGATAAGCCTTAAGGATCCAAGTGATAAGATCACATCCATTAAGATAAACGATACAGAGATCCCGGCAGCGGATTATGCAGATAATGTATATGAGTACAAGGTTGACAAATACGATACATACAAATTATATGTTACAGCAGAGGATGCAGCAGGAAACGTAAGTGCAACATTTGCAGCAGATGAAGAGGGAAATATCACCAGCGTATTTACATTTACTCTTGCAAAGAAGGTATCTGTAGTGGTATGGGTGATCATCGGAGTTGCAGTTCTCCTTCTCCTTGGAATAATAATCTTCCTTATAATGAGAAGAAAGAACAACAAGCAGGCTGCATAGATAAGAAATGCGGAACTTACAAAATGAGGAAATCCACAGATAATGATTGATGGATTTTCGGATATAATATAAAATGATGAAACGGGCATATGGGGGATAAGATTTATTCTTTGTATGCCCGTTTTAATATATGATGATCGTGGCAAGTTTTCATATAAACCTGACACGCAGTGTCAACCCTTTGCCTTCGGGAAATTTCAAATGGGCTGATGTTAAGTAAAGGAGGAAAAAGACAGTGAACAATATGAATCCCCCATATAATGCGGTGGTTTTTGATATGGATGGTGTACTGACCGATACAGAGAAGGTGTACAGACAGTGCTGGACCATGAATGGAATGAGCGAGGGACTTACCGCCCAGCAGATGAAGGCGGTATGCGACAGGCTTGCAGGTGGAACAAGAGCCACAAATGCCCTGGTAGTGAAGGAATATCTTGGAGAGGATTTCGACTATATCCCATTCAGGAAGAAGACCATGGATATGTTCCAGGAATATATAGATGAGCATGGCATAGACCTTAAGTCGAATGTGGTATCAACACTCACTGAGCTTAAGAGGCGTGGAGTGAAAATGGCACTTGCCACATCTACCGACAGACAGAAGGCGGTGGACAGGCTTACCAGGACAGGACTCATCGACTTCTTTGACGAGACTGTGTGTGGTGACGAGATAGAGAAGGGTAAGCCTCACCCGGACATTTACCTTAAGGCATGTGAGAAGCTTAAGGTGTCTCCTGACAGGGCAGTGGCAGTGGAGGACTCTGTAAATGGTGTTATCTCTGCCAGCGACGCCGGACTCTGCACAGTTATGGTGGTTGACCTTATAAAGCCAAACGATACCACAAATGAGAGAACCGACAAGACCTGTTACAACATTCAGGAGATTCTGGAACTGTTTTAAGACGGGACTTCCCGGAAATATATACAGATAACAGAAAAACACAACAGAAAGACACAACAGAAAAACACAACAGAAAGACACAACAGAAAGACACAACAGGGCACAGAGTACAGATATATAATAAAAAAGATCTGACATATCATGAACACCGGGGATGCCGCATATACTTAATTAACAATGTTCCCTTCCGGATATATGGAATAGAAAGGAATTGGTGATCGTGAAGAAGGTCTCGTACATAATGATATCCTGTGGTGTGGCACTGGCCGCCAGCCTGCTGCTGTTACTTATATCGGCATTTGTCGTGTATAAGTTTAACTGCTCATCCGGGATCATTGATCTGTTTGTCATACTTATATATGTGCTGTCAGCATTTGCCGGGGGCATTACCGGAGGAAAGCTCATAAAGGAGAGGAAGTTCCTGTGGGGGCTGATAATAGGTACGATATATGCCTGCATTATAATTATCGTATCAATTGCAAATCACGGAGGAGTGAGTCTGTTTTCGGTAAACGGCATTACATCCCTGCTGCTTTGCATGGCGGGAGGAACTCTGGGTGGCATGCTGGGCTGAAGAAAACCGAATGACACATGCTGGGCTGAAGAAAGCTGAATATCAGGGAAGACGGCTATAATATTTGATACATGATAAAAAAACACTTTTACTTTCATAAAGTATGTGTTAGAATACAAACAATATGAATTAAAAAGGAGAGGTATACTCATGCAGAGAATAAAGACACTCACAAATAAGACAATGAAGAATACAATGGTTAAGGGCGGATGTGGCGAATGCCAGACATCATGCCAGTCAGCTTGTAAGACATCATGCACAGTTGGAAACCAGAGCTGTGAGAATGTTGAGAACAAGTAATTATACTAATAAGACTGACCAGGTACAGCTAAAGGGGACCGTCTGATGACAGTCCTTTTTGGCGTGTATGGGATAAAAAACGATTAAGGAGAACAATATTGGTTCATCAGTACAAAAATAATGGTTATAATATAGTACTTGATGTATGCAGTGGTTCTGTACATGTAGTGGACGACCTTGTGTATGATATCATCGCAGAGTACGAGGGACATACAAAGGAAGAGGTCCTTGACAAGTTAAGCAGCTACGACAGAGCTGAGGTAAGTGAGGCTTATGATGAGGTTACAGGTCTTGTGGAAGACGGCACATTATTTGCCCCTGATGAATACAAAGATTATATTATAGATTTTAAGAAGAGAAAGACAGTTGTAAAGGCATTGTGCCTTCATATAGCCCATGACTGTAATCTTGCCTGCAGATATTGCTTCGCAGGTGAGGGCGAATATCATGGAGACAGGGCACTCATGTCCCTTGAGGTAGCAAAGAAATCTCTTGATTTCCTGGTTGCCAATTCAGGTTTCAGAAGAAATCTCGAGGTGGACTTCTTCGGAGGTGAGCCTCTCATGAACTGGGACGTGGTGAAGAAGACCGTTGAGTACGGCAGAAGCCTTGAAGAGAAATACGACAAGAAGTTCCGTTTCACACTTACTACCAACGGAATACTTTTAAATGACGAGATAATGGAATTTGCAAATAAAGAAATGGCAAATGTAGTCTTAAGTATCGATGGAAGAAAAGAGGTACATGATTACATGAGACCTACCAGAAACGGTAAGGGAAGCTATGATATACTGCTTCCTAAGTTTCAGGAATTTGCCAGGAAGCGTGGAAACAGAAGCTATTATGTGAGAGGTACATACACTCATAATAATCTGGACTTCGCTAAGGATGTGCTTCATATGGCAGATCTTGGATTTGATCAGATATCCATTGAGCCGGTGGTATCACTTCCGGATGAGCCGTATGCGATAAAGGAAGAGGATATCCCATTCCTTAAGGAGCAGTATGACATGCTTGCAAAGGAAATGATCAAGAGAAATAAAGAGGGCAGGGGATTCAACTTCTTCCACTTTATGATCGATCTTACCGGCGGTCCTTGTGTTGCCAAGAGACTTTCAGGATGCGGTTCGGGAACGGAATATATGGCTGTTACGCCATGGGGGGATCTCTATCCGTGTCATCAGTTCGTAGGTGAAGACGATTTCTGCATTGGAAATGTATTTGAGGGCATTAAGAAGCAGGAGATCGTTGATGAGTTCAAGCTGTGTAATGTCTATGCAAAGGACAAGTGTAAGGACTGCTTTGCAAGATTTTACTGCAGTGGCGGATGTGCGGCCAACTCATACAAATTCCATGGAAATATCCTTGACGCATACGATATCGGATGTGAGCTTCAGAAGAAGCGTATCGAATGTGCTATTATGATCAAGGCTGCCATGGCGGACTACGAGGCTGAGAAGGAAGATAATTAAGAATAAAGGAGAACAAAGATGAAGAAAGCAAAGCGTAATGCGGTACTTGTGATAATTGCATTTATACTGTTGCTGGGTCTGGCGGTATTCACCGGATTCTTCGGTATAGGTGACAGGGGACTTATCAAGTACATTAATCTTGGACTTGACCTTAAGGGTGGTCTGAGTGTTACCTACGAAATTCAGGATGAAAAATATTCTGATGCAGATGTCGATGATACCAAGTTCAAGCTTGAGAAGCGTATTGACGCATACTCAAATGAGTACTCAGTTTATCAAGAGGGAAACGGTAATATCACCTGTGAGATCCCCGGTGTTACAAATGCTGAGGAGATCCTTGAGAAGTTAAGCGTAGAAGGTAAGCTTGAGTTCCTTGATCCTGACAACTACACACTGTGGTCACAGGGCAAGGATTATGAGGCGGCTCTTGACGGAAATGATATCAAGGGCGCTGAGGCAAAGATAGTTGATACAGAGACAGGTAGTGACAATGAGGTTGCTCTTACATTTACAACAGAGGGAGCCAAGAAGTTCGGCGACGTTACAAGTGCGAATGTAGGAAAGGTCGTATACATTGTTTATGATAACGAGGTAGTAAGTGCTCCTACAGTTCAGTCAGCAATCACTGACGGAAATGCGGTTATCAACAAGATCGGATCTTATGACGAGGCTGAGAGCCTTGCCACAACTATCCGTATCGGTGCACTTCCGCTTACACTTAAGCAGGTTCGTTCAAATATAGTAGGTGCTACACTTGGTACAGATGCTATAGCAACATCTGTCAAGGCAGGTATAATCGGTATATTCCTTGTATTCATCATTATGATAGTAATATACAGACTTCCTGGTGTGGTTGCTTCACTGGCGCTTGTACTTTATACATTACTTGTAATGCTTACACTTAACTACTTTAATATAACTCTTACCCTTCCGGGTATTGCGGGTATCATACTTTCAATAGGTATGGCGGTTGACGCGAATGTCGTAATCTTCACCCGAATAAAGGAGGAGCTTGGGGCAGGCGCAACAGTTAAGCAGGCAGTAGACAAGGGCTTCCATAAGGCTCTTTCAGCTATTATAGATGGTAACGTAACAACACTTATTGCGGCAGTTGTACTTCTTATATTCGGTACAGGTACTATCAAGGGATTTGCCAAGACTCTTGCAATAGGTATCATACTTTCGGTAATCACAGCCCTTGTGGTTACACAGTATCTTCTTAATGCCCTTATTGCTCTCGGCTTAGACAATCCTAAGCTGTTCGGTAAGGCGAAGCAGGCAGGAAAGACCAATTATGTTAAGGCTGGCAAGTTCTGCGGAATTATATCTTTGGTTATTATTATTGCAGGCTTCTGCATGATGCCTGTATTTGCAAAGACTAAGGGAAGTGCCCTTAACCTTAGCACAGACTTCGCAGGTGGTACAAGTATCACAGCAGAGTTTGACAAGAGCTATACTCTTTCAGAGGCAGAGCACACCATCGTTCCTGTAATTGCAGAGGCAGCAGGAATAAGCGAGGCTGATATTTCAGTACAGACAGTAGCAGGTACAAATGAGATCGTGTTCAAGACGGTTGAGCTTACAGACAATGGCGATGATTCACAGATGCCTAAGGTTGAGAAAGCCCTTGCCGGTGTAAATGGTACTATCAAGCAGGCAGATAACATCAGTGGTTCTGTCAGTGGTGCCATGACCAAGAACGCTATCATGTCAGTTGTTCTTGCAACAATCCTTATGCTTATCTATATTGCTGTAAGATTTAAGGATGTTAAGTTCGGTGCCAGTGCGGTTATGGCACTTGTCCACGATGTTGCAATGGTATTCGTGGTATATATCCTTCTGAGACTTTCAGTTGGTAACACATGTATCGCATGTATGCTTACAATAGTAGGTTACTCAATAAATGCAACCATCATCATATTCGACCGTATAAGAGAGAATATCTCACTTATGGGTACAAAGCAGTACAGCTATAAGGAAATTGTAAATGCTTCAATAAACCAGACATTTACAAGATCCATATACACATCCCTTACAACGTTTGTAATGGTATTCGTGCTTTATATCATGGGTGTTGCTTCAATTAAGGAATTTGCCCTTACTCTTATGGCTGGTATCGTAATAGGTGCTTATTCATCAGTATGTATCACAGGTCCACTGTGGTATTTCATGAAGACAAAGCTTGGTAAGAAGAAGGCTGCAAATGAATAAAGATCATCACTTGGATGTGACCGGAGCCTGGAGATAAAACATTCCGGCAGTCACTGACTTGTTGATACCGGAAAAGGCTTGGGAATATTCTTCCTGAGCCTTTTTCTGAAGAAGGATGAGAATCGACACGCTTGTATTGGGAAAGTGCCCTGAAAGGGCATATCAGTAAGATGAGAAGGGCGGAGAAGGGCAGAGAAAGATATGCTTGTATTGGGAAAGTGCCCTGAAAATCAATATTTATGATGTAGGTCAAGGAAAACCGGGTTGAAAAATGACCTGAAAATCAATATTTATGATGTAGGTCAAGGAAAACCGGGTTGAAAAATGATCTGAAAATCAATATTTATGATGTAGGTCAAGGGAAACCGGGTTGAAAATTGACTTGAAAATGCAAATTTTGAAAACAGGTCAAGAAAAGTCAAAGAAAAAAGTGACTTAAAAATGCAAATTTTGAAAACAGGTCAAGAAAAGTCAAAGAAAAAAGTGACTTAAAAATGCAAATTTTGAAAACAGGTCAAGAAAAGTCAAAGAAAAAAGTGACTTAAAAATGCAAAT
>Ga0129313_1001292_pt1 | contig 16428 bp, 13 predicted proteins | sample O1105metagenome_FD_94436 | JGI IMG/M metagenome (GOLD analysis project Ga0129313, IMG submission 94436) | Orangutan group fecal microbial communities from fecal samples from Wisconsin, USA - O1105 metagenome | ecosystem: Host-associated > Mammals > Digestive system > Large intestine > Fecal... | reverse complement strand
TGATATTCTTCTTGTCTTGACTCTTAGATCAATATCAAGCAGGCCGAACTGTCTAAATACGCCAGATTCTATGTAGTTGTATAATGTCTTTTCAGAAATATTCAATTCAGGATGAGAAGTAATAATCTGATATGGTGAATGACCCTTCTTAACAAGAGGGACAATGATATCAGCTAAAGCCTTAAGCTCACTGTATGTCATGTTTATTCCTTCTCTTGATTCAATGAGGTCAGCCATATATTCCTTATTGGCGAGATCTGCGGAATACGTGAACTTGTCAAATCTGCAGTGCTGGAATTTAGGGCAGCCGTTGCAGGCGCCAGGGGATCTGTCTCTTCGCTTGCATTTGAAAACTACTAAATCAGCACAATCCTTACATACATGATGATGCTTGCATCTGTCCTTGTTGGCACATGCAGGATCAAAGCTACAGAAATGCGAATGTTTTCTATGTGCCTTTATTTCTTTGCCTATAGTTGATTTATCCTTTCCAAGAGTTGCAGCGATAGAAGTCTTGGTAGAACCATTTTCTATTCCTCTCTGAATTATTTCTCTTTCTGAAAGAGTAAGATGTAAATTCTTATTTGATTTAGCCATGATAATCAGCCTTTCATGAAATAGAGAAACAGACATCACGGTAATTATATACCTGTAAGAGTAAATTCAACTATTGAAGGTGTAAAAGTAAATTCAAGTGTAAGAGTAAAATCAACTGGAAAGATGTGAAAGACTAAACGCAACTTTGACCCGCCTAAAGTGGAATTTAACTTTTCACTTTAGAGACTGCTTTTTTTCGTGTTTGTATGATTGAAAAGTTCATATAAATACCTTATAATATAACTAGTGCTTTTGAGCACTTTTATACATAGGACACGGAGGACTTATATATGAATTCTATTAAAGTCTTGACCTATGTTCTTGTATTTGTGTTAGGTGCAGGATGTTATTATATGTATATCCGTTTAAAAATCTCTAAAGCAAATACAGATGCCAAAACAATTGTTGAAGAAGCTAATACAAAAGCAGACAATCTAATTAAAGAAGCAACGCTTGATGCAAAAACAAAAGCTTATGAATATAAGCTTGAAGCTGAAAAAGAAGCAAAGCAGCAGCGCTTAGAATTGACTAAGTTTGAAAATAAGCTATTACAACGTGAACAGAACATCGACCGTAGAGATATTTCTTTACAGGGGAAGGAAGATGCTCTTGAAGCAAGAAGCCAACAATTAAATAAGAAAAAGGCGGAACTAGAGGTCAAGGAAGAAAAACTACAGCATCAGATTGATGAAAAAGTAGCCGAACTTGAAAAAATTGCAGCTATGTCTGCACAGGAAGCAAAAGCTGAACTCTTCAAACAGGTAGAGCAGCGTATGGAGACTGAAGTCACTGCTTATATCAAAGAACAGGAAGATGAAGCAAAAACAAAAGCTTCTCTATTTGCGAAAGATATTATTGCGAATGCCTTGAATCGTTATTCTCAGGAAGAAGTCATTGAACGTACAGTCAGTGTAGTTGCTCTTCCAAGTGAAGAAATGAAGGGTCGTATTATCGGTCGTGAAGGTCGTAATATTAAAGCAATTGAAAATGCGACTGGTGTAGATTTGATTATTGATGATACTCCAGAAGTCATCACATTATCATGTTTTGATCCAATTCGTCGTGAAGTTGCCCGTTTATCACTTGAAACATTAATTCATGATGGACGTATTCAGCCAGGACGTATTGAAGAAGTTGTCGCTAAGACTAAGAAAGATCTTGATGATACTATTTTAAAGGCAGGGCAGGATGCTGTCTTTGAATTAGGATTATCTAGAATGAATAAAGAACTTGTGATGATGATCGGTAAATTAAAATATCGTACAAGTTATGGACAGAATGCTTTACAGCATTCATTAGAAGTGGCTCATTTTGCCGGTATCATGGCCGCTGAACTTGGATTAAATCAGCAGCTCGCAAAACGTGCTGGTTTATTACATGACTTAGGTAAAGCAGTTGACCATGAAATGGAAGGTAGTCATGTTGAATTAGGTGCTAAGTTTGCTAAGAAATTTGGTGAAAATGCGACTGTAATTAATGCGATTGAATCACATCATGGAGATGTTCCAGCAACATCTATTATTGCAGTACTGATCTCTGCAGCAGATACATTATCAGCTGCTAGACCTGGTAGTAGAAGTGAAAAAATTGAAAATTATATCCAGAGACTTGAAAAACTTGAAGAATTACCTAAACAGTTTGACGGTGTGGATAAGGTATTTGCCATCCAGGCAGGTCGTGAAATCAGAGTTATCGTTAATCCAGAAAAGATTGATGACTTAAAAGCACACAAGCTTGCAAGAGATGTCAAAGAAAAGATTGAAACCGAACTCACTTACCCAGGACATATTAAAGTAACTGTGATCCGTGAGATTCGTGCTAATGAAATAGCTAAGTAGATAGGATCATTCCTATCTACTTTTTATTTAAGGATGTGAATAAAAAATGAATATATTATTTATTGGTGATATTTTTGGTAAGACAGGACGTAAGATGATAGAAACATACTTACCAAAAATTGTAGAGAAATATAGTGTTGAATGTGTTATTGCGAATGGCGAGAATACAAGCCATGGCAAAGGATTACTACAGAAACATTATGATGAATTACTATCTCATGGTATTTCTTTAATTACAATGGGAAATCATACTTATTCTAAGAAAGAAATCTTTGAATATATTGATGAAGCAGACAAGCTGATTGTTCCATTAAATAAACCTAAGGCAATGCCTGGAGTAGGTTCTAGAGTCATTGAAGTCAAAGGTAAGAAAATCAGAGTGACTAATTTACTTGGTCTTACATTTATGGATGGAAAGCCTCAGAATCCTTTTGAAGCGATTGAACTAGTATTAGAAGAAGATGACAGTGATATTCATATCATTGACTTCCATGGTGAAGCGACAAGTGAAAAGATTGCCTTTGGTTATTATGTTGATGGACGTGTCAGTGCCGTACTTGGTACACATACTCATGTTCCTACAGGAGATGAAAAGATCTTGCCAAATGGGACAGCTTTTCAGTGTGATGTTGGTATGACAGGACCTTATGAAAGTGTTATTGGATGTGAAAAAGAAGGCATTATTGAACGTAGTATAAAAGGTATTATGACACCTTTTAGAGTGGCTGAAGATGAAGGTCAGCTATGTGCGACATTACTTCATTTTGATGGCAACAAATGTACAAACATTGAAAGAATAAGAATTGATCCTCAGGTAAAGTTTAAGTAAAAACAAAAGAAAGCGTCTTCACTTTTTGTAAAGAATACAGTATAATGATTTTAGTTATTGAAGGAGGACATAATTATTATGGCTAAATGTAAAATTTTAATGCAGACTGCTCAGGTGCAGAAGTTAATTACTTTTTTTGATGGATATAAGGATGACAAAGTAGAATTAAAATATGTAAGCAAAGCTGGTATCAAGGCTACTTTTGAATGTGAAACAGAATTATCACCAGAAGATGCTGCTGCACATTGTAAGTCTTTATTCAAGAAGACTCCAGAAGGAAGTTACATGTACTTCTCAATCCAGCCTGACGGTTTCTTTGGATAAGATACATTTTAAGGCACAGGGCGTATTCCTGTGCTTTTTTTATTGCGAAGGGAGATTTTATGGATATTAAAGTGGTTATAGGGCAGATGATTGTCTTATTTGCCTTGATGGGGTTAGGCTTTTTGTTGTATCGAGTCAATATTTTAGATCTCAATACAAATAGTAAACTGACATCTCTTGTTTTATCGGTCACTACACCATGTATGGTATTGAATTCTGTATTATGTACCAAAAAGTACAGTGATCCACAAACAATCTTTGCTATTTTAGGTATTGCAGTAGTAACATATATTGTGACACCTTTTATTGGTATATTGATTAATAAACTATTACGAGTACCGACAAATCAGACTGGTTTATATGTATTTATGACGGTATTCTCTAATATTGGTTTCATTGGTTATCCCATCATGAAAGCGATATTTGGGAATGACTCTGTTTTCCATACATCTTTATTTGGTATGGTTTTTAATATCATGCTTTTTACTTTAGGCGTATATCTCATTGGTATTGGACAGCAGGGAAACAATAAACTGAATTTAAAGAATTTAATTACACCTGGTGTGATCTGTTCTTTCTTAGCACTTATTCTTTATTTATTGCATATAAGAGCACCTCAAATTGTAACTGATTTTACAAGCATGATAGGTGATATGACTACACCTCTTGCAATGATTATTATTGGTGTGACATTAGGAGCTATGAATATTAGAGAAGTATTCAATGAATTACGTGTTTATATTTATACAATAATCAAGCAGCTGATTCTACCAGTCATTACTTATCCGATTATTGCGTTTTTAATCAAGGATAACTATTTAAGAGGACTTACTCTTGTTATGTTATCTATGCCAGTAGGAAGTTCTGCTGTCTTGTTTACAAATAAGTATGGTGGAGATAGTGAACTAGCAGCTAAGACAATCTTTATGACAACATTGATCTCTGTTTTTACTATTCCACTTGTTGTCTATATGTTTTTAATTTAACACTTTTACCCCGATTTAGGGGGTTTTTTTTGTGAGGGGTATTTGTTATAATGGTGTCGAAAAGGAGCGTTTATGAAAGATTATAGTAAATATTTTAAAGGTCCTTCTTTAAAGGATGCTCGTTCTAGAGGTCGTACTGAAGTACAGCATTTAGATGATGCATTTGAAATTCCTGCAGACATGGTGGGCATTGGAAAAGGACAGACATATTATATCCAGACTTATGGATGTCAAGCGAATGAAAGAGATACTGAAACATTATCAGGTATCTTAGAAATGATGGGTTATACTCATACTGATGAAGTGAAACAGGCAGATGTTGTATTATTAAATACCTGCGCAATCAGAGAAAATGCGGAAGAAAAAGTATTTGGTAAGATTGGTTACTTGAAGAACATCAAGAAAACAAGACCAAATCTGATCTTTGGCGTGTGCGGCTGTATGGCACAGGAGGAAGTGGTTGTTAATAAGATTCTAGAGAAATTCCCTCAGGTTGATCTTATTTTCGGTACACATAATATCCATCGTCTTCCTGTTTTGTTGAAACAGGCTATGCTAGAAAAAGAACTTGTTCTTGAAGTCTGGTCTAAGGAAGGAGATGTTATTGAAAATCTTCCAAGTCATCGTGCCAATAACTACAAGGCATGGGTGAATATCATGTATGGATGCAATAAGTTCTGTACTTATTGTATTGTTCCTTATACAAGAGGTAAGGAACGTTCTCGTGAATTAGAAGAAATCATCAAGGAAGTAGAAGAATTAAAGAATAGTGGTTATAAAGAAATCACATTACTTGGACAGAATGTTAATTCTTATGGTAAGGATTTAAATAACGGCACTGACTTTGCTACATTATTAGAAGCTGTCGCAAAGACTGGCATTGATCGTATTCGATTCACTACAAGCCATCCTTGGGACTTTAATGCGGATATGATTGATATTATTGCTAAGTATGATAATATCATGCCTTCTATCCATTTACCTGTTCAGTCAGGAAATGATGATGTTTTACAGCTCATGGGTAGACGCTATTCAAAGGAAAGCTATTTAAAGCTATTTGATATGATTAAAGAAAAGATTCCTGATTGTACAGTAACAACAGATATTATTGTTGGTTTCCCAAATGAAACAGAAGAACAGTTCCAGGATACTTTATCTTTATATAACTATTGTAAGTATGATCTAGCTTATACATTTATTTATTCACCTAGAGAAGGTACTCCTGCTGCAAAGATGGAAGACAATGTTCCTCTTAGTGATAAGGAACAGCGTTTATATCGCTTAAATGAACTTGTAAATAAATATGCAAATGAAGCCAATCAGAAATACTTAGGTCAGGTTGTGAAAGTACTTGTAGAAGGTCCATCTAAGAAGAATCCTGATGTCTTATCAGGTTATACAGAACATAACAAGTTAATTAACTTTAAAGGTGATGCCTCAATGGTAGGTCAGATTGTTGATGTTCGTGTGACTGAAGCAAAGACATGGGCACTAACTGGGGAACAGATTGAAAGCAGCAACTGAGACTAAAGCAGAAGCTTTAAATAAGCTGATTCTAAATGATCCACTTATTCAGGAATTTAAGAAGTATGAACAGGCTTTGAAACAGCATCCTGAATTATTGTCTTTAGAAGATGAAATCAAACAGGAAAGCCAGATTATTCTTAAAAAGAAGGCACTTGGTGAGCTGACTGATGAAGAGATGAAGGCTTATTCAAAGAAGAAAGAATACTTTGAAAATCACCCTTTGATTGTGAATTATTTGAATTTAAAAAGTGAAGTAAATGATTACCTTATACAAGCTGAAACAATCATCAATGAAGAATTAGTAAAAGCTATTGACTAAATGTTTTTAAATGTTTATTATTGAACTAATTTATATAAAAAGGAGATTATTATGGCACATATTTTTAATGAACCCTCACACACTTTTAATGAATATTTATTGATTCCTGGTTATTCTAGTGAAGAATGCCAGCCACAGAATGTTAGTTTGAAGACACCTTTAGTTAAATTCAAGAAAGGTGAAGAACCAGCACTTTCATTAAATATCCCTCTTGTATCTGCAGTTATGCAGGCTGTATCTGATGATGGTATGGCAGTTGCTTTAGCAAGAGAAGGTGGATGTTCATTTATCTATGGTTCACAGACAATTGAATCACAGGCAGCAATGGTAAGACGTGTTAAAAATTATAAGGCAGGTTTCGTACCAAGTGATTCTAACTTAAGCGCTAATGATACTTTAGCAGATGTTCTTGCACTTAAAGAAAAGACTGGTCATTCAACTATGGCAGTTACTGAAGATGGTACAGCAAATGGTCGTTTGGTTGGTTTAGTGACTGGTAGAGATTACCGTGTCAGCCGTATGGATGAAAACGAAAAAGTTGTTGATTTCATGACACCTTTTGATAAGTTAGTATGCGGACATAAAGATATTACTCTAAAAGAAGCAAATGATATTATCTGGGAAAACAAATTAAATGCTTTACCAATTATTGATGATGATAACAGACTTCTTTATTTCGTATTCAGAAAGGATTATGAATCAAGAAAATCAAATCCTAATGAATTATTAGATGAATCTAAGCGTTATGTTGTTGGTGCTGGTATCAACACAAGAGACTTCGCAGAAAGAGTTCCTGCATTAATTGAAGCAGGTGTAGATGTATTATGTATCGACTCTTCTGAAGGTTATTCAGCTTGGCAGGCTAACACTATTGCATGGATCAGAGAACATTATGGTGATACTGTAAAAGTTGGTGCCGGTAACGTTGTAGATGGCGAAGGATTCAGATTCTTAGCAGAAGCTGGTGCTGACTTCATTAAGATCGGTATCGGTGGAGGATCTATCTGTATCACTCGTGAACAGAAAGGTATCGGTAGAGGTCAGGCTACTGCAACTATCGAAGTTGCTGAAGCAAGAGATGCTTACTACAAAGAAACTGGTATTTATATCCCAATCTGTTCAGATGGTGGTATCGTTCATGATTACCATATGACTCTTGCACTTGCAATGGGTTCTGACTTCATCATGTTAGGTCGTTACTTCTCTCGTTTTGATGAATCACCAACTAACAAGGTAAACATCAACGGTCAGTATATGAAAGAATACTGGGGTGAAGGTTCTGCACGTGCTAGAAACTGGCAGAGATATGACTTAGGTGGAGATAAGAAGCTTTCATTTGAAGAAGGTGTAGATTCTTATGTACCATATGCTGGTAGCTTAAAAGATAACGTTGGTTTATCATTAAGCAAGATGAAGCATACAATGTGTAACTGTGGTGCACTTACAATTGCTGAATTACAGGAAAAAGCGAAGATCCAGCTTGTGTCTGCAACTTCAATTGTTGAAGGTGGCGCACATGACGTCTTATTAAAAGACTCTTCAAATTCAGGTAACAGATAATAGGAGGATGGAAGGAATATTTTATTCCTTCCATTTTTGACTTTAGGGGGAATATTTATGGAAATTAATAAAGAAAGACTTGTTCAGACATTTTGTGAAATGGTTTCTATTGATAGTGAATCCTATCATGAAAAGAAGATGAAAGACTATTTAATGAAGGTCTTTAAAGAATGCCATATGGAGTGTATAGAAATGCCTATAGAAGGCTTTGAAGCAGGGAATATTTATGCTCTGTTGAAAGGGAATGTCAATAAAGAACCTGTGATGTTTTCAGGACATATGGATACTGTTTCACCTGGTAATGGAAAACATGCTATTGTTCATAAGGATGGTCGTATTACAAGTGATGGTACAACAGTTCTAGGGGCCGATGATGTCTCTGCACTTGCTTCTTACATTGAAGCCATTCGTACAATCCAAGAACAAAATATTCCTCATGGTGATATAGAACTTGCTATCAGCGTGGCTGAAGAACCTTATGATGCAGGAAGTGCCTATTATGATTTTAGTCGCATCAAGTCCCGTATTGGTTATACATTTGATTTAGCAGGTGAAGTAGGATTAGCTGCCATAGAAGCACCTTCAATTGTTTCTTTTAAGATTGTTGTAAAGGGCAAGAGTGCTCATGCAGGATTTAATCCTGAAGATGGTATTCATGCCTTAAAGATTGCTGCAAGTGCCATCAATCGTATTCCTAACGGTCATGTCAATGAGAAGATAACAGTTAATTTTGGTACGATTCAAGGTGGAGATGGACGTAATATTGTCCCTAGAGAAGTTGTTATTACCGGAGAAATAAGAAGCTTTGATCATTTAAATGCGCTTGACTGGAGTCGTTCTATAAAAAGAATCTTTGAAGAAGAAGCTGAAAAAGAGTGTGCAAGTGTCAAATATAGCGATTATGTGCATATAGAGGCATATAAGATTGAAGAGGATGAAGAAGTTGTTGAACGCTTCAAACATGCCTGCAATCAGCTTGAATTAACACCACGCCTTATTTCTACACATGGTGGTTCTGATAATAATAGATTTGTGAAAGAAGGAATCAGAGGAATAGTCGTTGCCTGTGCGATGAATGACTGCCATAGTGTAAGTGAATATACAACAATAGATGAATTAGAAAAGAGTGCTCAGTTAGCATTACTTCTTATGATTGATTAAAAATATGTTATAATGGGATAGTTAGGAGTGGGTATCATTTTGAAAAAAGAAAAATACTCTCCCATGATGGAGAAATATTTAGAATTAAAGAAAGACTACCAGGATGCAATTGTCATGTATCGTATAGGAGATTTCTATGAAATGTTCTTTGATGATGCAGCAGTGGCTTCTAAAGCATTAAATCTTGCTTTAACAGGTAAAAATGCAGGTGTTAAAGAACGTGTTCCAATGTGTGGTGTTCCTTTTCATGCTGCCACTGGTTATGTAGAAGAATTAGTTAAACAAGGTCATAAGGTCGTCATTGTTGAACAGCTTTCAGATCCAAAAGCAAAGGGACTTGTAGAAAGAGGTGTTGTTCAGATTGTCACACCTGGTACCTTAATGGACTTTAAACTCAATGAGAAGGTTAATAACTTTATTGGGGCATTAGGTGTTTTTGATTTCTCTTATACATTGGCATATGCTGATTTATCAACAGGTGAATTCTATTGTTTAAATCTAGAGAAGAAAGAACATCTTTTACGTAATAAGATTGAATCATTAGGTATTAAAGAAATAGTTGTAGAGGATGATTCTATTTCTATTGATGGCGTAATGATGTCTTGTTTTAAAGATGAAACAATTAAAGATAACTATAAGAAAGTCTTTGAGAATATTAATGATTTAAAACAGATCAAAATCTGTGCAAATTTATTGAATTATCTTCTTGATACACAAAAAAGAGAACTTGAATATATTCAGACGATTGTAGAAGTGAAACAGGAAGATTATGTCTATATGGAAAGTGCCACTAAAAAAGCACTTGAACTTACTAAGAATGCAAATAATGAGAAATATGGCACATTATTATGGTTATTAGATCATACACATAGTGCGATGGGTGGTCGTTTATTAAAACAGTGGATTGATCAGCCTCTTATTTCTAAAGAGAAGATTGAAGAAAGACTTGATCTTGTTGAAGTATTCATGGATAACTTCTTAGAAAGAGAAACAATCATTGATATGATCAATGATATTTATGATATTGAAAAATTGGCTTCTAGAGTCGCTTTTGGGAATGTCAACGCGAGAGATTTAAAGTGGATCTGTTCTTCTTTAAAGGTGATTCCAGAACTTAAGTATCAATTATTAAGTCTTGATCATCCCCAATTAAATAAGCTTGCGATGCAGTTAGTGGATTTATCACCTATTATCCAGACAATTGATGAAGCGATTGTAGATGATCCACCTTTAGTCATCAAAGAGGGAAATATCATCAAGGATGGCTACAACAAGGAATTAGATGAATTGCGTGATATTCGCAAGAATGGTAAAAATTGGCTGATGGCCTTTGAAGAGAAAGAAAAAGAACGTACTGGAATCAAAGGTTTAAAAGTAGGGTATAACCGTGTCTTTGGTTATTATATTGAAGTTACTAAAAGTTATTTACCTTTAGTTAAGGATGAATTCAACTATACAAGAAAACAGAGCTTATCAAATGCTGAAAGATTTATTACTCCAGAACTTAAGGATATGGAGAATAAGATTCTATCTGCACAAGATCGTATTGTTGCTTTAGAATATGAAATATTCACACAGGTAAGACAATATATTAAAGGCTTTGTACATGAAATACAGGATGTTGCCAAGGTTGTTGCTAAGGTGGATGTTTTTACATCTTTTGCGCTTGTATCAGGTCGTAATGATTATGTACGTCCCATTTTTAATGATGAACATATTATTAAAATTGAAGCAGGAAGACATCCTGTTGTAGAAGAAGTAATTTCAAAAGAAAATTACGTTAAGAATGATGTATCTTTAGGTGAAGATGCAAAAATCATGTTGATTACTGGTCCGAATATGGGTGGTAAATCTACCTATATGCGTCAGATGGCCTTAACAATGATCATGGCACAGATTGGCTGTTTTGTACCGGCAAGAAGTGCTAATCTTCCTGTCTTTGATGCGATATTTACACGTATTGGAGCAAGTGATGATTTGATCAGTGGTCAATCTACTTTCATGGTAGAAATGTTGGAAGCAAATAATGCATTGAAATATGCAAGTGAGAACTCTTTAATTATTTTTGATGAAATTGGTAGAGGAACAGCGACATTTGATGGAATGGCACTCGCTCAAGGTATTTTAGAATATATAGCCAGTCATAATCATTCATTGACTTTCTTCTCAACACATTATCATGAATTAACACGTATGGAAGGTGCTTCTATTAAGAATGTTCATGCAGGTGCTGATATTTCAAACGATTCTATTCGTTTCTTATATCATATTGAAGATGGACCTTCAGGTCAGTCCTATGGTATAAATGTTGCGAAACTAGCAAAATTACCTGAACAGGTGATTGTACGTGCTGATGCAATTTTAAAATCATTAGAAGACAACAATATTGAAGAAAAACTTCAAAATGTTGAAGTGCCACAGGTTGTTAAGACAAGTGCTGTAGAAGAAACGCTTAAAGGTATTGATCCGATGAGTTTATCACCGCTAGATGCCTTAAGTACATTAATTGAATTAAAGAAGATGTTGTAGGAGATTATATGGGACATATTAGACAATTAAGTGAAAATCTAGCCAATAAGATTGCGGCAGGAGAAGTTGTTGAACGTCCTGCTAGTGTTATTAAGGAACTTACAGAAAATAGTATCGATGCCAAGGCAAAAAGTATCACTATTCTTGTGGAACAGGGTGGTACAAGCAGTATGTCTGTTATCGATGATGGGATAGGAATGAATCGTGCAGATGCACTTCTTTGTTTTAGCCGTCATGCGACAAGTAAGATTGTAGATGAAAATGATTTATTCAATATCACAACATTAGGCTTTAGAGGGGAAGCTATTCCTTCTATTGCCTCTATTAGTGTCTTCACGCTTGAAACAAGTGATGGAGAAGAAAATACAAAAGTAGAATATGAATTTGGAAAAAGAAAATCAGTAGATAGCGTTGCAATGAATCGTGGTACAAAGATCACAGTTGAACGCATTTTCCAGAATGTGCCTGCTAGACTAAAATATATGAAGTCTATTAATGCTGAATTTGCAGCTATTTATTCTTATGTAGAACGTCTTGCTTTAGCACATCCTGAGATTTCTTTTACTCTTGTACATGACCATAAAACAATCTTCAAGACCAATGGTAGAAACAATTTACTTGAAGTAATCAGCGAAATATATGGTATTCCTGTCGCAAAGAATATGATTCATGTTGATTTTGGAAATGAGGAATTCCATGTTTCAGGTTATGTATCTAAGATTGATACATCACGTTCTTCAAAAAATCATATTGTGACTCTTGTAAACCATCGTTATGTCAAAAATATGAAAACAATTAATACAATCAATGAGGTATATCGTCGCTATCTTGCAGATAAGAGATTTCCTATTGCGATTTTAGAGATTGATGTTGATCCTTATTTAGTGGATGTTAATGTGCATCCTGCTAAACTTGAAGTACGTTTCTCTAAAGAAACAGAACTTAAGGAACTACTACTTAAAGGTTTAGAGGAAGCTTTATCTAAAAAGAATCTGACTTATAAGCCTTCTACAAGAGAAACAGAAAAAGCATCTTTCAAGCCAAGTCTTGCGCAGATGACTATTCCTCTTGATGAAGTATTTGAAGAAGTCAAAGAAGAACCTGTTCTTGAAACAATTGAAACAGTTCATGAAGATATACCTGTCTATGAACCAGAAAAGGTTGAAGTCAAAGCGCAGCCAAAAGAAGAACCACTTAAACCTATTAAAGAAAAAATAAAGGTTATTGGACAAACAAGAGGAACGTATATTCTAGGAGAAAACGAACGTGGCTTTTATATCATTGATCAGCATGCGGCTCAGGAACGTATTAATTATGAATATTTCTTGAACAAGTTTTCTCATCCTGATTTATCTATACAGCCGATGATTGTTCCTCTTACTTTTGAATATCCAGAAAGTGAATGTTTAGTCATTGATGAACATAAAGAATTGTTAGAAGAAGTAGGTATTCATCTTGAGTCATTTGGTCGTCATTCTTATATTGTACGAGGTCTGCCTTTATGGATGAAGAATATTGATGAGAAGATTTTCATTGATGAAATGATCCAAGAGGTATTAAACAATCAGAGCGTAGATATTGTCGCAATGCAGGAACATGCGATTGCGACACTTGCATGTAAAGCAAGTGTTAAAGGGAATACATATCTTACAACACAGGATATGCAGACTATTGTAGATAATTTGATGCGTTGTGATAATCCATATGTCTGTCCTCATGGTAGACCAACGATTATATTCTATAGTGATTATGAAATAGAAAAATTATTTAAGAGGGTTGTAGTATGAAAAAAGTAATTGCAGTTTGTGGACCTACAGCCGTAGGTAAAACACGTATGGGTGTTTCTTTGGCAGAAGCACTTCATGGAGAAGTCATCAGTGGTGATTCTATGCAGATCTACCGTACAATGGATATTGGAACAGCAAAAGCGACTCCTGAAGAAATGCAGGGTATTATCCATCATATGATCAATATCAAAGATCCTAATGAAACTTTTTCTGTCAGTGAATTTCAGAAAGAAGTACGTCATTATATCGATACAATCGATATGCCCATAGTCGTAGGAGGGACAGGTCTTTATATTAAAGGTGCTCTTTATGACTATACTTTTGAAGAAACAGAATCAAAGCATGATGAAATCAAAGCAAAGTATGCACATTATTCAAATGAAGAATTACATCAGTATTTAGCATCATTTGATCCTCAATCTGCACAGGATCTTCATCCAAATAATCGTCAAAGAGTTTTACGTGCTATTGAGATTTATGAAGAATCAGGTAAAAGAAAAAGTGATATTCTAGAGTCCCAGGAACATAAGCCTGTTTATGATATTTACTTTGTAGGACTCACTTTGCCTCGCCCTGTTTTATATGAACGCATTAATAAGCGTGTTGATCAAATGATTGAACAGGGATTAGAAGAAGAAGTGAGAACTATCTATGATTCAGGTTTATCACGTAATGCACAATCTATGAAGGCGATTGGTTATAAAGAATGGTTTGATTATTTTGAAGGTATAAAATCAAAAGAAGAAATCATCGAAGAAATCAAGAAGCATTCGCGTAATTATGCGAAAAGACAATATACATGGTTTAATAATCAGTTTGATGTCCATTGGTATGATGTGAATCTAGAAGATTTTGATTCAACAATCCAGAGTGTTTTAAAAGATATTAAAGAATGGTATGAAAAAGGATAATTCTCTTTAGCGAGGCTTATCCTTTTTGAGTTTTCTAATATTTGTTGTTCTACCATGTTTAAGAATTCTTTGATAATTCTCAGTTAATGACTTTTCATAACGACTTGTCAGCCATGGTACATAGAACTGTTCATCCTTGATTTCATCAGGAAGATATTGGAGATATTCCCATAAATCGGGTCTATTATAGTCATAACGATCTTCTTGTGCAACACCGACAGGTGTTAAACGGATATATTGAGGTGCTTTATGAGGCTCATTGTGATAAGAAGCAAGTGCAGCATCTATTGCATCTTCACTAGATCTTGATTTAGGTGACAAAGCCAATTCTATAATACAGCTTGCAAGAGGGATTCTTGCTTCAGGAAAACCAATTGTCTTAGCTGCTTGAAAAGCTAAAACTGTACGCATACAGGCATTAGGATTGGCAAGCCCTATATCTTCATAAGCAGTTGTAATTAATCTTCTTTCAAGAGATTCGATATCTCCTGCATCAATCAGCTTTGCGAAATAATAAAGTGCACCATTTGGATCAGATCCTCTAATAGATTTCTGTAACCCACTTAAAGTATCATAGTATTGATCTTCATCTTTATCAAATTGCATATTAGCACGAGGCACGGCATCTTGTATTATATTTAATGTGATATGTGTATCAGGAGCATAGATAGTAGCAAGTTCTAAACAATTATAAGCATAACGTACATCACCGCTGCTCATTCTAGCGATATACTCATAAACGTCTTCATCTATTTCATATTGATGATTCAGACCTCTTTCGCTTACTGCTGCTCTTTTACATGCTTCTACAATCTCTTCATTATTTAAGGGCTTTACTTCACATAAATGACATCTTGAACGAATGGCAGGATTGATTGAATGATAAGGATTGGCTGTTGTACAGCCAGCAATAATCAATAAGCCACTTTCAATATAAGGTAATAGATGATCCTGTTTATCTTTATTCAGACGATGAACTTCATCCACAATCACAAACAAACCTTCAGAAAGCTTCGCTTCTGTAATAATTTGATCCATTTCTTTCTTGTTGCCTGTAGAGGCATTAAAGATACGATAAGGTATATTTAAATCATGAGCGAGTGCTTTTGCGATAGTTGTTTTCCCACATCCAGGAGGACCATATAAAATAATAGACATGGGATGATCTTTCTTTACAAATTGTTTTAATAATCTATTTTCGCCTACAAGGTGTTTCTGTCCAATCACATCATCAAGACCGATAGGACGCATAGAATCTGCAAGTGTCTTATGAATCATAGTTTATTTCCTTTCTTTTAAGAATCATGTATAATTATAACATGATTTTGTAAGGAGAGAATAATATGAAAATTGTTTTACAGAGAGTAAAAGAAGCAAGTGTCACAATTGATGGAGAAGTACATGGCGCAATTGGCAAAGGTTATATGATTCTTGTTGGATTCAACGATGAGGATAATCATGAAATCATTGACCGTCTTGTAGAAAAAGTGATTCATTTGAGAGTATTTGAAGATGAAAACCAGAAAATGAATCGTTCACTATTAGATGTCGAAGGCTCTATTCTTTCTATTTCTCAATTCACATTGTATGCAGATTGTCGTAAGGGAAGAAGACCGAGCTTTATTAATGCAGCTAAGCCAGATGTATCGTCACCACTTTATGATTACTTCAATGAAAGCTTAAGAAATCAGGGAATCCATGTAGAGACAGGAATCTTTGGTGCTGATATGAAATGTGCTTTAATTAATGATGGTCCAGTCACTATTGTATTAGATAGTGATGAACTCATGCCTCATAAATAATGTGCTTATAGCGTAATAAGAGGGCATATAAGCCCTTTTTTATATTTTTTCACAAAAAATGAATAAAATCATAAAAAAGGCTTTACAAGCGAAGTAAATGGTGGTAGCATAAGTGAGCACTCCGGTGATGAGCGCAGACAGAACATTGAAAACTGAACAGATACACGTCAGATTTATTTGAAAACATTTAATTGATGAGCTGAACATCAGCTCTTCACATATTCAGTGGAGAGTTTGATCCTGGCTCAGGATGAACGC
>Ga0129313_1001288_pt1 | contig 16456 bp, 17 predicted proteins | sample O1105metagenome_FD_94436 | JGI IMG/M metagenome (GOLD analysis project Ga0129313, IMG submission 94436) | Orangutan group fecal microbial communities from fecal samples from Wisconsin, USA - O1105 metagenome | ecosystem: Host-associated > Mammals > Digestive system > Large intestine > Fecal... | reverse complement strand
TTCCAAACTGGGCCATGATTACGAGGCCAAGGATTACGTCTCCAACGGGGATGCAACCTGTGAGCAGGACGGCACGAAGACGGCCAAGTGTGTCCGTTACGGTCAAGGTGGTTGCTCTGCAACGGATACCGTTACCGATGTAGGTTCCAAACTGGGCCATGATTACGAGGCCAAGGATTACGTCTCCAACGGGGATGCAACTTGTGAGCAGGACGGCACGAAAACTGCAAAGTGTGTCCGTTACGGTCAAGGTGGTTGCTCTGCAACCGATACCGTTCCCAATGTAGGTTCCAAACTGGGCCATGATTTCGAGGCCAAGGATTACGTCTCCAACGGGGATGCAACCTGTGAGCAGGACGGCACCAAGACCGCCAAGTGTGTCCGCTATGGTAAGGGTGGTTGCACCGCAACGGACACCATCACCGATACCGGAAGCAAACTGGGACATGATTTCAAGGATTATGTTTCCAACGGAGATGCCACCTATGAAAGCGATGGTACCAAGACGGCAAAATGTGACCATGGCTGCGGCGCAACGGACACCATCACAGATACCAACAGCAAACTGAGGCTCTATTTTGTGTTGGACGAAATCGGCAGCGGTGTTGACTACCATACCAGCCGCAGCGGAAAGATTCTCACCATCACCGTTGAACGGGATTACGCAGTGCTTACCGGTAATCTGGGTGGTCTGCGGGCATTGGAACGACAGGGGGTTGAAGTAATTGTGTTCATTACCAATGGCGCAAACTCCTCCTTTAGCCTGTCCAGTCTCCTGGGTGACGGCACATATGCTTTGACACACAATCACAGCTTAGTTACTTTCTTCCAAAACGGCACAGATGTCAGTGTGGTTTTAGACTGAGGTATTCTCTCCGCCCGGGCAGGAATCCCCCTGCCCGGGTTTTTTGAAATGGATGGAACGATTTACTAAAACGTATTACTGACGAGAAATAGAACCTCTGAACCGCCATGGCCATGCCCTGTCTTTGATTTTTCAAAAAGAATTAACAGAAAGATAACAGCAAAAAATAGAATCATTCATTGCCGAATGCGGAAAAGTGTGTTATGATAGTCCCGATTACCTGTAAAGAAAGGCTTGTGCCCCGGAGGGCAAGGTTATGTTATGAGCTCAGAATCCCAAAAACCGAAAAATCCCAAAAATCCCATGGACAATGTGCCAAAGGGAAGTGTCTGGACGGCGCTGATTATCACATTGGCTCTGGTGCTGCTTATCAGCTGGGTATACAGCTCCATTTCCGGCAGCCAGTATACGGAGACCAGCGTCAGTGAGTTCCTGGAGGCCATGGACGAAGACAATCTGGCTGAGGTGGAATTCCGCTATGACCGGGTGGTTTACCTGACCAAAACCGAGGCGGTGAAGCCCGCTTCCCAGCAGAAGGCCTGCTACACCGGTCTGCCCGGTGGCGGCGACTATCTGGCCCTGTCCCAGCGGCTGGAGGATATGGGGGTGCATGTCACCAAGCAAATCACGGAAGACAATTCCATGATTATGATGATTTTGTCCTATGCCATCACCTTTGCCATTCTGTTTGTCTTCATGCGGATGATTACCAAGCGCATGAGCGGCGAGGGAATGATGGGGGGCTTCGGCAAGAGCAAGGCAAAAATGTATATGGAGAAGCAGACCGGTGTCACCTTTAAGGATGTGGCGGGTCAGGACGAGGCCAAGGAATCCCTGGGCGAAATCATCGACTTCCTCCACAATCCCCAGAAGTACACGGAAATCGGTGCCAAGCTGCCCAAGGGCGCTCTGCTGGTGGGCTCCCCCGGTACCGGCAAGACATTGCTTGCCAAGGCTGTGGCAGGGGAGGCGGGGGTTCCCTTCTTCTCCATCTCCGGCTCTGACTTTGTGGAGATGTTCGTGGGCATGGGCGCCAGTCGGGTGCGGGATCTGTTCCAGCAGGCGGCGAAGGTGGCCCCCTGCATTATCTTCATTGACGAAATCGATGCTGTGGGCCGCTCCCGGGACAACCGCTACGGCAACAACTCCGAGCAGGAGCAGACCCTCAATCAGCTGCTCAATGAGATTGATGGCTTCGAGCCCTCCAAGGGCATTGTGTGCCTGGCGGCTACCAACCGCCCGGAAATTCTGGATAAGGCCCTGCTCCGCCCCGGCCGCTTTGATCGGCGCATCATTGTGGACCGTCCCAACCTCCAGGGCCGATTGGACACCCTGAAGGTGCACACCCGGAAAATCAAGCTCAGCGACGATGTGGATTTGAAGAAGATTGCCCAGGCCACCGCCGGTGCGGTGGGTGCGGATTTGGCCAACCTGGTGAACGAGGCTGCCCTGCGTGCTGTGCGCCATGGCCGCCAGCTGGTGACCCAGGAGGATTTGATGGCCTCCTTCGAAACCGTGATTGCCGGTACCGAGAAGAAGCACACCGTCATGACCGATACGGAAAAGCGGCTGGTGTCCTATCACGAGGTGGGCCATGCCCTGGTGGCGGCTCTGGAAAAGCACTCCCAGCCGGTTTCTAAGATTACCATTGTGCCCCACACCTCCGGCGCTCTGGGCTATACCATGCAGATGCCCGAGGAGGAGAAGTTCCTGAACACCCTGGACGAGCTGAAAACCGAGCTGCGCACCCTGGTGGGTGGCCGGGCGGCAGAGCAGCTGGTCTTTGGTACCCAGACCACCGGTGCCTCCAACGACTTGCAGCGGGCCACCGCTCTGGCCCGGAACATGGTAAGCCAGTACGGCATGAGCCAGAAGCTGGGCCTGATGACCACTGCCACAGTGGAGCATCAGTACCTGGACGGACAGGCTTATATGGACTGCGCCCAGTCCACCGCCGCCGTGGTGGACGAGGAAGTGAAAAAACTGCTGGACGACAGCTATTCCGCCGCCCTCTCCATCCTGGGCGAGCACCGTGCCCTGCTGGATGAGGTGGCCGAGTTCCTGCTGATGAAGGAAACCATCACCGGCGAGGAGCTGATGCGCTTCGTCAACGCCGCCGAAAAGCCCGCCATCGCCGAGCCCACAGCCGACGAGGAACCCAAGGAAGAACAATAAGGGAAAATCCCCGATAAGAATCACCCCCGGCTGAATGAATTTTCAGCCGGGGGCTTTTTGAGGAGCAAGAATGCTAACAGGAAAGAGAGAAAACCAAACCGACAAATGGGAATTTACAAGACAAGGTTTTTCTTCATGAGTGCATACAACGTTTTCCTGTCATCATCAGATAATAAGCTCTCTTTTTTCAAAGCATAGTGATGCGCATATTCTGTATCTATGTATACGTGATCGCTTATCACAACGGCATTTTTATATCGTGGTCTCACATGGATATGCAAATGGGGGTTTGGTGTCGCTTCTTTGTAAAAGTTATTTAACAAACAACTCCAATTACTTAATTCAGCTCCTAATACCTCTTTGTAGATCCATTCCAATTTATCTATAATGGTTTTCAATTCAATCCACTCAGAAATATCCAATTCTGAAAGGCTGCCGCAATGTCTATTCAACACCAGAGTACATCTGCCGACATAATCCTGCCTATCTGCCAGATAGACAGACCAATATAATGATTGATATAGCAACCACTTGTTTTCTTTATAATCGCACCATTCGCAGCCACACATCACACATATCTCCATAAATTCCGATTTTCTCAATTCTCTAAACTGGAATTTCATTACCTACTATTCTACCAAGCTATTTCATAACCTTAATGAAATGAAACATTTCATCGGGACCTTCATCGGGTGCCTCATCCGGAATCTCTTCTGTTGGCTTAAAATGCTCGCACCAGAACTCGTCAATCTGAAATCCGCACTTATTTATATAAAAATGGATGTTGCGCTTGTCAAAATACGGCGTACAGGTTTTCCAGATTTTTGTTTCAGGATGCAAAGCTTCGGCGGCAAGCCACGCTCCGTAGCCTATACCCTTGCTGTGCGCTTCCGGCAACACAAACAGAGTATCCAACTCGTTTTCGTTGGTTTCTTTGTTAATCTGCAAAATCATACCTCCTACATTTTTGCCGTCAAGAACGATTCTGTAGGTTTCCGAATTTTCCGCATCCATACACATTTCAACGGTTTTGCGAGATATGATTTCTCCGTCTGCATCAATATGATTATCACGTTCGCCGAATTCCAACAGTGCACTGTGCTTGAACGACCATTGATTGTCCAATATGAACTGCTCACGGTCATCTGCTGCTAAAGGAACCAATTTTACTCTGATATTTTTCATTTTTCCCTCACAAATTCCAATTTGTTGAACTGATGTTCAGTATAGCACACATGGGCCTCAATAGCAAGCAACCCGCAAAGGCTGTTTTCGGCGAAGTAGACGACATATCCTACCTGTGAAAACCCCGCACACCAGCCGAAAAGTGTGAGAGATTCTCGAGGCAAGTCCGGCGCCGCAGCGCTGTGCAGAGCGCAACCGCCGAAGGCGGTTCTAAGGGTGAGTTGTGCACAACGGACTGCAAAAGTCTGTTGCCCCTCAATGGGGGTCGGTAAGTTTACCCCCCGGCTGAATTTTCAGCCGGGGGCTTTTCAAGGAGGAAATGGGTGCTGTTTTATTCCAGCTTCAAAAATTCGGCGGGGTCCATAGGCGCATCCTGACAGCTGACGCTGAAATGGACGTGGGCGCCCATCACGGTTTCCACCAGGGCGGTATCCCCGGCATAGCCGATGGTCTGCCCCATGGTTACGGTGTCTCCGGGGCTGACGCACAGCTCCTCCTGTAGGCTGGAGTAGCGGGTGGTGTAGCCGCCGGTGTGGCGGATGACCACGGTGTAGCCCAGAGCGTCATCCTCATAGGTGGTGTAAACCGTGCCGTCCGCTGCGGCGGCCACAGGAGCCCCGGCCTCAGCGGCCAAATCGATGCCGTTGTGCACACGCCAGTCCCGGGTGGTCTCGTTGTAGCTCAGGCAGTCCATGGCATAGGCGGAAATTGCATTCCCCTTTACCGGCACCACGGTTTGCAGCTTTTCGCTCTCCGCTGTCTGGCTGACCGCCGGGGTGGTGGCCATCACCGGGGCCTCGGCGATTCTGGGGGCCGCCGTGGGGGCGGGCACACTGGGGACGGAGGACTCCGGCGGGAGGGTACACTGTGTACTCTCCGCCAGATTCTCCACAATGGGGGCCTGCACGGCGGCCTCCTGTACCGGCTCGCTTTCCCGGCGGGACAGCAAAATGGTAACCCCCGAGGCAACCACAGCCAGTGCCAGAATCAGCGCAGCCAATTTGGGGCTGAATCCTTGCTTTTTGTTGTTCATTGGTAGAACACCTCCGATGCACAGTATAGACAGGAAATTTCTGCCTTAAACAGTCCGCATAAAAATTTCAGTGGGGAAAGAAGCCGGGACGGCTAAGGATTCCCATCCCTGTCAATGTGGAAATTCACAAAAAAACCGGAAAAAACCGCCCCCAAAATTCCACTCTTTCCTATTGACTTTACAGGGATTTCCGATATATTTATATGTGTCATTTTGTGACGAAAAATCGGTAAAAGAATCGGGGGAGGATAATGTCCAAGGAACTCATCAGGCTCCGTGATTTGGTCATGGAGTTCGACGGGGAGCGTATACTAGACGGAATCAATCTTTACATCAACGATCATGAATTCCTCACACTGCTGGGCCCGTCCGGCTGCGGCAAGACCACCACACTGCGGATTATCGGCGGCTTTCTCACGCCCACATCCGGCACGGTGACCTTCGACGGCGCAACAATCAATGATGTACCGCCCTATAAGCGGCAGATTAACACTGTATTCCAGCGTTATGCCCTGTTTCCGCATCTGGACGTGTACGACAACATTGCCTTTGGCCTTCGGGTGGCCAAGGTGCCCAAAAACGAGATCGACCAGAGAGTGCGGGAGATGCTGGAAATCGTCAGTCTAAAGGGCTATGAGAACCGGCATATCGACAGCCTTTCCGGCGGTCAGCAGCAGCGGGTGGCCATCGCCCGGGCCCTGGTCAACCGGCCCAAGGTGCTGCTGCTGGACGAACCTCTGGGCGCTCTGGATTTGCGGCTGCGCAAGGATATGCAGAACGAGCTCAAACGCATCCAACAGGCCCTGGGCATCACCTTTATCTATGTGACCCACGACCAGGAGGAGGCGCTTTCTATGTCCGACACCATCGTGGTCATGGACAAGGGCCGGATTCAGCAGATTGGCAAGCCTGAGGATATCTATAACGAGCCGAAGAACGCTTTCGTGGCGGATTTCATCGGCGAATCCAATATTCTGGACGGCGTGATGCTGTCCGACTACCGTGTCAGGTTCTTTGACCGGACGTTTGAGTGCGTGGACAAGGGCTTTGCCGAAAATGAGCCCGTGGACGTGGTCATCCGCCCGGAGGATGTGGACGTGGTGCCGCCTAAGCAGGGTCACCTGGTGGGCAAGGTCACGGCCATCACCTTCAAGGGCCTCAACTACGACATCATCGTGGAGTTCAAGGGCTTCAAGTGGCTGATTCAGTCCACGGACTACCAGGCCGTTGGCTCCACCATCGGCATTCGTTTGAACCCGGAGGATATTCACATCATGCACAAGAGTGAGTACTCCGGCATGTTTGGCGACTACAGCTCCTACTCCGCCGAGTACGACGAGCTGACGGAGGATGCCGAGGATGAAGAAGCGTAACGCGGTTTTGCTCAGCACCCCGTATTTGATATGGATGGTGCTGTTTACCCTGATCCCCCTGGGGGTGGTGGTGTATTACGCACTCACCGACCCCGGTACGGGAGAGTTCTCCTTTATAAACATTCGGCAGATGGGGATGTACCTGCCGGTGCTGTGGAGCTCTATTTTGTATTCCCTGGTGTCCGCCGTGGTGTGTCTGGTCATCGGCTATCCCGTGGCGTATTACATCGCCCACTGTAGCCAGACGGCCCAGAAGTTCCTGTATATGCTGGTGATGCTGCCCATGTGCATGAGCTTCCTGCTGCGCACCCTGGCCTGGGTGGGGCTGCTCAATGACCAGGGCATCATCAATAATTTCCTGGTGGCCTTTTTCAACTGGCTGCGTTCTCTGGGGGGGATTTTTTCCAGGATTCCCCAGGACTTTGGCCGCCTGACCCTGATTCGCACCCCGGGCGCAGTGGTGCTGGGCATGGTGTATAACTACCTGCCCTATATGATTCTGCCCCTGTACTCCACCATTGTGAAGATTGACCATCGCCTTATCGAGGCGGCGGAGGATCTGGGCTGCAATGGCGTGCAGACCTTCCGGCGGGTGATTCTGCCCCTGTCCGTGCCCGGCATTCTCTCCGGCATGACCATGGTGTTCGTCCCGGCGGTGTCCACCTTCTATATCTCACAGAAGATGGGCTCCTCCAGCACCGTGCTTATCGGCGACGTGATTGAGCGCCAGTTCAAGCAGGGCAACAACCCCAACCTGGGTGCGGCCCTGTCCATTGTGCTGATGCTGCTGGTATTCGTGTGCACCGGCATCATGAACCGCTTCGGCGGCGACGATGAAGGGAGCGTGATGGTATGAAGCGCACCAACCGGTTTATCACCATCCTGATTTTCATTTTCCTGTATATCCCCATGGCAGTGCTGGTGGTGGCCTCCTTCAATACCGGAAAGAACATCACCCATTTCGACGGCTTTACCCTACAGCAGTACGCAAAGCTCTTCCGGGATGACAAGCTCCTGGAGCTGCTGCGCAATTCCCTGATTGTCTCTGTCCTGGCCAGCCTGATTGCCACGGCCTTTGGCACGGTGGCGGCGGTGGGCATCAACGGCCTGAATCCCAAGCTGCGCAAGGTGGCCATGAACCTGACCAATATCCCCATGACCAACCCGGATATTGTCACCGGCGTGTCGCTGTCCCTGCTGTTCGTTTTCGTGGGCTCCAGGATGCTGGGCCAGCGGAACAGTCTGACCTTCTGGACACTGCTGATTGCCCACGTCACCTTCAATCTGCCCTATGTGATTTTGAACGTGATGCCCAAGCTCAAACAGATGGACGAAAGCCTCACCAACGCCGCCCTGGATCTGGGCTGCACCCACATTCAGGCGTTCTTCAAGGTGACCATCCACGAAATCATGCCCGGCATTATCTCCGGTGCGATTATGGCCTTTACCATGAGCCTGGATGATTTTGTCATAAGCTATTTCGTTACCGGCCTGGATTTTGTCACCCTGCCGGTGGAAATCTATTCGTACACCAAAAAGCCCATTCAGCCGAAAATCTATGCCATGTTCACACTGCTGTTCCTGCTGATTTTTGTGCTGATGGTGATTTCCAATGTAATCCAGCTAATGGGCGACAGAAAGCGCCAGGAAGCCAGGAATAAGTGAAAGGAGAACTCAATATGAAGAAAATTGTTGCATTGGTGCTCAGTGTGGTGCTCACCCTGAGCTGCTGCGTGGGCCTGGCCTCTGCCAAGGGGAACAAGGTGACGCTGTATGTTTACAACTGGGGCCAGTATATCGCCGAGGGAGACGATGACTCCATCGATGTGATTGCCGCCTTCGAAGAGGCCTACCCCAACATCAAGGTGAAGTACTCCACCTTCGATTCCAACGAGAGCATGTATGCCAAGCTGTCCAACGGCGGCATCACCGTGGACGTAATCATCCCCTCCGACTATATGATTGGCCGGATGCGCCAGGAGGGAATGCTGCTGGAGCTGAACTACGACAATATCCCCAACGCCCAGTATATCGACGACAGCTTCAAGAACATGGCCTATGACCCGGAGAGCAAGTATTCCGTCCCCTATACCTGGGGCACCGTGGGCATCATCTACAATACCAAGTATGTGGACGAGGCCGATGTCACCGGCTGGGAGCTGCTGTGGAACGAAAAGTACGCCGGTAAGATTCTCATGTTCGATAACTCCCGGGATGCCTTCGGCATTGCCCAGTACCTGCTGGGCTACAGCGCCAACACCACCGACGAGGCAGAGCTGAAGGCCTGCGCCGACAAGCTGGCAGAGCAGAAGCCTGTGGTGCAGCAGTATGTGATGGACCAGATTTTTGATGCCATGGAGAATGAAGAGGCCTGGATTGCCCCCTACTACGCCGGCGACTTCCTGACCATGGTGGAGGAGAACGAGGATCTGGCCTTCTACCGCCCCGCACACCAGGGCTTCAACGTCTTTATCGATGCCATGTGCATCCCCACCTGCTGCAAGGAGAAGGAGGCTGCTGAGCTGTTCATCAACTTCCTGTGCGACCCCGAAATCTCCGCAGCCAATATGGATTTCATCGGCTACTCTGTCCCCGCCTCCGAGTCCAAGCAGTATATGGACGAGGAAGTGGTCACCGACCCGGTTGCCTACCCCGATGCCGAGGAGCTGCGCAACGCCACCAGCTTCGACTATCTCCCTGAGGATGTCTCCCGGAAGATGGAAAGCCTGTTCATGGCGGTCAGAAACGGCTAAATAATTGCATCCTGCCCATACCCAGAGGCCTCCCGCCTCTGGGTTTTTTAATTTGCTTGACAAAAAAGGGAAGAGGACGTACAATCATTTTCAGATATTGTATCCGTGTGAGGGCGGTTTCTATGGCTTGGAAAATGACCAATGTACAGCTGCAAAAAGGCGATGTTCTGGCTCCTAAGGGGGTAGTGCGCTCTTTTTCGGCTGACATGGGTGCCAAAATGGCAAAAGGCTGCATTTGGCAGTGACTTCCATCCGCCAAAACGGATCGCATTCTTACCTCCTTTTTCGATGGTTATTTTCGATAAAGGAGTATTTTTTATGCCTAAAATTCAAAAACAGATATCTGCCCTGTATACTTCTGCTGTGCTGGGCAATCTTTCCCTTACCGGTGCCTGGGTTGCCATTCTGACGGCCCGGGGGTTCCGCCTGGTGGAAATCGGCATTGCCGAAACGGTGTTTCACATTACCAGCTTGCTTTTTGAGCTGCCCTCCGGCATTATGGCGGATGTGTTCGGCAGAAAACGAATGCTGGTGGTCAGTGCTCTGATGCAGCTGATGGGAAATCTTGTTATGATGTTCTCCCGGGGCCTGGTGAGCGTCTGCATTTCCATGTCCTTTACGGCGCTGAGCTATAATTTTTCCTCGGGTACCGGGGATGCACTGGCCTATGATTCCCTGAAAAGCGCAGGGCTGGAGGGGAGATACGAAAAATTCCAGTCCAATCTGATGACAATTTACCGCCTTTGCGGCGGCCTGTCCACGCTCTGCGCCGGTTTCGCTCTGGCCCTGGGGTACAAAATCGCCTACGGTACCGGGCTGGTCTCCCAGGCAATGCAAATCTGTGTTCTGCTTACCCTGCGGGAGGTTATGCCGGACAGACCCAGGCAGACCGAACCCATTCTTTCCAAATTTTCCGCCTGCATCCGGGAAAGCCTGGGCTTCTTGCATACAGCCAGAAAAGCCCTTTGCATCATGTTCTGCAATTCCCTGGTAGGTGCGCTGGATACGGTGCTGCTGTTTTTTCTCCAGGCCAAGCTCCCGGCCCGGGGCATTCCCCGGCAGGAGCTGGGGGCGGCACTGCTGCTGATGGAGCTGGGAGGCGTTGCGGGGGCCAGGCTGATTTTGCATCTTTCCCGCTGGGGCTATCCCTCGGTTTTCCTCATCGCCGCTGCCCTGGTGGCAGTCGGTTTTCTGGCGGAGCATTCTGTGGCGTACCCTGTGATGGTGCTGGGGGGCTTCCTGTCGGCGCTGGGGGACGATGCCCTGCAAGTCCGCACCAATGCCCTGCTTCAGGGGATGTTCCCCTCTCAGCAGCGGGCTACGCTGACCTCGGTGGAGTCCTTTACCTTTTCCGTGATTATGGTGGTGCTGTCCCCCCTGGCGGGCATTCTCTTTACCTACTGGTAAAAGGAAAGCGGGAGGAATCCTGCCGGTTCCTCCCGCTGTTTGGGCTGAAAGCATTTCTATTCTGTACGAATGCTGACCTCTGCCGAGGAGAGCTGGGCCACGGTGCCGTCCTCATACCGCACCACCAGCCGGCAATCCCGGTCGATGTCCAGAGCATAGGCGTGGCGCACCTGGGTGGGGGTAATTACCCGGATGGGATGGCCGATGACCATGCTCCTGTCCCGGTATCGGGCGGCAAAATCGGAATGGGCCGGGTCCTGATAAATCGCAAAGAAGCGGTTTAGGAAAGCGGCGGCCAGCCGGTTCTTTCCCTCGTCCGCCTGAATGTGGAAAATGGAGTCCGCCGTCTCCCGGATATCCTCCGGGAATCCGCCGGAAGGGGGGTAGACATTGAAGCCGATGCCCACCACCACCTCCTCCGGCTTGCCGGTTTCCAGGTTAAAGGAGCCCTCGGTCAGAATGCCGCAGACCTTCCGGCCTCCCAGGAGAATGTCGTTGACCCATTTGATTTGGGCAGTTTTCCCTGTCAGCGTCTCAATGGCCTGACAGGCGGCCACGGCGGCCATGGTGGTAATCTGTACCGCCTGGGCCGCCTCCATCTCCTGGGGCCGCAGCAGCAAACTCATGTAAAGCCCGGTATCCGGGGGAGAATAGAACTCCCGCCCCAGCCGCCCCCGGCCCCGGGTCTGCTGGTTGGCCAGAATCACCAGGCCCTCCGGCGCCCCTGCCGCTGCCCGCTCCCGCACCAGAGCATTGGTAGAGGCGGTGCAGGGCACCAGCTCCAGGGTGCACCCTGCGGCGTGGGCCTCCAGGTTTCGCTGAATCCCCCGAAGGGAGAGCACATCCGTGTCCGCATCCAGGCAATAGCCCCGGTTCTGGGCCGCCTGAATCTGATATCCCGCACTGCGCAATGCATTGACGGCCTTCCAGACGGCCGTCCGGGAGACGTCCAGGGCCTGGGCCAGCTCCGCACCGGAGAGGTATTCTCCCTTCCTGGATTCCAGCATTGTCAGCAGTTCTTCTTTTGTACCCATGGCACACCCTCCTTTTTCTCTTATTATGACGGTAGAATCGCTAATTGTCAACCTCCTACCCGGCGGAAATGGAGATAAAATCCTGATTCGTTAACCAATGTGCGAAAACTAGGTTGACAACCGGTGAGAAATGCTGTATTCTTTTCCCAGAAAACAGAAAAGAGGCGTGTGTATGAAAAAATCCCTGGTTTATAATATGACAAGCTGCGCACTGATGGCAGCGCTGATGTGCGCCCTGTGCCCTGTGTCCGTGCCCATTGGGCCGATTCCCATCTCTCTGGGAATTCTCGTTATTCTGCTGACGGTCTACCTGCTGGGCACCTGGCGGGCTCTGGTGAGCTACACGGTGTATCTGCTGCTGGGTGCAGTGGGAATGCCGGTGTTCTCCGGCTTCCAGGGGGGACTGGCCAAGCTGGTGGGGCCCACCGGCGGCTACCTGGTGGGCTTCTGGCTGATGATTCTGGTCAGCGGCCTGGTGATGGAGGCGTGCAAGCGCCGCCTGCTGCCCACGGCTGTGGGCATGGTTCTCGGCGTGGCAGTGGACTACGCCGTGGGCACAGCCTGGTTCGTTTTCCAGACCCAGAGCACCGTGGCCCACGCCCTGGAGGTATGCGTCTATCCCTTCATCCCCTTCGACCTGGCAAAGATTGCCGTGACGCTGCTTCTGGGCAGCCTGGTGTATAAGGGACTGCAAAAAGCAAAGCTGCTGTAATGAAATCCGGGCATCCTCCCATAGCGGGGGATGCCCGGATTTTTCACAGTGTTCCATTCCCATGTAAACCAAAGCTGACGGCGATGGCATTGTCCACCATGGACATCTGCTGCTCGTCCAGGCGGCCCATGTGCTCCCGGAGACGGCGCTTGTCGATGGTTCGTATCTGCTCCAGCAGAATCACGGAATCCTTACTCAGGCCGACGCTGCCGCCTGCAATGTTGATGTGGGTGGGGAGCCTTGCCTTGCCGGTCTGGCTGGTGATGGCGGCGGCAATCACAGTGGGGGAGTGGCGGTTGCCGGTGTCATTCTGCACAATCAGAACCGGGCGGGTGCCGCCCTGCTCACTGCCCACTACGGGGGACAAATCCGCATAGAATATGTCGCCCCGTTTCACAGTGCTGTCCATTGAAAAATCACACTCCGTGGATAAAGAATCGGGCGCTTCCGTTTCCGGGTAAAGCGCAGCTGTATCTTTATTGTCCCACGCCAGCTGCGGTTTTATACGGCGGCGCATCCAAATTATTCTATGCATTTTCCCGGGTGGATTCTACTGAATCGTAAAGTTTTTGACAATCAGCGACAGAATTTTATGCTCCCGGTACAATATCTCCCCCCGGATGGGCAGACCGTTTTCATCCAGCCAGATGTCCAGATGCAGGGCATCGTCGTCATAGCTGTCATCAATGCTCAGCCGTGCCAGGCTCTTTTCCGCACCGGCGGAGGTGATGCAGCCACTGCGCAGCGCCTTGATTAGCAGCCAGGGGGCGCTGACCGGCGTAACCTGATTGTCCGCCAGCATGGGAAAGTCCAGGGCCACATCGTCAAAGCGCAGTGTGCCCTTGCTCCCTTCCACGCTGCCCTGAATGCCGGAAATGCTCTCCGGGGCAGTGACGGTAAACCGAATCGTCCCCCGGCAGTCTGCCAGGCACTGCATGGAGAAGGTGTGCAGCTTGTTTCCATAGTCCGCTGTGATGTCTGCATCAAAGCTGCATAGGGGGCTTGCCAGAATTTTCGTCCGCAGGGCAATGCCCTGCTCCAATTCCCGGTTTTTCCCGGAGCATCCGGCCAGAAGCACCAGCAGAAGCAAAACACAAACCGCTTTTTTCAAAAAAATCCCGCCCTATTTCATTAGTCGCGGCAAAACCTCCAGCATGTCCGATGGCAGCATTCCATATTGTCCCAGGGTCTGGGCGCATACATCGCCCGCCGCCCCGTGGAGCCAGCAGCCGCAGGCGGCGGCCTCCAGAGGGGGCAGATGCTGCCCCAGCAGAGAGGTGATGATGCCTGCCAGCACGTCCCCGCTGCCGCCCACTGCCATTCCCGGATTCCCGGTGGGATTTATGTAGGTGCTGACGCCGTCGGTGATGCAGGTGCCGTGGCCCTTCAGCACCAGGATGCACCCGCAGTCCCTGGCAGCCCGGATGGCGTCGGCCTGCCTGTTGCCGGTGACGGGGTAGCCCAGCCGGGCAAATTCCCCAGCGTGGGGTGTCAGAAGGGTGATGCCGGTTCGTCCGCGCAGTAAATCCATATGCCTGGCAGCCAGGGTTATGCCGTCGGCATCCAAAATCAGGGGGCAGGTGACATTTTGCAGCGCCCAGCACAGGATTTCCTCGGTGTCCGCCGACAGCCCCAGGCCGCAGCCTATCAGCACCGCATCCATCTGCCGGACTCGCCGGGCAAGCTCCGGTATGGCCTCCCGGCTGAGGGCCCCGCCGCTGTCTGGCAGGGGGAAGACGATGGCCTCGTTCAGCTTCACCGCCTCAATGGCATAAATGCTCTCCGGCACTCCCAGAAATACCAGCCCGGCACCGGTGCGTAAGGCTCCCATGGCGGACAGATAGGCGGCCCCGGTGTAGCCCCGGCTGCCGCAGAGCAGCAGAATTTTGCCGTAGCAGCCCTTGTGGCCGTCCCGGTCCCTGGTGGGCAGAAGGGAAAGTACATCCTGGTGGGTCATGGATTTTCTCCCGGGGCGTTGCCCTGCTCCTGGGAGTATACCTCCCACAAATCGTCACTCATTTCATACAGAATCCGCCGGGGATGGTATCGGTCCGGGGCGGTGCGGGTCAGCTCCATGGTCAGAAGGATTTCGTCCCCTTGGCTGCACTGTCCCCGGGCCATGGATTCCTCCCGGCCAAGATGCAGCCATGGCTCTGCGGTGACGGTTTCCCCGCACCAGGGGCATGTGTATTGCCTCAGCTTCTCATCGGCCAGGGCGGCTCTGGGGGAGTCGTATACGGTGTGAATGGGCGGCTCTGCAAAGGCCCGGCTGACATACTCTCCGCCGTATTCCTCCAGATTCAGGTAGTTGCACACCAGCACCGTATTCCGGGAATCGTTCAGTGCATCGTGGGCGGTGTCCCCCTTCTCATTGAGCACCTTCAGTGCATCGTCCAGCGCCATCTTTCGGGAGAACCGCATGATTTCGTTGCAAAAAATACGCTGCAAATCATAGGTGTCCGGCAAATTGGATACGTCAATGCCATGCAGCAGCATATTGTCAATGAGAATGGGCAGGTCGGAACGGCTCCAGGTCATGAAGCTGTATTCGTCCCCGCAAAATTTCATAAATTTCTCATAGGCCTGGGGAAAGCTGAGGCCCTGCTCCTCCAGCATCTTGTCCCGGATGCCGGTGAGGGTGACAATGCGCCGGTGGAGCTTCTGATAGTACTGGGGCTTGATGTACAGCCGCAGCTCGTCCACCTTCTTGAAGGCATCGTCCAGCTTTACGGCACCGATTTCAATGATTTCACCGGGCAGACACACCGGCTCGGTAATGATTTCGCATTCAGAACCGCACTGGTTCCATTCCAAATCGAAAATAATATAGTTCATAATAACCCCTTTTTGTTTCTGGTCGGTGGGATGGATAAGGTCATTATAAGCCCGGCCCATTCGGATGTAAAGGAAAATATCACTGCCGGGGGCGGCGTACTCTGCGAATCTGCTTCGTATTATTGCGTGGATGATAATTTTGCTGCTCTGCCATATCCCGCCCCCGGGTGCATAGTCTTATCCCGGAGGCGATGGAATGGATTACCAGGTTACCCTGGCGGGGGAGAACGTGGGAAGGGTGCAGGCGGAAAAGCAGGGGCTATACTATCATGTGGTGTGCCGGTGCCGCCTTTCGGGGGACGTGGTGTACCGGCTGGAATGCAGCGCCGGTGAGAAAAAGGCAAATCTGGGCGTTCTGGTTCCCATGGATGCGGGCTTCGGCGTGGACACCCGATTCCCGGTGAGCCGGGTGGGGGAGGGGAGACTGTCCTTTTCCCTGCTGCCCAAGCACGACCCTCTGCATGGCAGACGTTTTGTCCCCCTCTGCCCGGAGGAGCCCTTTGGTTACCTGGAACGGCTGAAGGATGCCTTTTTGGAAACCAGGGACGGCCGGATGGGGGCCAGTATCCCTGCCCTTCCGGAGGATCCCCAAAATACGACTTGACATTCTGACAGAATGTGATAGAATTTCCCATGGAGAGAAAGACAGTGGCAGCCCCAGCGGCTGCTGAAAAGGGAAGCAGGTGCAAGGCCTGCGCGAACTCGTCACTGTATACAGCGCCAATTCCGGGCACTGATGTCACTGGAAACGGGAAGACGTCCGGAATTGCTGTGAGCCAGGAGACCTGCTGTCATTTCAGACTGGGGAAACCACGAGTAATTGGTTTTGTCACAGGATTCCGCAGTGCCTGGCAGGGGGTGCTTCCTTTTGTCATGCCCATGCGGGGATACTTTCGTGAAAAACCTCTCGGTCGAGTTTTCGGCAGAGAGGTTTATTTTATTTTATCAGGAGGAAAAATATATGAAAAAACTCATTGCATTTCTCTGCGCCGTATCCATGCTGCTGAGCGTGGCGGTTTTTGCCGGGGCTGATGCTGCTGCCGATAAGGCTGCTGCTGATGCCGTGGCCGAGCTGATTGATGCC
>Ga0129313_1001287_pt1 | contig 16462 bp, 11 predicted proteins | sample O1105metagenome_FD_94436 | JGI IMG/M metagenome (GOLD analysis project Ga0129313, IMG submission 94436) | Orangutan group fecal microbial communities from fecal samples from Wisconsin, USA - O1105 metagenome | ecosystem: Host-associated > Mammals > Digestive system > Large intestine > Fecal... | reverse complement strand
GTCGCCCCATGGAACAGCCTGATGTGGTCGCTGATGACCGATGTGTGCCGCGAGATGGGGGTTCGCACCGATGTACCGTTCCGCGATTTGACTGCGGAAGAAAAAGAGATCGTCTATCACGGTCCCGCGGAGAAGAAACATATTTTTTATAAGGCGAAAAAGACCAATCAGGCGGGAGAACTGGATTTTACATATTTCAATGCAGTATACACGGTAGAAAATGCCCTGGCAAAAGTGAAAGACGAAAAGGGCATGAAACGTGTGGAAAAATTCTTAAAGGAGGACATCTGTCCGGAATGCGGTGGTAGCAGACTTTCGGATGCGGCCAGAGCACCAAGACTTAGGGGCATAGGGATTGCGCAGGCCTGCCAGATGCCCCTGAAAGAACTGGTGGACTGGGTAGCGGGAGTGCCGGATTCTTTGCCCGAAGAGATGCGGCCCATGGCGGAATCCATCTGTGAATCTTTTCAGACCGTGGCGAAGCGGTTAATGGATCTGGGACTTTCCTATCTATCGTTAGACCGTGCGGCAGCCTCTCTGTCCACCGGGGAGAGACAGCGGATGCAGCTGGCCCGTGCAGTGCGGAACCGTACCACAGGAGTGCTCTATGTGCTGGATGAGCCTTCCATCGGTCTGCATCCTTCGAATATTGTGGGGTTGAATGCGGTGATGCATGACCTGATCGCTGACGGCAACTCCATTATTTTGGTAGACCATGATACCCAGATTCTGTCCGAAGCGGACTGGCTGATCGAGATGGGACCGGAAGCCGGTGCCGGAGGCGGCTATGTGATCACACAGGGTACGATTCCAGAGGTAATCGCCAAAAAGGAGTCCATGATCGGTCCTTTTCTGGCGCAGACTGCGGATATGCGTATCCGTAAACCCATCGCCTGGGAGGAAATGTTTGCACCGGGAAAGCTCCATCTGTCCACAGATGCCATCCATACGGTAAAACCTCTGGAAATAGACATTCCCAAAGGAAGACTTACGGTCGTTACCGGTGTCTCCGGCTCCGGGAAGACCACCATGGTGCTGGAAAGCCTGATTCCCGGACTGGAAGCAAAGTTAAACGGCGAACATTTGCCCGGCCATGTAAAAAGTATCACCGCAGAGGGCATCGCCCATGTAAAACTGATCGATGCATCCCCCATCGGCATCAATGTGCGGTCCACGGTAGCCACTTATGCCAATGTGCATGACGAACTGCGGAAAATTTATGCAAAAATCGCGGATGCGAAGAATAAGAAATATAAGGCGGGAGATTTTTCCTACAATACCGGAAAATTAAGATGCCCGGTCTGCGACGGTACCGGACAGATCAGTCTGGACGTACAGTTCCTGCCGGATGTGGATGTGCCCTGCCCGGAGTGCGGCGGCTCCCGCTATGCCAGAGAAGCATGGGACATCTGCTATGAGAACAAACGGGGGAAACGTTATTCTCTGCCGCAGATGATGGAGATGGATGTAACGACGGCATTGCAGGCGACAGAGGATTGGAAAGTCGTGCATCAGCGGCTGGAAGTCCTGAAAAATCTGGGACTGGGATATTTAACATTAGGCGAAGAGACACCAAGCCTCTCCGGCGGAGAGGCTCAGCGGTTGAAGCTTGCCAGCGAAATGGGCAGAGGACAGTCGGATTCTGTATTCGTATTTGATGAGCCGACGATCGGACTGCATCCGTTAGATGTACAGACCCTGTTGCAGGTATTTCAGACGCTGGTAGACAATGGGGCAACGGTACTTGTCATTGAACATGATCTGGATGTGATCCGCAATGCCGATTACATCATTGATATGGGACCCGGTGGCGGAGAAGACGGCGGAAGAGTTGTCGCTGTGGGAACTCCGGAGCAGATCTCAGCCAATGCAGACAGCATTACGGGAAAATATCTGTGATTAAAGACAACGATGTGTGCGCGAGCGTCCATCGCTGTCTTTCCTTATGCCTATGCGCGGTTCATTGCTCATGTAATTTCCATTACAATTTCCCCAGTTTGATTTTGACATACGTATAGTGACTATGATACACTGAATAAGAAAAAAGTGGGACAGTCTGCTTTGATGAAATAAGGGACTTAGGACAAGAAAAGGTTAAGGGAGCGAAATACCTTGGATAAGAGTGAATATAAATTAAGAGCGGAAGAAATCAAAGACCTGATCAGCCGGGGAGAATATGCACAGGCGGCTGAAATTGCCGACACGATTGACTGGCGTCGTGTAAAAAGTGTCATGATGTTGTGTACGATCAGCGACCTCTATAAGATCAATCGCAGATATGAGGATGCCAGAGATATGTTGCTTTTAGCATACGAGCGACGTCCCGGCGGAAGGACCATCTGCTATTCTCTGTGCGAGCTTTCCATTAAAATGGAAGAATATGTGCAGGCAATAGAATATTATAAGGAATTTGTACAGGTGGCGCCCAAGGATCCGGGAAGGTACATTTTGCAGTATAAATTGTATGAGGCGCAGGATGTGAGTCTGGAAGAACGAATTGCTGTTCTGGAGGAACTCAAGAAGAGAGACTATAGGGAAAAATGGGCGTATGAACTGGCCTATTTGTATCATAGAGTCGGACTGGCAGCCAGATGCGTAGAGGAATGTGATGAACTGATCCTCTGGTTTGGCGAGGGAAAATACGTTATTAAGGCAATGGAACTGAAAATGCTCCATCAGCCGTTGACACCGGAGCAACAGGAAAAATACGATCATCGGTTCGACGCGCCCGGAAGCCATATCCCGTCGCAGAACTCTGTGCAGGATAACGAGTATAGCGGGAATGAAAGTTATGAGCAAGGTTACGCCAAGGACGGAAGCTATGATCAAGAGCAGGGTTATGCACAGGACGGCAGTTATGACCAGGGTCAGGGTTATGCGCAGGACGGCAGCTATGACCAGAGCCAGGGTTATGCACAGGACGGTAGCTATGATCAGGATCAGAGTTATGCACAGGATAGCAGCTATGATCAGAACCAGAGCTACGTACAGGATTCCGGTTATGATCAGGTGACCGGAGATACACAGATATATGATCCGGTGCAACCCGCACAGCAGGAGACACCGACACAGCCGGTACAGGATGATTTCGATATTCATGTGAAGACCATGGATGTGGGGCAGTATAATACCATCAATCTGCAGGCAGAACTTGCAGCGGGACTTCGTGAAGTCCTCGGTGAGGAGCCAAAAGGAGATACCGCAAAAGCGACATCGGACTCCATTACCCGTTCTATCGTAGCACCTATGATGGATTCCGATACAGAATCTCTGGATTATCCGGAGATTGCAGAGGTCAGTGAGGATGATCTGGAGCCGGAGACCGAGCAGATCGAAGGTTCCGAGGTATTCTTTGGTGAGACCGGAGAGATCGGTGACCTGTCTCAGGTTCCGGAGGTAGAGACCGAGGAAATCCTGCCGGAGGAACCCGCATCTCTTAAGAAACAGGATGTTGTGCCGGAATTATCGAAAGCAGAAGTGGAGCCGGAAGCGACTACACCGGTGGAACCTCCCAAGGAGCTGGCAAATGTACTGGCACAGGAATCCGACGGACAGATCAGCCTGGTAATGCCCGAGGCGGAAAGCATTGAGAAGCAGATTACCGGTCAGATCAATATTGAAGACATTCTGGCAGAGTGGGAGCGTAAAAAGAAAGAAAACCTCGAAAAGAGAGAAGAAGAAGTCCGCCAGCATGTACTACAGCAGACCGGTGCCATGTTCACGGAATTTGAACAGGCGGTAAGAGATGGCCTGTTAGAAAAACTGGAAAAAGAAAAAGCGGTGGATGCTGATACGGTTACGGATACAGATGAAGTTGAAGAGCTGGAAGAGATTGCGGATGTAAACGATGAAACAGAAAAAGCTCCTGTGGAAGTTTCTGAAGAAGAGCCAGAACCAGAACCTGCTGATACGGATATCGTTGACACTGAAGAAGTAGAAGAACTTGAAGAGGAACCTGCCGTAGCGGAATATGAAGAAGAATCCGCAACAGAGGAACCGGACGCTGTCGTCGATATGGAAGTGACGCAGGAGCCGGTTGCAGAAATCCCAGAAGTGCCGGAGGAAACCACAGCAGAGACCGAGGAAGCATCGGAGGAATCCTTAGCGGAGGCTGAAGCGGAGCCGGAAGAAGCGGTAGAAGAAGTCCATGAGGATGAGCAGCCACAGACTCCGGAGCCTCCCGCAGTGGAGAGAGACAAGGCAAAAGTCCGTGCGCTTACCAGAGAAGAGCGCGAGCTGTATGCTCCCTTTATTCAGAGTAAGTCCGCAAGAGAACAGTTAGTCAAAGCCATTGATAATATCAGCCTGGCTGCCTATACCGGCAATGTGATCATCACCGGTGAAGAAGGCATGGATACCTTATCTCTTGCGAAAAATATGATCCGGGAGATTCAGGCTACCGACAGCAATTTCTCCGGAAAAGTTGCCAAAATCTCCGGCCATGCGCTGAACAAAAAAGATGCAGCCGAGACCCTGAACAGACTGCAGAACGGTGCACTTATCATCTGTAAGGCATCGGAAATGAATAGTAAAACTGTGGACACGATGTATAAAGCGCTGCAGCAGGAGAATCAGGGCATTGTCATTATATTGGAAGATACCAGGAAAGAGATAGATCGTTTTCTGGAAAAGTATGAGAAATTGCAGGAAAGCTTCACTTCCCGCATGGATGTCGAAGCACTCAGCAATGATACACTGGTAGCGTTCGGAAGGCAGTATGCACGGGAGAGGGAATATTCCATCGATGAACTGGGTGTTCTGGCACTGCATACCAGAATCGAGGATATGCAGACGATAGATCATGTAGTTACCGTGGTGGATGTAAAAGAAATCGTGGATGAAGCAATCGCTCATGCGAATAAAAAGACATTAAAGCATTTCTTTGATGTTCTGTTTGCCAAGAGATATGACGATGAGGATATGATCATCCTCACTGAGAAAGATTTTGTATAACTATTCAGAGCCATGTAAACATTGACGAATGGGCGTCGAATGCTTGCATTCGTAAGAACATTTATCAATGTTTATAGGGCGAAGTAACCACATGAGCAAAAGGAAAGCATTGAAAATGCGATTTTGCGAATGGGGTTCTGAATAGTTAAAAATATATAGCGGGAGGCGCAGCTATGACGAAGGAGAAGGTATTTATTTCCGAAACAGATCAGTATCTTTTTGCCCAGGGAACGCACTATGATATTTATAAAAAACTGGGCGCGCATCTGTCGACGGAAGATGGTGTGCAGGGAGTCTATTTTGGGGTATGGGCACCAAATGCAGCACAGGTGAATGTCATCGGTACATTCAATGAATGGAACAAGGAATCGCATCCCATGCAGAAGCTGGGAGAGGGCGGTATCTGGGGGCTGTTCGTTCCCGGCGTGGAAGAAGGAACAATGTATAAGTTCTTGATCTATGCGAGGGATGGCAGAAGGCTGTACAAAGCCGATCCCTTTGCCAATTATGCGGAATACCGACCGGGCACAGCGTCCATCGTTACCGATATCACGGGATTCGACTGGAAGGATTCCAAGTGGATGGAAGCCCGGGATAAAAAAGATATGAACAAGGAACCCATGGCAATCTATGAGTGCCATATCGGTTCTTTCATGAAGCATCCCAATAACGGCACTGCGGAAGGATTTTATAATTATCGTGAGTTCGCCGACCGGATCGTGGAATATCTGAAAGAGATGAAATACACCCATGTAGAGCTTATGGGAATCGCAGAACATCCGTATGATGGCTCCTGGGGATATCAGGTGACCGGATACTATGCGCCTACTTCCCGTTACGGAACGCCTAAGGATTTTATGTATCTGGTCAATGAACTGCATAAGGCAGGTGTCGGAGTCATTTTGGATTGGGTACCGGCACATTTTGCAACCGATGCACACGGACTTGCAGAATTTGATGGACAGTGCATCTTTGAACATCCCGATCCCCGTTTGGGAGAGCATCCTGAATGGGGAACAAAGATATTTAATTATGGCAAAAATGAAGTGAAGAACTTCCTGGTAGCCAATGCTCTGTTTTGGCTGAGAGAGTTCCATGTAGACGGTATCCGTGTAGATGCAGTAGCCTCCATGCTGTATCTGGATTACGGTAAAAAGGACGGACAATGGCTGCCGAATAAATTTGGCGGTAATAAGAATCTGGAAGCCATTGAGTTCTTCCATCATCTGAATTCAGTGATCCGCGGAACTTATCCGGGATTTTTGACAATTGCCGAGGAATCTACCGCATGGCCTAATGTCACCAGTGGTATCGGGGAGGAAGGCTTAGGATTTTCCTTCAAGTGGAATATGGGCTGGATGCATGATTTCTGCGAGTATATGAAGCTGGATCCTCTGTACCGGAAAGGCGATCATTATGCTATGACCTTTGCCATGAGTTATAATGACAGCGAGAATTATATTTTACCCTTATCCCATGATGAAGTGGTGCATCTGAAGTGCTCCATGGTGAATAAAATGCCAGGATATCCGACAGATAAATATGCCAACCTTCGTGTGGGGTATAGCTACATGTTTGGGCATTCCGGCAAGAAATTATTATTTATGGGACAGGATTTCGGACAGGAGCGAGAGTGGAGCGAAGAGCGTGAGCTTGACTGGTATCTGTTAGGTGAGAAGCTGAATCAGGGCGTACATACTTATGTAAAGGAGTTGTTAAAGCTGTATCGTAAATACCCTGCTCTGTACGAGATTGACAATAACTGGGACGGCTTTGAATGGATGAACGCGGATGATGCGGAACACAGCACTTACTCCTTTGTCCGGAAATGTTCCAGTGGCAAAAATAATCTGCTGTTTGTACTTAACATGACCCCGATGAAATGGGAGAACTATACTGTTCCCGTGCCTAAGAAGAAAAAATATAAGCTTCTGCTGAACAGTGATGAGGAACGGTTCGGCGGCTGGGGAAACGAGATTCCCACAGAGATTACGGCGGAGAAAAAGCCTTATCATTATAAGGATTACTCCATCAGCTTTGATCTGCCGCCTTACGGTGCAGCGGTATTTCTGTTCTAGGTCAGGTTAAGAAATTACATAAAACTACCGAAATAAAAGATGAGTGTGATCCAAAGTACACTCATCTTTTTTCTTAACTATTCAGAACCAGCGGGCTCTGGGAACTGTACAGAAAAGGACGAGAAGACGTGAAGATAACATTTCAGAATCAGACGATCAATGAAACAGACAATAGAACAGAAAGTAACCGGCCAGAGAAAAGCAGCTGGGGCAAAGACAAGACATGGCGCAGTAAAAAAAGCGTAAATGTGAATTTCGGGGCGGTATACGAGAGTGGACAAGCCGCAGTACCCATGTCTTCTTTGGAAAAGGAAGAGAACAACAAAGGAAAATCTCTGATGGAGCTGCAGCAGGATGCCGGGAATGTTAATGTGGCGCTACAGCAGGACTATATGACATTGCTGTCGCATACCATGTCACAGGAGGATTATGCGAAGGCCTGTGAGGATGGATTTGATCCTAGAGAGCTGGATCAGGATACAGCGGTCACCATAGTGGATAAGATCAAGGCGGAACTGGTGCGTTCCGGACAGCAGATCGCAGGATATACGGATGATATCGACATGGATACCCTGGCGGCAGCGGTAGGAAGTGATACTTTAGCCCGAAGCATCGAAGAGCAGTTCCGTTCCGCGGATCTTCCTTTGACGCAGGAAAATATAAATGAATTGAAAAACGCCTGGGATATGGCAGCTTCCCTGAAGGAACCGGAGGAAGGAGCTGTCAGCTATCTGGTGGACAATGGACTGGAACCGGAGATCTGGAACCTCTATGTGGCAGAGAACAGTGGTGCCAGAGTGCAGAATAATAACGTTCCGCAGGAACTGCAGGAGCAGATGGACAAGGTAATTGCGGATGCGGGATTGACAGTAAATGACGAGAACAGACAGAAGGCACAGTGGCTGGTAAGTGCCGGACTTCCACTGACTACGGATACGTTGCAGCAGCTTGCGGAACTGGACGACATTTCCTATCCTGTCACGGAGGATGCTTTTGCGCAGGCGGCAGCAGCGGCAATTGCGGAAGGGAAATCCCCGATGTATGCGAACCTGGGCAGACAGGATACGATTTATGAAAAAGCAGATAAAATGCTGCAGGACTGGTTCTCGGATGCAAAGTGGGATGCCACGGCAGAGAATCTGGCAGCAAGAAAACAGTTGGAAGAGATTCGCCTGCGCATGACGGCAGAAGTGAACGTAAAGCTTTTACAGAGTGATTTTTCCATTGATACAGCCCCCATGGAGCAACTGATCGAAGCACTGCGAAAGGCGGAGGCAGAGGTTGCCGGAAAATATTTTCCCGGTGAGTCTCAGGCAGTGATGAAATATGAGACTTATACCCAGGCAGTGCAGGTGGCTTCCGAATTGCCGGGATTGCCTGTCGGAGTACTGGGACCCTATAGCCTGGAACAGAATGCTGCCACAGAGACAGTTTCTGACTTCCATAAGGAAGGCACTGCAATGCAGAAAGCCTATGAGGAAGTAGGCGAACGTTATGAGACTCTGATGACAGCACCGAGAAGCGATCTGGGAGACAGCATCCGAAAAGCATTTTCTAATGTAGATGATATTCTGACAGACATGTCATTGCAAAAAACACCGGAAAATCAGAGAGCAGTTCGCATTTTGGCATATAACCGCATGGAACTTACGCCGGAAAATATCGAGAAGGTCAAGGAAGCTGACAGACAGGTCAGCGCAGTAGTGGACAGACTGACACCGAAAAATGTGTTACAGATGATTCGGGATGGTGTAAATCCTCTGGAGAAGACCTTTGATGAACTGGAGTCCTATTTTTCACAGAACCCTCAAAGCTATGAGGAAGAAGCGGAGGACTACAGCCGTTTCCTATATCAGTTAGAACGGAAAAAGGATGTTACAGAAGAGGAACGAAAAGCGTATATTGGAATTTATCGAATGGTGCATCAGATCGAGAGAGAGGATGGCGCAGCGGTAGGCGCGGTAGTAAATACCGGTGCAGAGCTGCAATTTTCCACTCTGCTGACGGCAGCCAGAAGCAGAAGGGCTTCTCATATGGACTGGAAAGTGTCGGAGGATACCGGGCTGACACAGGAGATTCATTTGTCCGAGAATAATATATCTGAACAGATCCGGATGGGTATGGCAAAAGAAGTCCTGACAGAGGTGTCAGATGATGGCGAAGGCAGAGCAGCGTATGACCGGGAAGGACTGCAGCAGATGCGTGAGGCGGGAAATACGATGCCGGAAGCCGCAGAACTACTGCAAAGGGGAGAAGTTCCCATCAGCGCATCGAATCTTTTGGCGGCCCAGGCACTTATGGAGGATCTGGCAGAGATGTTTGGCAATCTGCGCAGATACAGAGAAAAGTATCGGCAGGAAAAAGAAATGTTGCAGACAGTAGGCAGCGAAGTGCCTGCCGGGACAGAAACTTCCGAACTGTGGGAACAGCTGGATCAGCAGAATTTTGCAGAGGATTATCGGACCATGCTTCAGAATACGGCAGAAGATGTGGAGACCATGAGCCTGGAACAGGCGGATGAACATCTGGATGTAAAACAGCTGCAGCTGGTACACAAGCAGCTGCGTCTTGCGGAGAGCCTTCAGGCGAAGCAGGAATATTTTCTTCCGATGTACCTGGGCGAGCAGCTGGCGGGAGTCCATCTTACCTTACAGCAGGGAGTTGGAGTTGCCGGAGCTGTGGAGATCAGGGTGAATGCCGGAGATATGGAGCTGGAGGCACATTTACAGGTAAAGGCAGACATCATCGATGGCTATCTCGTAGGAAATACACCGGAAGAGGTTACGAAATTAGAGAAGACCTCCGATATATTCCTTGAACGGATTCAGACAGATACTTCTGCAGACTGGAAAGCAGAAAAGCTTCCTATCGTCAGCTCCCGGGATATGACAAGGATGACAGCCGGAGAGACAAAAAATGCAGACACCATAGAGAGTCGGATCGATACGGAACAGTTGTATCGTCTGGCGAAAGGATTCCTGCAGGCTGTCGCAGACAGTAGCGGAAAGTAAGGAGTAACACATGAGAATCAATTACAATGTATCGGCAATGTTATCCAACAATGCCTTATCCACAAATGACGATCTGCTGTCCAAATCATTAGAGAGACTATCTTCTGGACTGAAGATCAATCACGCCAAGGACAACCCTGCCGGACTGGCAATGTCCAAGCGTATGAATGCTCAGATCGAGGGACTGTCCGTGGCAAACCAGAATGCCAGTGACGGCGTATCCATTATAGAGATTGCAGATGGCGCAATGACTGAGATCAGTGAGATGCTGCAGCGTATCAATGAGCTTTCCGTCAAGGCTGCTAACGGCACTATGACAGATGATGACCGAGCAACCATACAGGATGAAGTAGCACAGTTGAAGGAAGAGATCACCCGTATCTCAGATACCACGGAATTCAACGGTCAGAAGCTGTTGAACGGAGAATTTGATCTCAAGGGATATACCGATAAGCAGGAGATTAAAGTAAATTATTGCTCTCCGGATGTACCGGTAAAAGAATATACCATACAGTCTATGAAATTTAAGAAAGATGCAGAGGGAAATTTTGAAGTAGACGGAGATATTAAATTCGGAGACGGATTTAAAGAGGTAGAACCCTTAAAGACGGATATGAAGGATAATCTTCTGACGATCACCGGCACGAACGGCTTTGAAATGCGTCTGGATGTGTCGGAAGCAAAAGAGGGAGATTCCTATAAAAATGGTATGAAGATCGATGCTACCGGTATCGGAGCAATGCGTCTGCAGATCGGAGCCAACGAAGGACAGGTACTGGAGGTTAATATTCCCGCGGTTACTCTGCAGAACATGGGAATTGAAGATATTGATGTGAATACACAGGATGGGGCAAAGGATGCCATCTCAAGAGTAGACGGTGCCATCAAATATGTATCCTCCGTCCGCGGCAGGCTGGGAGCATTTCAGAACCGTCTGGAGTCTTCCATTAACAGCCTGGATGTTACCAGTGAGAACATGACAGCGGCATATTCCCGTATTATGGATGTGGATATGGCAGAGGAAATGACCTCTTACACTACCTATCAGATTCTGGCCCAGGCCGGAACCTCCATGCTGGCCCAGGCAAACGAGAGACCGTCCCAGGTGTTACAGCTGTTGCAGTAATGGATTCTGATGAAGTGAGGATTCAAAATGACAAAAGAATGTAAACAACAATTTACCTTGCGGATCACACAGGCCAATGCCACACAACTGGTGGTCATCCTCTATGAGATGACATTACAGTATCTTACAGACGGCGAACAGGCTGCGGATGACGCAGAACTTTTGGAAGCAGTTCGCAGAGCAAGAGGTTGTATCAATGAGCTTTTAAATTCTCTTCACAGACAGTACAGTCCGGCGACAGAGCTTTCCAGGCTGTATCTGTATTGCATCCGCAGACTGGCGGCGTGCGAAGCAAAAGCCGACAGAACGGCACTGCAGGACATCCGGAAGGTAATAGCACCGCTCTGTGATGCTTACAGACAGATTCAGGATCAGAATTCTTCCGGTCCTGTGATGAATAATTCGCAGACCGTGTATGCGGGACTGACTTACGGAAGAAATCAGTTAACCGAAAACATGGCTGACCAGGGCTCGAATCGGGGAATGCTGGTATAAAGTTTTTTCCTGCCGTACCGGCTGGGAAGCAGCGAGTTCGGTGAGGTGCTGATACCGTTTCTGCAAAGCATTAATTTCATAGATATAACTGTCGATCAGATCACTTTCGATTGCATTATCGAAACCCGCATAGGCGATATCCAGAGCCTGGCGGGTTTTTCTTATGGATTCTTTTAAATCCAACGGTGCGAGATCTTCTTCGATCATTTCGGAATTCGTATTTACCTGACTAAAAAAGATTTTCATGTAAAAATCCATCCTTTCTGCTAACAGTATAGGAAGCAGAAAGGGAAAATATACCTGTCTGACATAAAACTGGAAGACATTTTTGCGAAAAATGGGAATAGATTATAACAAACAGCGGAAAATCAGGAGGACAACAATGGAACATCCGGAGAATCTATTGTGGATTATTGGGGCAGCAGTCCTGCTCTTCGCCATAAGTTTTTTGGGAAAAAAGGCGGAGTGGTTTTTAAACCTTGTATTGCGGAGTGTTTTTGGAGTGATCTTTATGTATTTCATAAATTGGGGGATAGAGATTCTGGGATTTACGGTAGCAGTGGGAATCAATGCAGCTACAGTTCTGACAGTGGGTATTTTGGGCTTTCCGGGAATCCTGGTATTATACGGCCTGGCGGTTTATCATATGCTTTGACAGATGGAAATGCCGTAAAATCAAGCAGTTGCGGGATTTTAGAAGGTTGTATGAGAAAGGTAATTGTTAAAATGTGCCAAAGATTATTTTTTTACGGAAAAACACTTGTCAGACGGAAAAACAACGTCTATAATCCATCTTACAACCAATCGCGATGGTTGTATCAAATATCTTATAAGATCTGAAAGAATTCTTTTATGGGATAGAGTCATCCCACATTACCACTTGTAAATCGAAGGAAAGGAGAGTGAGAATGCAACGAACACAGTAATAAAGGGTGTATTATGTTTTCTATTAAGTATTGCCTGCGGATATGATTACAGAAGCCGCAGGATCCCCAACGGCCTGATCCTGGGCTGCCTGATCATCGGAGCGGCATTCCGCTGGTGGGAACAGGGGATTTATGGAATTACGGAATATTTTTGCAATGTTTTACTGACGACAGTGGCATTCTATCTGTTTTTTTATATTGGTGCCATGGGAGCAGGTGACGTGAAGCTCCTGGGTGTCTGTGCAGGATATTTTTCCGGTGAAAAAGTTCTCTATTTTCTATTTTTCGCGCTGCTATTCGCAGCAGTTTTTGCACTTTGCAAAATGTACCTGGCACGTAATCTGTGGGACAGATTGTGTTATCTGGGTGAATATGTGTGGGATGTTGTCCGCTGTGGACGCTGGAAAGCGTATTTTGCAGAGGAGAGAGCACATCCGGGAAGCGGAATCTGTATGGCCGGTCCCGTGTTTTGCAGTGTGCTGTTATACATAGGAGGAATTTATTGATGGAACAGAAGGAAGCGATTATGGTTCTGTTCGACCGTGAAGAAGAGTATGCGAGACTTCTTTCGGAGTTTTTGAGGAGGCAGAAGGAACTGCCATGGGAGATCCATACATACACAAAGATGGAGGAACTGCTGGAACGAGAGAAAAACGGGAAGGTGACAATGCTGGTAGTGGCGGAATCTTCCTGTATGGATACGCTGAGTACATTGGAGCCGGCATGCCAGGCGATTCTTAATGAAAGCGGGACACTTCGTTTTCACCAGTTTCCGAATATCAATAAGTACCAGGAAGCTGACAAGGTGTGGAAGGAATTGCTGGAATTGTATGTGGAGACGGTGGGAACACAATTGCCATTTTTGTGTGCAGAGTATAAGACAAAATTTATAGGTATCTATTCCCCGGTACATCGATGTCTGCAAAGTTCTTTTGCACTGACGCTGGGTCAATTGTTGTCAGAAAAACATCCCACTTTGTATCTCAATTTTGAACATTATATTGGGATTGCAGAACTCCTTCCGGAGAGACAGAGCAGAGACCTGGCAGATCTGTTGTATTTTCTGACAGGAGATGCGGGAAAATTTTCGTTACGGATGCAGATGGTCATCCAGCACAAAGGCGGTCTGGATTACATTCCCCCGATGCGCAACGGGCAGAACCTGTTGGAAATCCCGCCGGAAGAGTGGAGAAACCTCTTCCAACGGATCGAAGAACTCGGAAAATATGAATATGTCATACTGGATCTGAGCGAAAGTATACAGGGATTGTTTGAGATACTGCAGATATGCACCAGAGTATTTACGCTGACCAAAGAAGATAAAATGTCACGAATGAAACTGGATCAATATGAGCAATTGCTTGCTTTGTGCGAAAAAGACAAGGTAAAAGGCAAAACCCGTAAACTTGCTTTACCCTTTTTTCAAAAGCTTCCCACAGAAATGGAGCAATTTACCAGAGGAGAATTGGCGGAGTATGTGAGGAAAGAAATAGCGATGCTGGAAAATTAGAACAGGGAGAGAAAAAATGGATTACTTGGAACAGAGAAGAAAGCTTCGACAAATGGTGCAGGAGAGACTGGATTACGGAAGAGACTACACGGATGAAGAGGTAGAGGATACGATTGATGAAGTTCTCATGGAACAGGAAAATCTGGAATTGTGTTCTGTGGAATTGCGGAGACGATTGCGTAAGGAATTGTTTGATTCCCTGAGACGGCTGGATATTCTGCAGATTTTTGTGGATGACAGCTCTGTTACGGAGATTATGATCAATGGACTGGATCATATTTTTGTAGAGAGAGACGGACAGCTGCAGGAATTGGATCGGGCTTTCGATTCCATGGAAAAGCTCCAGGATGTGATCCAACAGATCGTGGCCGGATGTAACAGAGTGGTAAATGAGGCATCACCGATTGTTGATGCGCGATTAAGCAATGGCGCCCGTGTGAACATTGTGATGAGTCCCATTGCATTGAATGGCCCCATTATTACCATAAGACGCTTTCCGGATAAACCGATCACCATGCAAAAACTGATCGCGATGGAAACTATATCTCCGGAAGCTGCGGATTTTTTGAAGACCCTGGTAAAGGCGGGATATAACATTTTCGTCAGTGGAGGAACCGGTAGCGGGAAGACGACCTTTTTGAATGTATTATCCGGATTCATTCCGCCGGAACAGCGGATCATCACCATTGAAGACAGCGCGGAACTGCAACTTCAGGGAATTCCCAATCTGGTGCGCCTGGAGACACGTAATGGCAATGCGGAAGGATGCAGAGAGATCGGAATCCGGGAACTCATCCGCTCATCTCTGCGGATGCGGCCCGACAGGATCATTGTAGGCGAAGTGAGAGGCGCGGAAGCTATTGATATGCTGCAATGTATGAATACCGGGCATGACGGCAGTATGTCTACGGGGCATGCAAACAGTGCAGCCGATATGTTGTCGAGACTGGAAAATATGGTACTCATGGGAATGGATCTGCCGCTTCCGGCGATCCGCAACCAGATAGCATCCGGCGTGGATATTATTGTGCATCTGGGAAGAATTCGGGATAAAAGCAGAAAAGTGTTGGAAATTACAGAAGTAGTGGGTTGTGAGAACGGCGAAATCCGTCTGAATCCATTGTACTGCTTTGAAGAACTGGGGGAGAGCAGCGAAGGTAATGTAGTTGGTAAATTACAGAAAAAGGGAGGCTTGCTTCATGAAGGGAAACTTAAAGCGGCCGGACTTTCGTGAATTGATGAATCCTTTGCTGCGCACAACAGCCGGAATTCTCTTTTTTTCCTGGTTCTTCTATCGTTCGGTGTTTGCTGTCATTCTCTTTATTTTCCCGGGAATTCTTTATTTCCGGAAATGTGTCAGAGAACAGAGGGAGAAAAAACGATGGGAACTGACCGTACAGTTCAAGGAATGTCTTCTGGCAGTTGCCAATTCGCTCAGAACCGGATACGCCGTGGAAAATGCTTTCTTGGAGAGCAGAGAAGATATTCGTCTGCTTTTTGGCGAACGATCCGCAATGTATGGTGAACTGGAACTGATCCGCAGAGGAATGATCGTAAATATCACATTGGAGGAACTGATAGGAGATCTGGCAGAACGCAGCGGATGTGAAGAGATTCAACAATTTTCGACGATACTCTCCGTGGCGAAAAGGGGAGGAGGCAATGTATCGCAGATCATACGAAATACTGCGGAACTGATCAGCGATAAAGTGGAGACGACACAGGAGATGATGACATTACTGCAGGGAAGACGCCTGGAACAGAGAGTGATGGAAGTGATGCCTTTTGCAATCTCATTCTACATAAGTGTCACATATCCGGGCTATTTTGCATCGCTGTATCATAACATAACCGGATATATCATAATGACAGCGTGTCTTGCGATCTATTTGTGTGCCTATATCGTAGGAGAGAAGATCATGGAACGGATCGGTGAAAGCCTGTAAAGGGAGAATACTATGGAACGAAAAAAGGGTGTAGTGGAGATCTGCTATCCGGTAGTGCTCAAAATATACAAGAAAATGCACCTGTGGAAAATACCGGTTCCGGGAAAAGACAGGGTAAAGACAGATCTGAGCCGTTTATATCCCGGAGAAAATCAGGAGGAACGTATTACAGAGTATTATGTAAGGAAGTTAACAATGTCCCTCATGATATTTTTCGTGGGAATTCTTCTGATATTGTTTGTCGCACTTGGAAAAAGTGAAGGAAATCCTATAAAAAACGGATGGATGAAGAGAGCAGATTCCGGAAGCGGAAGCAAGGACTATATTATTATCGGAAAAGTAGAGGATGGTAGTCAATATTCCTTTGCACTTACAGTACAACCCAGAAAATACCGTCAGGAGGAATTGCAGAAATTG
>Ga0129313_1001284_pt1 | contig 16470 bp, 17 predicted proteins | sample O1105metagenome_FD_94436 | JGI IMG/M metagenome (GOLD analysis project Ga0129313, IMG submission 94436) | Orangutan group fecal microbial communities from fecal samples from Wisconsin, USA - O1105 metagenome | ecosystem: Host-associated > Mammals > Digestive system > Large intestine > Fecal... | reverse complement strand
TTTTCTGATTCATATATCCACGCCAGCCAAGCTCCTCACCAAGCAGACCGATTGACTGAACAACCGATAATGCCGCAAGCATGAATACACTTGCCACCGCATCCTGAACTGTGAATACGCCTAACCAATTGCTGTGTCCGCTTACGATAATGGGGAGCAGTATCCTTAACTCCGCGATTTTTCAGCTCGTTCAGAACGCCGAGCCAGTACTTGGCGCTCTCGTTTTCGCCGATATGTATTGAAAGGACTTCCTTGTGACCTGTCATGCTGACAGCCAGAATGACATATGCGGCAAGTTTCCTGATTTGTCCGTTATCGCGCACTGAGAAGTGTACTGCATCGATGAATACTATCGGATATACTTCGTCCAACGGACGTTTCTGCCAGTCCTCTATCTGCGGTAGAAGGCGGCTTGTGATATCTGATACCATACCATCGCTGACTTTAAAGCCGTAGATGTCTTCAATAGTTTCGCTTGCTATGCCCTCTGGCGAACGGAAATACCCCTCACAGCCGTCCGTGCCTGCGGAGCGGAAAAACTAACCGCCTGAAAAGAAAAGAACTGAGAAGTGCTTGTGTGAGCAAATCTCCGGTCTTTGTCTGTTATTCATTTCCAATAAGGTGCGCTATTATTGTGGCGCGCACCATAATGATAGAAAGGACTTGTGTGTAACGGATTATAGGTGCGCCAATTGACCACGGTCAACCGGCACACATCAATATTGTACCTTAACGCAATCTTAACGCCATATCTGTAATCTTAACAGCACCTTAACCGATCATATGATATAATAAGATTATAATTTTATCGTGAGGTGTACGATGTTACATAAAAATAGAGTAAAAAACAGAAAGCATATGACTTCATTTCAGGTGATCATTATCAGCTTTTTTTGCCTGATACTGGTAGGTACGCTGCTTCTGATGCTGCCGGTCTCATCAAGGCAGCGGTGTGTGACGAGATTTGATGATGCGATGTTCACCGCTGTTTCCGCAACCTGTGTGACAGGACTTGTTGTAAAAGATACTGCCACCTACTGGTCATTGTTCGGGCAGGTGGTCATTCTGATGCTGATACAGATCGGCGGCATGGGCGTTATCACCATAGGTTTAGCTATTATCAGAGCCTCAGGCAGGAAGATAGGTCTGTGGCAGCGCAGTACGATGCAGGAATCCATCTCCGCACCGCAGGTAGGCGGTATCGTGAAGCTGACAGGCTTTATACTCAAAACATCGCTCATCATAGAGCTGATCGGTGCAGCATTGCTCGCACCTGTTTTCTGCAATGATTTTGGTGTTGCAAAGGGACTATGGTATTCTTTATTTCACAGCATATCCGCTTTTTGTAACGCAGGATTTGATCTGTTCGGAGTCAGGGAGCCTTTCTCATCTCTTACCTCTTACCATAGTAATATCTATCTTAATATTATCATTATGCTGCTGATCGTCACAGGCGGCATCGGCTTTCTCGTGTGGGGCGATATCGGAACACACAAGCACAGATTCAGGCGTTTTTCATTGCAAAGCAAGGTCGTACTGATGACATCTGCTGTCCTGATCATACTGCCTGCGCTGTATTTCTTCTTTTATGAATATGACCGTGAGAATATCCACAACCGGATGATTCATGCCCTGTTTCAGTCTGTCACTACCCGAACTGCCGGCTTTAACACAACTGATCTCGCTGCTATGGACGAATCGGGTACAGCCATTATGATCATTCTTATGCTTATAGGCGGCTCTCCGGGTTCCACCGCAGGCGGTATGAAAACAGCGACTATTGCTGTTCTGTTCCTTTCTGCGATCACAGTTTTCAGCCGCAGAAATGATGTGCAGTGCTTCAAAAGAAGAATATCAGATGAAGCGGTCCGCAGTGCTGGTGCCATTCTTTTCATGTATCTTGTATTGTTCTTTACAAGCGGTATCATTATCAGCAGAGTAGAAGATATTCCGCTGCTGACCTGTCTGTTTGAAACAGGCTCAGCTGTCGGTACAGTAGGACTGACACTTGGCATTACAAGCGGTCTGTCTGCTGTATCCCGTGTGATACTGATGATACTGATGTTTTTCGGCAGAGTCGGCGGATTAACAATGATCTATGCGGCACTTCCTTCTGCCGAAAACAGAAATTCTCGTCTGCCGCTTGAAAAAATAACAGTAGGATAAAGGAGAATGAATATGAAATCAGTTTTGATAATTGGAGTTGGACAATTCGGAAGTCACATTGCAAAGCGCATGGAGGAACTGCGCTGCGAGGTAATGGCTGTTGATATCAATGAAGAATGTATTAACGAAATAATGCCGTATGTGACAGATGCAATGATCGGTGACGGTACTAACGAAGAATTCCTTCGTTCTTTGGGAATAGGCAATTATGATGTATGTATCGTTGCACTTGGCGGTTTGTTCCAGACATCTCTCGAAACGACTTCTCTGCTCAAGGAACTCGGAGCAAAAAAGGTCATATCACGTGCAACCAATGATGTACAGATGAAGTTCCTGCTGAGGAACGGCGCAGATGAAGTTGTTTACCCCGAAAAACAGATGGCTCTGCGTGTTGCTACTAAATACGCCTCAGACAGCATCCTTGATTTCATTCAGCTTGATAATAATTACTCTATCTATGAACTCAGAATCCCAAGGAACTGGTACGGAGAAACACTTTCAGAGATAGATATCCGCAAGAAATACAAAGTAAATATCCTGACGATCAAACGTGGCAACGATGTATTTATCCCATCTTCTGATACTGTTTTAGGTGAAGAGGATATAGCATTTGTTATTGGTGAGATGCGTGATATACAGAAATGTTTCAGAATATAGGAGATGATAGTGTGAGAAATATTCTACTTGCACTTTCTGTCACTGTATTTTTTCTGTATGGCTTTCGTGCCATGAAAAAAGCGGATATCCTTATGGCGGAAATACGAAAAAACAGAAGACATCATTATGATTAAACAACTTCTGTATCATGTTGACGAAGAAAACGGTTGTATGTTATAATGTTCAGGGGGATTGATTTGTCTAATAAAAAGCAAAAAAAGAACGCATACATTTCTGTACTGAAAGATTTCGGGATAAGTCTGATCATACTTTCAGCAGCAACTATAGCTGGATATTTATTCAAACTCGGAGGTCTGACAGACAGCAACATAATTATGCTGTATATCATAGCAGTTCTTGTGATATCTATCCTGACATCAAAGATATACTATTGCCTTGGTTCGTCTATTGTAGGAGTATTGGTATTCAATTACTTATTTACATATCCGGAATTTTCGTTCTCGGCTCATGATGCAGGATATCCGGTGACTTTTCTTACCATGTTCATAACAGCACTTATTGCAGGAACGCTTGCCAATAAGCTGAAACGCAATACTCTTATAGCCGAACAGAATGCCCGAGAAAAAGAAGAAGCAGCTTTGCTTGCACAGAATGAACAGCTTAGAGCAAATATGCTCCGCACAATTTCCCATGACCTCAGAACACCGCTTACTTCCATATCGGGAAACGCAAGTACACTTATTTCCGGCGGAACTGCACTTGACGAAACGGCAAGGCAGCAGATCTATACGGATATCTTTTCTGAGTCTATGTGGCTGATCGAAATGGTGGAAAATCTTTTATATGCCACACGAATTGAAGACGGACGAATGCAGCTCAATATCTCGGTAGAGATACTTGATGACATTGTGCAGGAGGCTGTCAGACACACCGAACGCACTCATCCAAAGAGAAATATCATCGTTGATATGTATGACGAGATAATCCCCGTCATGGCAGATGCGAACCTTATCGTACAGGTCATTGTCAATCTTATGGATAATGCAGTCAAATACAGTGATGAGGATTCTGATGTTACTGTCAGCGTGCACCTTGAAAATGAGTATGCTGTTATATCCGTTTCCGATCACGGCACAGGTATTTCCGATGAAGAAAAGGAAAAGGTCTTTGATATGTTCTACACGGGTGGCAGCCGTTCCTCAGACAGCAGAAGAAGTCTGGGACTGGGACTTGCACTGTGCAGGTCTATTATCACTTCACACGGCGGTTCTGTCTCTGTCAGCGACAACATACCAAACGGTACAATTGTAAGTTTTACTCTGCCTATAGGAGAGGTCGATCTGAATGAATGAATTTCTTGTTTTGGTAGTCGAAGACGACAAGCCCATCAGAAATCTGATAACCACAACCCTGAAAATGAATGACTATCGCTTTATCACCGCTGTCAAGGGAAATGAAGCTATTATGCTCAGTGCTTCGCACAAGCCTGATATCATCATACTTGACCTTGGACTTCCCAATATTGACGGCGTTGAGGTCATAGAGCATATCCGCACATGGAGCGATGTACCTATCATCATCGTAAGTGCAAGAAGCGAGGACAGGGACAAGATAACAGCCCTTGACAAAGGTGCAGATGATTACCTGACAAAGCCTTTCTCTGTTGATGAGCTTCTTGCAAGGCTCAGGGTAATACAAAGGCGGCTTATGAAATCCGAAAACGTATCAGTCACGGAGTTTGTCAATGGAAGATTACGGATAGACTATGTTTCGGGATGTGTTTATCTTGGAGATGAAGAACTGCATCTGACGCCGATCGAATACAAGCTGCTGTGCCTGCTTGCCAATAATGTCGGCAAGGTGCTGACACATAAATACATTATCCAAAGTGTATGGGGAACTCCTGCGGATAACAGCGAAGCCTCCCTGCGTGTATTCATGGCGACCCTGCGAAAAAAGCTGGGCGACAGCAGTCAGGCGCTGATACAGACACATATCAGCATCGGGTATCGGATGATGAAACTATAGTGATTAATAGCTTTGTATATACAAGGCTCTTATATATATTAGCTTATGCTTTCTTATTTTAATTTTGAAAAATAACAGATAAAAACGAAGCGTATTCTGATAATAAAATCAGGGCTATGCCTTCCACGGAGGACATAGCCCTTTCCTTATGCTATATTATTTGCCCTGAATCTCCTGCATCATAGTCGCACCGTCCTTGAAGCCTGCCTTGTATGCACCCCGCATCTCAGCGGCGGCAGTCTCGCTCACGCTGTCAAGGAGCTTGTGGAAGGTGGTGAGCTGAGCTTCGGTCAGCTAATACATAAACAGAATACAGAGAGCGTAAAATCATCAGAGAAGAATATAGTAAACATTGCAGATAAAACTGAATAGTCATCAAAAAAACAGGACGATACCTTTAAATATTAGGTATCACCCTTATATGCTATAATTATGATTATTCTTGTCGGTAGGTACTACGTGGGGGTTCGTGTTACTATTTGGAACGGATAAAGTCATGGGGATGTACGCATAAGGCTCCGCCTAAGCCTCTTGTCAACTGCCGCGTAGAGACTGCTGACAGTAGACCTCTTTGTAAGAATTCCTGGTACAGGCGCAGATGTGATATCCCTGCCGCTTGGTATTATGAGTGGGGATATCCTGTATATGATAATAACAGCCGCAGCATTGTCGAGCATCGCAATACCAAGAAAGTCAAGTTCGCCATACAGACAGAAGGATCTGACGTCACATATATTGCAGGACTGTACCGTTATGAGGATCATGGTGGAATACAAGTGCCTATGTTTTCTATTCTCACCAGAGAAGCAGCAGGCATTGTAAGAGATATTCACGACCGCATGCCTGTCATACTGAATACTGAAGGAGATATAATCCGTATTGATAGAAAAGGAGATATTTCAAGAGCAGAGTTTCAGCCTAAGATTTACCGTTCGAAGTACGGAGCCTGGTATGACTGGGATGACTCTTCCTATTATAATATGCATGAGGAGATACTGCTTGCATATTGTGGATGCTATGGAGTTGACAGCTCTGATGTTGAGCTCTTACTGGAGTATGGTTATACCTGCGATGAAATCGAGGAGATGCTTATGGATACCAACCTACTCCATGAAGCTCTCAGGGATGTGAAGTATATGTGTGGTGAAAGCCTATATGAGAACTGCTGCGGCGCTTTTTAATGTCTAAAAAAGTACACTTTTATGCACACCTTGGAAACAAGCAAAATAGTGTACATAAAAGCCCTGTTTTGACTTTATGGCTGTCCACTAAGTAACAACCACATTTATGGACAAACTGGAGGTAATATGGACAACAGAATTTACGGTTATGCCCGGGTATCTACCCGGGAACAGAATGAAGACAGGCAAATCGAAGCCCTTACCAAGTTTGGCGTTCCTGAGCAGAATATCATCATCGACAAGGCTTCTGGTAAGGACACAGAGCGTGAAGGGATCGCTGCTGCAAAGAAGAAAAATGTCCGCTTCGGGCGTCCCCCTAAATCTCTTCCTCAAAATTGGGAGCAGATAATTGCATATGTCCGCAACGGAAACAAAAAGCCTGTAGAAGCAATACGTGAACTTGGGATATCTAGCTCTTACTTCTACAAGCTTTATAGCGACAACTGACAGATGTAGCCTCCCTCGGGAGGCTACTATTCTATTCTGCTATCTTTTTTTGAAATGCAATATATGCTTTACCAGCAATGTCAAGATGACTCCAGTTGTCTATTTCAACGGTAGAGATACCCAGCTGTTTTTCAGCGAAGCGTGTGCTGTAGCCTCGGTTATACTTCAGACGGAATAAAGTATCAAGGTCAGTGATATGATTTTCAAGCGCAGGGAGATCATAGTCCCTGCATATACGCTCTATGAACTTGCTATTAAAGTCATGGTGCATAGCGACCAGATCACTGCCAGAGCAGAACTCTATTAACTGCCAATAAACATCTTCCATAGTCGTACCGTATCTTTGCAGCGTATCATCGGTGATTCCAAGTATCTCGGATATGTTATCCGAGAGGACAGCCCCGCTGTTGACATACTCAAAGAAACGGTCTGTAGGAACTCCGTTTTCAAATCTGAGCGCGGCAAAGCTGACTATTTCAGAATCTTCACCAAGACCATTGGTAGTAATATCGATTACTACCAATTTATCTTTCATTTTCTTTAACCTTTTCAAAAAACTTTCGCATATAACAATCAACGTTTTTATCCAAGCCATATTGAGGATTCTTGCTGCGTTCTTGCCCTTTCATTCGATAAGACGTATGCCACATAGAAATTTCTTTAATCTGGAAATCTAAAGAAGCTGAAATGTCTGCACTATTTGGACCTATATGAACAATGTAATCAGGCTTCATTATTTTTATTTGACGTACTATAAAAGTCTTGTATTTTTCAATGTATTTTCCGAACACTTGCCAATCAACAAATGATCCTCCGCCTCGTTTGTTTAAATTCATATATGCGCAGGAAGCAAGCGCTTTCTTCATACCTTCTTCATTAGGCTTTTTTCGTTCTTCCTCAGATAATTCAGGATGCTGAAGAAAATATGCCATTCGAGCCATTTTTTCTTGCTGCTTTGGTCTATTAGATTTTAAATCATTAATAAACCATTTGTAGAATCCTAACTGAGACCTTTTATCTTCGTTTATTGATTTACCATTAGAATCCTTCATTTCATCTTTTCGATACATGACTATATTAGCTTCCCTAAGAATAAACAAAACCTTTTTGTCTGAACAATTATAATCATTTTCAGAAATATATCCATCTGCAACAAAAGATTCTTGCTCTATGGGAGGATATTTCTCTTTCCTTTTATACGTCCAATACGATACAGTAGTTTCCTCATAGTTCTGCTCAGCGGCATGAGCCTGCTTCCAGAGTGAAAAGAGTTCTTCAAGAGTTTTTGCCGATTCAACCTTATTTTTGATTTCTTCAAACATCATAATTCATTCCTCCTGTTCATAATTGTTGACAGCCTTTTTCAGCTCATTTATGACACGCTCCCTGAGGGGAGCAGGTTCAAGAACAACAGCGTGACCTGCATACTGCACCGCCCACTTGAACATATCCTCCTCGCTGATATGTGCGCGGACAATGAAGTCCTTGTCAGTGATGTCGGAAATATCGATGTCTGTTCCGAAGTAGTCGATGATGTCGTTGATAATGTAGCTATTGGCACGGAACTTCACATTGATTTTCTCGCTTGTGAACATATAAATGTGCTCTGCCATGTGTTCGGCGAGGTCGAGCCCGTACTTGTATCCGTTGACCTTGTCCGCAGGCTTTATCGGAGTATCGAGCATTCGGATATCGCTGATCCTATCCACGCGGTAATTGGAGAGCCTGTCGTACTTATCATAGTTGCAGATAAGGTAACACCTACCACTCATGACCGCAAGCTGATAAGGATTTACGATATATCTGCGAATCTCTCCGTTATCGTTCCTGCGAGGGTGCAGTTGCTTGTCGGTACCGTAGCTGCAATACTCAAACTCAACCTGGCGATTCTTTTCTATAGCCTCGTCGAGAACATCGATAGTGTAGAAGAGCTGCTTGTTCGAGGTGCTGTCGTCCGGCATTGTACAGATATGACGCACCTTGCTGTGGAAGTATACAGACGACAGTCCCTCCAGCTTTGTTATAAGCTCTTTTCGCTGGCTGTAAGGGATATGACGCGAAAACAGAAGTCCATCAATAAGCAGGCGCAGTTCTGCGTCGCTGAAGTCGTGGCTGAGGTACCAGTCGGTCAGAACAGTCTTATCCTCGCCGTTTTTGTCCTTACGAAGCGACTCGCTGTAATTGATAGGATATCCGAAGTCCACAAGGTTCATCAGGTTGCTCTTTACCGCTTTTCTGTCCGCAGGCATACTATACTCTTTTTTGAGAATATCAACAATATCCTTCTGAGACAGTCTGTGGTCTTCATCGGTGTATTTCTTCAATATATCGAGAATATTGATGATCATCAGCTTCTTGGGCTGTATCGTATACATAGTAACACCTCGCTCTGCTTGTTCTATTTATAGTATACGGATAGGCGTGTTCGCTTTTTCGTACATAGCCTTTGTTATATTATATCATAGAGGGACGAAAAATCAATAGTATCAAATCAATTTTGGAGGGATTAACTATGAAAACATCCGTACTTGATTTTATTGACTCAGATACTTTGAGAGAGCATCTCAGTAATCAGACACTCGAACCGGCGATAGAATGCATATTGATAGTACGTAGTCGCAGATGTTCAATAGAGAAGAAGCTGGAAGCGCTGAAAGAGAGATATGATACATATTCACCAGAAGATTTCAATAAGGGAATATACAATTGTCGAGAAAAAGACTTTAAGTCCGCTTTAAAAGAGTACATTGATTCTACAGAAAAGGATCTTGACGATATGTACCGTCCTGACAATAATCATGTTTATAACGCTCACGACAGAGATAATATCGGTTTCCACGGAACATTCGATTCATTTGAAACTGCCATGGATGAAATAAAGAATAATCATTCCGGAAATGAGTTTTGTATAGTAAAAGCGAAAATAAATGAATTTGAAAACGTTACTGATATAACAGCACTTATCAATGAAAAATGTGAGCCGTATGATATCTGGAACTTAGATAATGACAGTATAGCCTGCAGCTTATACTGTTCATATGCTTGGATTCCACATCATTATGCTATCGGCGATCTGATTCGCTTCAGATTTGACGGCACTTTTGCTGTTGTTGTTGATAATGGAAGATGCCCATTAACTACTACTAATCTTGATATTAACAATATGGCATTGAAATGCGTTACTTTTGAGGAAAATGAATATCATTCTTGTGGTGGTGTGTTCATACAGTATGACTTTTCTATTCTCCTCATTGAATTAGCCACAGTAGCAGAACTGGATAAATGCCATAAAGAACTGATAAGATTCAGCCATCTTTTGAAAGGTGGTATCACCCCAGCGGAATTCCTGGAGGAGTATGGTCAAGGAATCATTGGTAGTAAGCTTTGATTGTTATGGAGGAATAAATATGGCAGGATTTTTTATAGTATTAGGTGATAAAAAAGACGATAATGGTAGAGTTATTGAAAGTGCTATGAGTATTTTAGATGAATTATGCACATACGGATATTACAGCACTAATCTACATATCAACAATGGCACACAGATATGGGCCAAAACAAAAGTATCTACATTTACTGATTATTACAGTATGCGTACTGGCGATTATATATTTTTCATCTTCAATAGAAAAATATACGGAGTCGGTGAATTGACCAATATTGAACACACTGAGGATTGTAAGTTTTGGACTTATGAAAATGCGAATATACCTACAACGTCAACGGTTTTTTTCCCCATAACAGCGGCTATAGAGATGCAACTCCTTCTGTATGGAATGATATTGAATTAATAAAGTACACGTTTGATGGACAAACCATTACTTTTACCAAGGTATTATAAATTTATAGTTTGAAATACAATAATAACCATTTTGTGAAAAGCGGTATTAGCTCAGCGTAATATTTGGAGGAGTATAGTAATGGCCAAATCTGTTGAATCGACTATTGTTAATGAATATTATTATATAGAATCAGCTCCCTCACGGGAGCTTGCTTCTTTTCTTATCGTTATACTACCTTTCAGTCGTGTGCATTCCGTGTGCATTTCATGTGCAATTCAACTTTTTTTATGCACACGGAGCAGCAAAAATTCAGTTACATCTGTTTTCTGTAGGTAAGAGAAAAGCCTGTATTTCGGCGCTTTTCTCGAAATACAGGCTTTAATAATTTGGCAGGGGCAGAAGGACTTGAATTTCTTCCCATTGAATTATTTCTTGCCTATATTACGCTTTATGAATGGCGTTGATTTGCTTTTGTGAAGCAAAGTTGCTTCACGAGGCTTTCTCTGAACTACCGTTTATTACGTCATACATATACGAATCGAATACTTTTAAGCTATCGCGTACTCGTTGTTTTGAAGTACGGATATAGACGCTATCAAGTATTTTTGAATTAGACCAACCGCCGAGCTTTTCAAGGACTTCCTTCTCAACACCAAGACCGTTCATGGTAGTAGCGAACTGTGCTCTAAGATCATGGAATCGCATTTTAAGGTTGTTCTTCTTCAAGAGTCTGTCATAACGGCGTTTAATTGCTCCATAATTCTCGTTAACTATAAAGTCAACTGGACTATTATGAGGAACCTGTTGAATAAGGTTATAGATGTAATCAGGGATAGGGACATCGCGTGTAGACTGCTCGGTCTTGTTGCGTTCTTCAACAACATCGTGACCGTTAATACATACCCTTGCCCTTCTCACCTTAATATATCTTCCGTTATTATCTTCATATATATCGCCGAATTGAAGTCCTCTAACTTCTGAAATACGCATGCCGCCGCACCATACAGCGAGTAAGCAGGGGAGCTCTACACTTGAACCGATTATGACATTAAGCACCTTGTCCAAATCCGGAAGGTCTTCTGTCTTAACAGGTTTAGGTGGGAGCCTTAGTTTTTTTATGGGTGGTAATTCGACGTCAAGAAGTAGAGCTGAACTTCGCAGAAGATCATATGCAAGCTTGATTGATTTATAACCAATACCTCTTTCAGCTTCAAGGTTTATTGCTCGTTGAATATCAAGAAGCTTTAGATCTGTAATATAAAAATTATGTATGGATTTCAGCCTGTTCTTTGCAGCAGACTGATATCCATACAGGGTCGATGGTGCAATAAGATGGCTTTTGGCTTCAATATAGATATCAAAAGCATCTCTGACCGTGATTCTGCTTGGATCAATATGCCCACCAAACTTGACATACTCATCTGCAAGTCGTAAAACTTCTGCTTCAGTCTTCCCGGTAAACGACTTTGTTTCACGGGTGCCGTCTTCCTTTTTCCCGATTGTTATTTGTAATCGGTAATTTCCAGATGGAAGTAAAGTTGCTTTACGTCTCATACGGTTACTCCTTTCTGAGTGCAGAAAGGATCATATCAATACTTATTATAACACTTCCTGCACTCGATGTAAAGAGGGATTCTTATAATGTCATCAGTTCGTTAAAGTCCAAATTATTAACATAAAGAAAATTATCCAGTTTCTCTAACGTGATATGCTGGGCCGAACGGTCGTATTCCTTCAAGGTACGATCACTTATCTGCAAGCATGCAGCTAACTCTGAGTCACTGACGTCTTTCAAATTCTGCCAATAGCGGATTTTGCACCATATGCGCTTGTAGAGAGTGAGTCTTGGAGCTTTCTTAGTCATCTTCCTCACCTTCCTGTGAGCAGCCGCAGGGCTGCTCGGCATAATTCTTGTTTCCATCAGGAGCAGGCTCAAACGCCACAGTTTTTCCCTTGAGGGTCGCTATTACGTTCTCTTTACGATAACGGCTCCAGAATGGTCCGTTGTCGTAACAGTTACCCTGCTGAAGCATATCGGCCTCATGCTTATCACAGCCAAAACGATCAGAATAACGTGCAAGATCGTTGCCCTTGGAGCGATAACCGCGGGCTCTGCCACAGTTACCTACAACCTTGCCAAACGGAGTTGTTGGATCAGGGAATGATTGAGAAGCAAGAAGCATTGTTACGCCGTGCTTGCCACCTTTACGGAGCAAAGTATTAATTGCCCCTTTCTCATGCAAATATAAGTCCTGAACTTCGTCAATCACGACAGTATACTTCTTATATGGTGTGCACTGCTTGTATGTGTAAATGCTCTCTAACAGCATATCAATAATCTCCGAGCCTTTACCAACGCTGTCAGCGCCTGTTGAAATGACAATGATAGGTTTTCCCTGTGCCTTGACGAATTCGCCCCAATTATTCTTGTGAATCGGAGTATCCTCGAGATCTTCAATTACAGACTTCAGCTTTAAATAGAGTTTTCTATGTGCCTCATCCATAACCAGCTCGCCGTCATCATTGCAGCTAATAGCTTCAATGAATTCGAGAATGTCCGCTAACTTCATGTCTGGATTACGTTTCATATATCTCAGCATACAGTTAACTGCGATTTTAAGGATCTGCTCCTGATAACTTCCAAGCATTCTCGACATCATCGCGTAAATCCTTAAGATACGCTCTCTTTCATCCTTAAGGGTTAGACATCCAAGCAGATCCAGCAAATCAACGGGAACACCGTTTTCGTAGACATCCCAAAATGAGAAGTATTTCAATCTCATTCTCTCTGGAATATCGGTAAATATCACGATGATCTTACGAGTGTTGCCTTCATCACCGTTCTCACCATTGATATCCCACATTATTTCCTTAAAGGCATTATCAAGAGAAGCGCCTTCATCTAAAACACCAGAAAATGTGAAGAGTACTGTAACGTCGTGGGCTGCTGAAAGCTCATTTCTTACCTTCGGAATGCGATCGGTAAGTGCCTGTATTACTCTTGATGAGTAATTCTTTCTCTTTGTAAGAGCGATGGCTGTATCTCTCTCAGCTTCATTGCTGTACGAAATTGCAAAACCTCGATCGGAGTGAAAACCTTCTGCCTCAAACCATGGAAGCAAAATGTTTTCGGTACGAACTATGTTTGCAAGATCGGCTTCCAAACATTCCGGAAGGACCTTGCTATAAACTGCGGTCATATCCTTTAGTGGAAGAGCATGTGGAATCATCTTATGTTCCCTAACTTCTGCAGGGAAGACTTCTTCAAATCCAGGAATTACGTAAGCAGAAGATATGTACGTCATTACTCCATTCTGAAGTGTTACTCCACCAGCATGCTTGGGAATAGTCAGGAACTTTTTGTTCGGACATTCGCGCAGATCAAGCAAAAAAGCTTCATATTGCCTATGCACACTGACATTTCTGCCCTTGCGTGCGAAGGTTGTTTGTCTCTTGAACGCATCTTCACTGATCTCTCCATTCGGAAAACGAAGAGGCGTTTTATGTCCTTTAAGAAAAACAAAAGTATCTTCACATTTACTTACTGCGGAAGGATTGGAAATCAGTATCAAAGTCGCTGATTCTTTCAAGGCTAACTTGCGTTTTCCAGTTTTATTGTTGTATTCCTGATACTCGAGGCTGTACTGGTTTTTCAACAGAATGTTATCCTCATAAATAGGATCTGTAGACACCGAATCAGGAATAAAATCACCAGGAAACAACGTGATACCATCCACAATATACGTGTCGCTTATAAGAGGAGATGCTGAAGATAATTCCATACCCTCTTTCTTAATTCCTTCTGCCTGAAGTAGTTTTACTACCTCGAGCTGAAATTCTTCCTTGTGAGCATTAAAACGCTCCTCTTCCATTCCCTTTGCAAGCTTATTTGCTTCTTCAGCAATAAATGCATTAAGCTCCTCTGCTTTATTTTTCGCAGATTCGATATCACAGCCGCACTCACAAACGAAATCGAAACTTGAGTTTGACTCCATTTCTATTCCTCCTATTATAGTACTATTTGCAGTTACCTCGCCCTATGTTTTTGATTCAAAAGGCTTCAGAATTCCTGCTGATAATATTATAGATTATATTTCAATTTCTGAAAAGGAAATACATTTTCTCCCCTTTAATAAATAGCGATATATAGCCATATTTTAAAAAAACAAGCACCATGCCATTACTCAACATGGTGCTTGTTCAGCATATTTATATTTAAAACGAGAAATTATATTTCTCGGCAGATTCAACAAAGTTTAGACAACCGCATCTGTTTCCTTTTTTTTATCGTCAAAGCGTATCGGATCAAGGTCAAAATCTTCTACTAAGATTCTATCCCATTCGCTCAATGGTAAGTCAGTATTATGAAGCAACCATATATACGCACTCTTTTTTATACCATTATCAGGTATGCCTCCAACCGATTTTTCGATTAAAAACATGCCGACTTTAGGACCTGTTTCAAATGCTAAGCAAATCAGCATAACTTTTTCGATTGTAATATTAGCAGTTCCGTGACGATAATTTTGAATAGTTTTTTCATCACATCTTAAAAACTCTGCTAAATGTTTTTTCTTGATATTTATTTCTTTTAAATCTTCATCTTTAATTTTTTTATTATCCATTATATATACCAATGCTTCAGAAAATGTAGTAACTCCATCTTTTAACATCTTATTGTAAAAATTTTTATCATCCTGAAGAAATAATGCTCTTTTATGGTTATACTCAGCTATTATTTCATTTTTATTACTATCAAAACGAGCTTGTTTATTTTTATTAATTAAGCAGCATAAATACTCTTGTATGTAATAATTATAATTTTGAAAAGCTGATGCCTTATAATATGCATTGAACCTTACACAGCATTCATCAGCGTGTTTCATAGCATAGTCGGAAAGAACATATTTAATTTTACCATTGTTTATGAAATGCCGAATATACTTGGCATTATATATACATACAACAGCTCCTGTGTACACACAGATATTACTTTTTATCAAATCCTCAAAATCTTTGTTCTCCCGCAGTAGTTGTTCATATTTTGATCGATCAATTATGAACGTTTCGTACTCTTTTAATGTACCATGAGCAAATGTAAACGCGGGATAATGACAATCGTCTACTTCTACACATGTACCATCGGCAAAATCATAGCCGAGTTGCCTTAGGCGCTTCTTCACAATTTCACGGGGAACGTTAAACTTCAATTCAAAATCTTCAACCATGGACTGATAGTAAATACCATCGCGAGTAATGCCTTTTGAATTGTTTTCATATTCGGCTATAGCCTGTTCAACAAGATGTTTCGGCATAGCTAATCGGATAGAAAGCTCATTTGCCTGGCCTTCAGCAATCCAATAGGCTTTATCGGCAATTGTCATAGTGTCATCAAAATTAGGCAGATCAATCGAGCAGTTCATAGTCTCAAAGCTGTCTTCAAGCATATGACGCAGGATAAAATAGCTCTGATGCATAGCCCAGTGAACGAGCTCATGACAGAAAGTAATAACATCGTCGTACTTATTGCCTTTATAATAATAATTATAGTTAAGAAGTATTGCACCTCGTGGAATAGGCGTATTCTCGTACTTATCAATTATAGGGTATTTTGAGGAATCATATATTGTTGCAGTAGACTCTTTTAAATAAAGCCTGCCAAAACAATTGTCGGGGAGATCAGCATACCACAACTTCAAACCTACCCATTCTTTTATCCTTACAACTGGGAAAGAATACTTCTGTTTTGGATTTAATAGATAATCAGGGCAATACTTTTCATAGAACTCCTCAGCTATGTCTTCAAGATTATCAGCAGAAATAATAGGTAACATGAAAAGCGACTCTACAGTTTCTTTTTGAAGTTGCTCCTCAGTCACTTCCACGATATTAATTATATGCAAATCTGATAATCTACTTATAACATTGCCGCATAATGATATATTATAATAATGAAGAGAATCAGCCCCTCCATTGCTGCTGATAAGTATAGCCGACACGCCTATCGTTATAGTAAGCATCTTGTGTTAGAACGCAGCAAATCACTTGATTTCATAACAGACAATCTGATGCCTTATCTTGGTGAGAGCTACAGTATCGACTATAATAATTCTACGCTCTACGGTCATTCTGATGGTGGTGTCTTCTCCCACTATGCACTGTTCAACTCTGACCTCTACGACAATCAGCCATTCGGCAATTACATCATCGGCAGCCCAGCCTTCTGGGGACTCTATTATGATTATCCA
>Ga0129313_1001281_pt1 | contig 16495 bp, 16 predicted proteins | sample O1105metagenome_FD_94436 | JGI IMG/M metagenome (GOLD analysis project Ga0129313, IMG submission 94436) | Orangutan group fecal microbial communities from fecal samples from Wisconsin, USA - O1105 metagenome | ecosystem: Host-associated > Mammals > Digestive system > Large intestine > Fecal... | reverse complement strand
GATTGCGAGGAAAAGCAGTCATGCGTCTTTTCTTTTGGAGGTAAACATGGAACGATTGTTGAACATAATTTTACAGCGAATTGAAGATAATACTTTTTCCTATCAAACCTATCTCGACCTGTACGGTATGAGTAAGGAAGCAATGAAAGACGAGAAAACACAGCAGTTGGGAATTGATTACCTCAAAACCCTCTCCTCTCTCTGCGAAAAAGCTATTCGAGACACAAAACTGTCGGACGATGATGTGAGGGATATATTCGCTCTCCACAAGCGAGTGTGCCTTGCTCTCGCTCCGTATGATTTTGACAGCTATCTTCTCTATGTTGAGTGGAACAGACCGCCCGACAAGAAGTTCTACCCGCCTCGCCGCCGTGTGCTGAAACAGGTGGTGGATTGTCTGCAAGAGCTGGCGGACGATAAGCTGGACTTGCTCTCTATCTCTCTCCCACCCGGCTCTGGCAAGACAACCCTCGCTATCTTCTTCCTCACATGGCTTGCGGGTAAGATACCGAATGAACCCATGCTGACAGGCTCTCACTCGAACTCTTTCGTTCGAGGGGTGTACGATGAAGTGTTGCGTATACTCGACCCCAACGGAGATTATCTGTGGCACGATGTTTTCCCCGGCCTTAGTGTCTCGAACACCAATGCAAAGGATTGTCGTATCGACATTGACAAGCGACAGAGATTTGAAACACTCGAATTTACATCTATCGGCACAGGCAATGCGGGTCTATATCGAGCCGCTACCCTCCTATACTGTGACGATTTGGTGAGCGGTATTGAGGTGGCGTTGTCCAAGGAGCGGCTTGACAAGCTGTGGGAGACCTACACCACGGATTTGAGACAGCGTAAAATCGGTGATAAGTGTAAGGAGCTTCATATCGCTACACGGTGGTCTGTGCATGATGTAATCGGACGGCTTGAAACGGAGTACGGTGACAGCGACCGTGCGAAGTTTATCGTCATTCCCGCCCTTGATGAAAATGACGAGTCGAATTTTGACTACGCCTACGGTGTGGGATTTACGACCAAGTTTTATCATGAGCAGAGAAACATCATGGACGAAGCGAGTTGGAGAGCCTTGTACATGAATGAGCCGATTGAGCGTGAGGGCTTGGTCTATTCCGCTGATGAACTGCGGCGATACTTCGAGCTTCCCAAGGAAGACCCGGACGCAATTATCGGTATTTGCGACACAAAGGACAAAGGTACGGACTATGCGTTCTTGCCCGTGGCGTATGTGTACGGACAGGATTATTATATTGACGATTGTGTGTGCGACAACGGCTTGCCGAATGTCGTGGACGCTCGATTGACGGAAATCCTTGTGCGTGATAAGGTCAAGTCCTGCCGCTTCGAGTCTAATTCTGCGGGACGGCGTGTAGCGGAGAAGATACAGGACGAGGTGAAGAAGAAAAACGGTGTCACTCATATCACGACCAAGTTTACTACGGCGAATAAGGAGACCAAAATCATTGTCAACAGCGCATGGGTCAAGGAGCATTGTCTATTCAAGGACGCTTCCCTCTATCAGAAAAAATCCGATTACGGGAAAATGATGGATATGCTCTGCTCCTATACGGTTGCGGGTAAGAATAAGCACGATGATGTACCCGATGGAATGGCTATGCTTGCCGAGTATGCACAATCTCTATCGGGGCAAAAGGTTGAAATATTTCAGCGTCCGTGGTAGGAAATAATACGGAAAGTATTGACAAACACAAGATATTGTGTTATAATGCAGAATGAAATACAAGATATAGTCTTATGGCGCATGATTGCGAGACCTTTTCGGTCGAACTTTCATGCGCTTTCTTTATTTTCACGGCAAGGAGGGATTAACTGTGGCGAATGTGATTGACGAGACTAAGCCCGTAGCGGAAACACGACAGATGTTTGGGCGTAGGGTCATTAAGACAAGCGTGACGAATATCACAAGCGAAAATGTGGTCGATGTGCTTCTCAAGGCTCTTTCCATTCATGCCCTCAATCGCTCCGAGATTGATTACCTGTGGGAGTATTACAAGGGGAAGCAACCCATTCTGCACCGACAGAAAGAGGTTCGCCCCGAAATCACCAACAGGATTGTTGAGAACCGTGCGAATGAAATCGTGTCGTTCAAGGTGGGCTATCTCTGCGGTGAGCCTATTCAGTATGTCGGTAAGAACGGTAGCGAGGAAATCACGCAGGGTATCACCCGTCTGAATGAGCTTATGTTTGCCGAAGATAAGGCGGCGCAAGACCAAGAGATTGTCGAGTGGCAGATGATTTGCGGTACGGCGTATCGTTTGGTTCTTCCCGATGAAAAGGGTGAGGAGGACGAAGCCCCATTTGAACTGTACACGCTCGACCCACGGGACACCTTTGTTGTCTATTCCAATGAAATCGGCAACAAGCCTGTTATGGCAGTCAAGTATAGCAAGGACGATAACGAGATTACCCATTACTCGATTTATACCGAGAATATGTACTATCTCGTAGAGGACGGGATTTTGAAAGAGTCCACGCCCCACGCTCTCGATATGATACCCATTTTCGAGTATCCGGCGAACAATGCAAGACTCGGTTCTTTCGAGATTGTTCTCCCGCTCCTTGACACGCTGAACAATATCACCTCTAACCGCATGGACGGTATCGAACAGGTGATACAGGCATTTATCAAGTTCATTAACTGCGACATTTCCAAAGAGGAGTACGAGGAGTTCTTACAGCTTGGCGCAATTAAGGTTAAGTCTGTGGACGGCGCAAACGCCGATGTGGGTGTCGTTACTACCGACCTCAACCAGTCGCAGACACAGACCTTGAAAGAGGACTGTTATAACGCAATCCTCACAATTTGCGGTATGCCGAACCGTAACGGTGGTACTTCCACCTCTGACACAGGGGCGGCGGTACTTCTTCGTGATGGTTGGTCGCTTGCCGAAGCGAGAGCCAAGGACAGCGAGAATATGTTCAAGAAGTCTGAGAAGAAAATGCTCAAGTTGGTTCTCCGTATCTGTCGTGAACTGAGTGATTTGAGCTTGCGGCTGTCTGATATTTCACTCAAGTTCACCCGCCGAAATTACGAGAATATTCAGAGCAAGTCCCAGGTACTCGACACGCTTCTCAAAAATCCCAAAATTCATCCTCTCCTCGCTTTCGAGAGTGCCGGTTTATTCATTGACCCCGAAAGTGCTTATACGATGTCAATGGAATATTTCGAGAAATATCAAGAAACATCGAGAAATGATACGGAAAGTGGTAGCGAAAATGTATAGCGTCTACAAGCATACCACTCCGAATGGGAAAGTTTATATCGGTATCACCGGGAAAGAACCAGAAAAGCGATGGATGAAAGGTAGAGGTTATCAAAATAATCCGCATTTTTCGCACGCAATCAAGTTCTATGGGTGGGAGAATATTGAGCATGAGATTTTGCGAACAGGGTTGACCCGAAAAGAAGCAGAACAACTCGAAGTGCAATTGATAGCTCAATATGACAGCACGAACCAAGACAAGGGATATAACTGTACAAATGGTGGTGAAACCATTGGAAAACATACTCTAGCAACAAGACGCCTTTTGAGCGAAATAAAAACAAGGCAATATGCTACTGGCGAGGTTATTCACCCTATGCTCGGCACACATTTTTCAGAGGAAAGTCGAGCAAAAATGAGTAAATCTCATAGTGGGAAGACACTATCTGTGGAACATAAAAAGAAAATCGGACAATCGTGCAAAGGGCTGTTATGTGGCAACAAAAATCCCATGGCTAAGCGAGTTATATGCGTTGATACAGGGGTAATTTTTGAAACTGTGACGGAAGCCGCAAAATCGGTCGGATTGACTCGTCAAGCAATATATCGACAGATTAAGGGGTTTTCTCAAACAGCAGGCGGGTATAGGTGGCAATACGCCACTTGATATATCAGCGGTAGAGAAATCGCTATATAAAAGTCGCACACGGTAGAGAAACCGAAAATCGCACAAAATACGAGAGAGAACTCGGTAAAACGCAAGGAGGAAATCTATTATGGCAAAGATTGATGTAAGCAAGATTGAGGGTTATGCGGAGATGTCCGCAGAAGACAAGCTCAAGGCTCTTGAAGCCTACGATGTTCCCGACCCCGATATGTCCGGCTTTGTGAGCAAGGAACAGTTCGATAAGACCGCTTCCGAGCTTGCCGCAAAGAAAAAGGAACTGAGGGATAAGCTGACGGACGATGAAGCCGCCAAGCAGAAAGAACAGGAGGAGCGGGAGTCCATGCAGAAAGAGCTTGACGCTCTGCGCCGTGAGTCGGTCGTGTCCAAGAATAAGGCACGGTTGATTGCTCTCGGTTACGAGGAAGCCCTTGCAGACGAAACCGCCGAAGCTATGGCAGACGGCAAAATCGAAAAGGTCTTTGCCAATCAGAAGAAGCACCTTGAAGCCTTTGAGAAAAGGGTTCGTGCCGAAGCTCTGAAAAACACCCCGAAGCCTACCCCCGATGGGGACGGCAAAACCATGACGCTCAAGACTCTCCGTGAAATGTCCCCTGCTGACAGACTTAAGTTTTCGCAGGAACACCCGGAGGAATACAAAGAACTTTATACAGGAGGTAACTAATCATGTCGCATAAAGTATATGATAATTTTTATCTGTCGAATGAGATTGAAGACCAGTTCAATTCTCACCTTGACCTCCAGCAGTTTTGCACGGTGGATAACTCCCTCGTTGGCACTGCTGGTATGACCCGCAAAATCAACCGATACAGCGCAAGCAACGCCACTCAGAAGCTGGCAATGAGCGAGGGTAACACTCAGAGTATCGAGGTCACTTACTCTCCCTTTGAGTACAAAATCCTTATGGCTCAGAACCGCTTTGAGTATTACGATGAGCAGGAAATGACTGACCCTATGCTCGTGCCTGTCGGTGTCCGTCACATGGGTACGGATATGTTCAACACCGTCAACGCTGACATTTTCGCAGAGTTCAACAAGGCAACGCAGGTCATTGTTGTTTCCGCGCTCAACTTTGACGCTTTTGCGGACGCACAGGCTATGTATAACCTTGAGAACATCGAGGGCGTGAGCTTCTTTGCGTTCGTCTCTCCGGCTGATGTGGCGGCTCTGCGTAAGGCTCTTGGTCTGAGCTTGCAGTATGTTGAGTCCTTTGCCCGTAGCGGTTATGTCGGTACGGTGGCGGGTGTCAACATCTACACCAAGAAAGACGCGATTTCCGGCACTATCTGTACCGCTACCAAACAGGCGGTCACTCTGTTCAACAAAAAGGGTGTTGAGGTCGAGACTCCTCCTCGCGATTCCAATGACGCGAACACTCGTAAGAACACTATTTTCAGCCGCAAGTATTATCTCCCCGCGCTGACGGACGAGCGTTACGCGGTCAAGATTGTTAAGGGTACTGCGGCGGTAAGCACCGATGCCACGGTTACGCCGGGTAAGACCTACTACGCCAAGAGCGGTCTTGGCTATGTGGCGGTTGTTCCCGCTTCCGGCGATAGCCCCAAGGATAAGAAGTGGTATGAGATTACCGCTTCTGCGTAAGTGAGAGGAGGTGGACAACATGACGGACGCTGAAAAGCTAACAATGCTCAAGGCTATGGTTGGCGGCTCTGATACTGACGAAGTGCTGTCCACCTATCTTGCTTTGGCTGGTAGGAAGATTATCACCAAAGCCTATCCGTATAAGGACGATGTGACGGAAGTTCCGACCAAGTACGATTTCCTGCAAGTGGAGATTGCGGCTTATATGCTGAACAAGCGAGGAGCGGAGGGACAAACCTCTCATACTGAAAACGGCATTACGAGACAGTACGAAAGTGCTGATGTCCCCGCTTCCATGCTCAAGACGATTACCCCTCATGTGGGTACTTTCTCCTCAAAGGAGGAAACCCCATGAGGTGTATGCAGAGAAATAAGGTCGTTTTTTACTACGCTTTGTTTTCAGAGCGTGTTCCCATCGTTGACGAGTACGGAAATGATACGGGTGAGTACGATGTGCGGCACGGAAATCCCGTTAAGAGCTCTGCTAATATCTCGGCGGCAAAAGGCGAAACGCAGACTCGACAGTTTGGTGAGAATGTGTCCTACGACAAGGTAATCGCTATGGACAATGACGCACCTCCCATTGACGAATACTCGATTTTGTGGATTGACACAATGCCGGAGCTTAATGCGGACGGTTCTTTGGCGGTCGATAGTGAGGGAAAGGTTAAAACTCCTCATGATTACATCGTCAAGAAAGTCGCAAAGAGCTTGAACAATGTGTCGTATGCCGTGAGCAAGGTGAGTGTTACATGAGCGGAACTTATAGAGATTTGACAGGCGAAAAATTCAACCGATTGACAGTGCTATATCGTGTGGAAAATCACGGGAGTCGTGCTTGTTGGAAGTGCCGGTGCGATTGCGGTAGTGAGTGTGTAGTGGAAACAGCAGACTTGCGAAGTGGGAACACGAAAAGCTGTGGGTGTTTACGAAACGAAATGATTGGAAAACGCTCTATTACTCATAACAAGTCACACGAAAAGTTGTACCGTATTTGGATTGATATGAAGAAGCGGTGCTACAATCGAAACTCTACCTCCTATCCGTATTATGGTGCAAGAGGAATAACAGTTTGTGACGAATGGAGCGATTATACGGTTTTTCGTGAATGGGCATTTAAGAACGGCTATCGAGACGATGTTCCTCGTGGCGTTTGCACGATAGACAGGATTGATGTCAACGGTGACTATTCCCCTCAAAATTGTAGATGGGTTTCGATGAAAGAACAGAACTCGAATAAGAGGGTAGTATGTCATGGGTAGGAAAATCATTTCGTTCGGCTTATCGGAAAAGGATATAGACCGTGCAATAAAAGAGTTGGCGCAGTATAAGGAGGACTTCCAAAAGAAGTGCGAGGAACTGCTAAGACGGATAGCCGAGAGGTTAGCCGAGGAAGCACAGAGCGGCTTTAACGGGGCAATCGTTGACGATTTGACCGAGAAAAGCGGCAATCCTCGCAAAGCAAGCGTTGATGTTCGGGCAGAGAACCGTGGAGATTACTTCGCTGTTGTCGCTGACGGAACGGACGCTGTGTGGGTTGAGTTCGGTGCGGGTGTTTATCATAACGGCTCGGCTGGCTCGTCCCCGAACCCTTTTGCCGCCACTACTACGGGCGTTCCCAATCCTCCGATAGCCATAGGCACTTTCGGTAGGAACGGTAGAAAACAGGCATGGGGCTTTTATGAGGACGGAGAGTTGAAAATCACTCACGGTACTCCCGCCGCAATGCCGATGTACAATGCCGTTCAGACTGTAAGCCGAGAGGTCGTACAGATTGCAAGGGAGGTGTTTGCATGATTGACGCAGAACAGGAAATCTTCTCGGAGATTTCTGCAAAGGTACGGGCGAAATACCCGAAAATCTTTATGACAGGCGAATATGTCAGCGCACCCTCCTCTTTTCCTTGCGTATCTCTCGTGGAGATAGACAACGCCACATTCCGAAACTCTCAGACGCAGAGTGGACAGGAAAATCATGCGGCGGTGACTTACGAGCTTAATGTCTACTCGAACAAAAAAACAGGTAAGAAAGCCGAGTGTAAGGAGATTGCCACTTTCATAGATGAACTTCTTATGGAACGCAATTTCACTCGTATGCTTCTCGAACCTATACCGAATACACAGGACGCAACAATCTATCGTATGCTCGGACGGTATCGAGCTGTGATAGACAAAAATCACACTATTTACAGGAGGTAACTTATCATGGCTATTTCTACTTACAAAGTGTTCCTTATGAAGAAAGGCGAGGGTAGCACCTACACCAAGCTGATTGACATTAAGGACTTTCCCGACCTCGGTGGTTCTCCCGAACTGTTGGAGACTACCACCCTGTCTGACAAAATGCAGACCTATATCCCCGGTATCCAGAGCAATGACGCTCTTGAGTTCACCACGAACTACACCAAGGCGGATTATACCACTCTGGCGGCTCTTGCCGACACCGAAGCGGATTACGCCGTGTGGTTTGGCGGTTCTGAGGAGGGCGGCGTGGTTACGCCCGATGGCTCTAACGGCAAGTTCTCTTTCAAGGGCAAGCTGAGTGTCCATGTCAACGGCGGCGGTGTCAATGAGGTGGTCGATATGACTATCACCATTACCCCGTCTACCGTTATCACCGCAGGCTAAAAAATTTAGGAGGAAAATACGATGTCGAAACAGCTTAGATTTACCTATGAGGACAAAGAGTATGTCCTTGAGTTCACCCGTAGAACCGTAACCGAGATGGAGCGTAAGGGCTTTATTGCTTCCGAAGTGGAGAATAAGCCTATGTCCACTCTCCCCGCCCTGTTCGCTGGCGCATTTCTCGCCCATCACCGCTTCGTGAAGCAAGATGTGATTGACTCCATCTTTGCGAAGATGAAGAACAAGGAGGAGCTTATCGGTAAGCTGGCTGAAATGTACAACGAGCCTATCATGGCACTTGTCGAAGAACCCGCAGAAGCGGAGGGAAACTTGGACTGGACAACGAGCTGGTAAGTAACTCGGAGTCCGATAGCAATTCCGTTGACGAGAGGGGTGGGGGTACTGCCCCTGCCCCTCTTCCATTTACGGAAACCTTTTGGCGTAAGTTCCCCTATTACTTATCAATAGGCATGACGGAAGCGCAGTATTGGGACGGAGACCCCGCTCTCCCTCGATATTACAGGAAAGCCGATGAACTCCGTATGGAGCGTCAGAATGAGGAAGCGTGGCTACAAGGAATGTATGTCTATGACGCTATTATCAGACTGACTCCCATACTCCACGCTTTCGCCAAAAAGGGAGCTAAACCTAAACCCTATGTTGAAGAACCTTATCCCATTACGCAGAAAAAACAGGAGGATAAGCAACAGAGGAAAGAAAAGGCTGTTTCTGATAAGGGACTTGCCAAAATGGAAGCCTTTATGCAGAAATTCAACAAGAGTTTTGAAGAAAGGAAGTGAGTTATATGCCTACTACAATCGAGTCGCTTGAACTTGAAGTCAAACAAAACGGTAATTCCGTTGTACAAGGCATTGACGCTCTTTCCGCTTCGTTGACAAGACTGAAAAGCGCAACAAAGGGCGGCATGGGATTAACGAGTGTGGCAACACAGATACGCAATCTCAATACCGCCCTTAATTCTACGGACACCTCTAAAATCGACAAGCTGGCCAGTAGCTTGGAAAAGCTCAAGAGCTTGGGTGGTCTGAAAATCTCCTCGTCTATCGCAAGTCAGTTGAAGAATATCGGCTCTGCCGCTTCTTCTCTCACGGGCGTGGATTTTTCGGGTATTTCGCAGATGTCCAACGCCATTTCTTCGCTTGGTGGTATCACGAAGTCCGCAGGGTTGCAGTCCGCTATCACACAGCTTGGCAAAATCCCCGAACTTGCAAAAACACTTAACGGCGTAAATTGGGCGCAGTTTACAAGTCAAATGCAGTCCTTGACTAATTCTCTTGCTCCTTTGGCTTCTCAGCTTAACACCGTATCGGCGGCTTTCGCTCGTCTCCCCTCCAATGTGAGACAGTTGGTGCAGAACACGAATAGCCTTGCTACTGCGAACAATAGTGCAAGCAAGAGCTATATCAATCTGTATGCGAAGCTCCGCATGGCGATAACTGCTGTAAGGTCGGCGGCGAGAACGATTGCGTCTTGGATTACGCAGTCTAATAAGTATATCGAGGATTTGAACCTCTTTACGGTGGCTCTTGGCGAATACGCTGACTCTGCAAAAGAGTACGCCGAGCGAGTAAGTGAGCTTTTGGGTATTGACCCTGCCGATTGGTTGAGAAACCAAGGCGTGTTTAACACTATTATCAAGGGCTTCGGTGTGGCAAGCGACAAAGCAATTATCATGTCCAAGAACCTCACACAGCTTGGGTATGATATTTCGTCTTTCTACAATATCTCTACGGAGGACGCATTTACCAAGTTGCAGTCGGGTATCTCCGGTGAGCTTGAACCACTCCGTAGACTCGGTTATGACCTGTCTGTGGCTCGTCTGCAACAGGAAGCGTACACTCTTGGCATTAACAAGAGCGTATCTGCCATGACGCAAGCGGAGAAGTCTCAGCTTCGTTACTACGCAATCATGACACAGGTTAAGGACGCTCAAGGCGATATGGCTCGTACCTTGAACGCTCCTGCAAACCAGCTCCGTATCTTACAGGCACAAGTCACGCAATGTGCGAGAGCGTTGGGTAATATCTTCATTCCCGCCCTCAATGCGGTTCTTCCTTATGCTATCGCCGTTGCAAAGGTTATTCGTCTCATTGCAAACGCTATCGCAAGTCTGTTCGGTTTCTCTTTGCCGGAGATTGATTACAGCGGTATTTCGGCTGGTGCAAGTGCCGTTGCGGACTCTGCGGAAAGCGCAGAGGACGGCTTCGGCGGTGCGGCAAAGGCGGCAAAAAAGCTGAAAGATAATCTGCTTGGCATTGACGAACTCAACATCATTCGACAGGACGATGGTTCGAGCGGTAGCGGAGGTGCGGGAAGCGGCGCTGGGGGTGGCGGTTTTGACATTGACCTCCCGCAGTATGACTTCCTCGGCGGTCTTGTGGAGTCCGAGGTTGGTAGCATTGTTGAGAAGATGAAAGAATGGCTCGGCTTGACGGGTGAAATCGACAGCTGGAGCGACCTCTTTCATACTCGTCTCGGTCATATTTTGACTACGGTTGGCGCAATCGGTCTTGGTATGGCGGCGTGGAAAGTCTCCAAGGGCGTTCTTGACGCTCTGCAATGGATTAACCAGCTGAAAGGCTTCGGCTTGGGTACTCCGCTCACGATTAAGGTAGGTATCACATTACTTATCACGGGTATCGCTCTTGAAGCGGCGGGACTCATTGACGCAGTTAAAAATGCGCTCGATGGTGGGAACTTTGCTCAGATTATCAGCGGCGGTATCTTGTCCGTGGGCGGCGGCGCAGTTCTCGGTAAGGGGCTTGCGGCGTGGATTACCTCGGCGTTTGCCGATAGTGCCGTTGCGAGTGCGCTCAGTACGGCGGCAACAAACCTCGGACTCGGCTCTGCTACGGCGGCGGGTGCGGCTCTCGGAGCGGGAGTCATGGGTATTATCGCTGGTATTCCTGCCTATTTCGTTGGCATTTGGGACGCAATCAAGAACGGTCTGAACTGGCTCAACGGTCTACTTATCCCCGCTGGCTCAACAGCGGCGGCGGCAGGTATCGGTGCTATTATCGGTGCTTGCGGTGGCCCGATAGGAGCGGGTATCGGTGCGTTGATTGGTCTTGCTGTCGGTCTTGTTACGGACGGCATTATCGCTATCACAGAGCATTGGGAGGAAATTAAAGATTTCTTCCACAACTTCTTCACCGTGACAATCCCCGGCATTTGGAACGATTTTGTGAGTTGGCTCAAAAATCTGCCCGAAACAATCCGAAAATGGTGGTCTGACCTGTTACAGCCTATCAAGGATTTTGACTGGTCTCAGTTCGGTCACGATGTAGGCTATAAGGTCGGTACGGCGGTCAAGAACATTTGCAACGCTTTCAAGAAGTTCTTCACCGAAACGCTCCCCGAAGTATGGGAAACGGTGAAATCGTCCTTTAAGACCTTTTTCACCGAAACACTCCCGAACTTCTTTACACAGACAATCCCCGAACTGTTGAAGAAAATCAAGACGGACTTTGTGACATTCTTCACCGAAACGCTCCCCAATGCGCTAAAAGACATTGGACAATGGTTCAAAGATGTTGGACAGGCGATTTGGGACGGCATTGTCGAGGGGTGGAACACCGCTATCAAGGCTATCACCGATTTCATCAAGGGGTTCGTTGATGGTTTCAAGGAAGCTCTCGGTATTCACTCTCCGTCTACGGTCTTCCGTGACGAAGTGGGCGTGTATCTTGGCGAGGGTCTGTTGGCGGGACTTGCAAAGCCGTTTAAGGCTATCGGTAAGTGGGTGAAGAAGAATATCATCGACCCCATTTCCAAGTTCATCAAGGACAATCCGATTTCGGATTTGGTGATTGATGCTACTGCAAAACTCACCGAATGGAAAGATGAACTGTCCGATAAAATTGTTGACTTCAAAGCGAAGTTGACAAAGTGGGTAGAAGCCTTAAAGAGCAAAGTAGTGAGTTTCCAAGCAAAGCTCACCACTTGGACTGATTACCTCTATGACAAAGTTATCGGCTTCCAAGCGAAGATGTCTACTTGGAAAGATAGTTTGACGAATAAGGTCATAGGCTTCCAAGCTCGAATGTCAACATGGGTTGACTCTCTTTACAATAAAGTCATTGACTTCAAAGCAAAAATGTCCACTTGGTCGGACAATTTGTGGAACAAGGTTATTGATTTTAAGGCAAAGATGTCTACATGGGCTGACAATTTATCCAGTAAAGTCATTGACTTCAAGGCGAAGCTCACCACTTGGTCTGAGTCTTTTTACAGCAAATATATCAGCGGCTTTACCGCAAAACTCACCTCTTGGTACGACAGCCTACCGAGTAAAATTATTAGCTTTACTGCTAACATAACAGGCTTCTTGGGAAGCGCAAAGCAGAAAGTAAAAGATTGGCTCGGTTTGTCGGGCGGCGGTATTGTTTCGTCAAACGGGAGAGTTAGAGCTTTTTCGAGCGGTGGTGTTATCACGCCTAATAGCTTTTGGTCGGGTATTCCCTGCTACGCCGGGGGTACAAGTAACGCTCACGGCTCAATGTTTGTCGCAGGAGAAAGCGGAGCGGAGTTGGTAGGTCATATAAACGGCACGACAGAGGTTTTGAACAGGTTTCAGTTAGCCCAAGTTATGAAAACCTCCGTGCTTTCGGGTATGGCACAATTCGCTCAGTATTGGCAAACCATGTCTCGTGACCTTGTAACCTGTGCGAACGGTATCATCAATGCCGTTATGGTAAGTGCCAACAGATTAAATGATGGGCTTGTGCTTGCTTCCGCTAATAGCTACGACCCGTCCTACGCCCTGTCTCAATCGGTTTACGAGGAAAATCAAAAAGCCTATCGTACCGTAGAAAGTTCTATGTATGAAGATATGCGAGATTTCTATATCGAATATATGGAAACGGCTATCAATCGCATGGTAACAGCAACCGAAAGACAGGCTGACAAGGAGGAGAAAACCATTGTTCAGATTGGCAACCGTACTATCAATGACGCTGTGGTAACACAGCAGAAAGCAAACGGTTATGTATTCGCAAAGTAAGGAGGTAACAAAATGGCATATTTAGCAATAAACGGTTATGAGTTACCTCCTTGCAAGCGAGGTGTCAGAGTAATCGTCACCACGGTTGTGAACTCCGGCCGTGACGCTAACGGTGCGGTCGTTGGACAGCGTGTAGGTCGAGACCAGTACAAGATTGACGGTCTTGAATGGGCTTGGCTTACCGCTGAACAATGGGAGAACATTCTCACCGCAATTTCCGATTTCTTTTTCTATGTGACTTTCAATGACCCCGTTACCAACGCTCGAAAAACAGTACGAATGTACTGTGGAGACCGAAGCGCAGAGCCGTATTGGGTAGACGGGAACGGAAAGCCCACTCATTACACGAATTGCAAGGTTAATTTGGTCGATACAGGCGAGAGCTAAGGAGGTGCGATATGACAGAGATTTATGTTCCAATCAAAGGTTATGAGGATAAATACCTCGTAAGCAATATGGGAAATGTGAAAAGCATACCGCACCTCTACCGCCGCCATGAGCGAAAGTTGAAACCGTGGAAAGACGGACGGGGTTATTTGTGTGTCGAATTAAACGGTAAGACATTTAGCGTACATCGGCTGGTGGCTACTCATTTTATCCAAAATCCAGAGAATAAGCGGACAGTAAACCATAAGAACGAGGACAAGACGGACAACCGTGTTGAAAACCTTGAATGGGCTACCGATAGCGAAAATGTGAATTATGGCACGAGGAATGAGAGAATGGCGCAAGCTAATATGAAGCCCATTCTTCGTATTTCCAAGGAGACAGGGGAAATTCTTGAAAGATACCCCTGTTTGAAAGCCGCCGTTGCGGACGGGTTCAATCATTTCGCTGTCAGCCAAGTTGCTAATATGGGTCGGCTGAAATCCTCCGGGGGCTACATTTGGAGGTGGGCTTAGTGCAGAGAGTATCTAAAGAATATCAAGAAAGCATGAAATCCTCCCTCCGTGAGCGAGGATATATCATGATAACCTTTGGTCTTGTCAACCAGGAAGCACAGGCAAAGGCTTCTATCTCAAGCGGGAACTTTGCTTATTATTCCAATAAAGACAACCTCTTTGGTGAGCATACGGACGATACCATTTATGCCACTATGGAGGAGAATTTTACGAGAGTTGACGGTTCGATGTTTTTTCTCCCGAAAGCGTCCTCCGCAAATAAGTTCTATGACACGGGGCTTATCGGAGCGGGGCTTGTTTCGGCAGGGCAGTACGAATTAACAATCTCTCTCAACACCATTGCGATTGACTTCAAGGGTATCACCATCAATTTCGGAGAGAGCTATCCCCTAAACTTCGATTTGGTGGGAGACTCCAATACGGTCGAGTTCCGAAACAACGACCAAGCTGTTTTCACGACAGAGGCGGTTTTCGAGAACACGACCTCTCTCAAGTTGATTGTGTACAAGATGAAGAACCCGCAGAGCAGACTTCGTATCTACTCTATCCGTTTCGGCTACGGTCTTGTTTACTACAATGACAGCGTTATGGGTTCTTCTCTCGAAAGCTATATTTCCCCCATTGGTGCAGATGTACCGCAGATTGATTTCTCCGTAACCTTGAAAAACTACGACCACTATTTCAATGTGGATAACCCGAAGTCCTCTATTAACTATCTCGAAACGGGACAGGAAATGGACATTATGTTCGGCTATCGGTTGCCGGACTCGGACGAAATCGAGTGGGTACAGGGAAATCACCTCCGCTGTTCGGAGTGGGAGTCGGACGATAATACGGCTACTATTCGTTGCCAAGATGTTTTCCGTACAATGGACTCCGAGTATATCAAGGGTCTGTACAGTCAGACAGGTAAAAGCTACTACGATTTGGCAAAGGAAATTCTGATAGACGCTGGTGTGACGCACTACTCCATCGAGGAGCGGTTAAAGAGTCTCAAGACGAATAACCCCATACCGAGAGTAAAGCACAAGGAAGCGTTACAGATTATTGCCAATGCTTGTCGTTGTACGCTTATGCAGAGTCGAAAAGGCGAGGTACAGATTACCTCTCTTATCGTTCCCGAAATCACGGTAAGCTCCAATGGTGAGACCTCTTACTCGAAATCAAGCGCAATTCTCGACAACAGCGAAAAGGACGAGTATGGTTCACTTTCCACGGATTACGCCGTAGTCGATGGGGGTATGTATTTCCTCCCGAAGACAGGGACGGCAACGCTCAATACGGGCTATGTTTCCTCTCGACAATCCAACGCAAACGGTGTATTTACTACAAAGCCTGTCGTAACGATTTCTCTTGCGTCAGCCAAGACCTTTGAGGGTGTGAAGCTCGTTTTCGGTAGTGTTCTCCCATCGGGATTTACAATCCGTGCCTATAAGGGGACTACGCTTCTCAAGACCTACACGCCGCAGGAAAGTGAAATCTCTAAGACGATGGTTATTCTCACTCCGTTCGAGGATATGGACAAAATGACCCTTACCTTTGACGGAACGCAGACTCCGAATAACCGTATCTTACTGAACTACATTTCCTTTAGTGACTTGACGCATTTCACCATGACCCGTAAGGATATGCTTTCTTCTCCGAAAGTTATCAAGCAGGAGCTTGTGAAAGAGGTCATTGTCCCGTGCTATACCTATCAGACAGGCAACCGAGAGGAAAATCTTGTCTACGAGGAGGTAGAGGTTACGGCGGATGATGTAGAGACCTACTATGTGCAAGACCCTTCCTATGGTTACAGACCGCTCCTCAATCAAGAGAGTGGCAAGGCAGAGGTCGTTGCATGGGGTAACTATTTCGTAACACTCCGATACCTTGTGACAGGTACTTTCAATCTTGAGGTACAGGGCTATCGGTACAAAATCGTTGAACGGTACGCTACCAAGTCCCTTAATGCGAGAGGTAGGACAATCAAGTGGGAAAATCCGCTGATTTCCGATATGAAAATGGCTCAAGACCTTGCCGATTGGCTTGGTGATTACTACTCGGCGGGTATTGAGTACGAATACGAAACACGGGGCAATCCCGAACTGGACGCAAACGACATTATTTTCCAAGAGAACGAGTTCCACCCCGGCATGAAAGTAATGGTCTATCGGCACACGATTAAATTCAACCAGGCGTTCGGCGGGAAAGTCACCGTTCGTAGAGTAGGAGGTTAATGTATGGCATGGACTACACCAAAAACTGATTGGTACGGTGCTGTCGTAAACGGTGTCTATACGGGCGATAGGTTCAATGCTGTGGACTTTAACCGTATCAAAAACAACCTCGTCTATCTTCGTGATTTAGCCGTCAAGGTGTATGAGGAGTTTTCCATTACCGCTGTCGGTGCTGATAAAACCACGGCTGATTACTTCTAT
>Ga0129313_1001280_pt1 | contig 16498 bp, 19 predicted proteins | sample O1105metagenome_FD_94436 | JGI IMG/M metagenome (GOLD analysis project Ga0129313, IMG submission 94436) | Orangutan group fecal microbial communities from fecal samples from Wisconsin, USA - O1105 metagenome | ecosystem: Host-associated > Mammals > Digestive system > Large intestine > Fecal... | reverse complement strand
GCAGCACCTGGCACGGCTGGGACGGAAGTCGCTGTCGTTCTCAAAATCGGTGGAGCTGCATGACAAAGTCATCGGGCATTATCTGAACATAAAACACTATCAATAAGTTGGAGTCATTACCGACCGTGTTAAGACACTTGTATATACCTGTTTAACCGGAAATGCTGCGAAGGATATAGTGAAAAATATAGGTATAACAATTAGTACAAAAATGACAAATACCTTAATTAAAAATATTTCTGGTGAAACAATAAAAGCTATAAATAAAGCGGTAGGATTTAGGCTTATAACTAAGTTTGGGCAAAAAGGTGCTATTAATCTTGGTAAAGCAATACCACTAGTTGGTGGTGTCGTTGGTGCTACATTTGATAGTGTATCCACCAATACTATTGGGAATATATCCCGTAATATTTTCATTGAAGAAAAAATACCTGAATGATGTTTGTATGGTGATAATTTTCAGTTCTGGCTTTTAACTATTCTAAATAGGTCGTGAAATGAAATCTTTAGACCGAGATTTAGCAAAAAAATTAATAAGAGCTGTAGGTTCGGAATATGAGTATCAGGTATCTGGTAATCCTCAAGATGCAGTTTTTGATGTTTACTTTGCTAGAGAAAAGCACGGTATCGCATTTCAAATTAGACATTCAACACATCCGTCGGCACAAGATGGCGGATGGCTACAAGTGCACCACTATGAGGGAGAGCCTGCGGATTGGGGACCTGCATTACATTCACTGAGAACAATGGGTGATGTAGTTGCATTTTGCCAAACGTTGATAACGTTCTCTCAAATAAAATCCAAAAGGCAAGCGTAGATAAATTACACTGTTATTCCTCTGGCATATATTAAGTTCATACTTGGTAAATGCCAGATTAATGCAGAACTGATGCATTTAAAAAGACAATTTTCTTCTTTTTTTATTTGAGGACTCAAAATCTGATGAGATAGAAGAAAGCTGTACCAGACTCTGCTCAACAGAGCGCTGGAATTCAAGAGCGGCCTCTGTGCGTTTTTTTATCACCAGAGCAATGATTTCTGTATCACTTTTTTCTTCAATGGCTTTTCTGTAAAGTATTCGTTCATTAATTAGATCAAAGTTTCCTGATGATTTAGCAGCGGTGTTAGCTGCTGAGTAACTTATAGGATTAAGCTCACTAATAAAGCTATCCAAAAGAGATTGTCTTTTCTTATCAAGCCTGCGCAGTGTGGTATGTGCAGACCTATATTTTTTTATTTCATATGCAAATGTATCATCATCATCACGTAGCTTACTATATCCTGCTCTATATTCATCCATTGATGGATGATTTTTGAGTTCTTCAATCGTATTAAAATAAGCTAATAAATCAGTGTTGTCTAATTGTACTTTTCTCATATATACCTCGTTAATAAATAGTGGATATATTTATATATTAAGGTGTATAGAGAAGGTGTCAAATTAAGGAAAGGGTTAAATATTTTTTTTTACTTTTGTAGAATAAAAACTATCAAGTATGTTTTTTCCATTATTGTTGTCCTGTTTTAGGATGCAGCTTTTAAATAGATGTCGATATCAGCTACGTCTTTTCTTGCCGCTTCATTTTCTTTTGTTCTTTTATATACCTTTCGCGGCTTATCGATCTGGACACTGTTTTTAGCATTAGGAACAGCATTATTTTTCTTCTTCTTGCTAAAAACAAAGGCATCTGTGTAGATCTCTTTATTTTCAGTTTCCAAAGATAAGTTTCGTCTTTCTTTCTGTGAAAGATCTGCATAATGCTCTGGATATTGTTCAATATCAGCATTGAGGCTTTTTGCATTACTCAAATGCTCTTTACGTTTTTCATCAAGTTGATGACTCATACCCTTGGCAAAAATATTAGAGTTGATATACAGGTGTCCATGATGTTCAACGAGAATACCTTTTTGTTTTAGCTTTTTGAATATGTTTGACATATTACCGGATGCGATATTCAACGCTTTACAGAGTGATGACTGTGAGAGGTTGATTAGGTTTCCAAACTCCATATATTCTAAGATATAAGTCAACACGCGGAATTCATTCTTAGATATATCCAGATCAGAAAAAACACGAAAGTTTGAAGTAAAAGCAAAAACATAAGGCTGTGCAAATGAGATCGCTTTATCTTCTTCTGTTGCAATAACGGTGGTTGATTTTATATCTTTGTTTTGTAGCAAGTGTCTTGCGATATCAATCTTTTGCTCTGTGGTTAATGTTTCAAATAAGCGAAGTAGTTCAGTGTCATTAGTATTCATATTATTCTCTCTTATAGTTCTTATTATGCCTATTTAATACTATGCAGAAAAATGAAAGTCAATAGTTAAACTATAAATAAAATAGAACTTTTATTATTATGATGTTGCTATATGTTAAAAAAACTATGTTTAAACATAGATTCCGCTATGTTTAAACATAGGAGGGTTCTATGTTTAAACATAGGTGTCTGCTATGTTTAAACATAGGAAAAAAAGGTGTGAAGCCCCGATTTTATTGGGCTGGGATAGTGCTTATAATTAAATAATTAGTAAGAAGTTAAGAGAGTCTAGTTTTCCTTTTATCTTATGTGCAGAGCGTTTTACGTAAAAACATATGGTTTTCTTGGGGTGTATTTTCAGCGAAGTGATTGTTTCATACAATCACGCAGCGCTGCTGATGTTTCAGGAATACTGCAATTGCTTACCTTTATTTTATTGGCGGCTGTCGCCGCAATTCTTCATTGATAAATCCATCATTAACAGGGATGAACCCTGTTTCAGCAATGTGATTGTTTTGAACAATCACTAAGTGCTGCTTCTATGAATATAGTTTTCCTATGCGTTTAAGAGCAAATACTATATTTTTTAGTGCTAATACTGTTATGAAATATAGGATCTAAAATATTTAATCATGAATAAAAGAATAGATGTTGATCCTTTTGGCTTTCCCCTAAAACATAGCAAATACCATTGTCAAATCGTTAAATATATTTTACAGCGTTAGGGCGTAGCCGTGCGTCAGCACATGAGCGTTAGCTCATAAGATAAATATCTTTTCAAAAGAATAATAAAAACAGGTAGAACGTTTATTAAATGAGTTAAATTTGATTTTTACCGATTCGATATGGTATTAAATAATAAAAAAAGAAGGAAAATAAAGGATGAACAACATTAAGATTATTACGCTCTTTCATACAAATAAAAAAAATACCATTTATGACTTGTATTGTTAAAGATGTTGAAGAAAATGAACAAGGAATAAAACTCACTTTGGAAAGTGGTGATAATATCCATGTCAAAGATTATGGCTATTTCTTCTTATCAGAATCAGCAAATGAGTTTGATCAGGAACGAATGATTAATACATACAGAAGATTGATTTCTGAACTCAGCCAAGTTAGCGAAGAAACAATAGAGTCCTTAGTTCCGAAGATATCGAATAATATGAAAACCAATTTCCCGGCAAGTGGTGTGAGTGCTTTGGAAGATGATTGAAAAATCTGAATGGTAGCTACCATTCCATATGAAACAGTATATTAAAACATGCGTTGCATACAGGTTTTTACAACACCATATCTGAAGATAGCTACATTACCTGAGATCTAACAATCCCTGTCTGCGTAATGGTCGACAGGGTATTATCTGTTCCGACCTATACCTTTCTATCTCCATCCATGTGCAAACAGCTACTGACATGGCTCTTCGTGTACATTACACCTCTTATTGATCGATATAAAAGATCAATAAACTGCATTTGATAGATTTTAACTATCAAATTAGCGTCAATTGATCGGTGTTTTAATTGTTTATATCGATCGATTATAGATATATGATAGCTTTAATCTATCAAATGATTTGAATTCGATCGATACAAACGATATGACGAACAGAAAAATAAATTGAATCCTATCAATTGATTAATGCTTTTTTACAGCCCAGAGAGACCAACCTATGGGTAGGGCTGTCTTTGACATAAAGTTTCCACACATTGGGGATAGATATGAAATTACGGATAGTGATGCCACTGGTGCTGTCTGCTGCCGCACTGACAGGATGCCAGCAACTCAACGATGGCGTGAATACAGTTAATGGAGCAATCAATTCTTCGTTGTCATCAGTAAACAAAGCACTGGGGGGAACTGCCACACCTCAAAGCATTGGCCCGGTATCATCTGTTTCTGGTCTTGGTGCTGTTTGCAAAGACTATGAAGAAAATGCAATGGCAGCAGAAAAGAAATGGACTGGCAAAAGGATCTCTATCACCAATGCCACTGTTCTCGAGGTTACGAAGGGCAGAAGTGCCAGCGATATGATGACGGGAATGCCTAAGTCAGCCCCTAACTATTACCTTTTATTTAAAACCTCTGATACCAGCTACTGCGGCGGGATGGTCTGGCTGGATTACTACTCTGGTATTGATGATGCCGTTCTTACTTACAAGAAAGGCCAGAAAGTCAGCGTTACCGGAACGATAAACAATTTCGAAGTCCGTGGGTTCGCTACCGTCAACAACGCCGATATGCCAGTTCGTCTTGTTGTTCTGAGAAACGGCACAATCAACCATTAACTCTGGGATAACACTATGCGTAAATTTTTACTCGTGGCGGGTCTTGCTGCTCTTGTATCGGGATGCGGTGAAAAAGGCGATTTTGAAAAAGCGATCAACGCAAAAATATCACAATCAAAGCTGTGCTACTCCCTGCAGGACAACGATATTGTATTCAATAAAGGTTTTCCAATTAAGGTTAACCGTGGCTACCGTTCTGCCGGATACAGTGCCAGTGATGAAATCCTTAAAGGACTTGTTGAACAAGGGCTGCTCACTGTTTCACAACAGGCAAATGGGTTTAGCAGTGTTGATGTTCTGGAAGTAACTGACAAGGGCCAAGAGGTTGAGTTTTGGAACCGTGAGAATGGTGCCTGCGTCGGTCATCGGGAAGTTACTGAGATAAAGGAATGGACCGAACCGGGAAACGGTAATCAGAAAGTTGTTCGCGTGTCATATACATGGAAGTTGGCGGATGTTCCTTCATGGGTGGACAAAAAAGCGTTCTCCAGCGTCAAGGGTATGAATGAACCGGAAGATGGCATGATTAATCTTGTTAAAACCAGCAATGGCTGGAAAGCGATTTAAGGGGCTATCATGGAAAACAATACAATCCAGTGTCCGTTTTGCCTGAAAGAGAGCCAGCGCGGTGTGCATGTGTGTACTGGCTGCATGGCGACTGTCTTATATGGTGCTTATCCACAATGGTATGCTGCCGTAGCTATCTTCCTGACATTTGGACTGTCTATTCTTATCGGTATGTCTGCGGGGATTGCTGGAGCTACTATCAGCCTACCAATAATTGCTATTGTGGCCTTTATAGCTGGCAAGGCTATCTTCTCTGACAATGTTGTGTTCAGGAGGAGGATGTAAAACTCCCTTACTGTAAGTGCAAAAAAACCATGTCTGTGGATCTAGATGTGGTTTTTTTTGCATAATAAATGATTTTATATTCCAAAATGACATATTTAATAAGTTGCCTGTCAGGCAACACTAGGTTATTATCAAATCATGGACGAACGAACTCGTTTGTCTTTGCTCTTTAAAAACCTCTAGGATCGGTAAAGGACTGAGTGAAATTTTCAGTCAACCATTTCTCCAATACGAGACGTGGCCCATGTCCCTCTTCATTGTTATCGTAACTTTATGCGAAATGCATGTTGCAATCGTATATCTACGATACGGCATTGTTTAATGCTGAAATGGCGGGGTATCCAATCAATTGTGTTGGATGGGTGTTGGCTGGCTTTGTCTACGGTGTGCAACACGATCCACAGGACATTTTGGCGGGGATGCAAGTTGCATCGTGTTGTTAAAATGAGAGGTTTTTATGAAAGATGTTTTAGACACTTTGCGCCGAGTGCGTGAGAAGAGCAAACACACTGTAGACAATAGCTCTTTGAAAGAACTGGATGATGCGATACAAGCCCTTGAAGAGAGAATCAAGGAAAATTCAAAAGGCTGGTCTGCCTTAGATTATCTTCCCTATGTTGCTAGGATCTTGGCTGTAGTTAAGTTTCTACACGGTGATTCTGATATTCATTGATATCTACCTACTAAGGAGATTTATTATGTATCCATCTTCATTTTTTGAACGAGCAGCCAGCCATGTCAATCCCATTATCTGAGGTGCATTATGTTAGATATTGGTTCAACCATTAAACTATGCCGTGAGGCACGTAAGCTCACACTACAAGAACTATCAGATAGTACGGATTTAACTAAATCTTATTTATCTCGTATAGAAAATAATCAAAGAGACCCTACTATTACAGCGTTAGAAAAAATATCATCAGCGCTTCATATTCCACTAAATATCATTATCCTTCTTTCTGAAAGTGAAGAGGCAAATGATGAATTTTCTGATATCAATAATATGCTCAAAAAAACTATAATGGATACATTAGTTAATGCATAAAAATTGGAGTTATTCAAACAGGCCACTTGCTAAATTAGAGTCTCTATTCAAAATGCTAGAAACAAACGAAGAGAGGCTCGCTTATGTTTTAAAAAACAAAAAGAATTATTTTAAAACGGTACCAGTAATAAGAAAAGGAAAAAAAAGAACAACGTATAAAGTAGTTGGTGAGTTATTAAAAATACATGAGCTTATTAAACAGCGTATTTTTTCGAAGATATCACTACCGGAGTATATTACTGGCGGTAGGAAAGGAATCAGCTATATAGATGATTGTATATTCCATCGTGATAAGTCAATTATCATTCAAGAAGATATGAAGGATTTTTTTCCTTCTATAAAAGAAGAACTGATAGCTAAAGCATTTCAATATTACATGAACTTCTCTCCTGAAGTTTCATCATTAATAGCCAAGCTATCAACACTTGAAGGTTCACTTGTTCAAGGGACTAAGTTAAGTACTGACATTGCCAACTTGATATTTTTAGAAGAAGAGGCTCTTATCAGTGCGGAAGTCGGAAAATTAGGTGGAAACTACACGAGATATGTCGATGATATAACTATTAGCTTCGAGTCAGAAGTTAATAATGAAGATATTTCGAAAATAAAAACAATGATTTTATCAATGGCGCTCAAAAGTGGGGTTAGATTAAATAGACAGAAATCAAAAGTTTTAAGGAATGGTCATTCCAAAATCGTACATGGTGTAAAAGTAATCAAAGAGCTTAGGCCAACACAAAAAAGAAAAGATAACATAAGGATGTGTCTTTTCAATTTGAAGAAAAAAGTAATTGAAAAAGAAAGAATTATGGATATTCTTGCATTGTATTTTAAAATTAGAGGATTAATAAATACATTAAAACAGCAAGGCGATAAAAATTATGCAGAGTATATAAAACAAGTTAATCTGCTAGTTGCTGCTGTTGATAAAAAGGATGCAATAAAATCAATCAGGGAGATGAGAAAAGTTAAGGATATCAGGAAATTAAGAAAATTATATTCAAAGTTAAAACCATTAGGTAATTCATCTAAAAGTATATCTACCATTTTGGATGTTGAATATAAAACCTGCAAATGTAAGCTAAATAGCTAACTGATCGATAAATTATGGGTGAATTAGCTTATTTATTGACACAATAATTGTATGGTCTCAATCGTGGTGAATTACAAAATTTGCTCATTTTAAATAATTTATGGGCGAAGTATAGAACCAGTCCACTTAATAAAAGATGTGGTTTTTATCTACAAGTTTATCATGTTCAATGCTAGTGGTGTCGTGTTTCATTAACTGGAGTTTTTATAGTGAATAAAATGAATGATAGACTTAATCAGCTATACATCAAAAACATTAATATTCTTAATGAGTACAGTAAAAAGCATTCAGATAAAAATCTACATGGACCACTTCTTATAAATATCAGTAATTATTCATCTCAGAAATTAAAGCTAATGGTTGTGGGGCAGGAGACGTTTGGCTGGAATAAATCTCCCTCTATAGCAACTCAAAGAGCTACGTATCAAGAATTTAATTTTGGATCATCATATTATAGTAGTGCTTTTTGGAATGTAATTAGGAAAGTGGAAAGATCACTAAGTATTGAGCCATATGCTATTGCGTGGTCAAATCTTAATAGATTTGATGTTGATTGCGGCTCACCAGATCGAACGGAACTTGCACAGGATATTGCTTCGCTAGACTATCTAGTTAAAGAAGAAATTAGTATTCTTAAGCCCGATGTATGTATATTTTTTACAAATCACAAGTATGATAAAAGACTGAAATGTTTATACCAAGATCTGGTTTTCAATAATATTGATGGATTGCCAAAGAAACATTTTTCAAGATTACATCATCCAGATCTTCCGAAGTATACGCTTAGAGCGCCGCACCCTAGAACAATCAGAACGCAGCGATGGGAAGATGATTTTATTATGGCTGTTTCACAATTTAAAAATGGTTGAGTAGCAATTTATTATTTTAATAACACATGCCATGAAAAAAGGAGATATTGGATGTAATTATTATCTCTTTTTTCTTGTTATCTATGATTTGGCGGTTTTAAACGCGGTATATATTTTCTTTTGCTTTCAGACTGTATGGGAGTAATTAGATCTAGACTAATATTATGTTCTGTCTGATCGAGTTTAGGACGACTTGGAAAACGCCAGACCTCATCAGGTGTTGGTTTATAGTCATCCTTGTTAAATCTGGCACGTCTTTCATACTCAGCGCGTGGCACATAGATGCCCTGAACCTCATCAAAGACATAGTTTTCAGCGATACGTTTATCATGTTCAGCATCCACTGAAACAGGGGACGGTTTCTTTCTGGCCCAGACGAATTTATCTTTTATATATCCGACTACCAACAGTGTGAAACGTTTGAAAATCCCATCCTGACGTGGTTCAACATTCTTCCTCTTAGCTTTAACAGGAGCGCGTTTAATCGCTCTTGTTGTTAAAGAGGATGGGTTTTTCAGTGTAGTGCGTGTATGAGGTGCAGGGGCAACCAGAACAGGTTTTTGCGAGTCTGAAGATGAAGCTCTCCCGGTATTATCCGGGATAACAATTTCTTCAGGTTCAGCCAGTGCATGAACCCTAAAGCTGGCAACATCAACCACGATGTCTAATGGTAGATCTTTAAAGGTAAAGTAGGCTTCGTCAGCTTCTTTTTTCAGCTCATCACGTATCGCTTGCTCTGCAGCACGTTGTTCCTGAGCGGCAACAGTGCCCCAGCGGTCACGAGGAATATGAAGTATTGGATCGCGGTTTGTTTCAATAGCTTTAGCCAGCCAGATTGCTTTCTCTTCGTTTGTAGCAGCAGCCGTAGCCTGTTCAAGGGCTTCCTCATACTGAACCCTGATAGAACGGTGATCGATGTGTTCATCATGACCATACAGGTCTAGGAACCCATTACAGATGTCCTGCCAGCCTTTACGCCAGCTATCAAGGGTTTCAGGCTTGTCCCACTCACGGACCTTTTTACCAAAGCCGGTAGAAAGAACCTCACGGGTGGTTCCCATTATATGGATATGCGGGTTATGACCATTAATATCGTGAATAACAACATCGGCAATGATGCCTTGCTTGGTAAAGTGCTCAAGAACAAAAGCTGCAGTGAGTTCAATGTTCTGCTCTGGTGTTAGCTCAGCGGGGAGGGCAATCTTAAACTCTTTGGCAAGGCGGGCATCTTTTCTCTTCTCTGAGGCTTCGACAGCATTCCAGAGTGTTTCACTGTCAACAATCAGGGCAGGAGGGGTATGTTCAGGTGCAAAAATCTGCGCAAAGGCAAGGTCCTTTTTATGTGCTGTTTTGCGACCACAAACTTCACCCGTTCTGTTATCGAAGAAAACTTTACGGTGACGATATGCAGCAGAGTTAACCGAAGACTGACCTTCGCCTCTGCTGATGTTCTCCATTTTAAAACTGTATATCGCCATCCAAGTATTCCTCAATGCCAAATGCTGCTTTTCGTTTTACGTAAGGAAAACGCCGGGGTTGACGTTGACCTTGATTTTGTTTCCGAAGGAAACGGTTTTAGCCTGCGGCAGGCAACCGTCGGTAGACCCCACGGCATTAGAGCGAAGCGATAATGCGTAAGTGGGCATTGCTTTATTTTTTATCGCCATAAATGGCTCAAAAATAACGGCAATGTATAAGGCTTTCCTTTATTAATTAATACTAAATATATGAATGGCTGTAAAACAAACCGCCGAATTAAGCGGCGCAATCTGGATGAAAGGGCGAAGTGTTCCACGATATTACATAAATGGGGTTTTGATAGCGTCCGAAGGACAAAAAGAGTGTTAATTTATCCCGCCGTAAGGCGGGAAAAACTAAAACATAAATAAAATAGTTAAATTTAGAGATGACTTCTCCGTTATATAATTAACAGGTGAGGTTTAAAAACTAGGGTGAAAAACCGAAAGGTGAAATGAAAATCATATATAAACAAAAATAAGTAACGCGGAGAGTATCAGATATTTTAAGTTAGTAGTTGCTATCACTTGTGTTGCATAAATTACAAAGTGCGCGATTCAGGTTCTTGTTGACTGGAAATCGTGAGGATATGGCCTAAACTCAGTCTGCATCATTTCTTAAAGCAGTTTGATGCATTGGGAATGATGATCAGTTTATTAATTACATACAGCAATTATAATGAGGATAAAATGTCCGAACATCAAGTGTTATGTATCAATAAAAGCAATCGCCAGAGTGCTCATGAAAGGATAACTCATATTGGCGGTAAGAATGCTGATGGCACCAGATGGAAGCTCACACAGCAAGAGGCTATAAGCGGAATAGAATCTGGGAAATGGAGATTTTATGTTAATGCAGGAGGACATTCAGTGTGGGTGATTGTTGCTGTTAGCGCTTCTGGTAACAAATACTTAAAAACACAAAATGATGGCGAACAGCCTAATAACCTTTTGAGTCTTCCTGAGTGCGCATAAGTGTTAAAGAAAGGGCCTTTTGGCCCTTTCTTACTATTTACTGCGCTTACCATGATTACTTCTGAATGTAGTTAGTTATAGAGATAATTTTAAAGTCCATTAAAAGACTTGAAGATATATAAAAATAATTTTTGTATACTATTGATTAATTTATTAATTATGCTAATTGGTATTAAGGAAATAAAGGCAAGGAGGTTTTATGTATAAAAATAACGATGAAGCCATCGATCTTGAAGCAAAAAGATTACTTGATAATGGAATCTATACCGATCTGGAAAAAGCGTATAGTGAAGCAGAAAAGATAATCACAGAAATAAGAGTTGAGTTTAAAAAGAAACAGGAAAAGAAACAGTTCCGTTCCCGGATTAAATCAATCAAACGAGCACTTTCAGATGATGAGTTCAGAAGTAATATTCCTTATAATCATAGGCATCAGTGGAGAAAAGAATGAGTGATGATGAAATAAAAAATACCTATCTAACTGGCAATGTTTTTCAGAGTGATAGAAGTAGGCCTGAAATTAAGAAAACACTTGAGCAGAAAATTGCTGGAGCGCAAAATAAATTAAATTACCTTAAAGCCAAAGAAAAAAGAGACAGCAAAAAAGAAAATACACGGCAAAAAATAATTCTCGGTGCAGAGGTTGCCAAGGTTTTAAACTGTGATATAAATGAGGTAGATAAACAATTACTCTTTGGAATGTTGTTAGAAGTTCCATCTTTACATACACACGATATCGAACAGTATAAAGTAAATGGACAAATCTATATTGAAAGAGTTCTCAAAAAATTCAGACCATAAAATCATTTCACGTCCGAACAGCTCTCCGGCTTAAAACTTGTTTTAGGCTGGGGAGCTGTTGACCAAGCCTCAGAGGGCGCGGTAGTCAATTTTTACTGCCTTCCGTGGCAATAAATCACACCCCATTTCAGATGGCGAAATCTTCCAAAGTTTTACCACCTTCCAGTGAAGCAGCAATCGCTTTTGGTGTACGACCCTGACCTGTCCATGTCTTTTCATCACCATTTTCATCAATGTATTTGTATTTAGCAGGACGAGGAGCACGAACAGCAGCCGGACGGGAAGATTTAGGATTAGCCAGCAGCTCTGATGGGTCAATACCATCTTCAAGCAGTTGTGCACGAAGCGCTTCAATTTTGGCCTGACGTTCAGCATTTTGTTGCAGTGCAAGTGATTCTTCTTGGCGTCGCTCTTCAACAATAGCAGTTAATTTTTCCAGCATCTCTTCTAAAGTAGCCAGATCTGTTTCTCGTGCCTGTGCGCGAAGGGTTCGGATGTTATTAAGTGTTTTAATAGCGTAAGTCATTATCTTTTATCCTGAGTGTTTAAAATCATAAGCAGGATAACATACAAAAGACGATAATGGATAAAATTACCCCGCCTAAAATTTATTGTTAAGTCTTTTTTATGGATTATATCTTAACCAACCTTGACCTCTTTTTTATTTTTGTTAATTGATATGTACGTGAAACAAAAAGGACGATGAAAATGAAAAAACAAAATAAAAAAGGGTTCTCATTACTTGAACTCATTTTGGTGCTGGGTGTTGGTAGTATGATGGCTTTTATGCGTTTTCAGGATATGAAAACTGAACAAGAAAATGTTATGGCTAAGGCTGTTGGTCAACAGATGAAGCAGATAGGTGAGGCGGTAAATGGCTATATCAATATCAGATATGACAAGCTTTCTACGCTGACGTCAAGCAGTAGTCAGTCAAGCGATCCGGGTCCCCGTACCTGTAATGGTTCAGGTTGTGAAATCACTTATCAGACACTCATTAATGAAGGGTTATTGCCAGTATCATATACCGGGGTAAATGCCCAAAAATCTTCTTATAAGATAATGTTAAAACGTTCAGGAGCTACTCCTAACTATGTGGTTAATGGCTTAATCACAACAACTTTACCTTGGAGTGAAAGCGGAAAACTTCGCTACGATTTATTAGGTAAAGCTATGCAGGAAGCGGGTATTGACAGTGGCATGACAAGAACAACATCAAATGCTTTCGGTTATGGTGGTCAATGGTCTGAAACCTCTGCTAATTTCAATAATATTACCTCCGCTGGACAGTTGGCTTTCCGTGTTGGGTTTAATAGTGCATTATATTCTGTTTATTTAAGACGAGATGGAACACTGCCAATGACAGGAAACCTTAACATGGGTGGTCAAAGTGTCTATAATGCTCAGGATATAACAGCAGCAGGAACGACAACAACAGGAATATTAGAAACTAATACTGCTACCGTTGGAGCAACATTAAACGTAGCAGGAGTTACTACATTAGCCTCTGATCTTAATGTATCAGGAAACGGACAAGTCAATGGGAACTTAAATTCTAACAAAACCCTATCAGGCGCAACTGTAACGTCTCGTTCTGAAACCTATACTCAAAACTGGTTTAGAACATTAGGAGATGGAGGAATTTATTTCCAAAAGTATGGTGGTGGTTGGAATATGGGAGATACAGCTACAATAAATGCGTATGGCGGTAAAAATGTCCAAACATCCGCTGGTTTCTATGGTGGATATATAAAATCAACAGGAAATATTGATGCTAATGGCAGAGTAAATGCTGGTGAATTTATTTATATAAATGGACAAGCGAATGTAGGATGGGGATGTTCACCTAATGGATTACAGGGAAGAACGCCAGAAGGGGCTATTTTATCTTGTGTTAATGGTGTGTGGAAAAGTAGTTCTGCAAGAATTGAGAGAACTCAATTTTTAGTTTCTAGTGGTAGTAATTATGGAGATATTTGTCAATCCAACATTAATAGTAATGGAATGGCAGCACAAGGTTGGGTCGCAAGTGGGTCTGATGCTTGTACTGAGGACGGGAATAATTGTTCAGTGGACAATGTTAGATGTTTTGCAATAAGAATTGTAAATTAAGAGATTAACTCTTACTTACTATAATTGAAAGAGTTTTGATAACAGGTCTCGACCTGAGCATGAAATAATCACTCACCACTATCTGGGGGTAAGGGCACGGAAATCGAGTTGGTTTAATTCAAAAAATAAAAAGAAAGGGCCGCTTGGCCCCCTTCTTTTATATGCTGCTCACAACCTCATTTAGATTGGTAGAGCGCATGTATCTAGCAGGATTAATCAACTGATCTTTGAGTGACATAAAATGCGCATTGCCACAAGTTATTTTTGCATCTTCTTCATTACCAAGACCAACGTGTTTGCTTTTTGTCTCAACAACAAAGTAAATATGGTCTTCACCATTGTCTTCAATAACCAAAGCCCAGTCAGGATTGTAAGTTCCTAGTGGTGTCGGGATTTTAAACCAACCGGGAAGCTTTACATAAAGCTTAACTTCATCCTGTTCTTCGAGTTCCTGAGCGAAACGGCTTTCGACTTCAGAATCTTTAGGAACATATTCGTAAACGCACTTAAATGAGGTTTCGAAAAGATTACGGGCATATCCTGTTAGCTCTTTATCAATAAAGAGACTTTGCGCATACACCTCTCCTTTTAGTGGATAATATTTAATACCGTCAACAATTGACAGGCGTTTGCAATAGTTGATTCGACTTATAGCTTCACTGATAAACTGCTGTGGGTTTTTAGCAAAATCAACGAGTCTTCCACTTTCTTTCAGGATGGTGCTTAAACTGCGTCTTGTCAGTCCGGTTTTTTCCTGTAGAACACCAAGAATATCTGGCAGCGGTTGTTCAGCAACATCAATAACAGCGCTTGTTGTCCCATTAGACTGTGTCTTAACATCAAGACCTGACTGGCTTTGTTTGATTGTTGCTTTGCTGAAACTGACCATCGCTTTTGCTACAGGCTGCATTTCAGAAAGTGATTTCGTACAGGATTTAATCAATTCGTTTTCGTCAAATGCCAGTCGGTACAGTGTTTTTTGACAAATTCGCTGCCATAACGCTTCGAATTCCGGGCTGTTTAAGACTTCTTTCCGGTATTTGATGGTTTTGCGCTCATCAGCATTGTTTATATTGAGTCGCCCTGCTGATTTACGCAGGATAGTTTCAATTTGTTCCTGTAGTGAGGCATACTTCTCACTAACAACAAAAGTGTCTTCGAATAACACTTCTTTCAGGGCTTTTGTGATTTTCCCCGATTTTTCCAGATAACCTTCGGTCTGTAGTTCAGACCAAATCTCATATGAACCGGCGATACCCACAACTTGTGAGGAATCAGAGAAGATCAGATGGGCAAACGCATCTTTTTCGATGATACCAAAACGGATGCCTGTTTCGTTCTCAATTTCGCTCTGTAGTCGTTCGGCATAGGCTTCATAATTTTCACTGGCAACGACAGTCAGAATGTTAATGCTGTCATCACGAACACGTTCACCCTCTTGGTTAACACACAGGCGAAGACCACGGCCTAATGTTTGACGACGTTCTCGTTCACTTCCCATCTCTCGGAGGCTACAGATCTGGAATACATTGGGGTTATCCCAGCCTTCTTTCAAAGCAGAGTGTGAAAAAATAAATCTCACCGGATTCGAGAAACTTAAAAGCTTCTCTTTATTTTTCATGATAAGGTTATAACCACGCTCCGCATTTTCGCGACCTGCATTATTGCTTTCGCTTGTTTCAGCCCACGCACCTTTTTTATCAATGGAGAAATAACCATCATGAACGTCTTTAGCATGTTCTGGATGAGAAGGGAGTAAATCTTTATATGCAGGGCTTTTGATTGCTTTAAGATATTCTTCTTCAAAAATACGGGCATATTCACCCGGTTCACGTAGTCCTTCTTCATTGGTCTGACGATATAAATCAACCTTATCAATGAAAAACAGGGTAAGAACCTTGATTTGCTGAGTATTCAGGCGAAGTTCTTTATCCAGATGTTCACGGATTGTACGTCTAATCATATGACGCTGGATGAGCATAGGGTCAATATCACCCACGACATCACCGACTTTCATATAGTAGGTATCAGAAGGTGTTTCCAGTGTAAGATAACCCTCTTTGCCTGTTCTGATCTCGCTTATCCGGTAACCCTGATAAATATCACGTCCTGTTTCGTCATCAAGTGTCATACCGTCATATACGTTAATCTCGGAACGATTCACAATCCCTTTTTTATCGGCTAAATCAACAATAACAGTCGCGTTAATGTTATTCTTCTTACTGTTAATACTGACCAGTTTTACATAGGGGCTGTTGCTTGCATTCTGGACTTCAAGCCCGGCAACTTCGATCTGTTTGACCAGTTTTTGGTTGTAAGCATCAATGGCATCAAGGCGGTACACCATATGATGTTTATGAACATGTGTTGCTGAATAGCGTAAGGTGAACATGGGGTGCATAGCATCAAGTGCGGTTTTACCCGCACCATTCAAGCCACCATCAACACTTTGCGGTTCATCGACAATAATAATTGGACGTGTAGCCCGGATCAAATCAATGGGCTTATCCAGATCGTCCACGGTTGTTTTTTCACTGGACTGATAGAGCTTATTAACGTCTTTTTTGGGTAATGACTCCAACTTATTGATAGTGTTTTATGTTCAGATAATGCCCGATGACTTTGTCATGCAGCTCCACCGATTTTGAGAACGACAGCGACTTCCGTCCCAGCCGTGCCAGGTGCTG
>Ga0129313_1001279_pt1 | contig 16509 bp, 9 predicted proteins | sample O1105metagenome_FD_94436 | JGI IMG/M metagenome (GOLD analysis project Ga0129313, IMG submission 94436) | Orangutan group fecal microbial communities from fecal samples from Wisconsin, USA - O1105 metagenome | ecosystem: Host-associated > Mammals > Digestive system > Large intestine > Fecal... | reverse complement strand
TGTTGTTTGTTCCGCATCCGCAGGATGTTGCTGTTAAATCGCTCATAAGTTACCTCCAAGGGTATTTGTTTTATTTATGCTATATCATATGTAGGAAAGCTTGTATGTGTTTCAGTTGCACCATAAAATTTTTTATGTTATTTTTATTAATAGAGGAAGCATGTTGCAGTAAGGAAATGCAACGGGATGAGGGAGGATAACATGTCAAGATACACAAATGATTTACCACTTAACAAACCGGTAGATTTCGTCCAGTTTATGATGAACGATTACCTGAGCAAGAATGGTTTTTCCACGGCAGAATGGAAAGGACAGCCTGTATACCGTGCCGGAGATCCGATGCTGGAGGGCTATAAGTTCATGACCTGGAGCTATATTAATGGTGTCCTGCATGTAGAAGCATGGTTAAAGGGAATGTTTGGTGGTGAAATGGGGCTGACAGGATTCGTGGGATGTCTGCAGAAGAAGCCGTTTAAGCAGAGCCTCGAGCAGCTTTATACCCTGATGCAGCAGGATATTCCAACGGATCAGATGAATGCGGGAACAGCCGGCACGGCAGGCAGCACAGCCAATGCAGGTGCAGTTCCGGTTACAACGGTGAATAACACCTCCGCAGCAACCATATCACTCATATTTGGTATCCTGGGATGTCTTACCGGACTCCTTGTTCCGATTGCAGGACTTTGCTGTGGTGTACTTGCTGTAATGCGCGGCCGTCTCGGACTTGGTTCCACGAAGGCCAAAATGGCGAAAGCAGGCAGGATACTTGGCATCATTGCCTGTGTGCTCAGCATGGTCATGTGGGTACTGAACATCATTCTTACCGTGCTGTAAGAGTATGGAATATGATTTAAAAGGAGCTAGAGAGTATGAGATACAGTTATAAGCCGTCAGGCGTGTGTGCAATGCAGATTAATTTTGACATTAATGGAGATGTGATCTCCAATGTGGAATTTATCGGAGGATGCAACGGAAATTTAAAGGCTGTTTCCAAGCTTGTGGATGGATGTACCGTAGACTACATCGAAAGCAAGCTGCTCGGAAATACCTGTGGATTCAAGCCGACCTCCTGTGCTGACCAGTTATGCAAGGCAGTACGACAGGCGTACGAAGAGACAAAATAAGCCAATATTGATTAAAGGGAAAGGACCGTGGAAGATACGGTCCTTTGTTACGTGTTAGAATCCGCTGTATAGGGAAAATCTCCTATATGCAAAAATCATCTATATGTAGAAAAACACTTGCATATCTTTCTAGATGTAGCTAAAATAAAGGTATATGTTTTTATAAAGGAGTAGTATGCCATGACTTCAGAAAACCTGTCAGTAGGGGGCGTGCGTTTTCGTTCCAGGGCAGATTATGAGGCAGCTCTGAGGGATCAGAAGAAGATTGATGAGATCAGGGCACATGTGGATTTCAATAATAAAAAGCAGTTAGAAGGTCTGTTCAATGAGATGCAGGCCGGAATCTACCGGTTCGAAACTATCATAGGAACTCATTTTGACGATGAGATCTATGAAAAGATGGAGCAGATGAAGAGAAATCCTTCCGCACAGAAGAAAGAGAAAAAACGTTCTCTTAAGAAGAACGGAAGCAGGGTTCCACAGAAGGGAATAAGAGAAACTGCTTCTGCGGGCAGAAGGACTTCAGGCGCAGATGCACGGAATGCCAAGAATAATGCAAAGTACCAGGCAGTAATTGAAAAGGAAGCAATTAAGGAACTGCAGAAAGCAGAGAAGATGCGGAAAAGAATTATGATTCTGGCATCCATCGTTGCAGCAGCGAGTCTCGGATATTTTTTCGTATATTACTATTTCAGTACGCGGACAAACATGGATTATGACCAGTTAGCCTCCCTTAAGGGAAGCAATGTGTTAAGCTCCGGGGCACAGCAGGAACAGAATACCTTTTCCTTACATAAATCAGCCGTCCGGCTTCCGGATATCCTTCCGGAGTATGAAACTTTATATAATAAGAATAAAAAGCTAATCGGATGGCTCAAAATTGACGATACAAATATAGATTACCCTGTTATGCAGACTTCGGATAATACCTATTATCTGGATCACAATTACAATCAGGAATATGACAAGAACGGAAGCATCTTTCTGGATTATAACTGCAGTGTGTACCCCCGTTCCACGAACATGATCGTCTACGGACATCATATGAAATCGGGTAACATGTTCGGCAATCTGCAGAAATATGCCAAGGAATCCTATGGCGAGAAGCACTCCATCATTACATTTGATACGATCTATGAAAAGGCACAGTATCAGGTGATGTATGTGTTCCGTTCACAGGTTTATAATGAGGATGATATTGTTTTCAAGTATTATCAGTTCATTGAGGCGAATTCCGAAACAGAATTTAATTCCTATATGCAGGAAATGAGTGCATTGAGCTTATACGATACTGGTGTGACGGCAGAATTCGGTGACAGTCTCCTGACGTTATCCACCTGTGACAGTTCCCAGACGGACGGGCGTTTCGTTGTGGTAGCGAAGCGGATCAGCTGACCGGTTCGTAAATAATCTGTTCATGATAAAGAATGCATTGTAAAGAAAGGCTTGGTTTTTTCAATGACAAAAGTTGCAAAAAAGAAAAACAGAAGATTAAGAAGACAGATCCGGAAAACAATCGGCGCACTGCTGATGGTTTCCGCTATTGTAGTTGCTGCGATTCCGGTGACTGGAGTAAGCGCAGATGAGGGTGAGAATGGTATTGCGGTACAGGCTGCGTCGTATCCAGATGAAACCAGAATTAAGGTTGTTAATTATACAGATGCAAATATGAGCAGTTATGATCAGATTAATGGCGCAGATGCGCCTGTGTCATGGCAGAGTAAAGTGCCATTTGTGGATCAGAGTGCATCTATTTACACAACAGGTACAAGTGGAAATGTTAATTTTCAGTTTGCCTTTGTAAGGCCTGCAGGAGAGGCAGATCAGGTTGCAGTTATTCTTGGGGCAACAATTAACAACTTACCGAATAATAGTCTGACCATTCCGGAAACTGTGGATGCATATAAGAAATATACAGCCAATACGACCAGTACCGGATACTGTGCGGTGAACAGATCCGATGAATTCCTTTATTATAAAACCAGAACGCAGAAGGAAAATGACTATGGGGAGCCACTGTTTAAATCCTCAAAAGATCCCGGAAATCCGAATCTTGGAACGCCAATAGAAGAAATTTCGCCATCTTTTACGGATACTTATAATAAAGCAGATGTCGATGGAATAGTAAAAACCTGGTCGGAGTCTATGGAAAAGCAGGATGATACTTATTGGTTCGTTGTTACTAAGACTTGGAAGGAAACCGTTGATGGAGAAGAAGTGGAACAGACAGATACACAAAAGTATGAAACGTTTCCGATTATGATTGACTCCATGAGTACCTGTGATTATGATAATCAGGATCCCTGGATTGGATTGAAGGACAGCGAATTATATTACTGGAATGATTCAACGACTTCCATCGTTGACCTGAATGATGTGGATAAATTTGCGTTAGCTCTTTCCCCTGAAAAACAAAGAATTCATGATGCGAAAGTTTTGTATATAGGTAGACAGTATCTGGTTGGTAAAGATGGTGAATGGACGATTGATGGAACGGTGGATCCGGAAGATGATGCATCAAAGGCAAAAGGAGTTTTTGCTGGGAAAACACAGATTGTTAATCTGACCATTGGAGACAACCTTGTAGGAATTGGTGATGCAGCCTTTTATGGTTGTGGTGGTATTGAAAGTGTAACACTTGGCAATGGTCTGAATACGGTTGGAAATTCTGCTTTTGAGAATTGTATCAATATGAAAAACTGTAATATGGAATTATTCTCCAGAATTTCAGTTATAGGAAGAAAGGCTTTTCAGAATTGCCGTGCATTAAAGGATATCACCATACCAATCGGTGTAGAAGCTATTGGTGATTATTGCTTTAGTGGCTGCTCCGCACTTGAAACGATTGAATTATGCGGTAATGGAAATAATGTGCAGTTAAATGGACTGGGCTACATGATATTCCAGAATTGTTCCAGTCTTTCCAGTGTTACATTTCCGACCAGTTTTTATCAGGATTCTCAGGGATTACCAACGGATGAGAAAAACGGAATTCCTATTCGGTACTTTAATGGATGTTCCAGTCTGCAGTTTATTAAGGTGCAGAATACAGATTTAGATGTCATTGATGGAATGAGCCATAGTACTTACGAAGCAAGCAAGACGGTAAAAGAACATGATAAGAGTACTCATCCAGATGATGAAATTAACCAGTTTTTGGATGTGGTTTCGGATAGTTTTTATTTTGAAGGACCAAGTAAGATTGCTGCATATAGTGACACCGACTCACCGATTCATTTGACGGCGAAAATTCATTCTGCATCCTTTAAATATCTGGATGAAGATAAGTATGAAAGAGTAGTTGCATGTCCGGAAACAGCATCACATTCTAATACATTTATTATTAACAGTTATGGACAGCTTCTGGAAATGGATGTTGATGATCAGTGTAAAGAAGTAGAAATTCCAAGCAAGATTGGTGCATATGGTATTTTGGAACTTTCCTCAGACAGCTTTAAACACAAATGTTTCTTGGAGAAAGTAACGATTCCGAGCAGCATTACCTTAATCGAAAGTGGTGCATTTGAGGGATGTCATAATCTGAAGCATGTTATTTTTGAACAGCCGGAAAACAGTAATCTGGTCATTCAGGATGGTGCGTTTAATACACAGGTAGTAGATCCGTTACTCCATGTACAGGGGTGTCCTGCAACATTGGATGCCAAGCCTTCCCTCACATTTACCGGAACAATTTCAGAGAGTTCACCGACCTTCCAGTATGCGATGAACCCGAACAACAATATTAACCGAGGAACACAGCCGACAACCTATATTACCTTTTACAGTGGATGGCCGACGAACTTAACGGTACAGTATAATCAGGACACACAGAAGAATGAATTAATTGATTATCCGAAGTACGATGAACTGACTTCCTATACGAAGGATTCATTCCCGTATATGACAACCGAAATGGTTTCAGCAGCTTCTCAGGCAGTGAGAGATTATGAAAACTGGAAGGCCAGTGGATACAGTAATGCATTACGTCCAACAGAGGATGAAATGGCGATTGTAAATTCTGCGCTGAATCCGGTATTGCCTGCCGGAATTACAGCGATTAAGTCCGGTATTTTCTCGGATCTTGATTCGGATGGAAATGTGGTAAGTGGTGGAACTACAGCAAATCCGAATACCAAGGTAGAATCGGTAACCTGTAATACGGTTGAAACGATTGAACCATATACGTTTGCCGGATGTACTGGTCTTACCGGCTTTTGGATGAACGGTGGAAATAAAATTGATGACTATGCCTTTAAGAATTGTGGTGAAAACCTTGTCAATGTAGGAATCGGAAGTTCTGTCAATGAACTTGGAAAGAGACCGTTTGCAGGATGTACCGGTTTATCGAATGTTGTATTTACCGACAATCCGAACTTCACCTGTGAAGAGGCCATTATTTACGGAACAACTGATGGCGTCAAGGACACCATTGTAGAATGTCTGGAAGGCAGAGGTTTATTACAGGAAGTCAGCAACACACAGGTTGGTCCGGACGAATTAGCCGGTATTACAACGATAATGCCGGAAGCCTTTAAGGATTGTGATGAAATTGTAACGGTAGATTTAAGCTCTTCGAGCGTAACCAGTATTCCGGAACAATGCTTTGCGCAGACAGAACGTCTGTCAACCGTGATTCTTCCGAACGGAACGGTAAAGAGTATTGATAAGGGAGCATTCTGGAACAGCTCCGTTGCTAATGTCCGTATTCCGGATAAGGCAACACTGATTGAGTTACAGGCGTTTGCCAATGTAGAAGAGGATGCCGATGGTGAAATTATCTTAGATAAAGACGGCAATCCGACCATTAAGAATATTTCCAGTGGACACCGGAATATTACCATTAACTGTCCGGATGACAGCTTTGCGAATACTTATGCGGATAAGTACTACTACATTAATACGAAGTCTTATGAGTATTTTAAAGTTGTATTTAAAGATGGAGTGGATTTCAGTACCTTGTCAGAACAGACGGTAATGTATGGAGAAGCTGCCAAGGAACCGACACCGAAGGAACATGATGGTTTAACCTTTACGGGATGGGATTCCGATGGATACAAGTATGTGATTGAAGATGGTACATACTATGCGCAGTATAGTGGAGCTGCCTACTCTGTAACTTATGTAGATGGCGTGACCAGTACGGTAATGAGTAAAGAAACGGTAGAAGCCGGTAAGAATGGTAATCCTCCGACGCCTCTTACCCATGAAGGATATACCTTTGTGGAATGGAGACCTTCACCGACAGGTGTCACTGAAGATATGATCTGTGTAGCTTATTACAAGGACAATTCTGGTGATTCCAGCAGACATAAATGTACCTTCTATGGCAGAGACGGAAGTGTGGTAGCAACTTACACAGTAAATGATAAAGATTCTGTAACACCGCCCGCAGCACCGACTGTATCAGGATATACATTTGTAAGCTGGATACCAACAGACTTTACCAATATTACGGAAGATAAGGTATATTATGCATCTTATGAAAAAACGGTGGTAAACCCGAGTGCGTCACCGAGCGGCGGTTCTTCGTCAAGTGCATCACCATCTTCAACAGCTGGAAATAACGGCAACAATAATGGAGATAATACAAAGAAGTACACGGTAAGCGTATCCGGCGGAAGCGGAAGCGGAAGCTATCCGGCAGGTGCGATCGTAGCATTGAATGCATATGACATGGGTGTTGGCAAGGTGTTTGATAAGTGGACAACATCAACCGCAGGCGTTGGATTTGCGAATGCGGAAGCAACCTCAACAACCTTTACCATGCCGGCAGCCAATGTTGCCATTACCGCAACCTATAAGACCGGAAGTGGTTCGGCTACAAGTTCGGGAAGCAGCAGTGGATCAGGAAGCGGAAGTTCTTCAAATGGAGGCTCCTCATCGAACGGAAGTTCTGGAAGCAATTCGAACCGAAACAGTGGAACGACCGTAGAAGTAACGAAGCCGGGGATTTCCAATACGAATCTGGCAGGTGCTACGGTAGCAGGCTCCACGGATAACTTCGTGGTTAAAGTGACCGAAGACCAGACGGCAAGTGATCTGGCAGTACAGGCATTGCAGGCGAAGTTTGGAGATATCAGCAGAGTGAAGTATTTACCGATGGACATCAGCCTGTATGATTCCACAGGAAGAACCAAGATTGCGGATACTTCGGGAATTTCTGTAAATATTACGTTACCGCTGCCGGACGATCTGGCACAGTACGCAGGAAATAATAAAGTGGCATCTACACTGGGAGGAACCATTGAGGATCTGAATACCAGATTTACAACCGTGGATGGTGTTCCCTGTGTGAACTTTACCGCAACACATTTTTCACCCTATGTGATTTATGTAGATACTGCAAATCTGACCGCAGGAACAATTGATGCAACTCCGAAGACCGGAGATCCGATTCATCCAAAGTGGTTCCTTGCATTAGGTCTTGCCAGTCTCTCCCTGATCCTGTTCTTCAAGAGAGACCGGAAGATGCCTAAGACCAGAACAGCATAAGGTGGATGGTATGAATAAAAAGATTTCAAAAACAATCGGGGTGCTGCTATTGCTGACCGCAGTAGCAGTGATCCAGGTACCGGTATCAGATGCGGAGGCGGCAGGCACTGCATCTGATTTTCAAATGGAAGGAAATAAGCTGCTGCGATATTCGGGCACGGCAGAAGTCGTGTCTGTTCCGGATGATGTACAGATCATCGGAGAAGAGGCTTTTGCTAACAATAATAATATTGTGAAGGTCAATATTGATGGGAAAGTAAAGCAGATTGAGAACGGTGCATTTGCAAATTGTGACTATCTGCGGACGGTGAACATCGGGGATGGCGTGGAACAGATTGATATGGGCGCATTCAGCAATGATGCAGCCCTTACCCATGTGTCGATCGGCTCCGGAGTGAAGAAGCTTGGAAGCGGTGTTTTTGCAGGGGATAAGGCACTGACGGATTTTAAGGTATCGGATTCCAATCCCTATTTATTTATGGAAGATGGAATTCTGTATGGAAAAGATCATGCAACCCTGTATTTTCTTCTGCCGTCTTCACAGAAGGAATCCTTAAATCTGACCAATGATGTGAAGACGATTATGGCATATGCCTTCTGGGGAAATGATTCGCTGAAGAGGGTACAGTTGGGAAGCGGTCTCTATGAGGTTCCTTCTTATGCGTTTTCGAATTGCAGTAATCTGACAGATGTTTCGATTCATCTGCCAACACAGAGTATTGGAGCCAAGGCATTTGAAGACTGTGTGAGCTTACAGCATGTGGAGGTTCCGGAATCTGTAACCAATATTCAGGATACGGCATTTGACGGCTGTCCCAATGTGAATCTCAGTGCGAAAGAGGGTTCCTATGCCTGGAATTATGCACAGACCATGCAAAAGACACCGGTAGAGCAGGTAGAATATGCAGATGTGCAGCAGGCACAGACCGTACAGCCGCGGAACCTTACCGGTACCAATCAGTCACAGAACGGTTCTACAGCCACGACAGCGCCGGATGCCGGTGGAGGAGATACAACAGCAGGAGATATAGCAACAGCCACGGCAAGTCCGGAGCAGCCAGCAGCGACAACGGAACAGTCGGAAACTAAGGATGCGGAGAGCAGTACAGATCCGACACCGGTTCCCACCATGGCTGCTACTTCTGAAACCGTAGAGAATCAGGTGCTGCTGGGACAGTCCAGCATTGTGACAGGCCGGGCGCTCGTCTTTATTGACAATGGCAAGGCAAATGTACAGCAGGGCATGCCGGTACAGAATGCCACACTGGATTTGTCACAGCTTGGAGGAGAGGATCAGTCACAGGGCGATGCTTCTTCACAGAGCACTTCCGATGGATCCATCGGGAACCTGCTTGCAGACAATGCCGAGAAGGGAAAAGGGTTCCCGAAATATACGGTAGTACAGGACAAGATCGCATCCCAGGCTTATTATCAGAATGCAGATCTTACTTCCTATGAATTCCCGGAAGGAATTACAGAAATCGGTGACTTTGCTTTTGCAAGAAGCGGACTTGAATCGATCGTGATTCCGGAGGGAGTGACGAAGATCGGTTATGGAGCATTTTATCATTGTGATAACCTGCAGTCCGTGCAGATTCCGTCCACTGTAACGGATATCGATGATTATGCATTTGCCAAAACACCGTTCTTAGAGAACAATCATTCCGCAACCTATCCGTTTGTGGTAGCAGGAGATGGCATTCTGATCGGATATTCAGGATCGGACAGTATCGTCAATATTCCGGGCGGTGTCAAGCAGATCAGCGACGGCGTATTCCGGGATCATATGGGAATTACAGCCGTGAATCTGCCGGATACGGTAGAAACGATTGGGGAGGATGCATTTAAAGACTGCCACAATCTGACGACGGTAAATGGTGGGAAGAATGTGAAATCAATCGGAGCCGGAGCATTTAAAGGGTGTGCCTTATCCAATGTAACGATTCCTTCTTCGGTAGAAGAAATCGGAATTGCCGCATATGATTTAAGCGGTGGAACCGATACGGTCACCATGGAAGGAACGACACTTCCGAAGCTGACCTATGGAACCGATTCTTCCCGTGCATTGAATAAAGAAGACCGGACTTATGCATTTTCCGGAAACTTAAATAAAGTGATTGTACCGACGGGTGTTTCTGATTTTGAAAATACGATTTTGCAGGATGGCATTTATGGATATCAGGGAAATATTTATGATGAGCAGGGAACCTTGCTTGCACAGAATCAGGGAGTAAGCAAGGCGTCGGATGTCATGCATGACATTACAATTCCGGGAAGCGAAGAAGATTTTATTCTTCATATCCGGGAATCGGAGGATGCGGCTGCCAAAATCAGTGATGCTTACGGTGAGTTATATGGAGGACGTACTCCTTCCAAATTGCAGGCGTATGAAATCTCTCTGATGGATGAGACCGATACGGTTCCGATTCATAAGCTTGGAAAGCAGACTGCAACCGTAGAGCTGTCAGTTCCGGATGGTATTTCAACCGATCAGATGCACGTGGTGACACTGGATGACGATGGACAGTTGGAAGCGGTCAATTATGAGATCGTCGAAAGCAATGGAGAGAATAAGATCCGCTTTACGACCAGTCATTTTTCGCCCTATGGCATTTATGAATATGACGGCTTCGGTGGAACCGGAGTAGTCAGCAATGGTAAGGCCATCATCCGTGGTGGAAGCAAGGATAATACTCCGGATACCGGAGATCTGATTCATCCGAAGTGGTTTCTGGCACTCGGACTTGCAGCACTTGCCTGTGTCTTTCTTTTTTACAAAGGGCAGGGCAAAAAAGCCGGTGCGCGGGCTTAAGGAATCAGAAATCAGAAATAAAGATATGGTGTAAAATAAACCGAACAAAACTTCCGGCATATGATAAAGAAAAAGCCGGAAGTTTTTATTATGTATCGGGTAAAGCGTCAGATCGGACTAACGAAAGAGGTGCAGGCGGCTGTGCTGTATGCAGGAAGACGGAATCCGGCGGTCGGAGTGGCAGTACTGGATACCGGTATCAGCCCACATCCGGATTTGAAGGAGCAGATTCAGGTGTTTCGGGATTTTGTAAATGAGCAGACCGGAGCTTATGATGATAGTGGACATGGGACGCATGTGGCAGGCTGTGTTGCCGGAAATGGCAGGCTGTCGCGTGGAATCTACAGTGGAATGCATCCACGGTGCCGTCTGGTGATTGGAAAGGTATTAAACAATCGTGGCGAAGGCCGGATCGAGCATATGATCCGGGCCATGGAATGGATTCTCCAAAACAGCCGGGAATGGAATATCCGGATTGTGAATATTTCGGTTGGAATTGCAGAATGTAAGAACGAGGAAAAGATGAAGGGGCTTCTGCGGTGCATGGAGGAGCTTTGGAGGAGTGGAATCGTGGTGGTGTGTGCCGCCGGAAATTCCGGACCGGAGCCTATGACGATTTCGCTTCTCGGAGCAGGAAAGGATGTCATTACGGTAGGCTGCAATGAAGGCGGTTATTTTGGCAAGGCGAAGAATCTGTGTGAAGATCATTCCGGAAGAGGACCAAGCATTTATGCCATGAAAAAGCCGGATGTGGTTGCACCGGGAACAAAAATTATTTCGTGTAATTCCAATTATAAGAAAAATCCTTATATTGCGCGGAGCGGTACTTCAATGGCAACGCCGGTTGTTTCCGGAGGTCTTGCCCTGCTTTTACAGAAAAATCCGGAGATCTCAAATGAAGAAGCGAAAACAAAATTACTGCATACCGCAAGAGATCTGGGTGAGCCATGGAATAAGCAGGGATGGGGTATGATTCAGATACAAAAACTATTAAAATAGGTTGTATTTTATCAGGGTTTTGGATATAATAAAAACAACCTGAAATGTGTTAATGTTTCTTGTTATTTTTGAACCTACAGATACTTTAAACGGGATTCCTATATTACCTTATGGCTGTCAAGCCCTCACTTAGCAATAAGGATTGGAAGGGAAGGCAAAAGTAAGGCTGCGGTCGCCCACCTAGCCTTGCTAGGAGTCAAAAGGCAGGAAACAGCATTTTGGGGGTTATTCTAAAGAAAAAGCAGTGCGGATGCACTGCTTTTTCTTGCTATATAGAAATCTATAAAGCGGACTCTTTATTGTGTTTCAAGGGAGAGAAAAATGAATCGTCGTATGCAGATCCGATGGAAACTGATTACCATTATCGTGCTGGCAGCGTTGCTTGCTTTTTTATTGCTTATTTTTAAAGACCGGTCGGAACCGGAATATGTCGGAGAAATGGTTTTTACAGAAGAGATGCAGATTTTGACAAACAAGAGCGCAGAACTTCTGAAAACCGATCCAAAGGAGGTCCGGCAGGAAATCGGGGAGTATACGAAAGAAGAGGACTGGTATGAGGCATTCGACCAGTTTCTTACATATCATGAGCTGGATCAGAAGATCTGCAGGGAAACGATCGGGATCATTGGAGGGGAAGCAGTGGTACATAAACCGGAGCTTGCAAGGGCGCAGGTTCTTACCGTGGAGGCAAAGGTGTATTCCTGTGCTTCCGATGAATTTGAGCAGTTGAGTTATACAAATGTCATTGCTTACCGGATGGAAGATACCTTACTGGCCATCCGGGAAAAGCTGCCGGATCCGGTGGTGTTCCCGGAAGCTTATCTGGAGGAAGCCGATGAGAACGGCATCCAGTTCTTTTACCGGGGATGTGAGCTGTACCACCCTTGCGCGCAGAAGCAGGAATCCGAGCAGATCGTGACACTTGGCTTTCGGGGAGAGGAGCTGGTTTCCTATGAAGAGGATGGAGAAATCATCAGCGGAAAAACATTGCAGGTGACGGAACAGGCAGTTACCTTAGAGGAGCAGGTGGAGATTCTTTTTGGGGAAGTATGCGAAGGTTATTATCAGAAGGAAGAGGTACGAAGCAGCAATACCGATGAAATACCGATTGGTTATGCGTTTACGGATTATCTCATTAAGGATGGAAAGATCTGCGCATTTTTGATTCTCCCGAAGGAACAGATGGAGTATATCCGTGTGGCCATTTGGCAGAGTGATTACCGGGGACTGTATCATAAGGAAATTATTTTGCAATCTTCGGAGGAACTTACGCTGTCTTATATGAAAAATGGAGAAAAGAAGGAAGAACCGCTTCCAGCAGGAAAGAAACTTGTCCTGTCACAGGACGCAGACTATCTGAAAGAGGGAATGTTAAAGGTTGTAAATCCGACCAACTCTGGAAAGACAGATCTTCTGTCGGTGCATCGGAATCAGGGAGTGCCATCGTACCGGGGAAACTTCGAGATTCATAAGACGGAGGATGGGCTTTTACTGATTAATGAGCTGCTGTTGGAAGAATATCTGTATGCCGTTGTGCCAAGTGAGATGCCATCCACTTATCCGGCAGAAAGTCTGAAAGCTCAAGCCGTGTGCGCACGGACCTATTCCTATGGCTATCTGGAGCATGCGGGACTTCCGGCACTGGGGGCGCATGTGGATGACAGCGTGAATTATCAGGTCTATAACAATATTATGGAAAAAAAGAGCTCGACCGATGCCGTGCGGCAGACCGAAGGAGAGCTGCTGTTGCAGGATGGAAAGCCAATCACTGCGTATTATTATTCCACGTCCTGCGGTTACGGGAGCGATGACCGCATCTGGAAAGAGGAAGGGGAGAGCGCGGCTCCTTATTTAAGAAGCGTACATATTGCACAAGACAAAAACCAGGACATAAACAAGGAATCACAGGAAAAATTGATACAGATGGATCCTTTGAAGGAAAATAAGGAGCAGACAGATGCGGCACAGATCGATGAATTACAGGAGAAGAATGAACAGCCAGTTGTAAATCATCAGGATAACCAGCAGGATAATTTACAGAAAAATTCAGAACAAAAAATTAAGGAAACGATAGACAATAATCAGAACGATCTCACACAGGAGGAAGCAATTCGCGAATACCTCACTACCGTCCATGAAGAAGACTACGAGAAGGATGAGCCGTGGTATCGATGGAGCTATACCGTGAAGGACTTCGATACGAATCTTTTGAAAAAGAAGCTGCAGGAGAGGGGAATTTCTTTTACGGATTTTAAGAAAGTGAAGGACATGGAGATTATAAGACGCGCAGCAGGAGGAAGCGCGGAAATATTGGTGATTACGACCGATCAGGGAGAGATTCCGGTGGAGGGAGAATATGAGATACGTTATGTCCTGAACCAGGGGGGCGGGGTGATCCGGCAGGATGACTCTCCCTATGCGCTTTCAACCATTCTTCCAAGTGCTTATTTTGTGATGGATCTGCAAATGGGGAAAAAGGGTGTTACGGGCTTCTCACTTTCCGGTGGCGGATTCGGGCACGGAGTCGGTATGTCACAGAATGCGGCAAAGTCCATGGCACAGTCCGGTAAGACGTATGAGGAGATCCTTGCCATGTTTTACCGGGATTGTCAGCTTGCGAAAAAATACTGAATATGGTAAAATTGCGAACATATGAAAAAAAGCAGATAGATACGAAGCTTTAATTTGAAATCAGGAGAACAGGACTGTTTATGATGAAGAAAAAGATTATTCGAATCATATCATTGTGTATGCAATTGTCAAAGAAAAACGTGACAGCTTATGCTGCAAGTTCAGCCTTTTTCCTGTTTATTTCGCTGATTCCGTCTTTGATGCTGCTGTGCGCGATCATTCCGTTCGTGCCGCTTACAAGAGCGGATTTTATGCGGGTAGTGATTGAAATGGTACCGGCTTCGGTGGAACCGCTTGCCGTTTCTGTGATTAATGATGTGTATCAGCAATCGGTGGGACTCATTTCGTTATCGATTGTTGCGATTCTGTGGTCAGCAGGCAAAGGACTTCTGGCACTGCTGCGTGGACTGAATGCCATTAATGGCGCGGAAGAAAAACGAAATTATTTTGTTCTGCGGATTGTAACCAGTTTTTATATGGTACTGATTCTGCTGGTGATTATTCTGACACTGGTAATCATGGTGTTCGGTGAGTCGATTGTGAATCTGTTAGACCGCAGGATTCCAGGCATTGCGAACTTTATGACGGCGTTTAACAGTGGAAGACATCTTTTTTTCTTCCTGATTATTACACTGGTTCTTGCCTGTCTCTATGCCTATCTGCCAAGACCGCGCGGAAGACTCCGTAATCAATTCCCGGGAGCAGTACTGGCATCCCTGGGATGGACGGTGGTAACCTTCGGGTTCTCCATTTATGTGACGTATTTTAATGGATTCAGCATGTATGGAAGCCTTACCACAATCGTGATTTTGCTGATCTGGCTGTATGTGTGTATGAATCTGGTTCTTGTCGGAGCGTATATGAACAAAATACTGGTTGACAAGGAATTGGAGATTGACTAGAATAAGGAATATATGAAATATCGAAATGCTGTGAAGGTGTATAGTAGTGACATGTTTACCTGCAGAGAGAAGAAGTCGTCGGCTGTGAGCTTCTTCAGGTTCTGACATGAAGTGAAATTCCCACCGGAGCTTTCTGGTTGAATCTGTTGTGTAGTAGATCAGAACGTTGCACGCGTTAAGTGTATAGAGGTGTCTGTCCGTAAGATACGGTCAGGAACATGGGTGGTACCGCGGATAAATTCGTCCCTTGTATTCAGAAGAATACAGGGGATTTTTTGTGTAGAGCACTTAGTGAAAGCAAGCCTAAGGTGAAGCTTGAACTTAGTGCGAACCAGTCCGGAACACTTAATGAATGCGAGTCAGAGACGAAGCATGAATTTAGTGAGAGGGACAAGCAGGACACTTAGTGAAAGCAAGAAAAGAAAAATTAAGAAGAGAGGTAAAACGTATGCAGGATCAGGTATTATCAGACAAGCTTTCATCCCTGAAAGAGAAGATCGAAGGGGAACTGAAGGAATTAAAGAACTCCAAGGAATTGTATGAATTCAAGAATGTTTATCTGGAAGGCAAGAAGAGTAAGATCAGTGAGCTTATGAAGGACATGGGCAAGCTTGCTCCGGAAGAGCGTGCCGGTTACGGTAAGTCTGTCAATGAATTAAAGACATGGGCTTTTGACAGGTTCGCCGACATGGAAGAGAAGATGAAGAAGTTAGAACTTCAGCATAAATATGAAAGAGAAAAGATCGACCTTACAATCCCGGCGGAACCTGTGAAAATCGGAAATCTTCATCCGGTTACCCTTGTACGGAACCAGTTGATTGATATTTTTGCCGGAATGGGCTTTGAAATCTATGAAGGAAGCGAAATCGAAACCGATTATTATAACTTTACGGCATTGAATACCCCGCAGGATCATCCCGCAAGAGATATGCAGGATACCTTCTATCTTTCCCCGGAATTTCTGCTTCGTACCCAGACCTCTGCAGGACAGATTCATGTTATGGAGAAGAAGCAGCCGCCGATTAAGATTTTATCTCCCGGTAAGGTATTCCGTTCCGATGATGATGCCACCCATTCTCCGATGTTCTCCCAGATGGAGGGACTTGTTGTAGATAAGGGAATTACTCTTGGGGACTTAAAGGGTATGCTCGACGTGTTTGTACAGAAGATTTTTGGTGAGGGTGTAACCACAAGACTTCGTCCTTCCTATTTCCCGTTCACAGAGCCGTCCGTAGAAGTAGATGTAAGCTGCTTTGAATGCGGCGGCAAGGGCTGCAGCCTTTGCAAGGGAACCGGCTGGATTGAAATTTTAGGTGCCGGTGTTGTTAATAAGCGCGTGCTGGAAAACTGCGGCATTGATTCTGAGCAGTACAGCGGATTTGCTTTTGGTATGGGACTGGAGCGTATTGCCATGCTCAAATACGGTATCAACAACATTAAGCTGCTGTTCAATTCCGATTTACGTGTATTAGAGCAGATCAACGAGAAATAGTCAGGAGGAAACAGATTATGATATTACCATTAAGCTGGTTAAAAGAATATGTAGATG
>Ga0129313_1001277_pt1 | contig 16535 bp, 10 predicted proteins | sample O1105metagenome_FD_94436 | JGI IMG/M metagenome (GOLD analysis project Ga0129313, IMG submission 94436) | Orangutan group fecal microbial communities from fecal samples from Wisconsin, USA - O1105 metagenome | ecosystem: Host-associated > Mammals > Digestive system > Large intestine > Fecal... | reverse complement strand
ATTTGATCAAGTCGTTTTAAGTAAGATCGTGGAATATGCTGATAAGAACCATCGCCAGATCATTTTTGGTGGAAGAGATCAACTAGCTGGTTCGACCACGATGCTATTAGGACAGTCGATTTTAATCAAACGTTTAGTTAGTTTATTACCAAAAAAATTTCCCGTTCGATTGATGAAAAAAGGACTGCAAATGTTTAGCCCACATCGACAGAAAAAGCGATATGAGGCACTGGAGATTCTTGATGAGCCAATTTACCAATGTATTTTATTGAGTCAGGAATCAGAACAAGAAAAATTAGAAGAGCGGTTTCCGGAGTGCAGCTTTCAACGGTCCAATGCGTATACCGTTGATATCATTCCAAAAGGTGGCTCAAAGCTTTCAGGAATTGCAGCCTTTGCCAAAGACATGGGGATCGAAATGACCGAGATCATGGCATTTGGTGATCATTATAACGACATTGAGATGCTGGAAGGTGTCGGAATCGGGGTTGCTATGGGGAATGCTCAAAAAGAAGTTAAGCAAGCTGCTGATTATGTGACGGATACCAATGAAAAAGACGGAATTTATCAAGGACTGAAGCATTATGGTTTGATTTACTAAAACAGTTGATAGACTAGACTTCAGTAAAAATGTTAAGAGAAGTAAGAAAAGAAGGTAGAAAAAGATGTCTGAGAAAACACCCTTTCAACAAGTAGAAGAGTTTCATAAAATTTTTGATCCTCGTTCACCTGATGTACCGACTGCATTTTCGAAACAAGCAGCCATTTATCGTGCAGAATTTAAAATCGAAGAATTAGTCGAATTGATTGCGGCCAATTGTCAGGGAGATCAGGAACAATTACACGAAGGAGTAACAGCTCTTCACGAAGCATTAGAGAAAGCAGAACAAAAAATGTTGACTAAAAAAGAATGGGGACAAGCACCTTTGATCGAGCAAGTCGATGCTTTAACCGATCTTTTATATTTTACTTATGGTTCTTTTTCATTATTGGGTGTTGATCCTACGAAGATATTTGAGATCGTTCACCAAGCAAACATGGGGAAATTATTCCCAGATGGTAAACCACATTATCATCCGGTCACGAGTAAGGTATTAAAACCTGATAACTGGGAAGAGCAGTGTGCCCCTGAACCTAAGATCGCCAAAGAAATTCAACGGCAAATCGCCCAAGCGACTCGAAAGAAACAGTCTTGAATGGACGAAACAAACCAAAATAAACCGGCGTTTCATACTGGTTATGCTATTTTCTAGGTAGGAATAAAAGATTTTCGATGAAGTTAGTGAATGCTTAAAAATTGTGTGTTATAATTTACAATAGATGTCTTTTGCACGGAAGACGTATTTATTGTTTTATGCACACAAATTATTTAACTAAGCATAAAAAATAGATGCATATTGAAAACGGAGGTACCTTAAATGGGAAATAATGTTATCATCGGAATCGTCATAGCAATCATTATAGTCGCCCTAGTCGTCTTTTTGGTTAGTTACTATATGAAGAAAAAAAACCAAGATCGATTGGACGCCTTGGAAAAGCGCAAGGAAGAATTATTCGACTTGCCTGTGATTGAAGAAGTCGATGATGTTAAAAAAATGCATCTGGTGGGGCAAAGCCAAAATACCTTTCGTGAATGGAGTCAAAAATGGAATGACATATCCACTTCCTCGTTTGCTGAGTTAGAAAGTCAAATTTTTGAAGTAGAAAATCTTAATGAGAGTTTCCGATTTTTAAAAGGTAAAAAAGCTGTGATCGAAGCAGAAAAAACCATGGACCAAATGGAAAAGAAAGTTTCTGAGATTCGTGATGGACTAAAAGAGTTACGTGAAACAGAAGAACGTAATTCACTAGCGGTTCAGCAAGCTTTGGATGTCTATGAAGAACTGAAAGAAACAATCAGAGAAGATGAGCAAGAATACGGTCCTGCGTTTCCTGAATTACAAAAGCAAGTCAAGATGATCGAAAATGAATTCACGCAATTTGTTGCATTGAATACTTCAGGTGATCCTGTTGAAGCTCGAGAAGTTTTGGATAAAGCAGAGAAACATACGTATGAAGTTGAAGCTTTGATGAAAAAAGTTCCGCCGCTATTTGAAGATTTGAACACTACTTTCCCAGAACAACTGGAAGAAATCCAGCAAACTTATGAAAAATTGATGCAGGAACAATATGTTTTCCCAGAAGAAGATCTTGTTGGTGAGATTGAAAAAGTAAGCCATCGTATTGAAAGTTCATTAGCAAATCTTGAAAAAACAGAAGTTGAAACGGTTGAATTCGAGAATCGTGAAACTGCTAGTATGATTGATTCGCTCTACGACATTCTAGAGCGGGAAATGGAAGCCCAAAATTATGTCAAAACCAATCAAGCAACCATTGAACAATACATCAAACATGCCACAAAAAACAATCGTCAATTATTGATTGAGTTAGATCATACTGCTCAAAGTTATGCGTTGAATCATAATGAAATTGGTCGAGTACGCGGATTCCAAACAGAAGTGGAAGAAATCGAACGTCAAAACGAACAGATGAAACCACAAATCCAGCAACACTTGCTACCATATTCTGAAGTACGAACTTTCTATAAAAAAGTATTCAAAGTTTTAGAAGATATCGAAAACCAACAAGTTGAAATCGATGACTCACTACACGAGTTAAGAAAAGGTGAAAAAGAAGCGCAAGAAAAAATCGATACTTTCGAATTTAAATTGCGTAATTTAAAACGTTTTGTGGAACAACAACGTTTGCCTGGTCTACCAAATGATTATTTAGAATTTTTCTTTGTGGCAACTGATCGGATTGAAGAGCTAAGTATCGTGCTAAATAAAATCAGAGTCAATATGGAAGAAGTCAATCGCTTAGTTACGTTATGTGAAGAAGATTTAGACTTACTTGATAAGAAAACGCATGATTTAGTGGATGCTGCAGCACTGACAGAACAAATGCTACAGTATGCAAATCGTTATCGCCACACACATGAAGAAATCAGAGAAGCAATTGATAAAAGTTATTACTTATTCAATAAGGAACATCATTATCAAGAAGCTTTGGACGAGATCGGTACAGCACTCGAACGTGTTGAACCTGGTGCTTTCAAGAGAATTGAAGATTTTTATTTTAAGAATCCTGATTTAGTTTAATAAAACTAACTAAAAAGGCAACACTGGTTAATCCACCAAGTGTTGTCTTTTTTCGTGTTCAATTACACGAAACTTTCTGAAAAAACAACCTCCTCTTGAAAGCAATTGGGACAACCGTTATAATAGTAAAGAATTTCAAAAAAGAGGGGTTTCTTATGATATATTTTGATAATAGTGCGACAACCCCAATCTTTCCGCAAAGTTTAGATGCCTATATAAAGACAAGTCAGCGGATTATTGGGAATCCGTCAAGTTTGCATGATTTAGGCAATCAAGCAAACCGTTTGTTACAACAAGCTAGAAAACAAATTGCTGAGCTGATCACTGTTACTCCAGATGAAATTTATTTTACTTCTGGTGGGACAGAAGGCGATAATTGGGTACTTAAAGGGACGATGATTGAAAAACGTGAATATGGAAACCACATGATCATCTCTGGGATAGAACATCCTGCTGTAAGTGAAACAGCTGAACAACTTAAATCTCTAGGGGTAGAAGTTAGTATAGCGCCAGTAAATAATCAAGGATTTGTCATTGTTGATGAATTGAAGAAACTAATTCGTAAAGACACAGTATTGGTTTCAATCATGGCAGTCAATAACGAAATTGGATCAATCCAACCAATTTTAGAAATTAGTGAGTTGCTAAAAGAATACCCTAAAATCCATTTTCATGTGGATGCTGTGCAAGCAATCGGAAAAGTTTCTTTATCTGAATGGCTGACCGAAAGAGTTGATTTTGCGACGTTTTCAGCTCATAAATTTCATGGACCACGGGGTATAGGTTTTATTTATTGGAAGAAGGGACGACGTTTAGCACCGCTTCTTAATGGCGGTGGCCAAGAAAAAAATCAGCGAAGTGGAACAGAAAATGTTCCTGCGATTGTCGCAATGGCGAAAGCCTTACGAATTGCACTGGATCGAAAACTTCAAAAGCCAGATCACACCAAACATTTAAAAGAGGCATTGATCAACGCTTTGAAAGCCTATGAAAAAGTGACTATTTTTTCAGAGGGAGAAGATTATGCACCACATATCTTATGTTTTTCACTCAAAGGGATTCGAGGAGAAGTCCTTGTTCATGCGTTAGAAGAAAAACAAATATTTATTTCTACAACTAGTGCTTGTTCTTCTCGTAAACACCTTGCAAGTAGCACGTTGCATGCCATGCATGTGCCTGATGATTTAGCTACGTCAGCTGTTCGCATTAGTTTAGATGAAAGTAATTCTATGGCAGAAGTAGAACAATTTATGATCATTTTTAAACAATTATATAAGAAATTTTCAACCATCAATTAATCAATAAGGAGTGTTTTTGTGAAATATAGTGAAATCATGGTCCGCTATGGTGAACTGTCAACAAAAGGAAAAAACCGTAAAAGTTTTATTATGCAACTTGCTCAAAATGTTCGTCAAGCATTGAGTGATTTCCCCGAAATCAAGATCCATGCTGATCGTGACCGGATGCACCTACTGTTAAATGGTGCTGATAGTGCATTAGTTATACCTAAATTGGCTAAAATTTTCGGTATCCAAAATTTCTCACCAAGTATTCGAATCGAAAAAGATGTTCAAAAGTTAAAAGATGCAGTTCAAGCTATCATGAAAGAAGTCTATACAGGAAAAGAAACCTTTAAAATTATTGCGAAACGTAGTGACCACGACTTTGAATTAACAAGTAATGAATTAAATCAAACGTTAGGAAATGCGGTGGTAGATATCTTCCCTGATATAGAAGCACAAATGCGTAAACCAGATATTCCACTACGGGTAGAAATCCGTCGAGATGCTGCTTACCTATCCTATGAAACGATTAAAGGAGCAGGCGGGTTGCCAGTGGGAACAAGCGGTAAAGGCATGTTGATGTTGTCTGGTGGAATCGATTCACCTGTGGCTGGTTATTTTGCCATGAAGCGTGGTGTCGAAATTGAAGCGGTCCACTTTGCTAGTCCACCTTACACGAGTGAGCAAGCATTACAAAAAGCAAAAGATTTAACAGCAAAATTGACTCCTTATGTCGGTAAAATCGAGTTTATCGAGGTACCGTTTACTGAGATCCAAGAAGAAATCAAGAAAAACATTCCACAAGGGTACTGGATGACGATTACTCGACGGATGATGCTGCGATTAACGGATGAGATCCGCCGATTACGCCATGGTTTGATTATCCTTAATGGGGAGTCTTTAGGACAAGTAGCTTCGCAGACCTTACAAAGCATGGTTGCTATCAATGAAGTAACGAATACGCCTATCATTCGTCCAGTTGCTACGATGGATAAATTAGAAATCATTGAAGTAGCTGAACAAATCGATACCTTTGAGCTTTCAGTCCAACCATTTGAAGATTGCTGTACGATTTTTGCCCCACCTCAACCAAAGACTCGACCACGCCTTGATAAAGTTCATCAATACGAAGAACGTTTACCAATCGAAGAAATGATCGAACGAGCTCTTTCTGGTTTAAAAATGGAAACGATCCATACAGCTACCGAAGCTGAACAAGTAGAAGAATTTGCTGATTTGTTATAAGAGTCTTGAAATTATCGTGGAGCTTTGACAAGAATAAGAAAGTAGATTGAACCGTTTTTTTATGTTTAATAAAACATACTTTAAAAACATTACTTTTTATTTGTTCTTACACTTATTTGAGGTTGAGACAAAAGTGTTCAGCATCAAGAAATAAGAAGGAATTTCCGAAAATTGATTCTCAAATTTTTGGTCAATTTCGGCTTATTTCCGAAGATGCTACTTTTGTCTCACCGTTTATTCGTTTTTAGAGATACTAGTAGAGACTGAGACAATTTTTGTCCCAGTCTTGTTGCTCTAAGAGAGGATAAATGATAAACTGACTATGTGAAGAAATTAACAAAGGAGTTTGAAGATGGGAGAAAAAATAGCGGTTTTACCAAAAGCAACAGCTAAAAGACTACCTTTATATTTACGTTATTTAAAAATGCTCAATGATTCAGGTGTGAAGCGGATTAAATCAAATGAATTTAGTCAAATCACCCAAGTACCTTCTGCGTCGATCCGTAGAGATTTTTCATATTTAGGTGAATTGGGGCGCAGTGGCTATGGTTATGAAGTGCCTTATCTGATCGAAGTATTTGATCGGATCTTAAAGACGGAAGAGGAAAAACGAATTGCCTTAGTTGGGTATGGGAATCTAGGGAAAGCTTTAAAGCACAATAATTTTAGAAGAAATGAAAATTTGAATATCGTCTGTGTATTTGACAATGACCCTAAAATCGTCAACCAAGAAATCGATGGTCAATTTATTTATCCAATCGAACAGTTTGGCGAAATCGTCAAAAAAGAAAAAGTAACAGTTGCGATTTCAACGGTTCCAAGTAAACACTCCCAGTCAGCAATCGATGAAATTGTGAAAGGTGGCGTATCAGCGATCTTAAACTTTGCTCCTGACCGAGTGATCGTACCCAAGCATGTGAATATTCAATACATTGATTTGACGACAGAATTGCAAACGCTTATATTTTTTAACGAGAAATATTCAGAAGTTTTTTTATGACAATCCATAGTTTTAGCGCTTAGAGCCAATGTTTCTAAGCGTTTTTTTATAACGCATGTTTATATCTATTTTTGTTTGTTTACAATCATAATACTGATATAATAGCTTTCAGTTCATTGTATCATCGTGTGCAGGGATTATAAAATAACTGGTTTTTTTGAAAGGAGAAACCTTTTTTTAGGAGTGAATGACAGTAATAAAGATGAATGCAATGGATAGAATCACTGTTGTAAGAAAAAAGTTAATCTGAAGGAGGCGGTTATGAAACAAGTTGGAGTAAAAAATACTAATGAAGTTTAAGATTTGATTGAATGTACATAAAAGGAACAATCCTTAATTCTTATGATTCAGGCTAGATATGAATGTCTAGCAAAACAGACAAGCCACGGATGCTATAACAAAAAAATGTAAAGGATGGTAAAAATGAATCAAGAGAAGGTAAAAAATACAATTCTTATGGAAATGGAACGGTTTTCGGACAAAACAAGTGAAGGATACCACCAAATGAAAGCAGTGTTGAATAAATTCCCTTACAAAATAACTGCAGACTATCAGCAATTACTGGATACATTAAGAGGGGGGACGGCAATTAACAGATTTGAAACTCTTGATGAGCTGATAATGATGCTGAAACAAGAGAGAGTAATAACGAGAGAGATCGTGGAATCTTGTCTCTATTTTCAACAAAATTCTGATAATGTAATAAATCAGATTCATCTTTTTGATCTTCTAATGGTTCCAACTAGAAATCTGACAGAACAGCTCAACTTATTAACATCTTTAACTAATAGTTTATCTGTGGATGGTGATAAATTTTTTCATGAGAATGTTTTGTTTAGTATTAATAAAATAAAATTATCGACAGATGAAATCGAGAAAAAAATTAAAGAGATATGTATAGAATTACAATATGGCATGGACTCAGCTAAAGTCAAAGAGGATATTTTAGCTCGTACATTTGAACTATTAAACGAGGGCAGTGTAAAATACCAACAATTAGTCAATATGGAGCTAGATTATGAAGAAGGATGTAGAGAAATCGTAATTGATGGATTTTTTGGAATGATGCCTGACCCTGATGATAAGTATAAATGGTTTTTTGACTTTTTGAGAGATGATAAAATAATTTCTAAACTTCTCCAAAGAAAGAATTTATCAGAAGCTGAAAAAAAAACATATATTTCTATAGCTACAAATCATAGTGATTCGCCGTTTATTGGTAATAGCATTCCATATTTTAAAAAAATAAATATAAAAGAAAGTACCATAATCACAAAAAAAAGAATCCTTGATCAAGAGCTCGTTTATTTGATTGCTAAAGAAGTAACCCCAGAGTTGGCTGTAAAGTATGATGAAATATTAAGAGGAGAAGAACAAGGAACAGTTGAGGTGATGACACAAATTTATGTTGAGTCTCAGTCCACATTAGTAAAAGAGTCTGTTAGGCAACATGTCAATACTTCCTTCAAAGAAACGGACCGTTTAGAATTTTATAAAAAAAGTATCATCGAAAAACTAAAAAAAGAAAATCGATTAGATTTAGGGGATCAATTAGAAGATTTATTGAATAGTGGGGCAAAAATAGACCGATTTGATAGATTCTATAGATTATTGAATTCTCCAGAGTCAAAAAAACAGTTATCCTATCTAGGGAGACTTGTTTTTGGTGAAAATCAATGGCACAAATTTGAAACAGTTCAGGCATTTAAAGAAGAATTAAAGGAGACAGAAGCAAAAAAAAATAGTTCCTTATCGGAAATGATGAAAAAAGATCTGAGTGAAATCGAAAATCAGCGATACATGAATGGACTTCTATCAATTGATAATAAACTGGCGAACAATGACTATCTCAAGCAATTAAAACCCGAGCAGATCGCAACGATTATGCTTCAGTTAAAAGTTAATTACCCAAACTGGACGGAAAAAAACTTTGAACAAGTCAATAATCAATTAAGCACTTATTTAAATGAAGAGGATAAGATTCAAACAAACAAAATTTTGAATGAAAAAGAAGTGATCTTAAGAATATCCGCAATAAGCATGGAAATGGGAGAAAAAGCACAAACTATAATACTTGCCCCTACTGATAAAATAAAAGCTCTTGATATAGTGGGGGAAGTAAGAAAAGATTTAAAAAAACAAAAAGTAGATTACCTTTTTCCTATAATACTGGAAACGATTAATCATACACTAAGTGAAGAAGGAATTGATTGTTCGAATCGTTCGGATAGGGAAAAAGTATTAAATATATTACAAGATTATCAGACAAAAAAAGAAATACTTCCAAAAATCGAAGAAGCACTCCAGCAAAAAAAGGAGGGAGAGACTTTATCAACAGTCATTTATTCTGTAATGAGTAGAGAATGGGGAAATTCAAGTGATGTAACTGATTTAAAAAAAAGGTTTGGGGATGACGGAGAAGGACTATTAAAGGAAACCAAGGACCTTTCACAAGCTGAGTCTCTTCTTCAATCAATTAAAGAAGCACTTCGTTCACAAAATATTAATTTTACTGAATCGGATGTCATCAATTGGACGGAAAAATGTTTATCAATGGATGAAAAAAAGCGGCAAAGTGAATCCCAAGTTGTAATAAATAAGATTAAAAATAGTTTATTGAAGATAAAAAATAAAAAAAATACAAAACAAGTCAGAGTCAATAAAGTAATTGAGACGTTTCAAAAAGATTTAAATAATAAAAAAGAAGAAATTAAAAAACAAATGAAATATAGTGTGATTGAGGTGTACGAATTTAGAGATGATCGACTTAGTATAGAGGAGCAATTTTCAAATATCCTTAATCAAAAAGAAAAGATACAACATTTTATACATACATATCCCAAATTAAAAAGTGTCATTGACGAGTGTAGCAAACAAATTCCTTTAGTTTCTGTTGATCTTAAGAAGGTAACGATTAATGAAGTTGAGGGTAACAATAATAAATATTTTAAGAATCTTAATCAGGTGCTGACTCCATTCGAAAGGGAGTGGTGGCAACAGGAAAGCGATAAGATTAAGCAGTTTATAAATACTTACGTAAGTCCGAATAACCTATTAGTGTCTGATGTGAATCGACAGATTGAAGAATTACTAATCAAGGATGAGCATTGTTGTTCCCAGGTTGTTTTGTCTTTCTTGGTATATTCATCTGGTGTATTTAAAAATATAAATCCTAAATACACGGCAGGGTATCTTAATAAAGACTCAGAACACCAACAGAATCGAGGGAAAATTAAAAGACTAGTTGAGAGTTTCGAGAAATTACACTCACATAGACAGGAAATGAAGCAACTTAAAGAACTGAATATAGATGTTGAACCAACTCCAATGCCTCAGGGAACAAGTAATCAGTCTCTAATAAGTAATTCAGTAAAGGAACCAGAGAGAAAAAAGGAACAACCTAAAGAAAAGTCTGAAGGTATTGAACCAACATTAACACCTCTCGGAATCAGTAATCACTCTCTAACAGATAAACAAACCAAAACGCCCCTTGTAATAAAAAATCAAACATTCGAGGAGCAAATGAATCAGTCTACAAATGTGGCTGATAGTCTAAATCAGGAGAAGTCCGCTGGTATTCAATCAATACCAATTCCCAAGGAAATCAGGGATCAATCTCTAACAAATAAATCACCTCAAACGCCCAATAGTCACCCTGTAATAAAAATTCAAACACTAGAGGAGCGAATGAATCAGTCTACAAATAAGGCTAATAATCTAAATGAGATGAAGGAAGCAGGAAAAAATCAGTCTTCTGTAAGAGAGTTAAAAAATTAATTTGAACAGTCACGTTCTGAATAAGCAAACATTGTCACTACTGCTTATTGTTTAGTCAATTATTTATAATAGGCGAATCATAAGCCTGAAGAGGTACTATTTAGGGAAATACGATTCTTACCGTCTTTTATTGACTTTAAAATTGAACCATTGTAAAATGAGGCATGACGTTGATCAAGAGGAGTAACTAGTTACAGCCTTTTAGAGAGAGAACGAGATGGTGAGACGTTCTTAGGAGAGACTAGTGAAGGTAGCTTGGGAGTTTTTATCTTGAACCCTTTATCGTGTACAGCAAACCGATAAAACCTAGAGATAAACGAGTCGTGATCGTTAACTCACATGAGAGGTAGTAGGAAACTGCTACAAATTAGGTGGTACCGCGTAAATCAATACGTCCTAAAATACGAAAGTATTTTAGGACTTTTTTTATTTTTAAGGAGGACATCAGTATGACGGAAGAAAAAAATCTATCAACAAAATACAATCCGCAAGAAGTTGAAGCTGGCCGTTATGAAAAATGGTTGGAACAAGATTTGTTCAAACCAAGTGGCGATCAGAAAGCAAAACCCTATTCAATCGTAATCCCCCCACCAAATGTTACAGGAAAACTTCACTTAGGACATGCCTGGGATACGACTTTACAAGACATGCTGATTCGTCAAAAACGGATGCAAGGCTTTGATACCTTGTGGTTACCTGGGATGGACCATGCAGGGATCGCTACACAGGCAAAAGTAGAAGAAAAGCTTCGTCAACAAGGGATTTCGCGTTATGACTTAGGACGTGAAAAATTTGTGGATCAAGTATGGGAATGGAAAGAAGAGTATGCAAGCCATATCCGTGAACAATGGGCAAAAATGGGCTTATCTCTCGATTATAGTCGTGAACGTTTTACACTAGATGATGGCTTGTCAGAAGCTGTTCGTAAAGTATTCGTGACACTTTATGAAAAAGGCTTGATTTACCGTGGTGAATACATTATTAACTGGGACCCACAAGCACGCACTGCTTTATCGGATATCGAAGTGATCCACAAAGAGATTGAAGGTGCTTTCTACCACATGAGCTATGAACTGGCTGATGGTTCGGGTGTAGTGGAAATTGCAACGACTCGTCCAGAAACTATGCTAGGTGACACAGCGATTGCTGTACACCCAGAAGACGAGCGTTATCAAGCGTTGATCGGCAAAAAAGTAATTTTACCATTAGTAAATAAAGAAATTCCGATTATTGCAGATACGTATGTTGATATGGAATTTGGAACAGGCGTAGTGAAAATTACACCTGCGCATGATCCAAATGACTTTGAGGTAGGTAACCGTCATGATCTGCCACGTGTAAATGTGATGAACGAAAATGGAACGATGAATGACTTAGCTGGAAAATATGCAGGTATGGATCGTTTCGAAGCACGTAAAGCGATTGTCTCTGATTTGAAGGAAATCGGACGATTGATCAAAATTGAAAAAATGATCCATAATGTTGGGCATTCAGAACGTACGGGAGTAGTCATTGAACCACGCTTGTCCACACAATGGTTTGTTAAAATGGCTCCATTAGCTGAGAAAGCAATGAAAAATCAAGAGACTGATGATGCAGTTGAATTTTTCCCACCACGTTTTAATCAAACATTTTTACGTTGGATGGAAAATGTTCACGATTGGGTTATCTCTCGTCAATTGTGGTGGGGACACCAAATCCCGGCTTGGTACCATAAAGAAACGGGTGAAATGTATGTAGGGATGGAAGCTCCAGAAAATAGTGAAGAGTGGGTACAAGATCCAGATGTATTAGATACTTGGTTTAGTTCAGCATTATGGCCTTTTTCAACGATGGGATGGCCAGATGAAAATAGTGCTGATTATCAACGCTATTTCCCAACAAGCACATTAGTAACTGGCTACGACATTATCTTCTTCTGGGTTAGTCGAATGATTTTCCAAAGCTTAGAATTTACAGATCGTCGTCCGTTTGAAAATGTTTTGATTCATGGGTTGATTCGGGACGAACAAGGACGTAAGATGAGTAAATCTCTTGGAAACGGCATTGATCCAATGGAAGTGATTGAAAAATATGGCGCTGATGCCTTACGTTGGTTCTTATCAAACGGTTCAGCACCTGGTCAAGATGTCCGTTTCAGCTATGAAAAAATGGATGCAGCTTGGAATTTCATTAATAAAATTTGGAATGCTTCACGTTTTGTTATTATGAACAGTGAAGGCATGACAGTTGAAGATATTACGCTAACTGGCGAGAAAACTGTGGCAGACCGCTGGATCTTGACACGTCTAAATGAAACGATCGCTAAGGTTACTGAACTCTTTGATCATTTTGAATTTGGGGAAGCTGGGCGTCAGTTGTATAACTTTATTTGGGATGATTTTTGTGACTGGTATATCGAGATGAGTAAAGAAGTCTTGTATGGTGATGATGCTGTCTCAAAACAAACAACACAAAGTATTTTGGTGCATACGTTAGATCAAATTTTACGTCTATTGCATCCAATTATGCCATTTGTTACTGAAGAAATTTGGCAACACATCCCACATCAAGGTACTTCTTTAGTAGTTGCTGATTATCCGGTGGTTCATCCGGAATTTAATGATGAAACAGCTTCAAAAGGGATGGAAGTACTCAAAGAACTAATTCGTTCCGTACGTAATATTCGTTCTGAAGTGAATACACCATTATCCAAACCAATTACATTAATGATTAAGATCAATGATCCGAAAATCGGTCAATTCTTAACAGAAAATACCAGCTACATCGAGCGTTTCTGTAATCCAGAAGAGCTAACGATCTCAAGTGAAATCGTTGCGCCTGATCTAGCAATGTCAGCTGTATTGACAGGGGCAGAAATTTTCTTACCATTAGCAGGTTTGATCAATATCGAAGAAGAAATCAAACGGTTAGAAAAAGAACTAGCGAAATGGACAGATGAAGTGAAACGAGTACAAGGAAAATTAGGCAATGAACGCTTTGTTGCCAACGCGCCAGAAGAAGTGGTTGAAGCAGAGCGGGCAAAAGAAAAAGATTATTTGGACAAACAAGCAGCAGTTACAGAAAGAATCCGCAGCTTAAGAACCATCCAGTAATCTGACATTCGAACAATCGTACAAATGCAAAAGAGAGCGGAAAGTAGTTGAAAAACATTTCCGCTCTCTTTTTAAGTAAAAAGCAAGACGTCAGCAAAAATAAGTAGAATCAGAATTGGCTATTCAGTATTTCTTCTTCTTTTACATACACTACGTCTTTTCCTGTGTTTCCGGTTGCTTTTTGCTATAATAAATATGGAATGGGGGAAACGTTGATGAAAATAGAAGAAGCAATCGCCTGGATCCATAGCCGCTTGCCATTTGGCTCTCGTCCGGGACTAGATCGAGTGGAGGCATTATTAGAGATAGTCGGGCATCCTGAAAAACAGGTGAAAACGATCCATATCGCAGGAACCAACGGAAAAGGTTCGACGGTTACGTATCTGAGATGTCTACTAGAAGAAGCAGGTCTGACAGTGGGGACATTTACTTCGCCGTATATTGAATCTTTTAATGAACGAATCTCGATCAATGGACAAGAAATTCCAGATCAAGACTTAATCAAGCTTGTACAAAAATACCGACCACTTGTTGAACATTTGGATCGATTTGAAGCAGTTGCCGGAATCACTGAGTTTGAAACGCTGACAGCAATGGCATTTGATTATTTTTTGTGTCAAAAAGTCGACGTTGCTATTATTGAAGTTGGGTTAGGCGGTTTACTAGACTCAACGAATGTTGCCGTACCATTACTTACAGGAATCACCACGATTGGCTTGGATCATACGGATATTTTAGGAGAAACAATTGAAGAAATTGCTGCCCAAAAAGCAGGAATAATCAAGCAAGGGGTGCCTGTCGTTACGGGAAATATCGAAGAAAGAGCTTTAGAAGTAATCAAAAAACAGGCTAGACTAAGAAATGCCCCCCTTCATATTTTTGGCGAAAACTATCAAGTTACTTATCAACATCCAGCTGAGCAATGGGGAGAAGTATTTTCATTTCATAATGAGCATGGAAAAATGACCTCGCTTACGATTGGTATGATTGGACAACATCAGACAGAAAATGCTGGTATGGCAATTGAACTATATCAAGTTTACTGCAAGATGACAGGTATACCATTTAGTGAAAAAGAAATTCGCAAAGGGCTGAAAAAAGCGCACTGGCCTGGACGAATGGAAAAATTAAGTGAAGAACCTTTTGTTATTTTAGATGGCGCTCATAATACACATGCAGTCAGCCGTTTGGTTCAAAATTTGAAGAAAGAGTTCAAAGATTATCGGATCAATATTTTATTTTCTGCACTAAGTACAAAAGATGTAGAAGCAATGCTAACCCAATTAAAAGCAGTTCCTAATGCGCATTTGTATTTGACGACGTTTGAACACCCGAAAGCATTGGATTTAAGTACCGTGACTGATCTTGTAGATGAAACAGTTTCAATTGTTTCATTATGGCAATTTGGTTTAGCTGAAATATTAGAAAAAATGACCAATGAAGATGTCTTAGTGGTTACAGGTTCCCTTTACTTTATTTCTGAAGTACGAACACTATTGTTACAGTTAGGAGGAAAAAATGAATTATAAAGCTGTCATTTTTGACATGGATGGGTTACTCTTTGACACAGAAATCGTCTACTATGAAGCCTCGCAAATGGTTGCTGATCAAATGGGCTTTCCTTACGACAAAGAATTGTATTTAAAATATCTAGGTGTATCAGATGAAGAGGTTTGGGCAAATTATCATCAGATCTTTGCAAGTTTTGGGAAAAACAATGTTCAAAAATTCATTAATGATGCTTATGAAGAAACGATCAGACGGTTTTCCTTAGGTGCAGTGCAATTAAAACCAGGAGTAATCGAATTACTGGACTTTTTAGAAGAACACCGAATACCTAAAGTTGTCGCTTCTAGTAACCAACGTCATATTATTGAGCTATTATTGGAAAAGAACCAACTGACAAACTATTTTGAAACGATTGTTTCAGCAGAAAATGTCAAACGTGCTAAACCTGATCCAGAAATCTTTTTGCTTGCCCATGAATATCTAGGAACGAAAAAACAAGAAACATTGGTTCTGGAAGATTCTAAAAACGGGATACTTGCAGCAGCAAGTGCGGAGATCCCAGTGATCATGATCCCAGATTTGTTGGCTCCTTCAGAAGACTTGCAACAAAAAACGTTAGCAGTTTTATCTTCTCTACACGAAGTACCAGGATATCTAAAAAAATAAAAATAGCTCCCCCCTTTTTTCGTATCTTATTAGTGAGAAGAAGAAAGGGGGATTTTATGGAAAAAAATTTGCTGGATGCTGTGCCAGCAACCTCACTTCCAAGGGAGCGAATGTTGCTTTACGGAGAGAAAGCACTCTCTGATCAAGAATTACTTGCTATTTTATTACGCACGGGACAGCATCCCTATAATGTCTTGGAACTAGCAGGTAATTTGTTGAAAACATTTGGTGGACTTGCACTGTTAAGACAGGCAACGCTGTCTGAGCTGGAAAAAATACGAGGAATTGGTCAGGTTAAGGCTCTTGAAATCAAAGCACTGATCGAGCTAGGAAAAAGAATCCAAACACAGCATGTAGCGGTACAACCCACGATCCATGCCAGCTATGAATTAGCGCATCAATTAATCATAGAATTAAAGGATCACAAACAAGAACATTTGATTTGTATTTATTTGGATACTAAGAATCAAGTATTGTTGAAAAAAACGCTATTTATTGGTTCCCTGGATCAAACGATCGCACATCCAAGAGAAGTGTTCCATTATGCTGTTCGATATTCTGCAGCGAGAATTATTTTAGTTCATAATCATCCATCGGGGAATGTTCTTCCATCTAAACAAGACTTGCTTTTTACTAAAAGAGTTCAAAAATATGGGGAGATGATGGGAATCGATGTCTTAGATCATTTGATCATTGAATGCAAACAGTATTTTAGTCTGAGAGAGGAGGGATTGATGGAAGAGGAATAAATTGAATAAGTGGAAGTAGCTTTCTTGCAAAAAAAAAGAACCAAGTGTACAATTATATTGTAATTTTGTTT